>JAAGKN010000158.1_pt1 | contig 52477 bp, 45 predicted proteins | sample 6206371 | NCBI WGS metagenome assembly JAAGKN01 (sample SAMN11533720, study PRJNA540317) | gut metagenome | isolation source: fecal pellets from male and female animal of same cohort | host: Peromyscus leucopus | place: USA:CA | collected 2017
ACAGCCTTCGGACTGTCTTTTCGTCGTGGACAAAGCCCCGATTTCTTTCGTTTTCCGCCCTTCTGAGCTTCATTTTTTCACTCCACCGTGTCCCCCCCTCCACTGGGAAAAATGGGGATTTCCAGTTTTCAAGTCTTTTTGTTCGCATTTTGGAAACAATCTCCCCGAAAATGAATTCGTGAAAAGTCTCATGAATTATTCAGGTATGGAATTTTGGAAAGACAAGATGAAAAACTCTATCTTGAACGCTGGATACTTTGCCACCCAGTGACCGGGGAGCAAATTGCCGTATACAAGCAGCAGTGGGATCCTGAAACAGGAAGGCGGCTTGAACAATGCGACATTAAAGTCGGAAGAGAAGTTCTCTGGGAAGTATACAGGTCTTATCTTTCTGGTCCGTTCTGGAAGCCGGTGGATAAATGGATCGGAGTCACTTTTGATGAGCGAACCGAAGCGGATGTAGTTTTTAAAATTTTTGACCGGGCGATTCGTCAGGCTTCCCAAAGCGGAAGCACCATTGTATCAAAGAAAAAAAGGGCCGGCGCACAGCATCCTGGCAGGATACGCCATGGCCTTTTACAGGAAAAAACGCGGCTTGGCCAGGTGCTGACAGCCAGTGTGGCCAGGATGCGGGCTCGGTGGAAGCGGTTCCTGAAAAAATCCAGCAGATGCTTGATCTGTACGATTACCGGATATCGCCTGAGGACGACAAGTCAGAGAATTTTTATCGCCAGGGAAAATTCATGGAAGATTATGAAGACGACAAGCCATGGAGCGGGAGCTTTTCTGCTTATAATCCGACCTATCACGACTTGAACCTGGCTCAGCTGCGCGGATATTTCACCTGGCGGACGCGCTTGCGGCATGGTGAATTCCAGCCTGCGCCTGACCCGTTTGTCTGCCTCTATCTGTATGAGCTGCTCAATGGAATAGGAACCAGCTCACCCAGGGATGGCCTGAAAAAAATGCTTAAATTTGAAAAAGAATATGTGGATAAAGGCATGGCTGGTTCTGATCTGAAAGACAAGCTTCACAGCTGGATCCATGATTTTGTGATCATACATAAATTGCCAGCAAAGTATGCTGTTCGTTTTAGCAGTGCCAGTCAGATGGAAAGGGATCAGCCATTCTGTGCTCTGAAAAATCCAGCAAAGTATTCCGATGAAGAAATCTTTGCGGCTCTTTGCCAGTTTCAAAAGGAGCATACAGCAGATTCACGGGCTGTGATTAAGCATGGACAAGAAGTAAGGAGCCTGTTTGGCCAGATCTGGAGATTTTTGCAAACACAGACGAAGTTCCAGGAGAAAGATATTTTTACTGCCTGTTTTGGTCTGCTCGAGGAGTTTTGGTGGAAGCCGTTCAGGTATGCCGTGTATTACGAAGAATCTTTGGTCCCCAGACGCAGCTATGCGGTCAATGAATGCAGATCCTATCGCTGCGATTCCCAAAAGTGGTACGAAAAACAATACCAATCGTGGACGTTTAATGAGACTCTTTTCACTCATATTCTTCATGCGATAGATGAAAGACTGCGCAGATATTTCCAGACGGGCCCCTATTTGCACCAGATGGCGGAAGAAGCCTGGCTGCTTCCGGGGATTAACGCGGTCATTGAAAAGCATGAACAGGAAAAACAGAAAGCGCTGCATCCCGAGCTGCCCATTGATTATTCGAGCCTTGGCTAAAATCCGGTAGGATGCCTCGATGACAAGAGATAGCCTGCTGGTCGAAGATGCACAAACGCAGACAGGAGAAGCTTTTGGCAAAAGTCTGTTCTCCAATCTGAATGGGAGAAGTCCAAAAGAAAGAAGCCAGCAAGCCAAAAAGATGGAACCGGATAAAGATGAGCGGGAGGCAGGGAATAAAAATGGGATTCCCTGTTCCAGCAGCACTGGATCTGAGCCTTCGGCATGGAAAGAATCCAGAGCATCGCAAGGATAGGGATTAGAAAATGCGCAGCGACCAAAAAACACACAATGGACAGATGCACCCCAAAATGAAGCGCAAAACCAGACTTCTGCGAATGTGAATGGCCTGGATGCTTTGCATGTGCAAATCCTTGCAGCCCTGCTGAAAGATGAGCCCGTGAAAGATCTGGTCCAGTCCGCACATCTGCTGCCTTCCACCGCAGCGGATACGATCAATGAAGCACTGCTCGAAGAAATTGGCGACAGCATTCTGGAGTGCGATCAGGATCGGCTTGTTCGGGTGGAAGATTACCGGGATGAGATTCTGGAGGTTCTGGAAGGAAGGATATAGAAGGATATAAGGGACAGCAGAAGGAAATAAGAAGGATAGAAGCAGATAACACGGAAGTTCAAAATAAAAAAGTACCCCGGCGGCTTGCCCAGACGGTGCTCAATTCACTTAAAGGCGGCGTTGTTCCCCGGATTGGCTTGCCTTATATTGCCGTCGGCCGGAAAAATGAGATCGAGGCGCTGCTGCATGATGTCGACATTATTTCTGAAGGCGGTGCGTCGTTTCGCTTTATTGTCGGCCGGTATGGATCGGGCAAAAGCTTCCTGATTCAGACCATCCGCGCCTATGTCATGGATCGCGGCTTTATTGTCGCCGATGCCGATCTCTCGCCCCAACGACGGCTGCAGGGCAGCCGCAAACAGGGGCTGGCGACGTATCGTGAGCTGATGGGCAATCTGTCCACAAAAACGAAACCGGAAGGAGGGGCGTTATCCCTGGTGCTGGATCGCTGGATCTGATTTATCCTAAGGAAGTCCCGGTCTTTGAAAAATATGATAAGTATGTTCCCAACCAGCTGCTGCGCAAAGGCTTTGCCTATGGCCTGCTCGATGTTGAGGAAATGAAAGAGCGGGTAATAAGCTGGAATGACGTAAATAATCCCTGATAGATAATGAGTGAAAAGATATGGATATAATTTAGGCTGAAACGTCGGATACAATTTGTTGGTGATGACAAGAGCTTGGATCCAATCAGCTGGCAAGTTTCATTGCTTGAGGGAAATGAAGCAAGCTGGCTGTTTTTTTTGATTCGATTGATTTCAGGGCAATTTAGTTGTCAAATAGGAATTGCATAACGCTAAAGACGAAAAACAAGTGGTTAACGGACTCTTGGTGAGAGTAGCTGATGAGCCGCGCTTACGAAAGGAGCACATATGAGCGAATTCAACAATTCAGGGATTCAGTTAAGCAAAGTTACCGACCATCTTAATCTGGATAATAAGAATAAATACGAACCCATTGAAGTTCCAGCATCGGTAAAATTAAATTTAAGTTCTGCAATTCATGATCTTCCCGGATTTGCCATAGGAGGTATGCTTCCTAATGTATATACTTTTACTCTTCCCGCGGGAGGGGATCTTTCCCAGGTTATGCAGTTTAGTGCAGGAGGACAAGGAACAGCAGTCTTTGGACCCGATGGGAAAATTATGGGTCATGGAGCGTATAATCCCCTGGGCCCTCAGGGAGCAGCCTTCCTGACTTTTCAGGCGATTTCATTTGTGACTTCTCAGTATTTCCTGGCTGAAATTGCTAAAAATATGAAGATGATGAACCAGAAGCTGACCGATATTCTTGATTTTTTATACGGGGATAAGAAGGCTGAATTGCTATCGGAAATCAGTTTCATTAAATATGCTTATACGAACTATCAGTCCATCGCAGGTCATCCCGCCCAACAGGCAGCCACTATCGCAAGTTTGCAGGAATCCTACAAGGTAGCGATGAAAGACATCGAATTTTATATGGAAGATCTGCGTAAAGTTGTCCAGAATGCGGGTGGTAATCTGGCTAAAAGCGTGGAGCAGGCGATTGGCATTAAAGATTCACTGGAATTATCTATGCAGCTGTATGGATTCAGCCAGATTCTTGAGGTTGTTTATGCTCAAAACTATGATCCAGCCTATCTGCAGTCAATTACGGACATGATGCATGGTTACTTTAACAAGTGCGAAAAACGCATGCTTTCTGAATTCAGCTCTTTGAAAGGGAAACTGGCCGCCGGGCAGAAAGATGTGCTTCAACAGCTTATGAAAGGCAATATGGCCAAGCCAATGGAGAAAGTCAATGCGGTTATATCGCAATTGGATAAGGAAGGCGATTCCAATCTGCGGGTTTCTATGCAGCAAACGCTTCAGGCTCTTTCACAGCCGACGACTTATTTCGTTACACAAAATGGTTCTGTATATCTCGAAAAATGCTGATTAACCGGCGCTGACTTAAGCGGGCTTTCTCTATCATTGAGCGATAAATTAGCAAAAAACTGATCAATTACATATAGACTTAAAGTGATAAAAACAGCCGAAACCATATTGGATACTATGGGTTCGGCTGTTTTGCTTTGGAACAGATTCAATAGCGGCTGAAAATAAACAACGTCGATCAATGAACTTTACCGCAGCTGGTCCTCTGTGATGATCCTTCTTACCGCTTTAGTTGGCCAATGCCAGAATTCCGTTTCGTTTGAGCAAGGGCTTTCCTGTGGATCCACTACACAACGCATCCTGATCAGCTGCCTGATTGGGAAGAATGCTGCGACAAAGAATCAGGAGAAGCAGCGCACCGATGGCTTTCTGACGACGAATCGGTGTGCTTGCCTGTTTTTACTGGTATGGAATGATCGGAAAACAGCATCCTGTGAAAAACGATTCTCTGTTTAAGGGGAATGTCCGGCTAGACAAACAGGCGGGTAAGGTGTTCGCCTTTTACCAGCAATGGGAAGGCTTCTTTATTTACCGCCTGATCTTTTACGACAAAATCCTGGTCGGTAAACAGATCGCGGTACGTACCATCCGGCAGGCTGATGGTGATCTGGTCATGAACCGGATCGTCCAGCAGAAAATAGCCGGTCAGACCATCCCGCAAAATCATCAACAAATGCTGGGACTCATCGGCCTCGTATTCGATCACCGCCTTGGGGCTGAACAGTTCTTTATGGATTTTTGCCAGGCGGGCAATCCAGGCTTCTGCTTCAGGATCTTTTTTCCACTCAATCGGGTCCTGGTCAAAAATGCTGGGACGATGGGCTTCTTTCTGTTCCTCGCCATGGTAAATCAAAGGCAGACCTTTCAGGCTGAACTGCAGTGCCATCCAGTTTTTCCAGAGCAACGGATCGGTCACATACTGGCCAATCCGGTCCTGGTCATGGTTTTCCAGATAGCGCAGCTTAATTGCATTGGCTGGCAGGGTGGCATCCTGGCGGATCAGGGCATCTATCCAGGGCTCTATGGATTTATGGGTTTTAAAAATATCTTCGGCATAGGGATAGGCATCGTAGTCATAAAGAACATCAAAGGCCTGGTAAAGATCGGAATCACTTTCCCCCACCCGGCCATGATCACGGACGAATTTGGTGAAGGGCAAATGGCAGCTTTCGGCCAGCCAGATCAGATCCGGTTTGACTTTCGCGCATTCTTCTCTGGCTTCTTTCCAGAATGAAACCGGAACGCGCGTGGCGACATCGCAGCGGAACCCATCCAGGATCCGGGCGTATTGCTTTAACGTATCGATTAAGTATTGACGCAGTTCAGGATGCGAATAGTCCAGGTCGATAATATCGCTCCAGTCGGCGACCAGTGAGGCGGGTTTTCCATCTTCGGTACGGTAAAACCATTCGGGATGCTCCTTCCAGAGCAGTGAATCTGGGGAAGTGTGGTTAAAGACAATGTCAACAATGACTTTCATGTCCCGTTTATGTGCTTCATCAACCAGTTTCTTTAAATCGTCCCAGTCCCCCATGCTGGGATCGATTGCCCGGTAGTCACGGATCGCATAAGGACTGCCATCTTTGCCTTTACGGCATTTTTCGCCTGTAGGGTAAATGGGCATCAGCCAGAGGATATCTGTACCGAGGCTTTTAATGCGGTCGAGATCTTCGGTTACTTTTTCAAAGGTTCCTTCTTTGGAATGATTGCGTACAAAGACGGAATACATCATGTTCTGTTCAAGATTGGGATTGGTGTTTATGGCCATAGTATCCTTCCTTTCAGAGAAGCTCAGTCTATTTAGGTACAGATTTTTGAAACGTTCCTAACATCCATTTCATATTTTTCGGAGATTCAATCTGCTTTTACAGTATAGAGGAGATAATCCTCAGATAAAAAGCAGAAAAACATCAAGAGGTTTTAGATTTTACTGCTGAATTTTGGTTGTAATAAGGCAAGGTACAAAGGGCAAAAATTAGTTTTCATGCAGAAAAGCATTTCATCTTTTGACGCCCTCATTCAGCCTTCTGATGAATGTATTGTTCGATTCTCTGGTTTCGGGCATTTACCAGATCCTCCATTCTTTCATACCATGTTTCCAGTTCTTCAACGGTTTGGGGAAGAATTTCTCCGGTCCCCAACTGGTCAATGACTTGATATTGTTCATCAACCCAGTCGTTAAGCAAAAAGAAATCAATAAAACCAGAAAAACTGACAAACTGTTCAAACCACTCCCGATCAGCTTCTATGACCCAAGATAAAGGACTTCCTTTACCTTCGTAATAATTTTTAATGCATTCCAAGGTGAGGTCGAAGCGATCCATTATTTTTCTGTTTAATCCTCTCATGCCATTGAGACTATTGCGATGACATGGAAAAACAATTTCCCCACCGATTTGCCATCCGCTGCGAATTATCTGCTGCTGATAGGATTCCCAGTTGACTCCTTTTTTCTTCTCAAGAGATTCCGTTAATTGTGGTACGCGGCCACAAAAGCGGGTAAACATGTTGTCGCCAGTTAAGCGAATATTTCCTGACATTAAGGAAAATTTGCCTTTATATTCTAAGTTAAGAGTATTTCCATTTGGCAGTGTTCTGCCATTCAGCCACTCCATCATCTGTTCATAGAGCCTTACTGATTTGGCATCACAATCTGTTTTAATGTTACCTTTTTTGTAATTGTATGATTTTGCTTCGTCCCAAAAACCGATAACTTCATCAGCGTAGCAATAATTAGCCCAAGATTCTTCGTTCATTATTTAATCATCCTTCTCTAATTTTTTTTACAGGAATTGCTAATCAATTGAATTATAAAAAATTGTTTAGTTAAGAAGAAAGGGTATATAAGAATTAAATCATCATATTGCTCTTCTCTTTCAAAAGTGCAATGAACATGCTCTGTGCCTGTCAGGCAGCGGCTTTTTTTAAATGGTACGATCGCCTTGCCTGAAAGGAGAATACAATGAAAAAAATTGGACTGTTTATTTTAAGCGGATTGATGGCTTTATGTTTTTGCGGCTGCATGGTATCCAATGGAACCTGGTATGCCCGGATTGATAATTCAAAATGCGAGGAAAACCAGAGGGATGAGGGATCTGTTGTTGATTTTTCCGGCGCAGGCGGATGCGACTATCGCTACAGCCTGCCGGCGTTCAATGAAGAAGGATCAAAAACAGATTTAACCTTTGGAATGGATGAGAAGCCGGAAGATGGAACTTTCGTTAAGCTCAGGACAGAGATTATCCGAGGCGTTGTCAATTGCCAGATCATAGATGAAAGCGAAGTTCCGGCAAAGGCACTGAGTGCAATGGATAACGAGCAAGGCTGACAAAATCAAATCGCGAAGCAAAGCCCAAACTGCACCAAATGGCGCCAATAATGCAAGGCAGTGAGGAATGAATAGCGGACGGAATTCCGAAAAGAAACTCTTCAGAAACTCAGTAAAACAGGCATTTCATGCAGGATTTGAACAATTTGCTGTTTGTTTGTCCGGCAAAAGCGGCTGATGAATAAACTGGAGATATGACTTTGCAGCAGATTCACTACTTTTTAATGATTTCCCGCTTTGGATCGTACAGCCGGGCGGCCCAGGAGCTGTTTATTACCCAGCCTGCTCTGACTCGCTCCATGCGTGAGCTGGAAGAGGAACTGGGAATTGAACTGTTTCACCGTTCGGGGCGCGGAGTAATGCTTTCCAAAGAAGGCGAAAAATTTCTTTATGGCGCCAAGGATTTGTACCGGCAATACGAAGAGCTCAAAAGCCAGTACGAGGATCCGGATAATGTCCGCCAGTCCTTTTCTGTTATTACCCAGCATTATTCGTTTGCGGTAAAGGCGTTTGTCGAACTGGTACGCGAAACGGGAACGCGCAAGTATGATTTGTCGATTAAGGAAGCCCGGACCAGAGAAGTCGTTTCGGAAGTATCTTCTGTGCGCTCGGAAATTGGCATTCTTTACCAGTCGAATTTCAATGCAAGGATTATCCAGAAAATTCTCAATGACAACAATCTCGAGTTTCATCCTTTAGTTGATTGCCAGGCCTATGTGTACATCACCGATCGCCATCCATTAGCGGGATATAAAAGCGTAACGTTTGAGCAGCTTGAACCTTATATTTGCCTGAGCTTTGAACAGGGTGAAGATGCCTCATACTACTTGTTTGAAGAACTGTTTCCAACCCAGAAAACTGCCCGGCGCGTGACAGTAAATGACCGGGCGACGATGCTGAATCTGATGAATGGACTGAATGGCTATACCATCTGTTCGGGAATTATTTATGATGAGCTCAATGGTGATGGCTATCTGGCCATACCGATTGAAGATGGCAAAGAGGAGCAGATGCATATTGGCTACATTCACCGTAAAAACCTCGAGCTCTCGCCTATGGCAAGACTCTATGTCCAAAAGCTCAAACAGGTTCTGCATTCCTGTGCAACGCCGCATTAAACCAATCAGGTCAATCGGTTGCAGGCACCAGCTCTGAATCACTGAATAAAGGCTTTGCTTAATTACGCTTGGATCATCCAATGGATACGGGCCATCTGCCAGGTCGATCCAGGCAGCCTGTTATTTTCGAATTTCAAAACATGAAGAAAACCAAAGATCGCGATCGATGCGGTCTTTTTCTTTATTCCCGTCTTGCTGGACGGAAAAGAGGGGTTTAGAACGCGGATCTGGTCAGGATGGAGGTGGAATAAAAGATTGGTGAAAGATTTGCGAAGGAATGGAAGGATGATTTGCGACTTTGGCCGGTGAACATTATAAGAAAAAGTTATAGATAGAAATAAGATATAACAATTAGATTATAGATAAAGATTCCTTTATGCTTTGTGCCATCGGAGGAACACATCTATGAAATATCCATTTGTTATTCTTGTTCATTCTAAAATCACGCCAAACCTGCATTTTGCATGGACGAACGTCCATCAAGATCCTCGAATGTGCTCCTCCGTTTTATCTCATTTATCAAAAGAAAAGAGGTGCCGGCATGATTGAACTCAACCACATCACCAAGACCTTTCATACACGAGACCGGGAAGTCAAAGCGCTCAAAGATGTCAGCCTGAAAATCGAAGATGGCGATATTTACGGCATCATCGGTTTTTCCGGCGCGGGCAAGTCCACTCTGGTTCGCTGTATCAACTTGCTGGAAGTGCCCGATGAAGGGGAAGTCCTGATCGATGGCACCGACCTGACAAAGCTTTCTGCCAAAGAACTGCGCCAGGCGCGCCGCAAAATCGGCATGATTTTCCAGCACTTCAACCTGATGCCCTCACGCACCATCTTGCAGAATGTACTTTATCCACTCGCCAAAAGCGGTTTATCCAAAGCGGAAAAGCAGAAAAAAGCCATCGACCTTCTGGAGCTTGTTGAGCTTTCCGATAAAGCCAATGCCTACCCCGCCCAGCTTTCCGGCGGCCAGAAACAGCGGGCGGCAATTGCCAGAGCTCTGGCTAACGATCCGGAAATCCTGCTTTGCGATGAAGCAACCAGCGCGCTGGACCCAATTACCACCCGCAGCATTCTTAAGCTGCTGCGCAAAGTCAACGAGCAGCTGGGCGTCACGCTGGTGATCATTACCCACCAGATGGATGTCGTCAAGGAAATCTGCTCGCATGCGGCCGTGATGGAAAATGGCGTATGCGTGGAGCAGGGAAGCACCTTTGAAATCTTTGCTAATCCCACCCGTGAGGTGACCCGCAATTTCCTGCATACCACAACCAACCTGAAAAAAATCGATGAAATTCTTGATGAAGATCCAGAAGCGTTCCCGCTCCAGCCTAACCAGCAGCTCGTGCGCTTTACCTTTCTCAAACGGGATGCGACACAGCCCTTCCTGGCCAGGCTGTGTCTGGATTACCAGATTCTGGTCAACATCACTTTTGCCGATATCGAATACGTCCAGGGTTCTCCCATTGGCGGGACAGTAGCCATTCTGGAAGGAGAACCGGAAAACATTGAAAAAGGCCTGGACTTCATGAAAGCCCAGGGCATCCAGACGGAGGTATTGAAATATGCATGATCTGTTTCGCAATGTATCGGCCCTGTGGCCGGAATTTATGACCGCTTTGCAGCAGACGCTGATCATGGTGATCTGGTCTGGAGCGATCTCCTTTGGCCTTGGCTTGTTTTTTGGTATCGCCCTGGCGGTCAGCCAGGAAGGCGGAATTCTTGAAAACCGCCCGGTGCATAAAGTTCTGGAATTTCTGATCAACCTGTTTCGATCCATTCCTTTTATTATCCTGCTGACCTGGGTCATGCCCATTACCCGCCTGCTGATGGGTACAGCGATCAATTTGGAAGGTGCCATCGTGCCGCTCATTTTCGGAACCGTGCCCTTCTTTTCCCGCCAGGTCGAAACGGCTTTAGCCCAGGTACCAGCCGGACTGATTGAAGCCGCCCAGGCCATGGGCGATTCACCCTGGCAGATTATCGTCCGCGTGTATTTGAAAGAATCGATCGCTCCGCTGGCCAGAGCCGTCACGATCACCCTGGTCTCTTTGCTTGGCTTGACCGCTATGGCAGGAGCTGTAGGAGCTGGCGGTCTGGGTGATTTTGCGATCCGCTATGGGCATGATCGCAATATGCAGGATGTGACCTGGGTCGTTGTCATTACTGTCGTCATTCTGGTCAGCCTCATCGAGCTGGCCGGCCATTCCATTATCCGCAAACATACGTATGAATAGCCGATAAAGTCTTCGATGCAGCCCAAGAAGATAATCAACAAAAATTTAAAATAAATAAAATTATTTTATTTAAATCAAAGATAAAAAATAATGGGAAAGAAATCCTGGAAAGGTCAAGATTATGAAAAAACTGTATACTCCTTTATTTGCTCTGAGCCTGGCATCCAGCCTGTTTGCCGGCTGCACTTCCGCCAGCTCCTCTTCAACATCTTCTGCAGCTTCTTCCACCAGTGCCAAAGCAGACAACTCCTCCCAGGCCAAAGCCGATACGGACAGTCAGCCTGCAGTCGTCAAGCTGGGTGTAACCGGAGCCATTTATGAAGACATCTGGCAGCCGGCCAAAGAGAAGCTGAAAGATGAAAATATCGATCTCGAACTGGTGCAGTTCTCCGATTTTGCGACACCGAACAATGCCCTGGATTCTGGAGACATTGACCTGAATGCCTTCCAGCATGAAATATATTTAAATACGGAAAAAGAATCCCAGGGTTACAAAATTGAGCCGATTGGCTATACCTTCATCATTCCATTAAATATGTATTCGGATCAATACAAGAGCCTGGACGAGCTTCCCGATGGCGCAGTAATAGCGATTCCGGATGATCTGACCAATGGCGGCCGGGCTCTCAAGGTGCTGGCCGAAGCCGGATTGATCGAACTGGCTGATGATTCAGATTTTTCGCCGACCATCAAAGACATCACCGAAAATCCAAAAAACCTTACCATTAAGGAGCTGAAAGCCAATACCTTGCCTTCGGCTTTGCCCGATGTCGATGCAGCTTTGATTACCGGCAACTTTGCTTTGGACTATGGTCTGAAAACAGAAGAAGCTATTTATAAAGATTCGGCTCTGGATGAAAAAGAATACTGGAACTTGATTGCGGCACGCAGCGAAGATTTAAGCGATCCGCAAAAGAAGGAAGTCTACGAAAAAGTTGTTGAAGCATTCCAGCAGCCGGAAACCGAAGCGGTTTTTAACGATCAGTTTGGCGGGTACTTCATTGCTGAAGGCTGGAATGCAGAGGCTAAATAATGAGCGGACTGTCAAAGTGTCTGGAGGCATCGATGGATGAGCTGCAGGCGATTATCCCCGATTCCCGGCGCCTGCTTTTAGAAGATATTGATGAGCGCTATTGCACCGATCATTCCGGCCACTTAAAAGCAGCACCGGATGCAGTCGCCCTGCCTGTTTGTGCTGACGAAGTGAGTGCCTTGCTTCGCTATGCGTCGAAATACCAGATTCCAGTTACCCCAAGAGGAGCCGGGACGAATCTTACAGGCAGTACCTTGCCGCTGCATGGCGGGCTGGTCATCGACTTGTCTTTAATGAACCACATTTTAGAACTGGATGAAAAGACGATGACGATTACCGTTGAGCCCGGGGTGCTGCTGGAAGATTTGCAAAACTATGTCGAAAGCCGCGGCTTTTTCTATCCGCCGGATCCCGGAGAAAAGAAGTCGACCATCGCCGGCAATATTTCCACCAACGCCGGCGGGATGCGGGCGGTGAAATATGGCGTAACCCGGGACTATGTCAAGGCCCTGGATGTCGTCCTGGCCAATGGAACACAAGTGAGCCTGGGCCAGAAAACGATCAAAGACGCTTCGGGCCTGGCGCTTAAAGAAGCAATCATCGGCTCGGAAGGGACCCTGGGAATTATTACCCGGGCGACGTTGAAAATCCTGCCTCATCTCGAGTTTTCCTGCAGCGCCCTGCTGGCTTTCGAAAACCTGTCTTTAGCTGCGGCTTTTGTTTTAAAGATCCTGGCTTCCGCCTTGAAACCGACGGCTATTGAATTCATGAACCAGGAAGTGGTTGCCCTGGGTGAAAACTATCTGCATACCCAATATCCATCTGCGCAGGCGGGCAGCTATATCCTGCTGACTTTTGATGGAACAAAAGAAGAAGTATTCAAAAACCTGGAAGAGCTGAAATTGCTGGCGCTTGAAAACCAGGCGCTGGATGTGATTATCCTGAATGATCCGGCTTATGCCGAAAAATCTGGCAGGTGCGAGGTGCTTTATGTACAGCCGTTGAAGCCGTCAGCCAGCAGGAACCGATTGATATTGTCGTTCCGGTGGACCGGATCCCGGAATTTGTCCAGCGCGTGGGTGAGCTGGAAGTCAAGTCCGGCTTGCAGATGGTCAGCTTTGGCCACGCCGGCGATGGCAATGTCCATTTGTGTATTGTACGCGGGACTCTTTCCGATCAGCAATGGCAAAATAAGCTCGATGTCGTGCTGGAAGAGCTGTACAATCAAGCCTACGAACTGCATGGCCTGGCCAGTGGAGAACATGGCATTGGCCTGCAAAAGCGCAGCTATTTTCATAAACATACCGATCCCGTAAATATTGCCCTGATGAACGGCATTAAAAATGCTTTTGATCCTGCTCATATCCTGAATGAAGGAAAGTCTTATGTATTGCCTGCTTCTGCTGCAAATGCCTGATCTTTGCCGCAAAATCAGAAGATTGAAGATCCAATGATCTTTATCTGCTATTTATTGTGTTATCTGTTGAACTGCTCTGGAGGATGAATAATGCCTGAACTCTCACAACGCACCCGACCATTTACCGATTCGGTGATTCGCCGCATGACGCGGCTTTGCCTGGAACATGACGCGATAAACCTTTCCCAGGGGTTTCCGGATTTTGATCCGCCCAGAAAAATTCTTGACCGCCTGGCCCAGTGCACCAACGAAGACTGCCACCAGTATGCCATTACCTGGGGTGCTCAGGGATTCCGGCAGGCACTGGCCGCCAAGCAAAGCAAGTTCATGAACTTGCCTATTGACCCCAACAAAAACATCACAATTACATGCGGATCGACTGAAGCGATGATGTGCGCCATGATGGCCGTCGCGGATCCTGGCGATGAAGTGATCGTATTCTCGCCATTTTATGAAAACTATGGGGCAGATACGATTTTGTGCCAGGCTGCTCCCATTTATGTCCCGCTCATTCCGCCTGCCTTTCATTACGATCTTCAGGTATTGGAAGAGGCATTTAAGCGCCGCCCTAAAGCAATTGTTTTGTGCAATCCTTCCAATCCCTGCGGTAAAGTCTTTACAAAACAGGAACTGCAGGAAATTGCGGCACTGGCTAAGAAATATGATGCGTTTGTCATTACCGATGAGGTGTATGAGCACATTGTTTATCCGCCGTACAAACATACGTATATGGCTTCGCTGCCCGGAATGTTTGAGCGGACGATTTCCTGTTCTTCACTGTCCAAAACGTATTCCATCACCGGCTGGCGCCTGGGGTATGTGATTGCCCCCGATTTCATCACTGAACAAATCAAGAAAGTGCACGATTTCCTGACCGTGGGTGCGGCGGCTCCGCTTCAGGAAGCAGCCCAGGTCGGACTGGAATTTGATGATTCGTATTACCAGGAGCTGCAGGAGCTGTACTTGAAAAAGCGGGACTACTTTTGCGATGGGCTGGAAAAGATCGGACTGAAACATACCCGACCGCAAGGCGCGTATTATGTTCTGGTCGACATTTCTGAGTTTGGCTATGAAGATGATGAAGAATTTTGCCAGGACTTGATTGAAAAAGTTGGTGTCGGGGCCGTACCGGGAAGCAGCTTTTTCCAGGATCAGGAAAACCGCTATATCCGCCTGCACTTTGCTAAAAAAGAAGAAACCCTCCAGCAGGCTTTAGAGCGGCTGGCGACCATTTATGACAAAATCGAGAAACGGCAGCCGCAAAATGAATCGATCTCTGCCGCACAAAAAGTGGTCTGAATAACAATTTTGCCTCCAGTGCGTTAGAATACAGCACTGGAGGTTTTTGAATGCACAAAATGGAGTCTATGGATATTAGAAAACTGGTCCTTTCGATGTCCATTCCGATTGCTTTAAGCATGCTGCTTTCGGCTTTGTACAATATTGTCGACAGCATGTTTGTCGCCGGCTATTCCCAATCGGCTTTGCTGGCGGTCAGTCTTTGTTATCCTGTCCAGACCTTGATGATTGCCATTGCCTGCGGCACAGGCGTTGGCTTTAACACCGTTATGGCCCGGTATCTGGGTCAGCACAATAAAGCGATGGCCAGCCAGGCGGTATTAAACGGGCTCTTAATATCGCTGGTCAGCTGGCTGATTTTCTTAGTTTTTGGCCTGTTTGGTGCCCGCTGGTTTCTGGGACTGTTTACCCAGGAAGCTGATGTCCTGGCGCAGGGCGATGCGTACTTGAAAATTTGCACCGGGTTTTCGTTTGCAATCTTTTTCCAGATTACATTTGAGCGGATTATGCAGGCAGCAGGCCGGCCAATGTATAACCTTGCCATTCAGGGAACTGGCGCATTAATCAATATTATTCTTGATCCGATTTTTATTTTTACTTTGAATATGGGCTGTGTCGGAGCGGCTATCGCTACGGTCATCGGCCAGATCGTCGCAATGATTCTTGGCATGTGGATAACCCGCCAGAAAGTGCCGGAGATCCACATGGATATCCGGAAATTCCGGTGGGATGGGCCGCTTATGCTGCGGATCCTGCAAATCGGGATCCCCGCCATGGTCATGCAGGCTGTCATGAGTTTCATGTCGGTGTTCATGAACTGGATCCTGATGCCGTTTTCCGCCATGGCAGTCTCGGTCTTCAGTGTGTACATCAAACTCCAGCAGTTTGTGTTCATGATCGTCATGGGCCTCACCAATGCCCTGATTCCCGATTGTCTCCTTTAACTATGGGGCGAAAAGGCCGGACCGGATCTTTCCGGCCGTGCGCTTTTCTTTAGCTATGGCCAGTGCCATTATGCTTGGCGGTACGCTGATCTTTGAGCTGATTCCGAGCTTGCTTTTAAGCCTGTTTAATGCCGACCAGGCGATGTATGCCATTGGTGTTCCCTGCCTGCGTATCATCTCGCTCAGTTTTGTTTTTGCGAGCATTTCCATGATACTTTGCTGCGCATTCCAGGCGCTGAACCATCCAGCCATCAGCCTGGTCATTACGCTGCTGCGCCAGCTGATCCTGCTGGTTCCGCTCACCGCTTTTCTGGCGGACCGTTTTGGGTTGAATGCAGGCTGGTATGCCTTTGTCATTACGGAAGTGTTCTGCGCGATTCTTTCGGTGATCGAGTGGCACCGGATTAAAAAGCAGATTATTGCTCATTTTGACTCGCCAGAAATGGCTGTTAATGCCCAGACGGCTGTTAATGCCCAATAGAAACGTTTGAAATAAACACGAATCTCAAATAAGATGAAGTGCCTTGCCGGTATGGATCGGTCCTCTGGATCGTCCTGCCGGTTTTTATTATGGCCTTTCGTGATAGCCTTATACGTTGGCTTTCAGTCGATTGGCGAAAACTCGCCAATCGAAAAAAGGCAGCTTGGAGCTGCCTGGAAAATCATGAAGGAAGATTTAAGTGATATAAAAAATACAAAAATATATAGAAAAAGGTCTGGAAATAAAAATGGAAACAGAACCCCGAAATCAGTCGACTTTCAGCATCCGGTAGCCAACACCAATGTGCGTCTGGATAAACTGAGGGGAACCTTTCTTGTTTTCCAGCTTTTTACGCAAGGTGGCCATGAAGACACGCAAGGAGGCAATATCATTATCCATGTTCGAGCCCCAGATCTGCTGGGTGATGTAATTGTGGGTAAGAACACGGCCAACGTTTTTGGAAAGAAGAGTAAGCAGTTTAAACTCGATTGGAGTCAGGTGCAGCTCATCTCCATTAAGTGTCACGCACCCGGCGGCATAATCGACTTTTAAAGGACCATTGACAAAGACAGATTCAGAGACAGCGGATTGCGGCTGAAGGGATAAATGTCTTTCGACGACACGGAGTCTGGCGAGCAGTTCGACAATGGAAAATGGCTTAGTTAAATAGTCATCAGCACCGGCATCCAGGGCAGCCAGTTTGTCATCATCATCCGCCCGGGCCGAGATGACGATAATGGGCATGTTGGACCAGGAACGGACTTTGCGAATGATCTCGACCCCATCCATATCCGGAAGGCCAAGATCGAGAAACATGACATCCGGATTGTGGGTAGACGCTTCAAGAATGGCGGTTTTCCCATCGGGTGCCATCAAGTATTTATAATTATGAGATTTAAGGGTTGTCCCAATTAAATTGCGAATAGAGTTGTCGTCTTCGACAACGAGAACTGTTGTTGAATTCATATTTTCACCTGCTTCTTTGAGTAATATTATACAGATAAATCGAAAAGAAGAACAATTCCGAAAGGTTTTTAAGCATTATATTTGCGTAAAAAAGGCTGAATTGTTCCGTGACAATTCAGCCTTATTGATATGATTTAGCAATCTGAAATGATTTTCCTTCAAATCTCATCGATTCCGATCCCTGTCAGACAGACAGGTTTTTGCCGGACTGTCGATGGACAGCAGCTCCTGTTTGCATCTTGCTTTTGGCCGCATGCCTGTGCCGGCCTGTTTCAGGCACTGAGGACCATCAGCGGCAGCGAGAAGGAAAAGACGCAGCCGCGAGGCTCGTTGTCATGGACTTCAATCGTTCCATGATGGGCATCGACAATGGTCTTGCAAAGAAACAGGCCCAGGCCCAGGTAGTGAGTTGAATCAAAGGCGGGAGCTTCTCCGGTATAAAAAATATCGAAGATCCTCTCTTTCATCGAATCTTTAATCCCCTGGCCTTCATCACTGACTTCCACAATCGCCTTGCCGTTGTCTTCATAGGTTCGGACCCGGATGGGGGTGCCATCAGGGGTGTGATGGATGGAATTTAAAACGAGGTTGGAAATGACCTGGGCGATCAGCTGCGGATCCATGTTGATCATCAGCAGATCGTCGCTTTCATCGACTTCCAGCGGGTGGGTTTTGTTGGCCTTCATGGGAAAGTCCAGGCCGACCTGGATGACATCGGACAGAATTTCCGGCTGTGCCTTGATAGGCATCGAGCTGGAATCCAGGCGCGCTGCAGTCAGCAGATTTTCGACCATATAATACATATTGAGCGAGTCTGTCTTAATCGCATCCCAGATTCTTTCTTTTTCCGCCCGGTCCAGTGAATCAAAAGAGAGCTGGTAATTGCTGACGTTGCCAATAATTGAGGTGAGCGGTGTGCGGATATCATGCGAAAGAGCTTTGAGCAAGTTCGAGCGCAGCAAGTCGCCTTCCGCCTGCACCCGGGTTTCCTGCAGCTCGATTTCCTTAAAGCGCATTTCCATGGCCTGGGCACTTTCAGAGACGATACTGGTCAGAATCATCAGTTCCAGTGCCTCGGCTGTTCCATTGTCCAGGCGAATGCCGATGACTCCATAAATATCTTCCGCGGTCTCCCAGGGAAAGTAGATAAAGGCAGCTTCCGGATGATGCTGGGTGAGCGATCCAGTTAAACAGTCTTTATGCAGGGCATCTTTGGCCAGGGAAAGCTCTTTTTGAGCCTGAGTGTGATCGCTGGGCAGGGCAGGATCTTTATCAAAGTAGACCGGCTGGCCCAAAGCCCCATCCACAGCCGGATAGAGAACGACATCGCATTCAGACACTTCCGCCAGCTGCCGGCCAGTCGCCTGGATGATTTCATCCGGATTTTGCGCGCGCTGGAGCAGGTGATTGGTGTCCAGAAGCATTTGCGTTCCCCAGCTCATCCGGGTTGCTCTTGAAGATTCGGACTGCAGCCGGGTGCCGATCCAGGCGCCAACGGAGGCGACAATAAAGGCCATCAATATGGCAGTGGTCAGAGTCTGGGAAGAATACAGGATGGTATATCTGGGTTCGGCAAACAGGAAAACAAAAAGCAAATCCGCCGTCAAAGCCGAAATCGTCGCCCATTTCCATCCGGTGACCGTAACCGAACAAAAGAGGACCCCGATAATGTAAATCTGGGCCAGGATAAATTCGCTGATCCCAAAGTTGTCGAGCAGCAGGCAAACCGCTGTCGTCAATCCCAAAATAAGCAGGACGTCAAGCAGGCTGCGGGCTTTTTCTTTTGAGGTCGTTTTCTCCTGGGGCAGATGCGAAAAATGAATGGTCATATTGCCGGGAACCGTCAGCAGCCGGGTTTCCGGAATGACGCGGGAAACCCGCTGGGCAAAGGTAAAGCGCAGTCTGGCCAGTCCGCGCGGATTAGGTTCGCGGTTGAGCACCAGCAAGTCAATCCGGTTATTGCGGCAGTATTCCCCGATTAAATAGACAGGATCGGAGCCATTTAAAATCTGGATATGGGCACCAATGCTTGAAGCGTAATTCACCATGTCCGTCAGGGCCTGCTGTTCCTGGAAAGAGACCGACTTCATTTGCGGGGTCTGGATATAAAACGCAAAAAACGCGCTGCTGTTTTTGATCACTTCTTCACGCGCTATATCCAGAGCCTGCCGGCAGGAAGGATCGGGGGTCAGGTAAACAGCGATATGCTGGATTGGCTTGGTGGTGCTTTGTGGAAAATCAAAATTGCTGTTCAAAAGATCGACCCCCTTTCTGATCGTTCAGTATTGTACTGGAAACAGCCAGTCTGGCTGTGAAAATGAACAGTAAGCATTATACGGACTAATTCATCCCATGTGTAGACCTCAAGCCGATTCGGATATAAGAGTAATTTTTCAGACGCGATCAGGCATGGCAACAAAACACGGAGAATCTGAGAAATTGGAAAATCAGCAGGAACGGCTGAAGGTCAGCGGGAAATATGCAAATAAGAATATTTCCGTTTTACTTCTTTCAGTATAGAGAAATCGGGATTAAGGTGCGCTTAAGGATTAACAGGATGAATATTGATGGAATAAAGAGATTGAAAAATGTGTATGAAAATAAGCAAAAAACCCAGTTATTGCATCGAGTTTAAACCAGGATGGTCAGAATACCTGGCTGAGACTTGAAACGCGGCTGGAGCGGCCCGGAAAATGGAAAAAAGAATTATAGCTTCTGTTTTTTTACCGTGGATTTGCAAAAGAATCAGTGAGTTAATAAATCATAAAAGCTGAAAAACGCTGTAAAATTATTTTTCTTTCCAATTGTCTGGTATTAAAAAAGTCAGAAGAAAGAAAACCAAAAAAACGTACATTTATTCTGGAAAAAATGCGGGGGCTCAGGATTGCCGATCATCTGCCCAGTCCAGTGCTGTTCCCTGTAAAAGCAGCGTTAAAAAAGCGTCCGGGAATCAGCAGGATTAATTATTTGGGTTTGAAAGGCGGGATTTGCCGGGAAAGAGCAGTAAAAAAGACAGCTATTTAGCTGCCTTGGCGGTCTTGTTCATCGGCTGGACAACGAGAATTTTCCGTGCAAAAAGCTCGTCTACCAGCAGATAAGGTTTGCAGCGGGAAAACAGGGCAGCCAGGCGGCTGAAACGCCAGGCCTCAAAGACGGCAAGAAACAGGCATCCACACACAAAGGGAATTCCAAACAGTTCGGGTGTGGAAGGGTAACAGGTAAATACAAACAGGGTACAGATTACAGGAAGCAAAAGCATGTTAACAAATGCCAGTGCAGTCCGGACCGGCCAGAACAGCATCTTTTCAAGGTGTTCATTCTTTACGGTTCCTTTGGAAACTCTGTAGACGATAACGCTTTTATAGATTTCAAGAAGCTCCGGATTTTTGTGGTTAAGAATCTGCTGGAGCGTCGAGTGCAGCTCTGTGCTGCGAATATATTTACGCATTTTGACCTCTCAATTCAGAAATAACATTCTGGACGGTTTCTAGCAAACACCAAAATGAAAATCAAGATTTGGAAAGTATCAATTAATTCTGTATTCAATACCGTAAACGATCGCTGACAAATGATCAAGAAATAGCGAGCTGAATTCGATAAATGGCATCTGGTTTGTACTTGTGAGCGGTTTCGGTCGCCTGAAGTCCTTTTAAATGCCCTTTTTCATCTCGTTTTGCCCGGGTATAAAGGTGAAAATGAGATTTTCAGTTCGTTGCAAATTCACTGAAATTCATTGCTTTAGCAATCCTGATTCAGACACTGCTTCAATCTTCTTTCGATAGCAGACAGGAAGGCCGGCTCGATGGTTCTGATCTGGAAGAAGAGTCAGGATGATTCAGTTCGCTGTTACAGCTCTGATTCGTTTTGAGCCTCTGGTTTTGTATTCAGCTCCCGGTCTGGCATCTGGCTTTGAATGTCTTCGGATTCTGGCCGGTAAAAGTGGGCTGTGGAAATGCCCCAGGTTTTTTCGCGGTATTTCTTGAGTTTTCCATATGTCTCATTCATTTTTTTCTTTTTACGGGTACGGATGACAACTTCGCCCCCCGGTTTGAGCAGGGCGGCGTCGCCTAAAGCTTCCATAACGGGATGAAAGATTTCATCGACCGTATAGGGGGGGTCCAGGTAAATCAAGTCAAAGGTTTCCTGTCGCTTTTTTAAATCTTCAATGGCCTTGAAGACGTCTTCTTCAAGAACTGTCGCATCCTTCTGGCTGAAATGGCAGGCCTTCAGGTTGCGCCGGATTACACTGGCAGCTTCTTTGCCTTTTTCGACCATAACGACCCGTTTAGCATGCCGGCTCAGCGCTTCCAGCCCCATGGAACCCGACCCGGAAAACAGATCCAGGAAAGATGAATCCGGGATGGAAAACTGCCAGATGTTGAATAAAGCCTGGCGGATTTTATCCGTAACCGGACGCGTATCCATGCCCTGGGGGGCTTCAATGATTTTGCCGCGGGCATCTCCTGCGATAATTCTCATGGCTATCCCTCTTTCCACTTCAATGGTATCATGCACCTTTCGGAAATTGTCGGGTAAATGCCGGCAGAATCTTTTTTAAGATCTTTATAATATGATCGAAAAAATTAATCTTTTCTAAATGCATCTTTTCCATGCTGCGGATAAGAAAAGGGGCGATATTCGATAAAGGGAATATACTCTGAAAATAAATCGATCTGCTTACATATTTATATAAAGAATAGATTACTGAAAAAATGCTCAGTGAAATGAATCCCGACTGTAATCAATTGGATCCATTGGCTTTTTGGTCATGGTATTGAATTGAAATAGATGAAACAGTTATTTCAAAAAGATGTTTTTAGAAAAGGCAAGCCCAAGAAAAAGGTGGACTTTTTCATAAAAATATGAGAAAAAGAAATTACACAATCTGGTAAAACGCTTACAAATCTTATATGATAATCGGACCAGCCAGATCAATATGAAAAAATGGTTCGCATTTATCGGATTTGCACTTGGGAGGTGGAAGCATGAATACGCGCAATTTACAAATTCATCTGGAAAACAGACTGTCTTCACTTGCCAGTGCCTGCATGAATCACAATGCAGTCGACGACGGATTGATTTTCGAAATCCTGACGAAAAATGAAATGAATGATGAAAGCCGTCTTCATTACATCTGCCAGATCGAATATCGTCTGCCAGGCTCCTGCAAAAGTAAACGGAACACGGGAATTGATCTGAACTCCATGTATCAGGAAGAAGAAGATGTTCGCTGCAAAAAGCAGCAGCGCTGGAATCAGCTCCGCGAAATCGCCGTTGAATTGCGAATGTCAGAATCTGAGCACCGGGAAGTCCCCCGCGAACGCTTCTATCAACTGGTAAGCGTCCTGACCGTTGACCCGAAAAAAGCAGGCCTGACCAAATCTGCTCTGATCGTTTAGCCGATTACGATTTCACTCTGTTTTCAACAGATCTTTCGATGCTGAAGGATCTGTTTTTTCTTTGCCTGAAGGTTTGGAATCCAATGAAGCAGGAAGCAGATTCAGATGCGGATGGACAATGGTAGGACCAATGTCCTGAAAACCGTTGATCGATCGGTATACAACATTAATCAGATTATAAAAGCGGCGAAATCGTTTTGTCTTTCCGTTTGACCATGACACTTTAGCGCCTGCGGATGGATGTGCGGAATCTCTTCTTCTTGCACATCAACACCTCAGCGCTATATCCGTATCCCGTAGTTATCAGATCTGGATAAACCAAAAAATCGTGATTTTGTACTCGGGATCTGGCTCGATGCATAAATCCCTGAACTTTCAGCTGCTAATGCTGAGGATCTTTTATTCGTTTTGGACAAAAATTTCCTCCTGCCAGCGATGAAAACCGGAAGGAAACGCTTATATAAAAATGGATCTTTACCAGGGAAAGAAAAGAGAACCGGAAAAAGACAGAGGAGACTTTATATGCTGTTTAAACTCAAACGCTTTTCAAACACTCAGATTGTTTATGAGGCAGAGGATGGAACGCTGCTTGAACCTGTAGAATCCCAGTTTCGCTACTTTAAACTTTTATCTGGCCCCTGCAGGGGGATCTATATGGAAGCGATGGCCAGTGTTTTGTCGAAAAAGGAACTGACTAAGGCCCTCAAAGCCAGGGCGCCCGCAAAAGTCTGCGATCCATCCATCGCCAGGGATATTCTGGATAGATATTTCCAGACCGTGGTGCCCAGCGAAGAAGCGGACCTTTCGAAATGGCCGGAAACTGTTTCAAAGCTGCTGGACTTGTTTTCTTCATCGTATGCGGATGCCCAGCATCTGGATGTTCTGGCCCGATGGCTGACCAAAGAAAATTTTGTCGAATTTCTCACGTTTTCCGACAGGAAATTTGCGGCTTTAAGCGTGCAGGAACTGATCGAAGAACAGCAGGCCTGCCAGAAGCGGGAAACGGAGTGCTGGAGCTTCTCGACACTGAAAAGCACATTTCATTTTTCTGATTCACTCATTCGAAAGCTGCTTCCTGAGCCAATCCTTGCTGATAATCCCCATTATCGAAGTGCAGCACCTATGAAGCTGTACCGGAAAAAAGCGGTCGCTCAGGCGATGGAAAGCGAAGAATACCAGCAGTATCAAAAGAAAAGAGCCAAGCGGGCTGCAAAACGCGAACAGACACTTTTGCGGGAGCAGCAGATTCAGAAAGCCCGTGAAGAAACCTGGCAGCAGACGCTCACCCGGCTGAAGCTGCAGGATTTTTACAGTGATGCCAGAGCGATGAAGCGCCATTTTATCCTGCACCTGGGCCCGACCAATTCGGGCAAAACCCACGAGGCGCTCCAAGATTTCCGGACGCACGAAAACAGCATCTATCTGGCTCCGCTCCGGCTTCTGGCCCAGGAGGTGGCCGAAAACACGAATGCTGCCGGCGTTCCCTGCAGCATGCAGACGGGTGAGGAGCGAAGCATTGCAGCCGGTGCGACCCATTATTCTCAGACAATCGAGCTGCTGGATTTGCATCGCGCCTATGAGGTGGCCGTAATTGATGAGGCGCAGATGATGGAAGACCGGCAGCGCGGAGGTGCCTGGACCGAAGCCGTTTTAGGCGTCTGTGCCAAACGCATTCATATTTGCGCACCTCCTTATGCCAGAAATGAGCTGATCCGGCTGGTGGAACTTTGCGGGGATTCGTACGAGATTGTCGAACATTCCCGCCTGATCCCGCTTTCGTATGCGGGGAGCAGGAAGAAATACCAGAAAGGCGATGCGCTGATTGTATTCAGCCGCCGGGCTGTCTATGAAAAGGCGAAAGAGCTTCAGTCTCAAGGCTATTCTGTATCGATTTTGTATGGTGCAATGCCCTATGAGGCGAAAAAATACGAAGCCCAGCAGTTTCAAAGCGGAAAAACCGAACTGCTCGTCGCTACCGACTGCATTGGCATGGGCATGAATTTGCCGATTCAGACCGTCTGCTTTCTCGAGCATAAAAAATATGATGGCCTGGACTTTCGTGATCTGTATCCCAAAGAAGTGCAGCAGATTGCCGGCCGGGCCGGGCGCTATGGCCTCTATCCTAATGGCTATTATGTCGGAAGCGGTCCGATCAAAACTGCCTGCCAGTCGGTCATCCCGGATACCATCACAGCCCGTGTCCGCTTTCCTGAGACGATCGGACAGCTGGAAGGAAAACTCTCCCAGATCCTTGCCTTCTGGCAAAAGAACATCAGCTATGACGGCTTTTGCAAGCAGGATTGCAAAGAGCTGATTGAAAAGGTAGAAATGCTGGAAAAAAAGCTGCACCTCAAGGATAACCAGATGCTGCTGAAGTATGCCTGTGTTCCGCTGGATCTCGAAGATGGACGGCAGGTGGAATACTGGATTGAATGCGTCCGAGCCGATCTGTGCCAATCGTATGTATGCGATCCTTGCGACATCTTTTTTCCGGAGGGAGAAGACGCCCTGCTGGAATTAGAAATTGCCGGGCTGGAGCGGATGCATCGCCTGTACGATATCTACTGCCATTTTGTGGTGGAAAATGATGTGCTTCTGGATGAAGCTTTAAAAACGAAGCAGGCTCTTTCGCAGGAAATCTCACGCCAGATTGAGCATTCGGTTCGCTCCAGGCCTAAAAACAAAAAGAAAAAGGATCGAAGGCAAAGTCAGCAAACCGCACAAAAACAATAAATCTTCGCTCGATTGATGAATGTTCGCGACGCGACAGTGAATACCTCCCTTCCACCAGCCTGAATGCGAACAGCGTACAGAGATCTTCTTGCGGATAGGAGAAAATCCGTTTTGGTCCGGTCAATAAAAGTTTATTGTTTATCTTTCTATCTTCCTGAACCGTTCTTTTTAAGCACTGAAACCCAGATGCCAGTCAAGCTTTTGCAAAATAAATCGTATAATAGTAAATACAGCGATCAAAATTCGGTGGTTTGCATATTGTACTTAAGACTGTAACCCACAAAGCATATCCGGCCGGGCCGGATCAGGAAGAGAGTGAAGAAATGGAACGTTATCGTAAAGTCAAGTCGCCCTCTGGCGACCTGGATCTGGATGTTGTTGAAGTTTTGCCTGATGGTGAAGTTAAGGCAATTGTTCAGATTGTGCATGGAATGCAGGAGCATAAAGAACGCTACATGCCGTTTATGGAATTTTTAGCCCAGCGCCAAATTGCCTGTGTGGCGGGTGATCACAGAGGCCATGGCGGCAGTGTGAAAAACGAGAAAGATCTGGGCTATTTTTACGATGAAACAGGAGATGCGATTGTGGAAGATCTGGATGCCATCAATGCGCATCTGCGCCTGGAGCATCCGCATGTACCGTTTTTGATGATGGGCCACTCCATGGGAACCCTGGTCGCCCGCAAATATCTTAAAAAGCACGATGAAGAGCTGGACGGTTTGATTCTTTCCGGCCCCGTGTACGAAAATCCAAAAGCTTCTGCCGGCAAAAAGCTGATCGATGTGATTACCCGCTACAAAGGCAAGCGCTATGTGTCTAAAACCGTGGTCAAGATGGTAGATGGATCCTTTGATCAGGGAATTGAAGGCGATTTGAAAAACCGCTGGCTTTCCCGCAATGAAGACAATGTTCACGCCTTTAACAACGATCCGCTTTGCGGCAAGCCATTTACTTTGAATGGCTATCGCAACCTGATGATTCTGGTGCAGGATACTTATGATCCAAAGGGCTGGAAAGTTTCCAAGCCGCAGCTGCCGATTCTGTTTGCGGCAGGAGCAGAAGATCCCGTCATTGGCAATGCGACGGAATTCGAGAAAATGCAGCAGTTTATGCGGGATCGGGGCTACCAGAATGTCTATGGCCGGCTTTATCCGCAGATGCGGCATGAGATTCTAAATGAAGTCAACCGGAAACTGGTATTTGAAGATTTCTATAATTTCTTCCAGGAAATTCTGGATAAGAAGAAATAAAATCTTTTGCCAGTCATCGATTGGTTTAGCGGCATTGCTTTGCCTAAGCAAAACATACCGGCTGGATCTGTGATTTTTTTGCAGATTCAGCTGGTTTTTTCTTATCCTTCCGGCTTCAATCGTTGCCTGGCAAGAAAATCAGGTTAGAATCGGGACATTGAATCAGAAAAGAAACCAGAAGATCGATAAGCGATCAAGAGGATAACGTATGAAAAAAATTGGATTTTTAGGCTTTGGAAAAATGGCCATGGCGATTGTTGCCGGCTGGAAGGATAAAGGCATGCTGGACGAAATTGAAGTCTTTGCTTATGCACCCAACCAGACCAAACTGGAAAAGAACTGTCAGCTTCTCAATGCCACTCCTTGCTCTTGCCCAGAAGATCTGTGCCGCCAAAGCGAGGCCGTGATCCTGGCTTGCAAACCCTATCAGGTTGAAGCCGTGCTGAAGCAGGTGGGTGAAGTTTTAAAAGATAAGCTGGTCATCTGCCTGGCAGCGGGCATCAGCTTTGAAAAGCTGGAAGCCTGGATCCCCGGCATTCCTCACGTATCCATCATGCCCAATACGGCAATGGCAGCGGGCGCGGGAATTGTTATTGTGGAGAAGAACAACACGATGGACGATGCGCAAAAAGAATTATTTGAGGCTTTGTTTTCTCCGCTGGCTTTAATTGAAACGGTGGATCCGGATCATTTTGGCATTGCGGGTACAATCAGCGGATGCTCCCCTGCTTTTCTGGGTTTATACGCCGAAGCGCTGGCGGATGCTGGCGTCAAATATGGCTTGAGCCGGGAAGTGGCGGCCAGACTTTCTGCCCGTGCTGTCTATGGAGCCGGTGCAATGCTCATTGAAGAGGGCAGAGAACCATCTGTCTTTAAAAATGAGATCTGCTCGCCTGGGGGAACGACGATTCGCGGAATTGTGACACTGGAAAAAGACGGCTTTCGCAAAGCGGTCATTGAAGCGATCGAGGCCATTCAGGAAAAATAAGCCGGTCAGTTCGACAAACCAAACGAATCCTGTTTTCAGCAAAAAAACGCACATCACTTTCTCTGTTCTGGAAAGAAAGGATGTGCGTTTTTGCGTGCAGATTTACAGGATTCTTAAAAGAGCGACTACTGGCTTGCGAGGGCTTCCTGTTCGATTGCTTCATCGACAGGATCAGCTGTACCGGCCTGGGCCGATGAGTCGGCGGATGAATTGCCATACATGTTTATAATTTCTACTTCATCGTATTCCGGCACCTGGATTTCGGGGGTATAAGCAAAGGATTTGCGGCTTTGCGAGGTCGAATACACATCATATAAGGCCCCAAAAACGACCTGCCCATCTTTTTTGTACACGATATTGACCTGGCCGCTGATCGAATCTCCAGATTTTGGCAGGGAGACCTCAAAGGTGACAATTCCGCTTTGCGACTCGGCGCCATCGGTTAAAAGCTTGATCGAAGCCTGGGACATCGGATACTGACGCTGGTACTCCTGAAGCAGATCCTTGGCCGTCGCTTTGCTTGCATCATAAGCCAGATAACTGTAGTCATCGATAGTTTCGGTATAAGTCGTATCCGTATCCGTGAAAATATCGATTCCTTCAATTCCGGCCGAGGGCAGGGAATAATCTTCAAAAACCGCACTGACCCAGGCTTCTTCCAGGCCAAAACCATATTGGGCCAGACCAAGATAGGCATAGCTTTCATCCATGGCGGACACGGCTTCAGCCGAAAGGGAAAGATCAGCCCGTGCGTAAGGATCGGATTTGGTCAGCTTGTAATTGACAATCAAGTCGTTGCTGTCCGTGATAAAAGGCGTCTGCATTTCAACCGATACCGGATTTGCCAGGGCAGGAGCGGAAGTCATGATTTCGGGGGTGTATTGTGTCGAAGCGCCCCAGGATACAGGGAAAAAGAGGGAGGACACAACGCCGCCGGCTATTAAGGCTCCAATGACACACGCAAACCGGCCCGGTGTAAACCGGTCGCGGCGATTTTGTCTTGTATCCCTTGAACGGTTTGGATGCAAAGAGGCAGGATGGCCATTCAGAATAAAAGAGTCGGTGTCCGAATGGGGATACTCAACAGATTTTGTCTCCTCGTTCTGGTCTTCTGGAAGTGGAGGAGGAGTCTGGAAGTTGTAGCTGTTCATAATTGTCTCGTTTCTAATGCGAAGGATAAACCGGAAAATGAAGCCGGTATTCGTTTTGTGATTTGTTTCAGGATTTGCCTGGAACTCACTTGTCAGAAATTGAAGGGCGAATGGAAATGACCCGGGCTTTTTATTGGCGATCGAAACTCTGCAAAGAATTCTTTGCCAAAACGAGCTGATCTTTTTTCCTTCTTCCAGGCTGCAAATCCAATCTGATGTGCACTGGAAAAGGATAAGAAAGCAGAAAAAAAGGTGAAAAAGTTTCTGGATTCAGTCAGGAAACTTGCAATCCTGACAGGCTGACTTGTCTGGCAGGCAAATCTGCTAGAATTATACCAAACGCGTCCGCCAGTTTTGCCAAACTGTCTGAATTGAAAGAACAGGACGCAAAGAAAGGTGCCTTTATGTACAGAAAAACCTCAACCCGATTTTTACCGGCCAGTCAGATGAACCGCCCGCAAGCCATACGCTGGATCGTCCTGTTCTTTGTGCTGATGGTTCTTTGCTTCAACCTGGCGGCTGCTTTTGGTCCATATAATCCAATTGCCCGGGTTTGCTTTAATGTGGCTGCCCTTTTATCCCTGGCTGGGGGAATTAAAATGATTTCCAGAGCCAAAGCAGCCAAAACAGAAGAAAAACCTGCCGCTGCGCAAAAAAAGCCAGCCATTCCGGCAGTTTCGAAAGCCCGCCGCAAAGCAAAGCCAGCCAGGGAATACCAGGCGATTTTAAATCAGCTTCAGGCCAATTGTGAGTCGATTGAAGAAAGCAAGCGCCTGGTGCACCAGCTGATTGATGATTATTTTGGCGGATCGCTGATTTCCAGCTCCAAATATAAAAACGTCCTGGAAGATGCAAGCCGGGTTTTGAAGAAAAACTATGAAAACGCCAGCCAGGCGGTTGCACTGTTTGGCTCGAGTAAGCCTACCCCGCAGCGGTTAGCCATCCTGCAAAACTATCTTCATGATTCGCAGGATATTGTCGACAATGTCAGCCAGGTCGTCGATGAACTGCTCAAAGCCAGACAGGATTCCACCCTTAAAGATGGCTCGGCTCTTGACCAGAGCCTGGAAGAGCTGGTGAATACGACCGTTTATTACACCCGTAAAGGAAACTGAATCAGGCAGCCGCAGGCCGGCTGCTTTTCATGTGGTTCAAAACTCTATTCCATGCGGTGACAGGACTCCATTTCGTGGCAGTTTGGTCCTGATATTCCTGGAATGGCTGGATTACATCCGGTCGGGTCGAAAAGAAGAATCGACACGAAAAGCCCCTGGCAAACCAGATCAGGATTCTGGATCAGTCAGGGGCTTTAAATCGCTTTAAATCTTTGAATGAGGTTTTCGCCTCAGTGAAGGGGACTTGCTTATGATGCCTGGATCGCATGAAACCGGTTGGGCTGATGCAGGCTAGTCCAGCCGGACTTCGATCACGGTATCTTCCTGGATCGGAGTGCCGGCTTCAATGCTTTGCCAGCCAACACGACCATAGCCATTGGAAGAGATCGAGATACCTGTCAATTGCCAGAAAGCCGTAATGTCCTTGCGGGTCCAGCCAATCATGTCCGGCATGGTGCGCTGGGTACCATTGGTTAAAAGCATGACATTGTCATTGGAGTTAATCGTGGTCCCTGCAGCCGGGAACTGGCTGACAACCGTATCGCCATCGCCAATTACAATCGTGTTGACTGCTTTATCGGCCAGCATCTGGCTGGCATAAGTCAGAGAATGGCTGACCAGTGAGGGCATCGGAGCTGAAGTCCATTCCTGGCTGCGCTCAGTTACGCTCCGGTCGGTTCCGGTATTGACGTTGGCCGCTTTCAGGGAGGCTTTCATGATTTCCTTGAATGGATCCCCTGAATAGCTCAAGTAATCCGGTCCCTGCATGCCCCAGCACACCATGACTTTGGGATCATCGGCAGGGGCTGCGGCGATAATGCTTGAAGTGTAGTTGGTTTTATCATACGTTCCGCTTTCGGCATTGTACATTTCACCCGTACCGGTTTTAAGGGCCATATCGACGCCATCAATCGCAAACCGGGCACCCGTCATGCCTTCGGCGGTAACCCCGCGCATCAAATCGGTGACCTGGTGGGCAGTTTCAGCCTGGATCGGTGTTCCGGCAGCCTGCGGCTTGAATTTTTGCAAGGTCTGGCCGGTTGTCGAATCGATGATCGAGTCCACAACGTAAGGTTCCATCATGATGCCATCATTAAAGATCGCGGTATAGGCTTTGCAAAGCTCCAGCATCGTCATTGAAGAAGCCTGGCCAAATCCGGAAGACAGATAGTCGGTAGCCGAATCAATGTTTTTCGTGCCGACGGCTTCGTTGACAAAAGGAATTTCCGTGCCCTGGAACAGTTCAAACGAATCCAGGTAGCGATTCACCGTCTCCTTGTCCAGGTAATTCGCCAGCAGTTCGCAAAGTGCGATGTTAGACGAGCGGGCCAGGCCTTCGGCAAACGTCAGAGTTCCATAGTCTTTGCCTAAAGCATCCAGGATGGAAGGATACTGGGATTCCTCCGTCGAGGCCACACGGGTAATTTTGCCGGTTAAATCATCGACAGTATACGCAAATTCACCCGCCCGATAGGTCGCATTATATGGATAGACACCCGCATCAATGGCCATTGCATAATAGAGCGGCTTGACGACCGATCCTGGTTCGACAGGATATTCGGAAATCTTGTCGGTATACGAAGGGATGATCATGTGGGTGTTCTGGTCAAAAGACGGATATGAAGCCCAGGCCAGGATTTTTCCCGTTTCCGGCTCCATCACCAGGCACCAGGCCGACAGGGCTTTGGAATCTTCCAGGACTTTAGCCATTGTCGTATCGACGGTTTGCTGGAGAGAAGAATCGATGGTCAGCTTAATGCTGTCGCCATTGGAGTTTTCCTGGATGATCTCCTTGCTTCCGGGCAGCTCCTGGTCTTTATTGGTGGCCCGGTACTGCATCAGGCCATCTTCAGCGCCCAGATACGATTCCATTTCTTTTTCCAGGCCGGTTTTACCGATAATCTTGCCGGCATCATCATCATAAGCCGCAAAGCCGATCATGTTGGAAGAAAAAGGCGTGATCGGATATTCCCGCTTGGTCGTTTCGATAAAGGAAAGGCCTGGAATCTTGAGCGCTTCGAGTTTTTCCTTAGCCTCACGGTCGATGTGCTTGGTGCCGGTGCCCAGCTCAATTTGTGATTTGCCGCTGGCCTGGCCATTTTCCAGCAGGCTTTTGATTTCTTCTTCGTTGACCGCATCGCCCAGTACACTCTTGATGGCTGCGGCGAAAACCGTTGGATTTTCCACATAACTGTTGGTGGTATCCTGATCCGCCACATTCAAGGCCGCCTCTACCTGTTCAGTGCGGCCCGTTTCCTGTGCTTTTTGCAAGGCATCTTCGCGCTGGGCTTTGAGTAAAGCTTCCTCATTCGCCTTTTCCTGTTCGGTGCGGGTATCGAAGTTGGCAGCCAGCGTGTAAGCGACCGTCTGGCGTGCGATGACCTGGTTGGAGCGGTCGAGGATTTCACCGCGCACTCCATTAATCACGCGGGTCTGTACAGAATCACGGATCAGGGAATTGAGCGCACTGTTCTGGGACCAGATGTGCTTCTGGCTGATCATGGTATATAAAATCGCGGCAACGGCCATCGTCATGCAGCATACAAACACGATGCCGATATGCATAATGTGGCGATTGGCTTTTTTCGTGCTGCGTTTGCGGGCTTGTCTTAAAGTTGTTGTTTTTTCCGGCTTTTCGCGCCGGGAGCGTCTTTTTTTGTTTCTGGAAGCAGCCATATATTCACCCTTTCCGTTTTCCTTATTTCTTTGAATTTTTTTATTTCCTTAAATCGAATCGCTCCGGATTCGAAGTTTACATGTATGCGTCAAATCTCTTATTCAAATGCCTGCAGCTTTTGACAGTTTTTTACCTGGCTCATTTGCTGCAGACCGGCTGCAGATTGCTGGCTGCTGCGGGCTGTTTTTGCGCTTTTCTTTGCTTTTGACCTGGATTTTCTTTGCTTTTGACCTGTCTGTAAGTGAATGTTTGCACCCAGGCAAAATCAGGGTTCAGGTGCTTTCCCCGTTCAGGCAAGAGATCAGATTCATCCTGCCGGTTCAGTTTAAAAGCAGGGTTAAAGCGTATAGGCAAACCGGTGAAAAACCGTTTTGAGCGTCCGGATCTGCGACATTGGAGCACTTGCTTGTGAAAAAGAGAATCCAATTAACTTTACAACAAAAAAGGACAGCTTGAAAGAACAGGAATGAAAGACTTTCGTGTTCTTTGAAACTGTCCGGAATTTCAAAATTAATCGTTTCCGTAATAATACACATTATTAGAATCTTCCGTGACCTGTCCTTCAAGCATTCCCAGAACACGGCTTTTTTCCTGCAGCTGCGAGATTTCGCCTTTCAGCTGCTCAATGGCCGCTGCGGATTGCTCAATGTCGCTGGTGTATTGCTGGTTTTGCATGGATAGTTCATTGGAATAGGACCGCAGAAACAGGGAAGTCACTGCATAGATCGCAAACGATGCAAGCAGTGTACTGGCCAGAACGGTAAAGGTCCGGCTGAATCTGCGCTTTTTTTTCTGTCTGTTTTTGCTGGATGGGTTTTTCATTCCCGTTCAACTCCCCTTAATTTTGCGCTGTGCGCCCGCAAATTCGCCTCAAGTTCTTCCGGCGATGCTGTAATCGGCTTGCGGTTGACCAGTCGGTAGTCCATTTTCGCTTCGCCGGCGACTGGAATCCGGCGGTTGACCTTTGGCGGAATTGCCCGCCGCGCAAAGGCCTGCTTGACAATACGGTCTTCCAGCGAATGGAAGGTAATAACAACCATACGGCCGCCTGGCTTGAGCCGCTCCAGCCCCTGCTCCAGAGTGCTTGTCAACTGGGGCAGTTCCTTGTTGACTTCCATGCGCAAAGCCTGGAAGGTCTGCTTGGCCGGATGGCCTTTTTTGCGCAGGATTGCGGCAGGCAAAGCGCCTTTAATCACGTCCACCAGCTCAAACGTCGTATCAATGGGCTTGTTCTGACGGGCATTGACAATGGCACTGGCAATCCGCCCGGCGTTAGGCTCTTCGCCATATTCACGCAGGATCCGGATCATTTCCTCTTTGGGCCAGGTGTTGACAATCTGCCAGGCATCCAACTCCTGGCTCTGGTCCATGCGCATGTCAAGTCGTGCATCAAACCGGTAGGAAAAGCCGCGCTCGGGGTCATCAAACTGCGGGGACGAAACGCCAAGATCCATCAGGATACCATCCACCTGTCCCACCCCCAGTGCATCCAGTCTGGCTGAAAACTCTTCAAACGGAGCATGAATCAGGGTGAAGTTGCTGCCAATGGCTTCCAGCCGGGTGCGGCTTTCGTCAATAGCCTTCTGGTCTAAATCAAAAGCATACAGATGGCCTTTGGGGATTCGCTTGAGAATCTCGCTGGAATGCCCCCCTCTTCCCAGAGTGCAGTCCACATAGATTCCGTCTTCTTTGATGTTTAAAAGCTCAATGGATTCATCAAGCAAAACGCTGATATGTTCCATTTGCGACACCTCCGCTTCTAGTCGAGCAGTCCGGTCAGGTTTTCAGCAAACTTTTCATAGGAAGGAAGCATTTCCTCCTGCAAAGCCAGCCATCTTTCCTTAGACCAGATTTCGACCCGGTCCGCCACGCCGATGATATAGCACTCTTTATCCAGCGCCGCTTCCTTCACCAAAGAAGCCGGAATGTTGATCCGGCCCTGGGCGTCAGGTTCGACTTCGGTGGCTTTCGCCATAAAAAAGCGCATAAACATCCGGGCATCCGGATTGGTAGCGGGAAGAGATGAATATTTTTTATACAGAATGGTCCACTGTTCGAGCGGATAAACTGTCAGGCATCCATCCATGCCGCGGGTAATGTACACACGTTCACCAAGTTCTTCGCGAAACTTCGCCGGCATAATCAGCCGCCCCTTACGGTCGATATTGTGCGTGTATTCGCCCATGAACATGTGCCATCACCTCCCCCACTTTGTGACACATTTTCCTACTTTGTACGTGTAGTATACTCCGCCAGACCCCTTTCCTCAATTGAAATTCCGGAAAGGTTTCACAAACCGCCAATTCGGATTTTTTTTAAAAATGCCAGAAAACGCCTTAAATAAAGATTGATTTTAGGAATAAAAAGTCTTTGGCGCCGAAAGTGGGGGAAAATGGCGCCAAAATTCACCACTTTGGGGCCGGTTTGGCAAGACAAGCTCAAAACGGCTGCGATTCCCCACTTTCAGTTGTTTCTGGCCGGCTGCTTTAAAGCCGGAAATCGCAGGACACAACATGAAATATCAGGAAAAGCGGGAAAAACCGGCTTTTCAGCCAGGATCCTCGCAAAGAACACCAGGAAACTGGATTCAAGAGTCCGTTTTCCCGGACAGTTTTTAAAAGGAAAAGGATCAATAGATCTGATTTGGGATCGGCCAGATCGAAGGACAGAGATAAGGGGAGAAAAGTGGGGCGAAAAGCAGACGGAGGAACGGGGCGAAAAGTGGAGGTAATGGTCAGCAAGGTTTTGGGGGCAGAGTGGGGGAAGAGGCTTGAGAAGAATACCGGCCGGAAAATCCAGCCAAAAATAAAATTCAGCAGGAAAGAAAACAAGGAGCGAAATCGAAAACGGCCAGGAAATCCTCCGGCAAAAAAGACCCTTTGGAAAACGGAAAAGAAGAACTTTAAAAAGCGAAGAGGAAAGCCACCGGTCAAAGCTGCTCTGGCAAAACAGAGAAGAAATAAGCCAGAATCGAATGGAAAACAAGGCGCGATGACAAGTGTCAAGGTGGAGGCTGTTTTGGCTGCTAAACTGTCCAGAATGGGAGAAGGATCGGAACAGAATATGGGAAAACGGACTTTCTGGATGTTGAAAAAATGGTGTAGATAAGCCGAAAACCGCCGGAAATATCGCTAATTGTCAAACGGGGATGGGAAGTGAGGATGTAAGGGGATACATTTTTTCTCTGGCTTTCAGGCAGATCAAATGAGTGGACTTGTAAAAATCTCCTATAATGAGGACGAAATGGAGAAGTGATATGAACATACTCAGCTTTATTCTCGCCCTGTGCCCGATCATTTTGCTGATCATCATCATGATGGTTTTCAAAAGACCTGCCTGGCAGGCTGCTATTGGAGCGGCGATCCTGGCAGCGATCGAGGCGCTAACCTATTGGAAGTGTGCGCCTTCCGTTGTTGGCATGGCTGCTGTAGAAGGTGCGGCCATGGCGCTATGGCCAATTGTTCTGGTCATTATTGCCGCAGTCTTTACGTATAATCTGGTCTGCAGAACCGGCGGCATGGATGTCATTAAGACGATGCTGACCAGCGTTTCCGCCGACAAGCGGGTTCTCGTGCTGCTTGTGGCCTGGTGTTTTGGCGGATTTATGGAAGGTATGGCTGGCTTTGGAACGGCCATTGCAATTCCAGCCGGCATGCTGATGGCTATGGGATTTGATCCGCTGTTTTCCTGCCTGGTGTGCCTGATTTCCAACGGCTTTCCAACCCCCTGGGGTTCGATCGGTATCCCGACAATTACCGTTGTCAATCTTCTGGGCATGGATGGCTCGATTGGCCTGTCGACAATGCAGGTGGTCCAGGTTGCCTTGTTTTTTATCCTGGTGCCCTTTGTCCTGGTCTACCTGACAGGCAAAAGTCCTAGAGCGCTTAAGGGAATGGTTCCCACCTGCCTGGCTGCTGGCCTTGGCTTTATCATTCCAATGTTTATTGTTTCTGCCTTTGTTGGCGCTGAACTGGTTGTTGTGGTTGGTTCGGTCTGCTCGCTGGCCTGCACCATTCTGGTCGGCAAGAAAGTCAAGCCAGATCCGGAGTATCTGATGAATACCCCAATAGAAAAGGCTGATGTGGCTGCCGCAAAGAAAATTACCATGAAAGAAGCGTTAGTTGCGTGTGCCCCATTCCTTTTTATTTTTGTGTTCCTTTTAGGCACTTCAAAATTGGTCCCACCTATTAACAGCTTCCTGGCTCAGTTCGCTACAACGGTTTACTTTGTCAACGATACAAGCGCAACAACATTTACCTGGATCAATACGCCAGGCGTATGGATCTTTATTTCTGCGATTCTGGGTGCGATGATCCAGAAATGCAGCTGGAAAACATTTGGTGAAGTTTTCGTCGCTACGCTCAAACAGATGCAGGGATCGATTATTGTCATGATTTCAGTGCTCGCTGCAGCGAAGATCATGATTTATTCCGGCATGATTTCCGATATTGCAGCCTTTGCGATTGCTGTAATGGGTGCGGCATATCCAGTGATTGCACCATGGCTTGGCTGCCTGGGCACTTTTGTTACCGGAAGCGGAACGTCTTCTGGCGTACTGTTTGGCAAAGTCCAGATGGATGCGGCCACTGCACTGGGCCTGAATGCAGACTGGGTTGTCGGTCTGAATGCCCTGGGCGTTGGCGTAGGTAAAATGCTTTCTCCGCAGTCGATTGCCATTGCCTTGTCGGCTGTGGGCGGATTGAAGGAAGATTCCAAGCTGCTCAAGATGGTTCTGCCCTATGGTGCCGTCTTCCTGATTATGTGCTCGCTCATTGGCTGGATTGGCACAATGATCGTTGGTTAAGCGTTCAAAACTCTGCCCTTTAGTCAGCTGACCAAAAATAACTAAGTACAAATCCTGTATTTTTCACATAATCAAGTAGAATATGCCTTGGTTGCTTAGCGGCATCAATGGAACAATACGCTTGAAAGGAGCTTGGCATTTATTATGAAATATGATTTCAGCAAGCCTTTGACCGAAGAACAGATGGAAGTGGTCAGATGGACACAGGAAAACGGCGATGACGCAGTAAAAGCCGGAGAATACTTTGATATGGATCCGGCTACTGTCTTCAAATGGACGATCCAGGATTATGAAGAACAGCGCCAGCCTTTGATGAAACAGGGATTCGAAGAAATGACAGATGAACTGCTCCACCAGATCAATTCAATTTATGAATGTGAAGTCAACCTGAGAAAAACCTGGGAAGACTACGTAAAAGATCAGAAGGAAAAACAGCAGGCCTAGCTTTTTTAAGGCAGGAATGCGCTGGCACAGGTCAGGAGCTGCCAGCCTTTTGAGATCATTATTCAGACGATCAAAGACTGTCTTTGCCCGAGTGGCATGGACAGTCTTTTTCGCTGCTGCGTTTTCTGGATCTTCTTTCTATGCGGTGGTGGCCTGTCCAATGGCTGCGGCAGAAATTTAAAGCGGCCTGATCTTAAAAATGAAAATATCGCTGATAAAGATTGAATTTAAATCCTGACAGGCGAATGGAAATCCTTTAGAAAATCTTTTATGGATCTTTAAGGACGCAAACGCAGGCAAACTTTAAAATAGAAGCAGAATCAGCCGCCATCAGCAGCCTGCCCCTGATCAAATAATTTGGCCTGGCTAAATTCAGAAACAAAAACGGCAATCCATCCGGATTGAATCTGGATCAAACCAGAGGTGCAGCCGAAAGCTTTACAAGCGGGAAGGACAGTGCGGCTATGGAGGTTTTTATGAAAACTATTTACCGAAAATCAGGAGCTTTGCTTCTGTCCGCTTTGCTTTGTGGATGTTCAGCAGCTGTTCCAAATCCTTCGGGCAGCTCAAGTTCGAGTGTTTCTTCTTCGCAGGCGTCCTCATCCAGTGCCCAGGGCTCAATTGATTCGGCTCAGGCAGAAAAACTGGCAGGCTTTTCCTGGCAGATGTTTCTCAAGACGCAGACGGATTCCAAAAGCTCGCTGGTCAGCCCGCTTTCGGCCTTCTTTACCATTGGCATGTGTGCCAATGGCGCCAGGGAAGAGACCCTGAGCCAGATCGAGGATGTTCTTTCCATGCCGGTCGACCAGGCTAACGCACTTTCTAAAGCGGTTCTGGAAGGAACAAGTGCCCAAGACAGTCCATTAAAAGCAGCTAATTCGATTTGGGTGCGCAAGGATATCGATGGAGATTTGAATTTAGAATTTAAAGATGTACTGGAATCGGACTATGATGCCGACGTCAATAAAATTGCCTTCAACAGCAAGACGAAAGAAATTGATGCATGGGTTTCGGATAAAACCGGAGGCCTGATTAAAAGTGTGCCGCTTCAGCCTGCTGACCGTACCATTATGCTGATCCTGGATGTGCTGGCTTTTGCCGGAAACTGGAAAGAGCCTTATGAAGAAGGCCAGATAGAACAGGGCACCTTCACCAATGCCGATGGCTCCACCTCTTCGGCGACGATGCTGTATGGCGAGGAGGATAAATATATCGAAGGAGAGGGCTTCAAGGGGTTTATTAAACCGTATGATGGAGACCGCTATGGCCTGGCTTTCCTGATCCCGGCGGATGAAAACACAACTCTGGATGAAGCGATTGCCAATGCCGATGGCAGCAAGCTGATGGAAGCGGTAACCAGCCCGAAAAGCTCGAGTGTTGATACTTGCTTCCCGGAATTTGAGATCAGTACGGATTTGCAGCTCAATCAGGTGCTGCAGGATTTGGGTATGACGGATGCCTTCAGCGATAATGCCGATTTTTCCGGCATGATTTCCGGTGAAAACCGCCTGGCTATTTCTGAAGTCGTCCAGAAAGCCAAAATCAGTGTCGATCGCAAAGGAACGAAAGCCGCGGCCGTCACGGAAGCGGAAATTGTAGAAACCGCCCTCCTGACAGAAAATACTGTTTTGTGCGACCGGCCGTTTATGTATGTACTGATGGATCTCGATAACAATATCCCGCTCTTTATCGGCAGCGTGCAGTCCATGAGCAGTGAAACCAGCGAATCGGCCTGATTTCAGGCTGTTCGATTTCAGGACGCTCGATTTTGCCGGTATCTGGTAAAGCCTGGATGCAGGATTTTTTGCGATAACAGATGTCTGCTGGATGAAAAGACAAAGAAATCACAAGCCTGCCGACAACAGGCAGACAATGACAAATCAATACAAAATTGACAGGATCAGCTGTAAAAAGCCGCAAGTCCATTTGGATTTGCGGCTTTCTTGCGATAATGCAGACAAGGATGGATCTGAACCGGATTTCAGATTCCTTTGGGATCGAAATGTAAATCGTGTTTCAAAGCAGAATAAAACCAGAATAAAGAAAAAGCTGCCATAAGTCTGGCAGCGCAAAAGATTCGGCACGCCGCCAGACAGCACTCAAAACGAGGCCGCCGGGCCAATCGGGCTGCGGATCTCTTTGTTGATTGTATGGATTGAAAAATTATTTAAATTTGAATGGATTTCGAATTTAAATGAGCTTGCAAAGCAAATGGCCGGATTTAAAGGTCATGTTCGGTAAAGTCCGCATCGATGACATCGGGCAGCAGTTTGCTTTTTAAAGATGTTTTGCTGGATTGATCTGTGCCGGGCTTGTTTGCTTCGGGGCCCGGGAAAGTACGGGTATACACCTGAACCGATGGACGGTGAAACAGGAACAGCAGCGGCATTCCGATCAGCAAAACCGGGAAAATAAGGCCGAGTACCGGCAGCAGCAAGAAACATCCAACAACAAGCAGCATTGCAATTAACCACATATGGAATTCCCTCCTTAATTCAGTGTCGGCAGACCTGGATGATGATTTTTATCTTTCTCTGTTAGTGATGGTAATAAACTATCACGACAGGCACGTACGATTACCGAAAGAATGTGTGAGATTTGCAAATCGCAGGCACTTCTGCCAATTCATGATCCAGTGCCATTTTAGAACCTGATATTTTGAAAAAACAACCCCAGATCTCGAATAAAATCTGCTCATTATTATACAAACCCGAAAATGTGACTGTTTTTCGAACGCTCCTTGATTTTGCGAAAGCGCACTCAAAATTCCCGACGGCAGGACAAGAGTCCAGGATAAAAAACAGGAACAGATAAATTCCAGATTCGAAGTCATGACTGCCAAGATTGAATCGTCCGAAAAAGCTGATAAATAATCTGAAGGGCTGTAAAAAGAAAGCTGAATCCAGAACCAGCCGTTCAAATCATAAGATCTGAAGAATCTGTGCTCATAAAACGGACTGCTGAAGATCGCGAAAGTATTCAAAAGAGAAAAAAGCGCCGTAAAAGATTCAAAAGCAATTCCCGCTCAGAAAATGAAGCAAAAAGAGAAAGACAAAAAGCAAAGGAGAGGCGAGTATGACGGTTTCAAAATCAGCTGCATCAGAATTATCCGCTTCAGGCAAGCCTGGCCTGGAGCGTTATGAAAAGCTGCACGAAAAAGTCTTTGGAGAGTATGCGCAGATTTATTATGTGCCTTTGAAGACAGAGGCCATCAGTCATACGGCATTGGTCGATGGCTTTGTGACCTGGCTGGGAACAGAGCGCCATCAAAATGTGGAGCTGCTCAAAATTGCTGCGTTGCTGCACGATTATGCCCGTTTTGCCCAAAACCAGCTGGGCCATCATGCCCAAAAAAGCGCCGGGGCTGCCCGAGTAATCCTGGAAGAGCGCAATGAGTTTACACCAGCGGAAATAGAAAAAGTGTGCAGAGCGATTGCTCATCACTCCGATAAAGATCGTATCGATAGTCCATTTGAAGACACCCTCAAAGATGCCGATGTATTAGCATCCTGGACTCAAAACCCGACCATGCCGCTTCCTGATTGCCGCCAGGCAAGACTGGCCCGGCTGCTTGATTCGCCAGAAGAATAAATGGATTGAACGAAATAATCAGACTGAACGAAACAATCAGACTGAACGAAAAACAGGCTGAACGAAACAAACGAATAAAACTTTATAGCGCATCCTGCTTGCCGGACAGCTGGCTGGCTGGTGAAAGATTCAATAAGCTCATACAGGAGCAGGCAGAAGGCCAGTCTTTCCCAAGGCAAGGCAAAATACGAATGGCAGCGAAAGGTCAGTATTCCTTGATGCAAGTATCCAGCAGTTCGGCTTTCACCTGGCCGGAAAAGCGCTCCTGCAGCAAAGAATTGGGATCTGCACCGGCAAAAAATGTAAAGATGGCAGAATTGCCATAACTGACTTCCAGTTCCTCAATCTCAAGCGTACGCAAATACGCTTCGACTTTGCCGGAAATGGAATAATCGGCTTCCAGCTGGTAAAAGCCAAGCGTGCGTGGTGTAAGCCATCTTGCCTGCTCAAGCGCCAGGGCCACGCTGGAAGAATATGCCCGGACCAGTCCGCCTTTTCCAAGCAAAGTCCCGCCAAAATAGCGGATGACCACCGCACCGATCTGATCTGCTTCACTTCCCAGCAGTACATCCAGCATCGGCCGGCCGGCTGTTCCGGAAGGCTCGCCATCATCACTGGAATGCGTAAGCGAGCCGGATTTCATCGCTGAGCAATAGTGCGTCGCCTGCGGGTAGTCTTTTTTCAGTCTGGCGATGAGGGCTTTAAGTTCTCCTGGGGTTTCAATCCGGGACAGGACGCAAATAAACTTGCTTTTTTTGATCTCTTGGCGGGCAATGACTTCATCTTTTAAAAACATGCTAAACATCCTTTCCGATTCTGCCGGCCAGAACCAGCCGGTCAGATGCTGTAAAACAAATATGGCAAAGCCCAGGCTCCAGATCAAATTCAGTTCAATTCCGCTCTTGTTTTGTCGATTTATCTCTGACTTTCCTGCCTCTTATCCAGTTCTGTTAAGAATAGCAGAAGAGCCATGAGCGGCAAGCCAGACATTGGTTACACGCCCGGCAGCAGGAGGCTGTTTATTCATTCTGCACGGATTGAGCATTTTTCGAGGGATTTGTCCATTTTGTTTCAGTCTGGCAAACAAAGCCAGAAAGAGGCTTATCAGGCGTATTTAGAATTTGGGATAAATACGGAAAGAAACTATGTTACATTTTTGTGTGAATTTCTTTCAAAAGTTTCAGGAAATGGTTGATGCGCGTTGACACACTCCATCCCCTTTCCTAAAATGGAACCACGTTGCAAAGGCGATGACAAGGAAAAATCAGATCTGGAAGTCTTTCAGAAAGCAGCCGGTCGATGCGAGACTGCAGATGAAGATCTTGAAAAACTCCCCTTCGAGCTGGAAGAGTGAATGAAGTAGTTCTTCCCGGGTATTCCCGTTACAGGAGAAGCGATTGGAAGATCGTAAAGAGGCCGCAAGGATGCGGCAAGAAGAGTGGTACCGCGGATGATTCCCGTCTCTTGGCAGCTTTCTGCCATGAGGCGGTTTTTTTTTTACAGGAGGAGAAGGAAAAATGATGAATGCGTCCAAATATTCACCGGGCTATTTTCCGGTGGATAACTCGAACTGCCGGTGGGTTCATAAAGATCACCCGGAAAAAGCACCCATCTGGTGCTCGGTCGATCTGCGGGATGGCAACCAGGCACTGATCGTCCCGATGTCCCTGGAAGAAAAACTGGAATTTTTCCAGCTGCTTGTAAACATCGGATTTAAAGAAATCGAAGTCGGCTTTCCGGCTGCTTCTGAAACGGAATATGAGTTTTTGCGCACGCTAATTGAACAGGATCTGATTCCGGAAGATGTGACGATTCAGGTGCTGACCCAGTGCCGGGATCATATTATCCGCAAGACATTTGAAGCGATCAAAGGCGCTCCGCGGGCTGTTGTTCATTTTTACAACTCGACATCCAAAGCCCAGCGTGAGCAGGTATTTAAAAAATCAATGGCTGAAATTAAGGAGATCGCCCTGGAAGGCGCAAGACTGGTTAAGCAGCTTTCCCAGGAATATGACGGCAATTTCCTGTTTGAATATTCCCCTGAATCTTTTACCGGAACCGAAACCGATTATGCCCTGGAAGTGTGCAATGCGGTTATTGATGTCATGGAGCCCACGCCAGAGCGGCCAATGATTATCAATTTGCCGGTCACCGTGGAAATGTCTCTGCCCCATGTGTATGCCAACCAGATTGAATACTGTTCGGACCGGCTTCACAACCGGGATGCAGTTATTCTTTCCACTCACCCGCATAATGACCGCGGAACGGGCGTTGCCGATACAGAACTTGCTTTATTAGCCGGAGCCCAGCGCGTGGAATGCTGCCTGTTTGGCAATGGCGAGCGCACGGGAAATGTGGATGCGGTCACTTTAGCTTTGAATTTATACGTCCTGGGTGTTGACCCAAAACTGGATTTTTCCAATATGCCCGAAATCGTGGAAGTGTATGAGCGGCTTACCCGTATGCATGTTCATGAACGCCAGCCGTATGCCGGCAGTCTTGTCTTTGCCGCTTTTTCCGGCAGTCACCAGGATGCGATTGCCAAAGGCATGAAATGCAAAGAAGAAGATGAATTTGGCCGCTGGACTGTTCCGTATCTGCCCATTGATCCGCACGATTTATCCCGTACGTATGATGCGGATGTGATCCGCGTCAATTCCCAGTCCGGCAAAGGCGGAATTGGCTACATTCTCGAAACCCGCTACGGCTACAATCTGCCGGCGAAAATGCGGGAGCACTTTGGCTATACCGTTAAAGGCGTTTCCGACCATGCTCATGCTGAACTGAAGCCAGAACAGATCCTGGATGTCTTTAATGACACGTACCTGAATCTTGCCGGTCCAGTCATTGAGATTAAGGAAGCTCACTTTATCCAGGGCCGCTCGTTAAAGGCGGTTGTTACTGTAAATGCCGGCGGGCAGGAGCAGGAATGGTATGCCGCAGGAAATGGCCGCCTCAATGCCGTCAATAATGCGATTAAGCAGGGTTTGGGCCTGGATTATTCTTTGGAAACTTACTCCGACCAGTCGCTGGGCAAAAGCTCCGATGCAGCAGCTTTGAGCTATATTGGCCTGCTGTGGCCCGATGGCAGCCGCACATGGGGTGCAGGAACAGATCCCGATATTCTGTTTTCCGGCATTCTCGCGTTAGCTTCCGCCATTAACAATCATTTTATCGAAGGAGGAAACCAGTAATATGGCAATGACCATGACACAGAAGATTCTCGCCAGTCATGCCGGCCTGGATCAGGTAAAGTCCGGCCAGCTGATTCTGGCTGATCTGGACGGGGTACTGGGCAATGATATTACCACCCCGGTAGCCATCGCTGAATTTGAAAAAGCCGGTTTTGATTCGGTGTATGATCCGCAGAAAATCAATATCGTGCTCGATCACTTTGTGCCCAACAAAGATATCAAGGCGGCAAAACAGTCCAAAACGTGCCGCTCCTTTTGCCAGAAGCATGAGATCCCGCATTTTTATGATGTGGGCAAGATGGGTATTGAACACGCCCTGCTGCCGGAACAAGGCCGGGTGACGGCAGGTGACTGCCTGATTGGTGCCGATTCGCATACGTGTACGTATGGGGCTCTGGGGGCATTTTCCACGGGAGTAGGATCGACCGACATGGCCGCTGGAATGGCTACGGGCAAAGCCTGGTTTAAAGTGCCATCTGCGATCCGCGTGGAACTGATTGGAAGTCTGCCTCCTTATGTATCGGGCAAAGATGTCATTTTGGCTTTAATTGGCCAGATCGGAGTGGATGGTGCCTTGTATCAGTCACTGGAATTTACGGGCGAAGGGGCTCATTCCCTGTCGATGGATGACCGGCTTTGCATTTGCAACATGGCCATTGAAGCAGGAGCCAAAAATGGAATTTTCCCCGTGGATGACAAGACACTGACCTATTTGAAGGAACATGGCGCAAAAGAACCGCAGGTATTTGAAGCGGATCCAGATGCTGAATATGAAAAGACGGTAACCATTGACTTAAGCACGCTGGAGCCTGTTGTTTCCTGGCCGCACCTGCCGGAAAATGTCCATCCCGCTGCGGAATCCGAAGAGATTGCGATTGACCAGGTGGTCATTGGCAGCTGTACCAACGGCCGCATGGAAGATATGGATGCCGCTTATGAGATTCTCAACGGCAATCATGTGGCCGATGGAATTCGCTGCATCATCATTCCGGCGACGATGGATATTTATAAAAAGTGCATCGACAACGGCTATCTGATGAGCTTTATTGAAGCCGGAGCGGTTGTTTCCACACCGACCTGCGGACCCTGTCTGGGCGGCTACATGGGAATTCTGGCGGACAATGAACGCTGCGTTTCGACGACCAACCGCAACTTTGTCGGCCGCATGGGCGATACCAGCTCTGAAGTTTACCTGGCCAGCCCCTATACAGCAGCTTACAGTGCTCTTAAAGGACACATTGCCGACCCGAGAAACTATGCCAAGGAGGAAGCGTAATCATGAATGAAGCTTGGGGAAAAGTATTTGTCTATGGCGATAATGTCGATACAGATGTCATTATTCCCGCCCGCTACCTCAATACTCCGGATGCAAAAGCCCTGGCCGCCCACTGCATGGAAGATATTGACGCTGACTTTACGAAGAATGTTGAAGATGGCGACCTGATTTGCGCCGGATGGAATTTTGGCTGCGGATCCAGCCGCGAACATGCGCCGCTCGCCATTAAGACCGCAGGTGTGGATTGCGTCATTGCGAAATCCTTTGCGCGAATTTTTTACCGCAACGCCATTAATATCGGCCTGCCGATTCTGGAATGTGAAGCTGCGGCAGAAGAAATCCAGCCCGGTGATGTAGTCAAAGTGGATTTTGCGACTGGAACGATTACGGACGAAACCCAGAACAAGACCTGGAAAGCAGAACCCTTTCCGCCATTTATCCAGGAAATTATTAACTGCGGCGGCTGGATGAACTACCTGCGCCAGAACCAGGAAAACTAGCCAGAGCAGCTAAGGAGCAGGAAACCTCTTCTGCTATGGCAGGAAAAGTGCAGAGAAAGACAGGCTTTCTTTCCTGCATTCGCCAGCAAATCCACACGATAAACTGGCGATCACCGGTTATTCTGGCAATTCATCCTTAAGAGGCGGACTGCGTGCCGGATGGAGATACATTCTTATCTCTGATAACAAAATTTCGATAATCAGCTTTCAATAATAATATATGGAAAGAGCTTTGCAGAAATTGTTATTTCTGCAAGGCTTCGCTTGTGAAAAGACAGAAATGGAAATTGGGAAATGAAAAAGAAAATTGGCGTAATTCGCGGAGATTGTTCATCCAGGGAAATTGTGGAGCAGACTTTGCGGGTGCTCGATGCAATTGGCCAGAAATATGGCCATGAATGGGAATATATTCCTGTGGCGATGGGTGGCGATGCGATTGATCAGTATGGCGAACCGCTCCCTCAAAGCGAACTGGATAAATGTCTGGATTGTGATGCGGTATTGCTTGGTGCCGTTGGCGGACCGAAATGGGAAGGCCTGCCTGGCGAAAAGCGACCCGAAAAAGGCTTGTTAAAACTGCGCAAGGGCATGGGACTGTTTTCAAACTTGCGCCCGGCAAAAATCTGGCCCCAGCTGGCGGATGCTTCACCACTGAAAAAAGAAATTACCGATAAAGGAATAGATTTTGTTATTGTCCGGGAACTGACGGGCGGGGTTTACTTTGGCGATCACACCACCACCGAAGAAAATGGCGTACGCAAAGCCCTGGATCTGATGCCCTACGATGAAAACGAGATCCGCCGCATTGGCAAAGTGGGTTTTGAAACAGCTATGAAGCGCAATAAAAAACTGACACTGGTCGACAAGGCAAATGTTCTGGACACATCGCGCCTGTGGCGTTCGGTTTTGTATGAAATGGCCAAAGAGTATCCAGAAGTGGATTTTGATGTAATGTTTGTAGACAATGCGGCGATGCAGATCTGCAAAAATCCTAGTCAGTTTGATGTTATTGTTACGGAAAACTTATTCGGAGATATTTTATCCGATGAAGCCAGTGAAATTACCGGCTCCATTGGTATGATTCCTTCTTCTTCGCTGGGTGAAGGAACCCGCGGCTTGTATGAGCCGATTCATGGCTCAGCACCAGACATTGCGGGCAAAAACCTCGTCAATCCGCTGGCGTGCATTTTGTCAGCGGCAATGATGCTGCGCTACTCCTTTGATATGGAAGAAGAAGCGCAAACGATTGAAGAAGGTGTAAAAGCCGTCCTGGATGATGGCTGGCGTACAGCTGATATGATGAGTGAAGGAATGAAACCAGCCGGAACCAAAGAGATTACGGACATCCTGCTCGAAAAAATGGCCTGAAGCCCAATCTGGCCGGACAATTGGTCCGCCTGGAAGTTAAGTGATTCACAAATTAACAAACATTGATCAGATGATCCAAAACCAAAAGCCGCCGGCAAAACTGCCGGCGGCTTTTGATCGTTTGCTGCTTCTTTTCTGGAAAGCTCATTTGTATCGGGGAACCTCATTTATAGAGGAACTTCATTTATATAAGAATCAGAGGGAATCGGTGTTCTGGCTTTCGCCAGCCAGAACATCATCCGCCGGCACGATCCACCAGACGGGCTTGTCGGCCTTCATTCCGATCCGCTGTTGCAAGTGAAGAGAGAGGGTATTCGTATCGAAGACATCGCAATAAGGAACCAGTCCCTGCTGCAAAGCCTGACCAATCAAGAACCGCTCGATGGCTATTCCCAGCTTCTGGTTTCGAAAGGGTTCGAAAACTGTCAGCAGTCCCATACTGCCTTCGGGATGAAAACCGCCAAAGCCGATGGGAACGCCCTCTTTGCGCCCGATCCAGATCAGGCCTTCTTTTTGCAGCTGCAGGATTTCTTCAGGACTTGCTAATTCATAGTGAGATTGAATCAAGGCAAGATCCTCTGAAGTCGCACAAGAAAACTCCAGCGAAGAGTCCCATGTGGGTGCCTGGCTTTCTGGCCAGATCCATTGCGTGCAGCCAACAGCCTGCAAGTCCGCTCTGGCTTCCAGAATCTTATGGCAAACTTCCAGATTGTCTGTGCGAATCAAGGGAGCGGGCTGAGTGGGATGATCATCCAGCCAGTTCAGTATGGCCGAGGCATCAGGTCCGCTTGAAAGGATCAGATTCAAATCATTCAGCAGTAAAGCTGCACTTTGGCCCTGGTCGGACAGTAATGAGACAGAATGATTTTGCCGGATGGCATTCGCCAGAGAGGCATCCGAAAATGAGCTCATAATAAATCTTCCTTTCTTTCGTTTTAAGCTGAATTGGCTGTGGACTTTGGCTGCTAAAAAAGTCTGACGAATAGAGGATCAGAATGAGCTGAATCAGTCGATCAGTCCCAGCTTCTGGAAGGCTTTATACAAGCCGTCTTTATCAACATCATCGGTAACCAGATCCGCGGCAGCCCGGATTTCCTCTCCGCCGCTGCCCATGGCTACCCCATAACTGCACGCTTCAAACATCGGCAAGTCGACTTTGGCATCTCCAAAGGCGATTGTATCCTGCCCATTGGCTTTTTCGGCTTTGACCACCAGATTTACGGCAGTAGATTTGTCAATATCCGGATTGGCAAGATCGCCAAACAGCGCCAGCTCACCCTCACCGCCCCAGGAGCCGACTTTCAAGTTCGGAAAAGCCGCTTTCGCTTTCTCCAGGTCCGAAAGATCGGAAAGAATAAAGCTGACTTTATTCAAGTCATTCCGGTACAGTTCACCATCAAAGATCATTTCCGGAAATGCATCCCGCACCGTCAGGTTCTGGGCATTGGTATTGCCTTTACGCTGGCTGTACAGCCGCATCACGGGAAGACCCGCAGTTTCGAAGTTTTCGCTGGCATACAAACCGGAATTGCTTTCCAGGAAAAATTCGAGATGGTTTGCATGCAGCCAGTCAACGATCGCATGGCTTTCTTTTTCGGGGATCAGCTGTTCGAACAGTACGTTACCCTCGCTTTCGATGTAGCTGCCATTGCCGCCGATATACCCGTCGACACCAATATCCCAGATGGGAGCATAGACTTCTGCTTTGCTGCGGCCGCTGCACAAATACACTTTGTGACCGTTCTTTCTGGCCTGTTGAATGGCCTGGACGGCAGATTCAGGCAGCGTGCCATCATAGTCCACTAAAGTGCCGTCAATATCAATAAATAAGATTTTGGACATGTCTCCTCCTGTTTGCTGGATCGCTGACTTGAAAAATCGTACCAGATGGGGGAAGGCAGATTGGTCAAGCCGATCCAGGCTGTCTGTTCATCGTTCTGTTCAAAGTATAGGTGTGCTTTGAGAGTGTGCCTATATGAAAAAAGAAGAATTTCCGGCAAAACAGAAAGCAAAGATAATGCCTGACCGGATAAAAAGAAAATTCCTGCGTAAGTCCGATATTTTGCCTGCCATCAAAAAAAGATGGATAAAAAGGATACGGGATACTGTTTCAGGCATCGCATCAACTGCTCTGCAAAGCCGGGAAATTATTGAGACTGGAATTCATGAAAGAAGTGGAATGTTTCAGCGATGTAAACCGGTGACGGCTTTTGAAGAAAACCTGTTCCTGCCCATAAGCCGGTAAGAATTGGATATAAAGACTGGAAAATCAAGCTAAAAAGATAGTGTCTGGCACGATTTCTATATTTTTCAGGGCAGATCCTGTACAATAGGGCCATGAAAAAAAGACAGTTAGGCTTCTGCAAAGAATCGGAATGGTTTTATAAAGTCTTTGCACAGGAAAATCAGGTAGACTATCTGCAGCTTTGCCTGCTCGATCTTTTGCGGCAGGCCGGCGGAAGTATGACATGGAAGGTTCTTTACAGCCAGCTTCCGTATTCATCAGTGGCCGTGCGCGCCACGGCTAAGGAGCTGGAAAGCCAGGATCTGGTGGTCATGGGACTGGATTGCCTGACGCTGACCGATCTGGCTGAGTTTACCGTAGATGAAATCCTGGATGATCTCCATAAACGAATGGATGACGCCTTAAACGTACAGGACGAATACATTCCGGATTTAATGGCATAGTATTCTTGAACTGTTCCCGCCAGCTTGCTGCGACGGGATTTTTTTCGGCCTGCAAGTTTTTACTTGTTCAAAACTTGAAACAGGCGAGAGGGAATTGTTTGCTTTTCAGATTGGCTGCCTGGCCTTTTTGGTCAATATTCTGGCTCATTTGGAAATATATGGCAGAAAAGGTTTTGATTACGGTACAATATTCACACTACCGTTCATACGGCAGTATGCTTTTGTTTGTAGTACAAAGGAGGGGATTGGAATGACGGGGGGAACACTTGCCTTGTTCTGGCTGGTTCTGGCTCTGGTGCTGCTTGTTATTGAAGTCTGTACCGTGTCGCTTGTCTCCATCTGGTTTGTTGTCGGAGCATTGGCGGCAGCTTTGCTGGCATGGATGCATGTGGGGATTGTCTTCCAGATAACGGCTTTTATTTTGATTTCAGCCGTCCTGTTTTATTTTTGTAAAGACTGGCTGTACCAGTTTTTCCGCTTCCGGCATGACCGTTCCGGGGCTGTCCAGATTCTGGGGCAGACCGGACAAGTTACAACATCTATTGCACCCGGCCATGACGGGCGGATTCTGGTGAATGGCCAGGACTGGAAAGCTTCCAGCAGCCAGCTTCTTGAAGCAGGCTGCAAGGTAAAAATTACGGGAATGCATGGGGTAACACTGGATGTCGTTGGCCAAACAGAAAAGCCGACCGGTCTGCCGACCCTGCCGGAAGCCAGATAAGCCGGCTGCTTTATATCTTGTCTGGAGAAAGTCATCCTTAATCAAGGATAAGAGGAAATCACTATGATTGGAAATATTGTTGGGATTGTTTTTGTGGTAATCCTGGTCATTGTTCTGCTTTCTTTGATTGGCAGCGTAATCTTTATTGTCCCACAGGCTTATGCCTATGTCATTCAAAGACTGGGGGCATATCTGGAAACAGCAGATGTTGGACTGCATTTTAAAGTGCCGTTCATTGACCACATTGCCAATAAAGTCGATCTGAAAGAGCAGGTAGCGGATTTCCCGCCGCAGGCTGTAATTACCAAAGATAACGTCACAATGCATATTGATACCGTGATCTATTACCAGATCACAGACCCAAAACTTTATACCTATGGGGTTGAAAATCCGATTAATGCGATTGAAAACCTTACGGCCACGACGTTAAGAAACATTATCGGTGAAATGGATCTGGATCGGACGCTGACCAGCCGCGATGACATCAATACCAAAATGCGTGCCACTCTGGATGAAGCCACCGATCCGTGGGGCATCAAAATCAACCGTGTGGAACTCAAAAACATCATGCCTCCGAAAACCATTCAGGAAGCGATGGAAAAACAGATGAAGGCGGAACGCGAACGCCGTGAAAAGATCCTGAGAGCGGAAGGTGAAAAAGAATCGACAGTTCTGGTCGCCCAGGGACGTCAGGAAGCAGCGATTCTCGAAGCGAAAGCTAACCGTGAAAAAATGGTCCAGGAGGCACTTGGTAAAGCGGAAGCAATCAAGGCGGTTCAGAAAGCGAATGCCGAAGGCCTGCGTTACCTGGCTGAAGCAGGAATCAATGATGAAGTTCTGCGCTTAAAAGCGATCGAAGCTTTTGAAAAAGCTGCTGATGGCAAAGCAACAAAGATTATTATCCCGTCGGAAATTCAGGCTGCTGCCGGTCTGGCGCAGGGAATTGTCTCTACAGTAACCAAATCGGAAGAAGTCTCAGAATAACTCTGCAAATCACAAGTAAAAAAGCAGCTGAAAATCAGCTGCTTTTCTTGTGGTCGGGACAAAAAGAATGAGCAGGAGAAAATATTTGCACTTTTTTGAATTCTGTGTTTAACTGATAAAGCTGTTTTGAAAAAGGCAGCCAGGCACGGCGGCAAGTTATCCGGGATAACACCTATGGATTTGGCTGTGAACACCTGTTGTGAAAAGTTTAAAAATATTCACAAAAGTACTTGCATTGAGGATTCCTTCGTGGTATTCTTAATGAGCGTTAAGGAAACGCCGGTCATCAAGATCTGCCTTACCTGAAGCGCAAATCTTATTGAAGGCTGAAAACAAACAAAGAAATCTTCTTTTGGTCAGTGAGTCTTCACTGAATCAAAGATTGTGAAAGTTATAAAAATATTTCACAAAAGATGTTGACTTTGCTTCTGCCTGATGATAAGATAAACAAGCCTTGTGAGTGATACAGATCACTTCACAAAACGATGGCTCTTTGAAAACTCTGATTACAGACAATTCAATATTCGAAATTTACACGTCGATTCTTGAACAACACTTAATACTCAAATAATCAATTCACGAAACATAAAC
>JAAGKN010000279.1_pt1 | contig 52431 bp, 39 predicted proteins | sample 6206371 | NCBI WGS metagenome assembly JAAGKN01 (sample SAMN11533720, study PRJNA540317) | gut metagenome | isolation source: fecal pellets from male and female animal of same cohort | host: Peromyscus leucopus | place: USA:CA | collected 2017
CGACTACACGCTTTCCAGGCGTGCCTCTTCAGCCACTCGAGCACCACTCCGTGTGGTTTGCGTGTGCAAAGTTAGTGACATTTTTTTGATTGTCCAAATTATTTTCGAATTATTTTTAAAAATAATTTTTTCAATTTGTATAAATTTCAGTCAATCTGTCTATTAATATTCAGAATTGCCTTGTGTGATAAATCACGGTCTGCACCACCCATCTGGAAATTAGATACAGGATGAAGGCAAGCCATAGGCCATTGTTGCCCATGGTGTGCCATGAGAGGAAAAACACGGCAAAGAACACTCCTACTGAGATCACCATCGTCAGCACAAGCTGGCGGGTGAGTGTGGCTCCTACAAACACTCCGTCCCACACGAAAGCGGCCATTCCGGCAAGCGGCGTGGCCACAGCCCACGGCAGATAGTCAAGGGCAGCATGACGCACTTCCTCGTCGGCAGTGAGCATATTTATAATCGGTTTTCCGAGCATTAAATACACCACTGTGAATAGCAGAGCCATGAGTATCCCCCACTTCATCAGGCTTACCACACAGTTTTTCATTTTCTCAATATCACCGGCGCCCACATAGCGCCCTATGAGCGCTTCGCCTGCAAAGGCAAAGCCATCCATCATATATGAGAAAAACATGAAAAATTGTAAAAGGATAGTATTTACAGCGAGCATCACTGCCCCTTGCGATGCTCCCATCTTCGTGAACCATGTGGTGAGGGCTATGAAGCATATGCCGCGGAGCATCATGTCAGAATTCACACGGAAAAAACGCTTCAGCTCATCTGCTCTGAATATCCGGCTCAATGGCATACGCACGAGCTTGTATCTGCGAAGCATGATGAGCCCGACGGCCAGGCCAGACCACTGAGCCACAAGTGTGCCGGTGGCAACACCCGGGATTTTCCATCCGGCTCCAAGCACGAGCATAAGACTCGCTACGATATTCACCACATTTATTACCATTGAGGATATCATAAGCATCCTCGAATTCTGCATGCCCAAAAACCATCCTGATAGGGCAAACGTGCAAAGCACGGCGGGTGCTCCAAAAATCAGAATACTGAAGTATGTGCCAGCAAGAGATGATGTGGACGGGTCGGCTGACACTATCCACTGCAAAAGGTCTAGGAGCGGGATCTTCACCAACACCAACACCAGGCCGAGAATGGCAGCCACTCCGAGCGAGCGGTATAGTGCCAGAGATTGCTGCTCTGTGTCTGATGCCCCATATGCCTGTGCAGATATTCCAGATGTGCCTGCCCTCAGAAAGCCGAACAGCCAATATATCATATTAAACATCACTCCACCCACAGATATGGCGCCTATGTATATCGGGCTGCCCATATGCCCCGTGATGCCTGTGTCAACAAGACTCAGAAGCGGAGTGGTGATATTTGCAACAATAGACGGAACTGCCAAAGACAGTATGCGTCGATGAAGTTTGTCCATTTTTTTAATTATATACGATTTTACACAATTCAGAAAATATGGCTATAATAGCAGCAGATCATCAGTGTGATGCAGGCATTGTGGCATAGTCCAGAGAAATAGTCACACTAAAAGGATTACAATATTCATTATGACGAGCCTGAGAGCCGCTGAAATACCACAACTTCTGCCTATCCCATGATTTCACGCTCACACTTCGAGTCTCACGAGCCGGCAGGTGAATTTTAATATATTCTGAGCGGCTGTGCAATTGCCTGTCATTTCTATCAAAATAATTGATGGTGACTTTGATAGCATCAAATAATGAATCTGTATGATTGGTCACGAAAAAAGTCTCGATTGTGGACTGCTGTGCTTTCTCAAAGCCAGAGAACACCAATTTGCCAGGAGCCGGCACAATCGTGTCAGCGCTTAGGGTGCGTGTCGCCGAAGCCTGTGACGCATCCTTCAGCTTAAGATTTCGGCGGGTAGTGTTTTGAGAGAATGCGCACACAGATACAGCGATAGACAATATAATCAAAAGCGGTTTCATAGGCATATTGGATAATTATCTGATAAATACACAGGATATACACGCTTAGCGCCGTCCAGGTCAGTAGGTCGACGATTATTGTCTACCACCCTTACCTTAAACAAAGAGCTAATCCAGCGATTCAACGACACGGTCTTACCAGTCTTGTATGGCTTTACAGTGAGTGTGCCCTCGTCATTGACCGTGAAAGTGACAGTCTGTGCCGATTTCTTCAATTTTCCACCCAGTTTTTTTGTCTGAATCTCCCCATCATAGTAATTACGCTTAGGCGAACTCACCGCGCGGCCTATCAGAGTGCCTGGCTGCACATTTAGGTATGGAGAGTCCAGTAAATAAATATCGAAAGTGGATGATGTAGCCATCACGATAGCCACAGTGGCACCGCCGTCAGAAAATTCCCATACCCCCTCAATTGGAGCCAAGACGCGGTCAGCAAACAAAGCCTTCACATACGCCTCATCCCAATCATAAGCCATTGTGGGGAAATGCCCCACAATGGCCATAAAGCTGATTATAAATAATCTCAGAATGCGCATTTCAAATTGTACGCCAATTAGATGGTGCTGTATTTATAAGCGAAGCCAAGAGAGAGTATTTCTTTGACCTGGAGCTTATGCCATCCCTCTTCGATGAATGGCGTGTGTGAATCGTAGCGCAGATGTGCGTATACCTGTGTGGTGAGATATCTGTTGATTTCAAACACAATGGTATTTTCCAAATCTGCGTACCCGCGGTCGTAGTCAGTAAAGGCAAAAAGGCGGGAATTGAGCGATATATTTCTTGCTATCTTCCAAGACAGCTTACACTCCACGCTCGAACCATATTTGCTCGCAGTGCGGTGTCCGTCTTCGATATTATACGCCCCACGGTTCATTCTGTCGCTTCTTACGATGATCCAGTTGTATGAAAGCGGCGAGATGGAGGCATCCAGCGCGAAAGTTTTCTTCTGGTTTGAGGTATTGTAGGTCATACCGATACCGGCATTAAGTTCGCCCGGCGACAAGAATGCCGACCTCAGCTTATTAGTATTGCTTGTAAAGGAGTTGAAGAGCTGAGTCTTAAACTGCGCATTGACAGTATAATACCACTTTTTAATGGCTTTATATCCGAATGTGCTGTATATCTGCAAAATGTCTTCAGAGATGTTATAGCTGCGAATAGTGTCGTCGGGTGCGCTATTCATACCTAATTTATACTGTACAGTGGTCTCAAAGAGGTAGTCAGGATGAAATTTCTGATTTAGCTTCACATTGTAGTTGAGGTTGAGCAGCATGTTCACATTATTGTTGCCACCCTGATACCAGTTGGGCGACACATAGGCCTGAGAGAACTGCAAGGAAGATGCAAAAGTCTTCATCCAGTGACGCTGTCCAATTTTAGGCTTCTGAATATCATTGTTGTTTCCGTTGAGCGACATAGCGTCAATACCGGCCAAAGTATATTTCTTCGGATCAACCACAATGTCAATTTTTTCAGGCGGGTCAGGAAGCATATCCACATTATAATATATAGCAGAGGGCGAATGCACAGCCATGTACTGAAGAACTCTCTTCCTGCGCCTATCTATAGACAAAGCATCCTCAAGCCAGCGCAGGCTTGCATTGTCGGAAGTATAGTCAGGCTCAAAAGCCAGGTCGTCTTGTTTGTCTCCAGGCAAGATATAGCTCACAAACACAGGGGGCACCACATAAAACGAAGCCGGCACGGGCTTCATGCTCATAAGAGTGTCCACATCCGTGACAGTGGCCAACAGTGAATCAGCCACAGAGTCATATAAAGGCTCATACATAAAAGCAGAGTCAAGGAGCACATCGGCAGTTGCGTCATCCTCTATCGAAATGGTAGCAGGTAAAGAAGAGGGATTTTGAGCGCAAATATTTGCGAGCCAACTGAAACATGCAATTCCGGCAACAATCTTTTTAATCATAAGACGAGTATATTAAAAGCTATAGCACAGTGTGAGAGCAGGAGCTCTCACAAGAGGCTACAATGTTGAAACATGAAAAGATAATACTTTACTTTACGGCGGTGTATATAGAGCATACACCAAAAGTCAGTGTCCTGTACTTAGCGTGCTTGAATCCTGACATTTCCATAAGTCGCGTCATTTCAGAGCGCTGAGGCACAGCAGCAATGCTTTCGGGGAGATAAGAATATGCCCTTGTGTCTTTTGACACCAATCGCCCCACAGATGGGATTATGAATTTTGTGTACACATCATATCCGGCCTTGGCCAATGGAGCCGTGGGGGTGGAGAGCTCAATCACAGATATCATGCCTCCGGGTTTGAGCACCCGGTACATCTCTTTATATCCATCAAGTAGATTTTGGAAATTTCTCACACCATAAGCCACTGTGATCAGATCGAACATATCATCGCCGAAAGGCAAGTCAAGGCAGTCGGCCACAGAAAGAGAGATACGGTCAGATAGCCCCGCTTTATCCACTTTTTCTCTGCCTATAGAGAGCATCCCCTCTGAAAGGTCCACCGCTGTGATATTAGCCTCAGGCATTTTCTTAGCCAATAGAATAGCAAGGTCACCGGTGCCGGTGGCCACATCGAGCACAGCAGAAGGCCTGCGCCTTACAATTTCCTTTACCGCCACATTTCGCCAAATCTTATCAATGCCGAATGTCATAGCGCGATTCATGAAATCGTAGGCGGGGGCTATATTGTCAAACATATCTCTCACTTGCTGCCCCTTATCGCGGCGGTCGTGGATATAGGGGTTCACTTTTTCGGCTTGAATGTCCATACTGAAATCAGGTGTATTAATATTGGAGATAAGCCCAAGAAGGCGATATGCCTTCTTGGGCGTGATATAGCAGTAAAATTACGCTTCGAGAGAATTGAGGCAGTCGAGCACGTTGTTGGCGATACGGTCGGCGATATTCTCCTCAGGAGCTTTCACAAACTTCTCACCAGTGATATGCTCATAGAGCTCGATATAGCGGTCAGAAACGCTTTCGATAAACTCGTCGGTCATCTCAGGCACCTGCTGTCCGGCTTTACCCATAAAGTCATGCTCAATAAGCCACTGGCGCACAAACTCCTTAGACAGCTGACGCTGGGGCTTGCCCTGCTCGAAAAGCTCCTGATATGTATCGGCATAGAAATAGCGAGAAGAGTCAGGGGTGTGGATCTCGTCGATAAGAATCACTTTGCCATCACGCTTGCCAAACTCATATTTGGTATCCACAAGGATAAGGCCCTTGTCGGCGGCCATCTTAGAGCCGATTTCGAAGAGAATGCGAGTGTAATTCTCCATCACGGTATAATCTTCCTCGCTCACAATGCCGCGAGCTATGATTTCTTCTCTGGAGATATTCTCGTCGTGTCCTTCATCAGCCTTGGTGGTGGGGGTAATAATGGGCTCGGGGAATTTCTCATTCTCCTTCATTCCCTCGGGAAGCTTCACACCGCAAATCTCACGGCATCCGGCAGCATAATCTCTCCAAGCGCTACCTGTGAGATAACCGCGGATAATCATCTCCACGCGAAATCCCTCGCACTTGTATCCTACAGTGACCATAGGATCCGGAGTGGCGATCTTCCAGTTGGGCACAGCATGGGCTGTAGCATCCAGGAATTTGGCAGCGATCTGATTCAGCACCTGGCCTTTGAAAGGAATACCCTTGGGCAGAATCACATCAAATGCAGAGATACGGTCTGTGGCGACCATCACGAGGATATCATCATTGATATCATACACATCACGTACTTTTCCGTGATAGACACTTACCTGTTTCGGAAAGTGAAAATCAGTATTTGTGAGAGTTTTCGTCATAATTTATAGTAGATTATAAAAAAGTATTAATTCACATAATTAGTGGTGAGGAGTGGGACTACTCCGCAGGGGCTTCCTCATTGGGACGAGAGTCGGCCTTATCAGCCTTATGAGAGTCTGATGACTCCTTGTCATAAGCCTCGTAAGCCTCCACAATTTTCTGCACCAGCTGGTGGCGAATGATATCTTTTTTGCCAAACTCCACCTTGCCGATGCCCTGCACATCTCTCAGCACCCTCAGCGCCTGCACGAGGCCGGAGCCCATAGAGCGAGGGAGGTCTATCTGAGTGCAGTCACCAGTGATTATCATCTTGCCATTCATGCCCAAGCGAGTAAGAAACATTTTAATCTGGTGAGTGGTGGTGTTTTGTGCCTCATCGAGCACAATCACAGCATCGTTGAGCGTGCGTCCGCGCATAAAAGCGAGCGGGGCAATCTGTATCACCTTCGACTCCATGTATTCCTTAAGCTTCATGGCAGGAATCATGTCTTCGAGCGCATCGTAAAGAGGCTGAAGATACGGGTCAATCTTATCCTTCATGTCACCAGGCAGGAAACCGAGCTTTTCGCCGGCCTCCACAGCAGGGCGCGAGAGGATGATTTTCTTGATTTGTTTATTTTTGAGCATTCTCACAGCCAAAGCGATGGCTATGTATGTTTTGCCTGTACCGGCCGGGCCCAATGCGAATGTGAGGTCATATTTATTCACCAGCTCCACCATCTTCTGCTGATTTGGTGTGCGGCCCACTATGGGCTTACCATTCACGCCATAAATAATCACATCGTCGCGCTTCATATGCTTTGGAGCGTCGCCATGGATTATATCAAGGATAGCCTCCTCGGTGAGCTGGTTGTACTGCTCAGCATGCGCCTCAAGTTCTTTAATTTTTTTCTCAAACTCGGATGTCTCTGCATCTTCGCCGATTACCTTCAGCACTTGACCGCGGGCAGCGATGCGCAGCTTTGGGTACAAGTTTTTGATTAAATGCATATTAGCATTATTGACCCCGTAGAAAGTCACGGGGTCCACCCTATCTATTATGATAATCCTTTCGATCATTATCTGAATTTTCCTTTTGAATATAAGGCATCCTTGTGCACATCCAATGATGCCGAGTCAAAAAACATATTGCAAAATTACTAATAAATTTTCAATCTCTGAAATTTGCCAAATGATATTTTTGGATACCTGTAAAATCGGCATCAATATCATTAAATGGAAATCGTAAGGCGCAGCTATGATTATGCGCCCCACCCTTGGCTGTGACTAATTTTCCATGAACACGAGATACACGGCACATATCAGCAGCGCGAAAGCTGCGAAATGATTCCATTTTAATGTAATGCCTTGGAAAAAGCACATCGCCACGATGGTGAATACCAGAAGAGACACAGCCTCCTGTATCACCTTCAGCTGCACAAGCGAATAGGGGCCTCCGTTTCCGGCAAATCCGATACGGTTGGCCGGAATCATAAATGAATATTCACACAAGGCAATACCCCAGGAAAAGAGTATCACCAGCCAAAGGGGCCAGTTTGACGACACACCGGTGGCTTGCAACTTAAGATGCCCATACCAGGCAAATGTCATAAACACATTAGAAACAAGGAGAAGGAGCACTGTAGTGACTGCAGGATTCATTATCAGAGATTAAAAAGTCATTTTTTTCTTGATTTATAAGCATTCTTATAAATTTCCATGCTTTGCTCTTTGGTCTTCTTCACAATTTGTCGGAGAATGCCCAAATTGATATATCGAGGCCCATTGCCCACTTTCAGGGGAAACACCTTGGCTTTGATGGCGGCAATACTTTCTGCCATCTGACTGCGGGCTCCAGGCAAAAGCGGACGCACCACTTCAGGCACAGAATTCAGAGTGACAGGCACCACAAACGAGCATGGCGGATATCCCAGTGAGGTCCACATCATCATCTCGCTCACTGGCTGGTCGGGGGCCGTGCCCTCAATCACGATGGTGGCTGATGATATGCCGCGTGGTATAAAATCCTGGTCCACTGCCCAATCCTGGTCTGTGGCAAGAGCGTCGTATCCCAATATCGAATGGTAAAAAGACTTAGACGCTTTTTCTGTGAAGCTCTCGGGACGGAGATTTCCGGCGGCAATCTCATCTTTCAGAATCTCGCGCAGATTAGACTCACGGATATATCCGTGTCCTCGGCCCGGTGCTCCGGTCACCGAATAATTAGTGCGGATAAGAATTCCTTCGGGAGAATCTGCCACGTCAAATCTTTTCAGACCATAATCCGAAGTTTCAAAATAGGCCATGCCACCAGCAGCATCCATCACGCCGAAATTTGCCTGTACTCCTCTGGGCTCAGCCATGGTGAGCAGGAGCACCTCGAAGTCTCTCACTGTGCGGCACACCTTGAGGGCTCCCACCATAATGTACCCCTCCATATCTTTCAGTCGGGCGGTGTCAGGAGCGAGATTATAAGAGGCTGTATTCATTATGGCAAAGCCTGCGTCATTCATACCCATCCAGGCCTGTTGCAACAAAGAGTCTCCGGCATTATAAAGGGCCACATAGCCCAGCTTTCCGTTCTTAGCCTGCACGCGCTCCACAAAGCTATTTTCAGCATCGGAGTCGCGATGTTTCCACATGAGCGGGCGCCCGGTGCCTGAAGCCTTAGCCGACACCAGCATGGAGGTGCACGCATATGCATCCGGTGAGCAGAGAAGAGTCACAATGACACAAATTATCGCTGAGGCAATGCGTGCGCATGAAAGTCTGTTTTTGTATTTTTTCATTGTTGATAATTTCTATAAATAAAAAAATGGGTTGATTTATTAGCAAATTTAGTGCGGGTGATAATAATATATTGTTCTGGGCGATAAAACATAATGCAAAATTACGCAATATTTCACAGATATGTGCAAAAAATAGATGTAAAAGTTTTGTCATTTCACTTAGTATTGTTAATTTTACGGCTCAAAAACAGAAAATACAGATGCAACCATCAGATTATACCTTTACATTGGCCATCCAGGTGCGTGACTATGAAGTGGACGTGGAGGGCATAGTAAATAATGCCGAATATCTGCACTACATGGAGCATACGCGCCATGAGTTCTGCAAGATGGCAGGTCTTTCTTTCCGCGAGATGCACGCTCGGGGACTTGACCCTGTGGTGACACGCATAGAGATAGACTACAAAAGCTCGCTCACCATGGGCGAAGAGATGATAAGCTGCCTCGACGTCAAGCGCAAGGGTCCGCTCTTTGTGTTTGAGCAGCACATCTTCCATGCCGACGGGCGTCCGGCGGCACTTGGCACAGTGAGAATCGCTTGCCTCAACAATGGAGCCTTGTGCAGAGGTGACGAACTTGCTGAAGCCTTCGGCCCTTATCTGAAATAAGATGGACATGCTTGATACTCACGACCCCCTACTCCAGCAGATTGCTATGAGCCGGAGCAAAGGGATGAAGGCGTCGACCTACCGAGAACTCACCGAACGCATCGGTCATCTTGACAACTTCTTCACGCTCTCACAGGCTGAGCTACACAATCTCACGGGCATCAGCTCCGATATCTTCTCAGAGGGATATAGGCAAAAACTCCTTGACAAGGCTGCGAATGAGGCTGCATTCGTGCGCTCTAATCATATCGACGTGCATTTCGTGGACACTCCGCAATATCCACATCGGCTGGCCAACTGCGAGGATGCGCCTATGGCGCTATATAGATTAGGCAGCTGTGACCTGGACTCGAGACATGTGGTGGGAATCGTGGGCACCCGCCATGCCACACCCTACGGCATAGATTTCGCAGATAGGCTCGTGGCTGACCTTGCCAGCAAGCTTGACGGCCTCGTGATAGTGAGCGGGCTCGCTTATGGCATCGATGTGGCAGCGCATAAGTCGGCCATAGCCCATGGAGTGCCCACAGTGGGTGTGTTGGCGCATGCACTCAACACCATCTATCCGGCCGATCACAGATCGATAGCTGCAAAGATGGTGTCATGCGGTGGAGCATTAATCACAGAGTATACGACAGACACACGTATTCACCGCAGCAATTTTTTGGCTCGCAATCGTATAGTGGCCGGCCTGTGCGACTGTATTGTGGTAGTGGAGTCGGATTATAAAGGTGGTTCGATGTCCACAGCGCGCATAGCCATGCAATATAATCGCGACGTCTTCGCAGTGCCAGGACGCAATACCGACAAGTACAGCCATGGCACCAATACCCTTATAGCCAACCACACAGCATCGCTGCTGATGAATGCTGACCAGCTCATACAGCAGATGGGATGGGATTTGAAGGCATCTGCCCCCGAGCCCCCCACTCTCTTTAGAGCCCTCACTCCCGACGAAGACGAACTCATAGAATTTATAAAAAACAACCCCGACCTCACGATCAATGACATATGTGTGCGCCTCGGAAAATCATACTCACACATCAGTGGGCTGCTCCTTCAGCTCGAGATGGACGACATCCTGATGATACTCCCCGGAGGCAGATATGCGTTATGCTCCTCATTTGACTAAACGCGTAAATACAAAAAAATACATTCAACAAAAAAATAAGTACATTTAACTATAGCCATGAAATATCTCGCAGCCACAATTTTAGCATTTGCGTCCACTACTGCCACAGCCAGTGCAGACGATTTCGTCATCATCGGCAATATGCCTGCGGTACCTGACAGCACCATTGTCACGCTATTTCAAACTGAGGGCAAATCCGGTACAAGTATAGCCATGGATACCGTGATGAATGGCCGCTTCCGTCTTTCATCCACGCTTGACAAAGAGTTGGTCAAAACTGATCTTGATCTTTTCAGCGATGGAGAGTCCATCGGTTATCGCACCATTTATCTCCGCCCGGGAGCACAAGTGAATATTACTGCTAACGAGCCTTTCGAGTCGTCATGGTCCATAGAGAGCAATGTGCCTGAGCAAACAGAAAACGATCGATTTATCACTGAAAGCGAGAATCTGCTGCGCCTCATCGAGCAGCAAAAGCATGATATGCGAAAGGCTCTTGAAACAGCATCTGACAGTGATGAAAAGTCAGCGATCAGAGCTAAGTATAAAGCCATGCGAGATTCTCTGGAGGTAGCCACTATGTTTAATGATATAGATATACTGAGACAGACACCCATCTCCACTGTATGGCTTGATAAATTTGAGGACATGGCATTTCTCTATACCATCTATGATAATTACAAAGACACCTTAGCCATATCCCTTAAAGAGATTTACGAGAATCTTGATGATTCCGCAAAGCGCTCAGATCAAGCCGCCAGAGCATATGTGTTTCTATATCCCGCACCTAAACTAAAAGTGGGAGATTCGATGCCCGATGCAGTGTTTAAGGACATTGACGGCAACAGCCATAGACTCGCCGAAAAGCGCGGCAAATGGATACTGCTTGATTTTTGGAGCGGAGGATGCTACCCGTGCATTATGTCCATGCCAGAGATCCATGAGTTTGCCGAGAAATATGCTGATGTAGCAGAGGTGATAAGCCTGTCGATTGATGGAGACAAGGTATGGAGGAGAGCCACAGAGATGCATAATGTGACAGGCAATAATTGGAATGAGGGCAAAGCTGATATAGGAATATATAATAGATTTGGCACCAACTGTGTGCCCACATTTTCTCTCATATCTCCCGAAGGCATTATAAAATCCATATTTATGGGATATAGCCAGGGACAATTTGAGAGAGAGCTCAAATTTCATATGCGAGCCAAAGAGGATGCAAGATATTCAGAAGAAAATGGCATACGATTCATTACCAATCCCGAATATCTCGTAAATCAGACCTCGGCAATTCTTGATATTGACCTCATAGAGCTTTCCGACAAAGGCACGACTATTCACTTCTCATACACACATCTGCCCGGATGGTGGTTCTCAATAGACCCACAGGCATACATAACCGCTGATGACGGCACAATTTTTAAGTTGACATCAAGCGAGGGCATCACTTTGGGAGCGCATACCTATGCCGACGAGTCAGGCACTGGCACATTTAGCCTCACATTCGAGCCGACACCCACCTCTTATACCGGCCGAATCTCTTTTAAAGAATCGGCCGACAGCGATTGGGCTATAAAAGGCATACGCATTCACGAATAAGCACTCTATGCGACCTGTATCACTGCCGTAAATTTTACATGTCTTAAAATTCGTGAAGACTCTAATAAATACTTAAAACTTTTAGTTATGAAATGTTTATCAATACGACAACCCTGGGCTTCTCTAATATGTGGAGGAGTGAAGGACGTAGAGAATCGCTCTTGGCGACAAAAAGAGCTTCCGGGCAAAATACTGATTCATGCGGGAGCAAAAAGAATGTTTACCTCATTAGATCAATTGATGATACATGAGGCAGTATTTATCTCCAATAAATGGCATGAATGATATTATCATGCAAAAATTTTACATATACTATGCGATTTTTTTGTAATTTTGTGGGATAATTCAGTTACTGACACTCAAAGCTAAAATATGAGCCATACTCACTCAATATACAACAAAGGCGCCAACGACGGCTGGAAAATGGGACTATACCTTACCGCCATGTTCCTTACACAAGCCGCATCTATTTATAATCCAGCACTATCACTGATAGGGGCAGTGATGATGCTCGGCATACCATTCGTGGCATATATACTGCTACGCAGAGCCTATGTGGAGAGCCATGGGGACAACACCTTCTCGGCCGTGTGGCTGCAAGGCATTATATTCTTCTTGTGCGGCGGCCTTATTATATCGGCCGTGAGCTACCTGTATATGCGCTTTTTTAATCCCGAATTTATCATCGACTTCATACACTTCACCGCCAACACTTACCGCACGTTAGGCACAGCGGAAAGCACACAATTTGCCGAGCAACTTGACAGGCTTGTGGAGAAACATCTTGTGCCATCGCCCATACAAATGGCTTTTTCATTTATTTGGGTATACAGCTTCCTTGGCTCGCTCCTCTCCCTGGTACTCGCTTGCATAGTCAAGGCAGTGCCTATCCGAAAGCAAAAATAGTGATGACACTCATACTTACGAATTAAACAAATCAGAATATCATATTCACAATTTTTTTATATATCATTTCAGATGGACATTTCAGTGGTAATACCCCTATATAATGAGGCAGAGTCGCTGCCCGAATTACAGGCATGGATAGAAAAAGTGATGGTCCAAAATGACTTCACTTATGAAATAATATATGTCAATGACGGCTCCACCGACGAATCATGGAGCGTGATCAAAGACCTGAAAAAGAAAAATGACAGAGTCAAGGGCATTTCATTTCGCCGCAACTACGGCAAATCGCCAGCCCTCAACAATGGTTTCGCCATGGCTCAGGGTGATGTGGTGATTACTATGGACGCAGACCTACAGGACAGCCCCGATGAGATACCCGAGCTGTATCGCATGATCACGGAAGACGGTTTTGACCTGGTGTCGGGATATAAGAAAAAACGCTACGATCCGCTCTCGAAGACTATACCTACAAAGCTTTTCAATGCCACAGCTCGCAAAGTGAGTGGCATACACAATCTTCACGACTTCAACTGCGGACTTAAGGCATACAAAAAAGAAGTGGTGAAGCACATCGAGCTTGGAGCCGACATGCACCGCTACATTCCCTATCTGGCCAAACTGGCCGGATTCGGGAAAATCGGAGAAAAAGTGGTGAAACACCAAGCCAGAAAATACGGAAAAACAAAATTCGGACTTGACAGATTTGTCAACGGCTACCTGGACCTGGCCACTCTCTGGTTTCTGGGTAAATTCGGCAAAAAGCCCATGCACTTCTTCGGCCTACTTGGCACACTGATGTTTATCCTCGGATTTATCTCTGTGGTGATAGTGGGAGCTCTGAAGCTATATAATATGTATGCGGGTAATCACTACGTGCTGGTCACCGACTCACCGTATTTCTTTATTGCCCTCACCATGATGCTCTTAGGCTCACAGCTATTTCTTGCCGGATTCATAGGCGAGATGATAGCTCGCAATTCGCCCACGCGCAACACGTATGAAGTCAACGACACAATAGAATAATGACAGACAATCATCTTAAACGCATACTCCTTCCCGCAGCAGCGATTGTGGCCATGAGCACACTACACGGCTGCAGCACTGACGGCTGCCTCGAGAACCGCAACTCAGTGCCGTTGGCCGGATTTTACGACGGCAGCGGCAAGAACATCATGCTCGACTCTCTTCGCATCACCGGCAATGGCATATCCAACGACTCGCTGGCCCTGAGCGAAGAAGGCACACACGTAAGCCAGGTGTACCTGCCCATGCGTGTGTCCGAGACTTCCACATCATGGAAATTTGAATACAAATGGAAATATCTTGGGGAGGACTCGCCCATAGACATCATCACCTTTGACTATGACGCTGAGCCATATTTCGCATCCGACGAGTGCGGTGTGATATACAGATACCATATCCGCCGGGTGGACTACACCACCAACCTCATTGACTCCATAGTGCTGCTGCGCGACTCTGTAATATCCAACATAGACACAGAGCAGATAAAAATCTATTTCCGCACCGCCAGTGAGGATGAATCACAGGAATCTACAAATCCAAGCGCATCAGCCCAACGAATGACACTATGAAAGCTTATATTCATATCATAATAGTGGCCCTTATGGTATCTTGCCTTGGGCTTTCACTAAAGGCACAGCGCGTGATTACTCCTGTGAACACACCGCAGACAGCCACCCAGCCGCTCAATGAATTTGAGGGTGACACAGCCCGCATCAATGCCAAAATCCGCAGCACGATGAAGCATTATCACGATGAGAACGGCAATATAGTGTATATTGACACCATTACAGGCAAAGAATGGCGCGACTCCACAGCCATGAAGATAAAGGTGCGCCAGCCCATGAAGTATCCGCTGATGGAATCAGCCTCGGTGGGTGTGGATATATGGAATCCCCTGATGCGAGCCTTCGGCCAGCATTACGGCCTTATCGACTTCTCGGCACAGGTGAGTCTGCACAACAGGTACAAGCCCACGGCCGAAATAGGTCTGGGCATTGCCAACAATACTCCTGCAGACAACAACTTCACATACAAATCTCCGCTCAGTGCCTATCTCAGACTTGGACTTGACTACAACTTCCTGTACAACTCCACTCCTGACTACCAATATTTCGTAGGCGTGAGATTCGGATTCACAAAATTCTCCTACTCTGTAGAGGACATCACTATCAACTCATCTTATTGGGAAGAAGTGGCTCATCCCACAATTCCCTCACAGCACCCATTTGTGAGCTGGGGCGAACTTGTGATGGGACTAAAGGTAAAACTTTTGGGACCCATATCCGCAGGATGGACATTCAGATTCCACTCTATATTCCATGAGTCAAAATCACAATACGGCAAGCCGTGGTATATCCCAGGATATGGCTCCAGAAATGGTAAAATCACGGGGTCGTTCACCATTTCGTACACATTAGGCCTGAACAAAAAATCATCCGAGTCCGTTATTTCTATTGAGACTGACTCACCAAGCGGCATCGTCCCAGACAAAAACGTGGACACTACAGCTACTGAGGCAACCGCAAATGAGCCGGAATGAAAATAAAATTAACTTACACTCATGGTATGAAAAAGATAATAGTGATAGGCGCAAGTTCGGGCATCGGTAAGAAAGTGGCCGAGGATTTTGCCCGCCAAGGATATGATGTGGCCATAGCCGCTCGCAGAGAGGACAGGCTGAAAGCGATAGCCGAGAAATATTCCGACAGCATAATCTATTCAGCATTTGATGTCACTCAAGCCGACGCCGTGGAGAAATTCAACGACTTGATAGAAAAAAACGGCGGCATGGATATTCTGCTCCTCGCAGCCGGCGCAGGATTCTCCAATCCCATGCTCGATCCCGGAATAGACGAAAAAATCCTATCTGTGAACGTGAAAGGATTTACCCGCATTATAAATGCCGCCTACGTGTACTTCAAAAATACCGCCAACGTGCATAAAGGACAAATTGCCGCCATCACATCTGTGGCAGGCACAAAGGGACTCGGCATGGCAGCCACATATAGCGCTTCTAAAAGATACCAACAAAATTACCTTCAGGCCATAGACCAGCTCGCCCATATCCAGCACGTGAACGTGGGAATCACCGACATTCGTCCAGGCTTTATTCGCACCGACCTGCTTGACCCCAATAAAGCATACCCCCTAACCATGGCAGTGGACTATGCCGCCCCGCTTATAGAAAAAGCTATCCTAAAGAGGCGCCGAGTGGCCACTATAGACCTGCGCTGGGGTGTGATAAATGCGATTTGGCGCATGATACCAGACTGCATCTGGCCCCACCTGCAAGTGTCAATCTGACACAATTAAGCAGCTAAGATTCATACACATAGGGAAGAGCACAATCACATAGGACACATGCATCCATTGATATAATTGCAGGGATAGAGCCGTAAGGCCTCTTCCCTGCAATTGCTTTACATCGTGTTTGGCCTATAAGACCACTCGCATCACATAGCCAAAATTAAGAATAATTTAATGCTCACATTGCCTATATAAGATAAAAATTCGTAACTTTGCAATAATAATCAAAGAGATGCTCCCTGTCTCTCATATTAATACTGATATGCCCCAGACACAAGGAAATACAAAAGAAAGAATACGCACAATCCAACCAGAGCTATATGATGTGGTGATGCTCAACGACGACTTCACCACACAAGATTTTGTGGTGTATACGCTAATAAACATTTTTTATAAATCAGCGATAGAGGCCGAGAGGCTTATGCTCGAGATCCACCATAAAGGCGAAGCTGTGGTGGGCACATACACTCTGGACATCGCCAAATCGAAAATGGATAAAGCCATGAGCTTCGCCCGCGAAAACGGTTATCCTTTACGCTTAATCATAAGATCAAGATGATAGAACTACACAACCCAACATCCACGCTGAAAGAAATGATGAGCATCGCATGGGAGACAGCGATCGATAGTAGAGCTGAATTCTTCACGCCCGAACATCTACTATATGCAATAAGCCTTCTTGAAAGCTTCCGGGAAGCTTTCGGGTCAGATGTTGTCACCACTAATTTGCTTCAATATCTCAATAATTATGTGCCATCTGTACCATCAAGCGCGAAAGACTATAGCGGTCCGGAGCCATCTATACAGTTTATCACAATGATGGAATACAGCTACACCTATATGGTGTCGGCTAACGCCGAAAAAATCGATGTGCCCCATATTGTAAATTCCATAATGAATATGAAGGGTAATTATGGAGGTGAGTGCATCGGCCTGTGCGAGTATGGACCTACGGAATTTTTCAGCCGGTTTATCAGCAGCTATGAAGGGCTCAACAAAATGATTTCAAATGATGAGTATATGATTGAGGATGATGACATATACGAGGATATGAGAGATTTCGAATTTCCATTCGAAGACACAAAGGCAGGAGTCAGCACTAATAAAGAGTGGCTCACCTATGTGACATGCCTCAATGACCTGGTGGACGGCCACAATCCATTGATTGGACGCGGTCATGAGATAGAGCGCACTGTGCAGATTCTATGCCGCAAAGACAAGAACAACCCCGTGTATGTGGGCGAGCCCGGTGTGGGCAAGACAGCCTTAGCATATGGCCTCGCAGCCATGATAGAAGACGGCAATGTGCCCACTCGCCTGAAGGATAGCAAGATTTATGAGCTCGATCTTGGAGGCCTTATCGCAGGCACACAATACCGCGGAGACTTCGAAAAACGCATCAAGTCAGTGCTGAAAGGCGCGGCCGAAGAGAAAAACGCTATTATCTTCATTGATGAGATTCACAATATCATCGGAGCCGGACGCACCGACGGAGGCACCATGGATGCCTCAAATATGCTCAAGCCATATCTTGAGAGAGGAGAAATTCGCTTTATTGGCGCCACCACCTACGACGAATACAATAAGACCTTCGCCTCCGGCAAAGCATTCGCAAGAAGATTCGAGAAGATTGATGTAGAAGAGCCCACTGTGGAGGATTGCAAAAAAATACTTTTCGGACTCAAAGAAAAATACGAGACATACCATACCGTGGAGTATACACCCGAAGCAATTGAATATGCTGCCGAAGCGTCGGCCAAGTACATCACTGGCAAATTCCTTCCGGATAAAGCCATCGACCTAATAGACGAGGCCGGAGCCTGGCTTGAGCTCCACCCAAAGCCAGGCACGGAAAAGCAGACTGTGGACAAATCACTGATTTCTGAAGTACTCGCCAAAATTTGCCATGTGGATATGCTCGCCGAGACATCCACAGACACCGAGATGCTGCAACACCTGCAAAGCAAAATCCTCGCAAAAATTTTTGGTCAAGACAGTGCGGTAAAGGAAGTATGTGAAGCTGTGCAGATGGCCAACGCCGGGCTCAACGATGACAATAAGCCCATGGCAAGCCTGCTGTTTGTTGGCCCCACAGGCGTGGGCAAGACCGAGGTGGCACGCATACTCTCCGAAAACCTCTCGGTGCCATTGGTGAGATTTGACATGAGCGAATATGCAGAGAAGCACGCTGTGGCCAAACTCATAGGCGCTCCTGCCGGATATGTGGGCTATGAAGAGGGCGGACTCCTTACCGACGCCATACGCAAAGCCCCACACTGTGTGCTGCTGCTCGATGAGATAGAGAAAGCACATCAGGATATTTATAACATCCTGCTTCAAGTGATGGACTATGCCATGCTCACCGACAACAAAGGCCAGAAAGCCGACTTCAGGCATGTGATTATAATCCTCACCACCAATGCTGGAGCACAGGAAGCCCGCTTCGGCTCCATGGGATTTACCAAGACACGCAAGGCCGGAGACACGATGATGAAAAATGTGAAGCAGACATTCAAGCCGGAGTTTATCAACCGCCTTACGTCTATCACCATATTCAATGATATGGACAGGAGCATGGCGGAGAGAATACTCGACAAGAAATTGGATGTGCTGCGAGCCAAGCTTGCGTCAAAGAATGTAGAGCTGCGTCTATCTGACGAAGCGCAAGAAACACTCCTCAAAGAAGGATTTTCTGAAGAATATGGCGGCCGAGAAATCGACAGAGTAATCAACTCCAAACTCAAGCCCCTGCTTATGCGCGCCATTTTATTCGGCGAACTTAAAAGCGGAGGCACTGCCAATGTGAGATTAACAGAAGGCGACCTTTCGCTATAACACCACCATACACACACCAGCCCTGCACCCTAATGAAAGATACCAATCGAAAAGCTACCATAATAATTTTTATGTCCGCAATGGCGCTGTGGGCATTTGGCACCGTGTTTCAAACATACAGATTCACCTCGCTTGAGGAGGCATATATATTTCTCTTCGACAGCAATTATGCCATGCACACCCTGCTCTGCCCCGGAGGACTCGCTCAATACATAGCCTCATTTCTGAGCCAATTTTTCATATTCCCGGCAGCAGGCCCCTTGATTGCCGCCATAATCTATCTGGCTATTATGACGAGCCTCTATTGCAGCGCTCCATCGCCGAGAAAGCCATGGGAGGCATCATTGGCGATGCTCCCATGCGTAATGCTGATGCTGTGCTTGGAGAACACCAACTACAAATTTCAAGGACACATAGCGCTGCTGCTTGCAGCAGCCTCGATTTGGCTATTCACAAGCACAGGCCGCAGACCCGTAGCAGCAATAATAATCTATCTGCTGACATATATCGCAGCAGGCAGTGCGGCAATCTTTGCCGGGATATGCATGCTGATTTTAAGCTTAAGGCACAAAGAGATTATCTCCCCGATTATTATAGCCATCTCATGTGTGGCACTCCCATATCTCAGCTATGAAAGCGGATACTCATTTAGCCTCCATCAAGCATTCACGCCCGCCATGTATTACGACTGGGGTTCCACTCACTACATGATGCTCTACGCACTATGTTCGCTCCCCCTCCTCACCTTAGCCGCATGCTCACTCCCAGCAGTCAGAAAAGCCAGACATCAGCTTGCATATGCCGGCGGCATCTCATTAATAACGGTGGCGGCCACTCTCTGGATATTTGGCAAGATACACAATAGCGCAAATTACGAAAATCATCAAATGCGCCATTACGCCAATACCGGACAATGGGAAAAAATCGCGGATATGCCCTACCATGACACCCCCACTCCCTACACAAGCTACAGATTTCTCGCTCTGGCCAAATTAGGCAGACTGTCATCAGAAATTTCATCGTATCGCCCATTTATAAACTACCTTTTTGAAAACAAACCCGTGACAAAAAAGGAGCAAAGGCAGGTGTTCAGCGACATTTATTATCAATGCCACTACATCGCCGCCGCGAGACATGCGGCTTTCGACACCGACATCACCACGGTGGGGGCATTCAATCCATATGAAACTCAAAAACTCGCGGAAATTTATATTGCGCAAGGTCACCACAAACTGGCCGAAAAAGCTATAAGCAAACTCGAAAAGACACTATTTCACTCCCAAAAAGCCACTAATCTCAGAGTATTGCTCAACGACAAAGACGCCCAGGATAAAGACTCACTGATAAGCGATATGCGCAAGGCAATACCGGCGGAAGACTCATACATTAGTCCCAAAGGGATGTTTAGAGACCTTCAGTGTATCATAGGCGCAAATCCTAATCAAAAATGCGCACAGCAATTTTTGGAAGCCTTCAATATTCTCACCTCTAAACACTAATACCATAAGATGAACAAAATACAAATCTCAAGCATAATGCCATGTGTTTGTGTCGCTGCCATACTCTGTGGCTGCAACAATGAGATTAAAATCGAAAGCTATTCAGACCGGTGCCCTGAGATATATCCCGACTATCAAGAAGTGACAATACCTGCCAATATAGCACCGCTCAATTTTCATATCGAAGGCGATGAGCAAAAATATGGAGCAGTGATAAGCCGCGGGGACATAAGCTTCTCTGTGATTGCAGATAATGGTGATATAGAAATTCCATTGGATAAGTGGAAAAGGCTAACGCATGGTGAGCAAGCCACATCCGACTCCATAACTGTGCGCGTGTGCTACAAAGACACGGACACATGGACCGCTATGAAGCCATTTTATATCGAAGTGTCTACCGACAGCATAGATCCTATACTCGTGTACCGCAAGATTCCGCCTCTCTATGGGGTGTGGAAAGAAATGGGTATCTACCAGCGGAATCTCGAATCATTTGACGAAAAAGCTATTTACGAGAATAAAGTAGGTGGCGGCAACTGTGTGAACTGCCACTCGTTCGGAAGCGGAAATCCCGACCAGATGTCGATGCATATCAGAGGCAACGGAGCCGGCACATATATTATAGACGGAGACAAGATGAAGATACTCAATGTCACAAAGACCGACTCTACTATTGCCTCTTTCACCTATCCATACCATCACCCTAAAGGCAGGTATATAGCATACTCAGTGAACAGCATATTTCAGGTATTTCACACATCAGACCCCAATGTAGCCGAGGTGATAGACGACGCATCAGATATTGTGGTATACGACAAACAGACAAATCGCGCTTTCTCATCTCCAAAGATAAAATCCCCTCACACCCTTGAGACATTCCCGGCCTTCTCAGCCGATGGAAACATACTCTATTTCTGCTCGGCATCAATCCCAAACTCCCTGCCACAGCAATATAAGGATATAAAATACACGCTATGCTCCATACCCTTCGACGCCAATCTCGGAGAATTCGGCCAGAGGGTGGACACTCTCACTCTCACTGCAGCCTCAGACAGCGCCGCACTGATAATCACTCGAAAATCCATTTCCTTCCCGCGGCCATCGCCTGACGGCAGGTGGATAGCTGTGACCGCAAGCGACTATGGCAACTTTTCTATATGGCATCATGAGGCAGACCTGTGGCTATATGACACACACCGCCAAAAGTGGCAGCCGCTCAACGGAGCCAACAGTGAAGACGCTGAAAGTTATCATAGCTGGAGCACCAACTCGAAATGGATGGTGGTGAGCAGCCGACGTGACGACGGCCTGCACACCTACCCATACATCACCCACATAGACTCCAACGGAAAAGCATCAAAACCATTTCTACTGCCACAGCAGAATCCTAAGAGATACTACACAGATGCAGCCCACTCATTTAATATACCAGAGCTGGTGAAGCGTCCCGTGAATCTTGACAACAGGCAGATGAGCCGATATATGGAATTAGAAGGCACTTCCGTGAAATATGCACAATAAAATGAATATTGTTTAGTTTTTCTTAAAGACTCTAAATTTTTCAAATATGAAATTCGATAATTACACATCTCGATGTGGAAAAATATCTATAAAGACATCCCTGCATGATGGAGACCTACATGTGATGGCAAGATGCCTCATCACCACACTTGACTTTCACCAACAGCTCAAGTGCGCGGAGAATGCAGTAAGAGAAGCCGCAGAAAATATCAGCGCTGAATACGCACCGGTGTCAGTGAGGTATTTTCTCAGCGACATAGCAAATCAGGCAGAACACATTACAAATATATGGGAATGCGCGCTTTCGGTGGTGGGTCAAGCTCCTGCAGATGGCACAAAGGTGTCCATTTGGGCTCATTTCTCTCTAAACGCACACACTACACAAGTGGCCGATAATCTATGGGAGACCAAATATGCCGGACACATATATTATAGATACGCCAACCACCTCCGCACCTCAGACACATCGTACTCCCTCACGCGAGAGATGATGGAAGAATACGCTCAGCTCCTCAGTGCCCACGGATGTAGACTGGAGGACAATTGCGTGCGCACATGGTTTTTCGTGAGAGATATCGACACCAACTATCACGGATTGGTGAAGGCTCGCAATGAAGTATTTGAAAAACACAGCCTGGTAGCCTCCACACACTATATAGCCAGCACGGGCATAGGCGGCACAAGCCTGCACACCCACACCACAGTGGCTCTTGATGCGCTTGCCATAAAAGATATGTCAAATTTTTCAGTGAAATATCTTCATGCGGCCGACCATCTCAACCGCACCAGCGAGTATGGAGTGGCCTTCGAGAGAGGCACACTCATACAGGAAGGAGAAAAGCGGCTGGTGCTGATATCCGGCACAGCCAGCATAAACAACAAAGGAGAAATCATGCACCCCGGAGACGTAACACGCCAATTCACACGCGCCACAGACAATATCCTGGCCCTGCTGCAAGAGGGAGGCACCGGATGGGAAGACGTGAATCATATCATAATATACATACGAGATCCAGCCGACTACCACATAGTGGCACATCTTGCCGAAGACAAATTCCCACACCAGCCATTTGTGATAGTGCAGGCCCCTGTATGCCGCCCCGGATGGCTTATAGAGCTCGAATGTGCCGCCTCGAAATGAATAAAAGACCAACAAATTCTTAGTATCATCGGGGAAATTTTGGTAAATTAGCTAAAATATTGTAATTTTGCAGTTAGTTATATAAAAAGACCAACAGCTATGGCAGAAAACATCCAAGAAACATCACTTGAAGGGAAAAAACCGTCAAACTTCGTAGAAGAAATAGTGTACAACGACCTTTTGGAAGGTAAAAATGGAGGCCGACTCAACACCCGCTTCCCCCCGGAGCCTAACGGATACCTTCACATCGGCCATGCTAAAGCCATTTGCATGGACTTTGGAGTAGCTGAGAAATTCGGCGGCACCTGCAACCTCCGCTTCGACGACACCAACCCGGTGAAAGAAGACGTGGAGTATGTTGACTCCATCAAAGAAGACATCCACTGGCTCGGCTTTGACTGGGGTGAACGCGAATATTACGCCTCCGATTATTTCCAGCAGCTTTATGACCTGGCTATCCGCCTTATCAAAGAAGGCAAAGCATATGTAGACGACCAGACCTCAGAGCAGATTGCCGAGCAGAAAGGCAATCCCTCCACTCCCGGTAAGGAAAGCCCCTACCGCAACCGCTCTGTGGAGGAGAATCTCGACCTGTTTCAGCGCATGAACGCAGGCGAATTTGAGGAAGGCGCACGCGTGCTCCGCGCCAAGATAGACATGGCATCGCCCAACATGCACTTCCGCGACCCCATCATGTACCGCATCATCAAGCATCCCCACCACCGCACAGGCACCACCTGGAAGGTGTACCCGATGTATGACTTCGCACATGGCCAGAGCGACTATTTCGAAGGCGTGACCCACTCAATCTGCACACTTGAATTTGTGGTGCACCGTCCCCTCTACGAGCACTTTGTGAAAGAGCTCGCCGATGACAGCTACTGCCCCCGACAGATAGAATTTAACCGCTTGAACCTCACCTATACAGTGATGAGCAAGCGCAAACTGCTGCAGCTCGTGAAAGAAGGTCTTGTGGCCGGATGGGACGACCCCCGCATGCCCACCATCTCCGGCATGCGCCGCCGAGGCTACACACCGCAGTCAATCCGCAATTTTATCGACACCATAGGCTACACAAAATATGAGGCCCTCAACGACATTAGCCTCCTTGAGCATGCCGTGCGCGACGACCTCAACAAGATCGCCACACGCGTAATGGCAGTGGTGAATCCGCTCAAACTGGTGATTACCAACTATCCCGAAGGCAAAGTAGAGACTGTGGAGATGGAGAACAATCCTGAAGATCCCAACGGAGGCACACACCAGATGCCGTTCAGCCGCGAAATATACATTGAGGCTGACGACTTCATGGAGAATCCTCCGAAGAAATTCTTCCGTCTTGCCCCCGGTGGAGAAGTGCGTCTGAAAGGCGCATATATCATCAAATGCGAGGAAGTGGTGAAAGATACCAATGGAAATATCACCGAGCTTCGCTGCACCTACGACCCCGACACACACAGCGGCATGCCTGGAGCAGCCAGAAAGGTGAAAGGCACACTCCACTGGGTGTCCGCCAACGAAGCCGTGGATGCAGAGGCCAGAATGTATGACCGCCTCTTCTATGTAGAGAACCCCGCTGCCGAGCCTGACCGCGACTTCAGAGAAATGCTCAATCCCGATTCGCTCAAGGTGGTGAAAGGCATAAAGATAGAGCCTTATGCAGCACAGATAGCCAAGAAAGGCACTAAGATGCAATTCCAGAGAGTGGGATATTTCACACCCGATTACGACTCCACAGACGGCAACCTTGTGTTCAACCGCACCATTGCACTGAAAGACAGCTGGGAGAAAATCCAGAAAAAATAAAAATCTTTAACCGCCCATATCATAATAGTGGAAGAAGAAGAAAATGTAAACATACCCCAACGAGAGGAGGCTTTGGCTCGATTCCGCGAAAGCCTCTCTCTACCGTTGTCAGAACGGTATTTCGAGGAGGACGAGCTCATCGACTTCTTTGACTATGCCGGAGACCTCCAAGACGATTATCTGCGCCTGGAGGTGCTGATTTGTGCCGCCCGTTTTTATCCCGACAGCGAAGAACTGCGAATGCGCAAAGCCATATACCATGCCCAGTTCTCTGAAGAATCGCGTATGAAATGCGTGGAGGACAACTCCAATCAGGAGGGTATGATATGGGACATAATGCGCGCAAGCACCATAGGCGCAGAATCAGAAGCTGCCAAGATACAGCTACTCAACGATATCTCTGACAGCTATACTGAATATAGCGATGAGGAGACAATCCAGCTTGTGCAGCTCGCCTCCAGTTTTGGCCAGCTGCAATGGCTAAAAGACAACCTTGACAAGCTCCGCGAGAAATCTTACCCGCAAGCTTTGCTTTATGAGGTGGCAGTGGTGGCAGACATGCAATCTGACACCCGCTTCGCCATATCCTTATTGGAAGAGCTTACAGACTCCGACCCATTCAATGCCGGATTCTGGAGCTTTCTTGCCAAGGAATATGCAGCCACCGACGATGGTGAAAAAGCCAAAAATGCCATAGAGTATGCCTTGGCGATAGAGCCTGACGACCCCATGTCGCTGTTCATCAAAGCGAAGATACAATACGCCACCGATGCAGACAAAGAGGAGGTAATCCAAACTTTAAGAAGAGTTTTCGAGCTCAGCCCCACTGTAGATGTAGTGAAAATGATGGCATTCGTCCTAAATGATACCGGCAATCCGAACGCGGCCCGAGAATTTTTAGAATGCTATCTTGACACCCATCCAGACCAAGCCGCATTCATTGTGCCCGACTTGCTATCATACAAGCCGGCAAATGCCGACAAATTGCTTGACCTCCTTTATGGGAGCAATGAAGACAATTCACCTGCCATTTGGATGGCATGGGCTAATGCCTTAGCTGTAAGCGGAGAAATGGACACCGCCATACTGGTGATACAGTGCTATGAGCGAAACAGCAATGAGACACTGCCCACACTTCTGCCGGCCGAATACTTCTTCTCAAAAGGCCAATACACAGAGGCACTCAACGCCATCAATAAATATTTGGGACGAGATGATACGACTGGCGCTGATTTCTGCTCTTTGGCGCTCATGCAAGTGATGAGCCTTGTGAAAACAGGAGATTTCGACAGCGCAATGGCCCTTTGCAAAATGTTCAATAAGAAACTTTCATCTTTCACTGTTTTAAACATAAGCAAACGCATAGAAATACTTGGCATCAAACTGGCCATAGCCAAGATCTCTCATAGAATTAAGCTCACCAGAGATCCTGAAGACTGGGCCTACTATGACCCCCTTGACCCTGATAGTAATTAAGCAGAACAATCATATGGAAGGCATCATGTAATGAGCTGAATCCTGACTGATTATTCTGTAGCGACAAATAATAATCATACAATTAAGATAATAAACCCTAAAACAGAAATCATCCTTATGGTTGCATTCTTCAAAAAAGGCTCGTCGAAAGTGTATGCAGTAGAAAGCACTCATGCCCTTACCGACACCGACAAAGAAAAACTGACATGGCTGTTTGACGGCGCCACACCTCTGGCCGGCACAAGCGTCAAAGGCGTGTTTATTGGCCCGAGAAAAGAGATGATCACCCCATGGAGCACCAACGCCGTGGAAATCACTCAAAACATGGGTATGGAGGGAATATTGCGAATAGAGGAGTTTAACCTCACACACGACGCAGAGCCCAAATTTGACAAAATGCTGCAGAGAGTGTACGACGGTCTCAACTCCAAAGTCTTCCTCATCGACCGCAAGCCCGACCCTATTGTACACATTAAGGACATCAGCGAATACAACCTTAGCGAGGGTCTGGCATTAAGCCCCGAAGAAGAGGCGTATCTGCGCGAGCTGAGCGAGAAATTAGGCCGCGAACTCACCGACAGCGAGGTGTTCGGATTCTCACAAGTAAATTCAGAGCACTGCCGCCACAAAATCTTCGGAGGCACATTTATCATAGACGGCGAAGAAAAGCCTCAGTCGCTTTTCCAGCTTATCAAAAACACCTCCAAAGAGAATCCCAACGGACTGGTATCTGCCTACAAAGACAATGTGGCCTTCGTGAAAGGTCCGAAAGTGACTCAGTTTGCTCCCGCCAAGCCCGATGTGCCCTCGTATTTCCAGGAAAAAGAAATTGAGACAGTAATCTCTCTAAAAGCCGAGACCCACAACTTCCCCACCACCGTGGAGCCCTTCAACGGTGCAGCCACCGGCTCAGGCGGTGAGATACGCGACCGCTTAGGCGGCGGCAAGGCATCTCTGCCCATCGCCGGTACAGCCGTGTACATGACATCATATCCCCGCTTGTCACCCGAGCACACCTGGGAGCTTGCGTCGAATCCACGCATGTGGCTTTATCAGACACCCGCTGAGATTTTGATTAAGGCATCCAACGGCGCATCTGATTTCTGCAACAAATTCGGCCAGCCCCTGATTTGCGGTTCGCTGCTGACGTTTGAGCACGACGAAAACGGAAAGCTCTATGCCTACGACAAAGTAATCATGCTCGCCGGCGGTGTAGGCTTCGCATTGAAGAAAGATGCTCTCAAAGGCACACCTAAGGCAGGAGAAAAGGTGGTGCTTCTTGGTGGCGACAACTACCGCATCGGTATGGGCGGCGGCGCAGTGTCATCTGTAGAAACCGGCCAGTATGCCAATGCCATTGAACTGAACGCCGTGCAGCGCGCCAATCCTGAAATGCAGAAACGCGTGGCCAATGTGATACGAGCCCTTGCCGAATGCGAAGGCAATCCCATCATCTCTATCCACGACCACGGCGCAGGCGGCCACCTCAACGCCCTTTCCGAGCTCGTAGAGGCCACCGGCGGTAAGATAGACATGAAATCACTGCCTATCGGCGACCCCACTCTCTCATCCAAAGAAATCATCGGCAACGAGAGCCAGGAGCGCATGGGTATGGTAGTCGAGGAAAAAGACATAGAATATATCCAGCGCATCTCCGAGCGCGAGCGCGCGCCTATGTATGTGGTGGGCGAAACCACAGGCGACGACCGCTTCGTGTTTGAGCAGGCCGATGGTGTGAGACCCATAGACCTGGCCATGGCCGACATGTTTGGCAACTCCCCCAAGACCGTGATGGAGGACAGCACTGTGGAGGTGACATACAAGGCCCCTGCCACTGACATCAAAGAGCTCGACAAATACGTGCACGATGTGCTCAGCCTCGAGGCTGTGGCATGTAAAGACTGGCTCACCAACAAGGCAGACCGCTCTGTAACAGGCCGTGTGGCCCGTCAGCAATGCCAGGGAGAAATTCAGCTCCCGCTTAGCGACTGTGGTGTGGTGGCCCTTGACTACACCGGACGCAGCGGTATAGCCACTTCTATCGGACATGCCCCCCAAGTGGCTCTTGCCGACTCAGCAGCAGGATCAGTGATGGCCATTGCAGAATCACTCACCAACATCGTAGGAGCCAATCTCAAGAAAGGCCTTAAGAGCGTGTCGCTCAGCGCCAACTGGATGTGGCCCTGCAAGAATCCCGGCGAGGATGCAGCCCTGTACCGCGCAGTAGAGGCATGCAGCAGATTTGCCATTGACCTCGGCATCAACATCCCCACCGGCAAAGACTCTCTGTCTATGACCCAGAAATATGGCCAAGACAAAGTGTATGCTCCCGGCACCGTGATAATCTCAGCCGCAGGAGAGGTAGACTATGTGCGCCGCACCGTGTCTCCCGTGATTAAGAATGACGCCAACAGCACATTATATTATATAGACTTCTCATCCGACGCCCTTCGCTTAGGCGGATCAGCCCTCTACCAGACCATGCACCATGTGGGCAGCGACGCTCCCACCGTGAAGGACGCAGAGAAATTCAAGACAGCGTTTGACACAGTGCAGACACTCGTAAAAGGCCGCAAACTCCTGGCTCTCCACGATGTGAGTGCCGGAGGTCTGATCACCACCCTTCTGGAAATGACATTCGGAAATGTCAATGGAGGTCTGAAGGTGTACACCGACGGCTTCAAGATGCATGGCGAGGAAGACCTTGTGAAGATACTCTTCGCCGAGAATCCCGCTGTGGTAATCCAGGTGGCAGACCGTCAGAAAGCAGATGTGGAAGCCACACTCGACAAGGCCGGTGTGAAATACTTCCCCGTGGCTTGCCCGCAGGCAGAGCGCGTGATTATGCTTACACACGGAGAAAGCGAGCACCTGCTTGGCATCGACTACCTGCGCGATGTGTGGTATGAGCCCTCTTACCTGCTTGACTGCCTGCAGAGCGGAGAGAAATGCGCCGCTATGCGATTTAACAACTACAAAAAGCAGCCTATCCGCTACGCTATGCGCGGAGACTACAAGGGCTATCTCGCCAACTACGGCGTGGATCACCACCGCGAGACCCCTTCTGGCATCAAAGCCGCTATCATCCGCGAAAAAGGTGTGAACAGCGACCGCGAAATGGCCTACTCGCTCTACCTTGCCGGATTTGACGTGAAAGACGTGCATATGACCGACCTCATGAGCGGACGCGAGACACTCGAAGACGTCAACATGATAGTGTTCTGCGGCGGATTCTCCAACAGCGACGTGCTCGGTTCGGCCAAAGGCTGGGCCAGCGGATTTGTATGGAACGAAAACGCCAAACGCGCCCTCCACAACTTCTATGCTCGCGAAGACACCCTCAGCCTCGGTGTGTGCAACGGCTGCCAGCTCATGATAGCCCTTGGCCTTATCAACCCCGAGCATGAGAAGCCCGCGAGAATGGAGCACAACATCTCACATAAGTTCGAATCTGAATTTGTGGGCGTCACCATTCCTGAGAATAAATCAGTGATGTTTGGCAACCTTTCCGGCACTAAGACCGGTGTGTGGGTGGCCCATGGCGAAGGACGCTTCATCCTGCCCGAAGGACTCGACAAATACAATGTGATAGCCCGCTACAACTACAAGCAGTATCCCGGCAACCCCAATGGCTCGGCCGGAGCAGTGGCCGGTGTGGCATCGGCAGACGGCCGCCATGTGGCCATAATGCCACACCCCGAGCGCTCCATCTTCCCCTGGCAGTGCGCCTACTATCCGCGCACACGCCGCAACGAAGACGTGACCCCCTGGTTTGCGGCATTCGTTAACGCGCGCAAATGGGTAGAGGGAAAAATCAGCAAATAACACATTTTAGACCCATCAAAAGAGACGCAGATATGATTTGCGTCTCTTTTTCTTACAAATTCACAAACATCGGCTCACATCTCATATGCAGGATAAACACCTTTAAAAAAAGCTAACAAGGCAGATAAACACCCCCCAGAGATGAATGTTTTGTGACAAATATTTGGGTAAGTAGCGTAAAATTGCTAACTTTGCACCCGATAATGGAAAGTAGGCATTTTGCCGAGCTAAGGGAAAAAGCCTCCATTACGCAGTGGAAATAAATATCACGCCAATCATTGACGAATTGTAAATTTAAAAATTTATAGACATGAGTTTAAACATCATTGTGCTTGCTAAACAGGTGCCCGACACCCGCAATGTAGGCAAAGATGCGATGAAGGAAGACGGCACCATCAACCGCGCCGCCCTGCCAGCGATTTTCAACCCCGAAGATCTTAATGCCTTAGAACAAGCTCTGCGACTCAAGGATGCAAATCCGGGCTCAACAGTGACAATCCTCACTATGGGTCTGCCCCGCGCAGCCGAGGTGATCCGTGAAGCAATCTTCCGCGGCGCAGATGCCGGTGTAGTGCTCACAGACCGCGTACTTGGTGGCGCAGACACCCTTGCCACATCTTACTCTTTGGCTCAAGCCGTAAAGAAGTTCGGCAAATTCGACATTATATTAGGCGGACGCCAGGCTATTGACGGAGACACCGCTCAGGTAGGCCCCCAAATAGCTGAGAAGCTCGGCATACCTCAGGTGACCTATGCAGAAGAAATCACCGACCTTTCAGACGGCCATGTGACAGTGCGCCGCCGCCTCGAGCATGGTGTGGAGACAGTGAAATCACCCCTGCCTTGTGTGGTGACAGTCAACGGCTCAGCCGCAGAGTGCCGCCCCCGCAACGCCCAGCGCGTGATGAAATACAAATATGCTGTGACACCCAGCGAGAAAGCAAAACTCAGCGAAGAGATGCAGGCTTTCGTGGACGGACGTCCCTATCTCGGCCTTCAGGAGTGGAGCGCTGCCTATGTAGAGGCTGACCCCCAACAGATTGGTATGCCAGGCTCACCCACAAAGGTAAAAGATGTGGTCAATGTGGTATTCACAGCCAAAGAAAGCCTTTGCTTGGAAGACAACGACCAGCAGATTGAAGACCTGATAAAAGAACTAATCACCAACCACACCATCGGCTAAACACAAGCCTAATACTCAACGAAAGAAAAATGGACAAAAATAATCTTATAGTATATTGCGAAATCGACGACGGTCGAGTAGCCGATGTAAGCCTTGAACTCCTCACAAAAGGACGCAAGCTCGCTGACAAATTAGGAGTAAAACTTGAGGCAGTGGCCATTGGCGACAACCTTGACGGCATTGAAGACCAGGTGGCCCCCTACGGAGCTGATGTGGTGTACAAAGTGTCAGACAAGCGTCTCTATCCCTATACATCAAATCCCCACTCAGCAGTGCTCATCAACCTCTTCAAAGAGATTGAGCCCCAAATCTGCCTGATGGGCGCCACATGCATCGGCCGTGATCTTGGTCCTCGCGTGTCCTCGTGCCTCCACAGCGGACTTACAGCCGACTGCACCGCACTGGAAATCGGCGACCACAAAGACAACAAGACAGGCAAAGAATACACAAATCTTCTCTATCAGATCCGTCCGGCCTTCGGCGGCAACATCGTGGCCACAATCGTAAACCCCGAGTGCCGTCCTCAGATGGCCACAGTGCGCGAAGGTGTGATGAAGAAAGAGGTATTCGATCCCGCACACAAGGCAGAGGTGGTGGTGCTTGACCCCGCTAAATATGTGAGTGACACAGATTTTGTGGTAGAGATTTTGGAGCGTCACATAGAGAAATCTAAAGTAAACATCAAAAACTCACCCATCATCGTGGCCGGTGGCTATGGTGTGGGCAGCAAAGAGAACTTCGACATGCTCTATGAGCTGGCAAATGTGCTTGGCGGCGAAGTGGGCGCATCTCGCGCCGCAGTAGACGCAGGCTGGATTGAGAATGCACGCCAGATCGGTCAGACCGGTGTGACAGTGCGCCCCAAGCTCTATATCGCTTGCGGTATCTCAGGCCAGATCCAGCACATAGCCGGTATGCAGGAGAGCAGCATCATCATCTCAATCAACAACGACCCCAATGCTCCCATCAACACCATAGCAGACTATGTGATCACAGGCAATGTGGAGGACGTGGTGCCCAAACTCATTAAATATTACAAGAAAAACTCCAAGTAAACGAATCATACGATGGCAAACTTTTATACAGACAACCAAGATCTGAAGCACCATCTGCAACACCCGATGATGCGTAAGATCGTAGAACTCAAAGAACGCAACTTCTCAGAAGTAGACAAATACGACTACGCACCCCGCGATTTTGAGGATGCCATGGACAATTATGATCGCGTGCTTGACATAGTGGGCGGCATCTGTGGCGATGTGGTGAAAGAAAACGCTGAGTCAGTAGACCACGACGGCCCCACTGTGAAAGACGGCCGCGTGACCTACGCTCCCGGCACACAGATCAACCTTGACACCTGCCGCAAAGCCGGCCTTATGGGTATGGCTATGCCCCGCCGTCTCGGTGGTCTCAACTTCCCCATCACCCCCTATATCATGGCAGCTGACATGGTGAGCCGCGCAGACACAGGATTTGAGAACCTTTGGGGCCTTCAGGACTGCGCCGAGACACTTTATGAATTCGGCAATGATGACCAGCGTCAGCGCTATATCCCCCGCGTGTGCGCCGGAGAAACCATGTCGATGGACCTCACCGAGCCAGACGCCGGTTCTGACCTTCAGTCAGTGATGCTCAAGGCCACACAGAAGCCCGACGGAAGCTGGGTGCTCAATGGTGTGAAGCGCTTCATCACCAATGGTGACAGCGACATCCACCTGGTGCTCGCACGCTCTGAAGAGGGCACACGCGACGGCCGCGGCCTCTCTATGTTTGTCTATGACAAGCGCAACGGAGGTGTGAATGTGCGCCGCATCGAAAACAAGATGGGTATCAAAGGATCACCCACTTGCGAGCTCGTGTACAAAAACGCACCCGCCGAACTCGTGGGCGACACCCGCATGGGCCTTATCAAATATGTGATGGCCCTGATGAACGGCGCACGCCTCGGCATCGCCGCTCAGTCAGTGGGTATCAGCGAGGCTGCCTACCGCGAGGCTCACGCATATGCGGTGGACCGAAAGCAGTTTGGCAAAGCCATCATCGAATTCCCCGCGGTGGCAGAGATTCTCTCTGTGATGAAGGCCAAGCTTGACGCTTCACGCACACTCCTGTATGAGTGCGCACGCTATGTAGACCTCTACAAGATTTACGAGGACATCGCACGCGAGAGATCTCTCGCCGGCGACGAGCGCAAAGAGATGAAGCAGTACAAGAAAATTGCTGACGCCCTTACCCCTCTGGCAAAAGGACTCTCCAGCGAATACTGCAACCAGAACGCCTATGACTGCATCCAGGTGCATGGTGGCTCAGGCTTCATGAAGGACTATGCCTGCGAGCGCATCTACCGCGACGCACGCATCACCTCTATCTACGAAGGCACCACCCAGCTTCAGGTGGTGGCAGCTATCCGCCACATCGAGACAGGCACATATCTGCAGCTCATCGAGGGCTATGCAGCCACAGAGGTGAGCGAGGCTCTCCAAGGTGTGAAAGACCGTCTTGCAAAACTCACCGAGACATTCAAAGCCACTGTGGCCAAGGTGCTCGCCGAGACCGACCAGAACTATAAAGACTTCATGGCTCGCCGTATGGTGGAAATGGCCGGAAATCTTGTGATGGCCTATCTCCTGCTCCTTGACGCCAACCGCAACGCAGCCTTCACCAACAGCCTGCACGTGTACACCAACATGGCAGCTGCCGAAATCGCAAAACACGCAGAGTTTGTGGAGAGCTTCACTGTGGAGCAGCTTGAATTTTACAAACAGTAAATCCTAACCTATAACATAATAGGTTGGCAGAAAATCGTTGGGAAAAATCTGCCAACCTATTCTTTATTTTTTACACTCCTTAAACAAATAATTTGAATAATTTATGAAGAACCTATTTTTATTTTTAGGGGTTTCAACTTTATTGGCAGGCAGTGCATCCGCATATGGCGCTACTCCCAGTAGGGTGGAATTTTCAGACTATGTATCTGCCCTAAATAAGAAATCTCAGGCTCAAGGTAAATGGCGCACATCGTCGGTCCGCAAAACGAAAGGACAAATGCAAAAATCCCTGAGCTCTATTGATCCCTATGCCACAGATCAAAACCATTTTGGTGTACTGTATCTCCCGGACAACACAGAATGGAGCTACACTATTGACAGCCACTATGGGACAATCAATGGCTACAATACCATCACAGGCGCTGACATCACCATCTATGATGAAAACATGAAGGTGTACAAGACCCTCTATACCACCATAGATCTACAGGAAAACGAAACAGGTGTCAACAAACTGGAGATTTCCCCTGTCCTGACAAAGAAATTCTTCAATGTCAATGAATCATATGAGATAATGCTTTATGTACACGCCACCACAGTAGACTACGTGGGCCACAACTATACAAGGGTATTCGATCTCGGCACAGGCGAAGAAATTGCCACAATAGACGGTCTTCAGGTGGCAGCAATCAACTCAGCCAAGGACTCATGGAGCGAAAACTTCAACGTTGTATTCCAGCGCGATGTAATAGACTATACTGAAGATGGAGACATCGAATATTTTCTTGAGTTCGATGTATACAAAAAGGCCGGATGGACAGGCGGATGCCAGCTCGCTCACACTTTCAAAATCGACTACGAGCTTGTAGCAGCAGGTGGCGGCGACGCATTCCCCTTGCTTATCCAAAAGCACAATGGTAATTTATACTATGTGCTGCCTCGCTACGAAAAGCCCTATTTCGATAGCATACTCGGCACAGATGTGACTCCTGACAATAATTTCATAATCGATCTTTATGACAGCGAGTTCAATCTTGTAAAGACCACCACCATACCCATGGAAATCGAAGGAGACTACACCTACAGTATGCCTGGTCTTGGTGAGTTCTACGGATTTGATGATATTGACTTCACACGATTCTCAGATGGCTCTGAGCCCATGTACATTGTGGCTGTAGAAAACTACACACCACAATCAGAATCATCGCCTATCAGCTTCTATGTGTACGACACAGATGGAAATAAGGTGCAGACCATCGCACAGGATGTCACCAACTTTATGTGGCTCCAGGATGTGCCCGGCTTCGAAGACCAGTGGTGTGTCTTCCGCGAAGACGAGCAGACCAATGGCAGATATGATTTCCTGAATGTGCCCTCCTGTGATGTAGTCACCTCCATTCCCGGAATGTGTAATGGCGAATTAATGTCAGACAACCTCCTTCGCGAGCAAAGCGGCGACAGCTACAAATATGCCATCTCTCTGGCTTACGCAGACACAGACAAAGATGGCAATGTGTACCACCGTATCGCATGGTTTGACCACGAAGGCCAGCTTGAAGAAATCAAAGCCATCAACCTTGGCGATGATATCGCTCTTGGCCTGCCTATATTGTCAGAAAGCGTGTTCGGAAACTATATGTTCAACACCAATGACAAACGCGAGTACGCCTTCTTTGTGAAGAGACTTCAGGATAAAAACTCCGGATCATCCAAGACCGATGAGGTATTTCGTGTGTACGGTGAGGATGGTGAATTGCTCGTAGACTTAGGTCCTATCACTGAAACCAATGAGGTGCTTGCTTCTGTCTATGTGCAGAACTACAAGACCAACCCCTATCTTGTGCTGGTGTACAATAGCTCCGTGCCCATGAATGGAGAAAGCCCTGTATTCTCTTTGCACGCCATCCCCCTGCCTCTTGAAAAATTCGTAGGCGGTCAAGGCACAGTGGAAGATCCCTATCTAATCGCCACACAAGGTGATTTCAATGCTATAAAGAAAGACCCCAGAGCTCATTACAAACTCGTGGCCGACCTCGACTTCAACAACACCTACTGGGAAGGCACAGGAGCCAAGCTTGAGGGCTCGATTGATGGCGCAGGCCATACCATCTCAAATATCAACCTCACAGGCAAGGGTATGTTTGAGTCAATGAGCACTAAAGCCCAGATTAAAAATCTCTACATCAAAGATGTGAAGATGAACGCCGTGGGCACCTCCGGTATACTCGCCGGCAATATGATGGGAGCAGACGACAAGAATGTGCAGATTTCAAATGTGCACGTAGAGAATGCCACAGTGAGCGGCACTGACGCCACTTTTGGCGGACTTGTAGGTCAGGCCGTACTTTTCTCCTCAATCAGCGACTGCTCAGTGATCGGAGCCAACTATGTGTTTGGCGAAGAGTCGACCATAGGTGGTCTTTTCGGTAACATCTACACAAGCACCAACATCAACAACTCCCTCTTTGACGGCACTATCGAAGGTGAGATAGTGGGTGGTATCGCAGGTATGTCAAACTCCAACGATGAGATAATCGCGAACTGCCACGTGACAGCCAACCTCAAAGGCTCTTACATAGCCGGCGGTATCATCGGTGAGTCAGGACGCTCTGCCATCAGCAACTGCTTCGCAGAAGGCAACATCATCGCCACCAGCACATCCAAAGCATATGCAGGCGGTATCGCCGGCTACATCAACGCCAACGACAAGAAACTGCCCGTATATGTGGCAAAGAACTGCCTCGTATCAGCAAATGTGGCAGCAGAAGCTCCTGAGGCCATCGCTCACCGTATAGCAGGATTCACCTCTGGTGATCAATGGCTCGTGGACTGGGAGAGCAACGACCCCAATGTGGACTGGAATGACCCCAGCACCTACCCCTACATCAAGGGCGACCCCGAAGGCTATATGCTCAACAACTACGCTCTCGACATGGCAGTGATTGACCCCGAGACACGCGAAGGCGAGAACACAGCCGAAGGCAAATCCATCACCTCTGAAGAGCTCACCGACGAATTCCTCGCTGCCAACGGCTGGGACCTCGGCAACAATTCAGAAAAGCCCTGGATGCGCACAATCAGCCCCCTCGCCCTCTACTTCGAGGAGTATACACTTGATGCTGACATCTACGAAGCAGAAGTGCCCTGTGACGAATCATTCTTCATCACCTTTGATACCAATAGAAGCTACGCTGACCAAATCAAGGTGGAATCATCAGATGCATCTGTAGAAATCGTAAGCTCCGCCGTATCAAATGATAATCACTCATTGGTGGTGGAAGTGATTGTGAAAGACGGAGGCAAGGCTGTGCTTACAGCCACTCTGGGAGACCTCAGCCTCGAGGTAAGCGTGAAGCACAATGGCATGTCAGCCGTAGAAGAAATAGCAGCTGAAAGCTCAAGCATCTATGTGGAGAACGACGCTGTGCTGGCCAACGGTGACATCAAGGTATACAATGTGGCCGGTATGCTTGTGGCAGAAGGCACTGATAAGGTGTCAGTGAAAGCACTTCCCGCCGGCGTGTATGTAGCCACCTGCGGCGAAGACACACTGAAATTCGCAAAATAAATAGAAATACCAGGTCAAATAAATAATTTATGACCCATACGGGCATTCCGACAAATCGGAATGCCCGTTTTTTATTGGCCAAGGATATAGTAAGGAAATCTGCGATAAGAAGTGATGCAATAAAAAGCGATGCCCGACGTTAATATTCTATATATAGACATTGAAGATGAAAACATCAAGAATATTACCCATCATATTACTTGTATCCCTGCTTGCCTCTTGTGGAGGAGCGAAGCTATCTGTGGCAGACGAGCAGATGGCACGCGGAGAATACTTTGAGGCAGCCAAGACCTACCGCAAAGTATACAACAAGCTCAAGAAAAAAGAAGACAGGCCCCTGCGAGGAGAAGTGGCGGTGAAAATGGCCGACTGCCACCTGAGGCTCTCACAGAATGCCAAGGCATCTGCCGCATATCAGAATGCCCTGCGCTACGGGGTCACTGACTCTATGGTGCACCTGCGTCTGGCCCAATCACTCCATGCCGAGGGCAAATTCACACAGGCCATCACCGAATATGAAACCTTTCTCACTTACCAGCCCGAAAATGAGTTGGCCCTCAACGGCTTAGTAGGAGCACGCACAGCCAAGAACAAAGAAGGAGGCACCAGATATGTGGTGAAAGCCGACAAACTCTTAGGCTCGCGCCGCTCAGAATTCGCGCCACAATTTTTAGACCGCACCTCCTGCGACCAGCTATATTTCACCACCACCAACGAAAAGGTGACCGGAAAAGACAAAAGTGAAATCACCGGTCTGAAGAAAGGAGACATTTGGGTGATGAAAAAAAATGAAAAAGGCGAATGGGTGAAGCCTGAGCCTGTGGAAGGCGAGCTGAACTCAGAATTCGACGAAGGGTGTGTGTCATTCAGCCCTGACGGCTCCACCATGTATCTCACAGTGGCACGCCGCTCACCCAACTCAAGCACCGGGGTGGAAATTTACACATCACAGCGCTCTGACGCATCGTGGAGCAAACCGGTGAAATTTGAGGTGACACATGACACAATATCATCATACGGCCATCCCGCAGTGTCGCCCGACGGCACATGGCTATACTTCACCTCAGACATGCCCGGAGGCAGCGGAGGCAAAGACATATGGCGAATCAATCTCAAAGAGAGAGGCGGCTCACTGGAAAATCTCGGAGAATGGATTAATACACCCGGCGACGAGATGTTTCCCTACGTGCGCACAGATTCACTGCTATATTTCTCATCCGATGGCCGAGTAGGCTACGGAGGTCTTGACATATACCGCGCGGAGCTTACCCCATCCGGAGGATGGAAAGTGACAAATATGGGAGTGCCCGTCAATTCAGCCGCCGATGATTTCGGCATCACGTTCGGAAAAGGCGAGTCAGGATTTTTCAGCTCCAACCGCGGAGATGCCCGCGGCTACGACCACATCTATTCCTTCGTGCTCCCCGACCTGAAGATACAGATATCAGGCTGGGTGCTTGATCGCGACGAAGAGCCCGTGCCCAACGCCGTGATACGCATCATAGGCAATGACGGCTCAAACCAGAAACAGCTGGCCAAACCCGACGGCACCTTCTCATTTCCCCTAAACCGCGGCGTGAGCTATGTGATGCTCGCCGGAGCCAAAGGATACCTCAACTCCAGACAGGAATTCACCAGCGACACCACAGAGACAGACGCCGACTACGGCATAGACTTCATCTTGGCCTCAATACACAAGCCCGTGGTGATCGACAATATCTTCTACGACTTCGACAAAGCCACACTCAGACCCGAATCAGCCGCCGCTCTCGACTCACTGGCACAAGTGCTACGCGACAATCCAAATGTGACCATAGAAATGGCATCGCACACTGACCGCTGGGGCTCTGAAGAGTACAATCTCAACCTCTCCTCACGTCGCGCGCAGTCGGTGATAGACTATCTGATATCAGTGGGCATCGCTCCTGACCGCCTGCAGTCGCAAGGCTACGGCAAGTCGCGTCCGAAGACCATCACCAAGAAACTTGCCCGCCAATTCCCGCAATTCAAAGAAGGCGATGTGCTCAATGTGGAGTATGTGGACTCTCTGGGCGAAGCCGACCAAGAAATTGCCGACCAAATCAACAGACGCACCGAATTCCAGGTGCTCTCCACCGATTACGAAATGTACTAACTAATTATAAAAAAATAAATGTAAAATTGAAATTAATTTGTCAAGAGAGAATCCACTTCACAATAATTTCAATTTTACATTTTATATTATAATTCATTAAGTTAGTGATCAATTCAAATTAAAACTTTAGAGTGTTTTAGGTATATCCAAACGTATGCGAAAGCACACATTATACTTAATACTTTAAAAGACTTAACACAATTCTAATATGGTATTTCGCACAGAGATAGACATACCAAAGAACAGGCCATTGACCATCAGCCGGCAGGACGGCATAGTGATGCTCGGCTCATGCTTCACCGATAATATCGGCTCGCTGCTCAAGACAGATGGCTTCAATGTGACACACAATCCCATGGGGCCGCTTTACAATGCAGCTTCCATTCACCGAGCCGTGGAGTTGGCGCTTATGCCCGACACTCGCCGACAATTTATTCTCGCCCAAGACAGCTCCGTGGCCCACTGCCTCGATTTCGCTTCAAGATACCAATCAGACAGGCAAGAGGCCCTATTGAGCACACTTAATGCCGAGCTTGACACTTTGTCAAAAGCAATCTCCGACAGCTCTGTGGTGATTATCACCCTGGGCACCGCATATGTATTCTCACTCAAGGATAGCGGACAGATAGTGGGCAACTGCCACAAATTCCCGACAGCGATGTTTGAGCGAAAGATGCTATCTGCCCAAGAAGTGTGTGCTCACCTGAGCGAAATCATATCCCTCATTCCCTCCGACAAAAAGATAATCTTCACTGTGAGCCCGATCCGCCACACCGCCGATGGTCTGCATGGCAATCAGCTCAGCAAAGCCACACTGCTCACCGCTGTGGACATGGTGGCCGACAACACCCGCACATACTATTTCCCGGCTTATGAAATCATGCTCGACGACCTGCGCGACTACCGCTTCTACGATTCAGACATGAAGCACCCGTCGGCTGTGGCCGTAGACTATATCTATGAAGTGTTCTCTAAACACTACTTCACCCCTCAGACCATAGCAAACGCCGCATTAGCGAGAAAACAAAGCAAACGCGACAAGCATCGCGAAATAATCCAACGTTTTAATTAGAAAAAAAATGAGACTACAAGCAAAAGAAATCGCAAAAATCATAGGAAACAGCATAAAAGGCATAGCCACCGACACCCAGATAGACACACTGCTCACCGACAGCCGCGATCTCACCTACCCCTCCAGCACCATATTCTTCGCCATACGCACCAATGTCAATGACGGCCACAACTATATTGACTCACTCTACAGCAAAGGAGTGCGCAATTTTGTGATAGATGAGGCCAGTGCCGCAGACACTGATAAATACCCTGAGGCCATGTTCGTGATTGTGCCTTCGGTGGTGGGCGCACTGCAGACACTCGGCAAATATGCAAGAAACCAATTCAGCAAACCAGTGGTAGGAATCACCGGAAGCCGCGGAAAAACCATACAAAAGGAGATGCTCTACACAATCTTAGGCACTCCCTGCGATGTGGTGAGATCTCCCCGCAGCTACAATTCGCAGATAGGTGTGCCCCTATCCTTGTGGCAAATTGACACAGAAACAAATTTGGCCATTATAGAGGCCGGAATATCGCAGTCCGGAGAAATGGACACATTAGAGGCTATGATCAAGCCAACGCTCGGCATCTTCACATCCCTCACTGACGAGCACTCAGACACAATGCCATCTCTCACAGAGAAAGCCACTGAAAAAGCGCGTCTGTTCAAAGACTGCGCCGATGTGATAATTCCCTCCGACACCCCAAACTCACATATCATAGAGCAGGCTGTCAAAGAACAGGCCACCCAGGCACGGATAGTGAAGGTGACTGGCGGCAACAAGGCCATGATAATAAAGGCACTTGACATGCTTGGCGCGGATTATGATGAAAAACGCTTAGACCACCTTCCCGAAAGGCTGACATCACGAATAGATGTGACAGAGACACTGAAAAATTGTGTGGTGGTGTACGACAGCTTTACCGATGACCTGCGCTCACTTCACGACGCCCTCAATTTCACGGCCCGCCATCTTACACCCGGACAGACACTGACCGCCATAATTTCTTCAGCCTCCGCGCATTATACCGCAGATGACATCAAATGCCTACTTCAGGCGAAAGGCGTGAAGAGACTGATAGGAATAGGCATGCAATTTGACGGCATGCAGATTCCAGGAATAAAGTGTGAATACTATCCTACAGTGAGCCAATTTCTTGACACAGTGACAATCTCCGATTTTAAGAACGAAGTGATACTTGTGAAAGGCGAAGCGGGCTCACAGGCCGAAGACATAAAATCCCTGCTTGAGGCCCCGCGCCATGAGACAGTGCTGGAAGTGGACTTAGGCGCTCTCACACGCAACTTCAATTTCTTCAAGTCAAAGGTGCCACAGGACACAGGCATAGTGTGTATGGTCAAAGCCGCAGGCTATGGCATAGGCGCCGTGGAGCCGGCCAAAGTGCTGCAAAACCAAGGAGCCGCCTATCTGGCTGTGGCTGTGATTGACGAAGGCACCGAACTCCGCCGTGCCGGAATCACAATGCCAATCATAGTGATGAATCCAATCGGCACCAACTACAAAGCCCTGTTTGAGAATCGCCTCGAGCCCTCTGTTTTCTCCCTGAGAGAGCTACGCCTGCTTAGAGACAATGCCCTGCGCAACGGCGTGGAGCATTATCCCGTGCACATCAAGCTCGACACCGGTATGCACCGCTTAGGATTCATACCCGAAGAGATAGACTCACTGATACAAGAGCTCAACTCTTCTGACACACTTAGAGTAAAATCCATATTCTCACATCTCGCCACCTCCGACTGCCTTGACCAGGACGAATACACCGAAATGCAACTCAATGCATTTGAGCAGATGAGCAGCCGTCTGATGCAAGGCCTCCCCTACAAGGTGCTCAGACATGTGCTCAATACCGCCGGAATCCTGCGCTACCCAGACCACCACTATGACATGGTGAGACTGGGCATCGGCCTATACGGAGTGGCACCGATTGAAGGCTACAAACTCTCCACAGTGGCCACACTCCTATCCACAATAATATCCATAAAGCACTGGGATGCCGGCATCACTATCGGCTATGGCAGGAAAGGCCATGTAGAAGGCCCCTCAGAGATAGCCACAGTGGCCATAGGATACGCCGACGGCCTCAACCGACACCTCTCCAATGGCGGCGCATATGTGATGGTCAACGGCCACAAATGCCCGATAATAGGCAATATCTGCATGGATCAGTGCATGGTGGATGTCACCGGAGCCGGAGCCAACATAGGCGACACTGTGGAGATATTCGGCGAGCAAGCACCCATCTCGCGCCTCTCCGACAAGCTTGACACCATACCCTACGAGATACTCACATCCGTGTCTCCGCGAGTGAAGCGCATATACTTCAAAGAATAACCCGTCACAGCAGCATATGCCGAAGGATAAGTGGCACACACACAATTTTTCACGGCATAATGCGTTAAATATAGGGGCTTAGGCACGAATCATTTGATTTGAATTCATTATTCTTATAATTGCCTAAGCCCTTTTTCATATAATACAGCATACGATGAGATTAGCCAAATACCTTACACTGATAATTATAGCCTGTGGCACATTGGCGGCGAGCGCTGCCGGAGTGAAAATCCGCGGAAAAGTGACTCAAGAAGACAATGAGCCACTCGAATTTGTGACCATACGCATCTCCGGCACATCTATAGGCACAATGAGCGGCCTTGACGGCACATACCAGCTCAATGCGCCCGACTCCGACACTATACGCATCACATTCTCCTGCATCGGGTATGAAGAGGCCAAGCGCCGACTTGTGGCTGTGAAGGACAGTGCTGTGGTAAATGTGAAGATGAGCCCTAATTCCATACAGCTGGGCACAGTGGAGATTACAGACTATAAGAAGCAGACCGGGCAAATGCAGGATATAGACCTGGCCGACTACCGCCTGTCGCCCGATGTGAGCGGAGGCAGCGTGGAATCCCTGATCACCACCATGGCCGGTGTGGCATCCAGCAACGAGATGTCGTCGCAATACTCAGTTCGCGGCGGCACATATGATGAAAACAGCGTCTACATCAATGGCATAGAAGTGTACAGGCCACTCTTGGTGACCTCCGGCCAGCAAGAAGGCCTCAGTATCATCAATCCCGACATGGTGGGAGGCATCCAATTCTCCACCGGAGGATTCCCTGCCCAATATGCCGACAAGATGTCATCGGCCCTTGATATCACCTATCGCGAGCCACAGACATTCGAAGGATCGGCCAATGTGTCTCTGATGGGAGGCGCCCTCGCTTTAGGCACCTCATCAAAGCGATTCAGCATGCTCCATGGCCTCAGATACAAAAGCAACTCCTCGCTGCTATCCTCCATGGAAGATAAAGGCGAATATGACCCTCGCTACTTCGACTATCAGACATCCATGACCTACCGCATGACCGACAAATTCAAAATCTCGGCCTTAGGCAATATTTCAATCAACGACTATCGCTTCACCCCCGCGAGCCGCGAGACAAGCTTCGGCACCACCACCGACGCCAAAATCTTCACGGTATATTTCGACGGTAAAGAAAAAGACAGATTCGAGACATTCTTCGGAGCCGTGAGCATGCAGTACAGGCTCAACCGCAGCACCGACTTCACACTGCTCACCTCAGGCTTCCTCTCCAACGAGCTTGTGACCTATGACATCTCAGGCGAATACTGGCTTGACCAAGCCGGAGCCGGAGATGTGGGCGGCGAATTGGGTGTGGGCAAATATCATGAGCATGCCCGAAACAGACTCAAATCATCAGTGATATCAGTGGCCCTTCGAGGCAACACCGGCATAAGCAATCACAATCTCTCATACGGTGTGCAATACAACAGCGAGAAGATACGCGACCGCGCACGCGAGTGGGAGATGCATGACTCTGCCGGATTCTCCCTGCCCCTTGACCCCGACCTGCTGAAAGTGACCTACAACCTGTCATCAAAAGAAGACATCACCACCCATAGATTCGCCATGTATGTGCAAGACACATACAGGCTGAGCGCACCTATTGGATATTTCAACATCAACGCCGGACTACGCCTCTCCCACTGGGATTTCAATAAAGAGACACTCCTGAGCCCGCGATTCAACATAGGATTTGTGCCTGAATCGGCTCCAAAATGGTCGTTCCGCTTTGCCACAGGTCTCTACTATCAGTCGCCGTTCTATAAAGAATACCGCCAACCCATCACCGACGAAAACGGGAACACCACAATAAAACTCAATTCCGATATCAAATCTCAGAAGAGCTACCAGTTTATTTTGGGAGCCGACTATACATTCAGAGCATTCAACAGACCATTCAGACTCTCAGGCGAAGCATATTACAAAATACTCAGCGACCTCATCCCCTACGAGATAGACAACCTGAAAGTGGTGTACTCAGGAGTGAACTCATCCAGCGGCTACGCCACCGGTATAGACATGAAGCTTTTCGGCCAATTTGTACCCGGATCCGACTCCTGGATCAGCTTCTCGCTGATGAAGACAAATGAGAACATCAACGGAGTGAATGTGCCGCGCCCCACCGACCGCCGCTACAATATCGCACTATACTTCACCGACTATTTCCCGAAATTCCCGCGTCTGAAATTTAGCCTGCGAGGCATCCTCTCCGACGGTCTGCCCATGACAGCCCCCCACTCCTCACGCGACATATCATACTTCCGCACACCAGCCTATCGCCGCGTGGACATAGGATTTGCTTACGGGCTTGTCACCGAGAACGACCGCCCCACAGGCATCCTGCGAAACATCAAAAACGTGTGGCTTGGCCTTGACGTATTCAACCTCCTGGATATATCCAACGTGAGCAGCTACTACTGGGTGACAGATGTCAACAATATCCGATACGCTGTGCCAAATTACCTGACTCGCCGCCAGATAAATGTGCGCCTATCCGTAGATTTCTGACAAAATAATTGCGAAGTATCGACACTCACATTCTCCCTCCCCTTATTTATTTTCACTCCTCTTACACTTCTCCTCTCTTTCCCTCCTTCTCCTCCATTTCCCTAATTTTCTTCTCTTTACCTCTCTATTCTATCCTCTCTACCACTCTCCTCCAATCCCACCACCACTTATTCACCATTACTTATTCCCTATTACTTAATACCGTGCGCCCCATTTTGCTCTCCATATCCCAATTCATGGGCAACAACCGCCTCGAGCTGCATGTGCCATCCTTTCAGCGCCACTATGTGTGGGGCCAGAGGCGTCCTGGCGAAAAAGACTCAGCCTCGTTTCTCACCATCTGCCTGATAGAATCATTCAGAAAAGACCGCGACTATTTCCTGCAGAGCATCACCATAAATGATGACCGCGTGCTGGTGGACGGTCAGCAACGAGTGACCTACCTATACCTACTGCTGCATATCCTGGGCTATCCCCTGAATATACGCATCACCTACGCCATGCGGCCAGACGCACAAAAATGGCTCGGTGAATTGCGGGCCGGGGCAACACATGATTACAGCGAAGACCCGGCCGAGGCATCGCAGGACATATACTTTTTTAAATGCACGTGCCGCACCGTCACAGACATACTCCAAGAGCAGAATGTAGACAAAGAAAAATTTCTGACCTATGTGCTGCATAGAGTGACTGTGCTGATTCTTAACCTGCCCGCTCACTCAAGCGAAGTGACACTCTACAAAATGATGAATGGCACCAAGGCCCAAATGAACGCAGCCGACCTGATAAAGGCCGACTTGATGCGCAATGCGGCAGATATGCGTCAGCCCTACGCATCAGAGTGGGAACTCGACGCCATGCGCGTGAGATATGCCCACGAATGGGACACATGGGTGAGATGGTGGTGCCGAGAAGATGTGGAGCGAATATACACATCAGACACCGGGCAGAATATAGACCTGCTGCTAAAACTATGCATGCGCCCCAAAGACGCCTCCCCACAAGAGCCTGTGACCTACGAAGAATTCTTTCAGTACATAGCCCGAACCGGCAAAGAAAGATGGCATGCCGCAAAACACTTTTTCCACAAGCTCCGTCAGGCCCAACACCGGATACAGCAAGCCTTTGACGACGCGGCCACCTACAACCGCATCCACGCCATACTCCTGCTGCAGCGCAAAGACCAGATGTACAAATTTCTACACCTGTATTTTATCGAGTCGGAAATTGACTCGCAAGAGCTTGTGCGCTACTACAAGCTGTCGTTCTTAGGCATGACCACCGATGAAATCTACGCCAAGATACCATATGACGACAAATTCGACGACCTACTGGCATCCCTCTCCATGGCCGATGTGTACCACACCGACACCAAACGCGATGTATTCAACCTGCTGCTGCGCCTGAATATAGATGAGGACATAAAACTCGGGCGAAAATTCGATTTCTCCATATGGGGCAACCGCTCGCTCGAGCACATCTACTCCAAATCAAAAGTATGGCACCTCGACCAAGAAGGCAAGGTGAGAGACGGCAACGACAACCTGCTGCGCATCCCACCGAAAAAGATAGCATCCGACCGCCAATACATGCATAGAGACATAATCACCAACCACGACGGTACATCCCTCTCCGAGCACTGCATAGGCAACCTTGTGCTGCTTTATGGTGACAACAATGCATCATTTGGCAATGCGAACTTCGAACAGAAGAAATTGATGTTTCTTACCCCCGGAGACCAGACCGTGTTTCAGAGCCGCAACCTCCTGCACAGCGTATGCGTATTTGCCAGAAACACCTGGGACCATAAATCAATCGTGGACAACTATAACCAAATCATAAAAAACCTCAAAATCTACTATGGATACAAATAGCCCCAATAATAGCTCATATACGCTAAGGCAGCTTTTCGAGGGAAAAATGACAATAGTGATTCCCGATATTCAGCGAGACTACTGCTGGGGCGAGCCAGCCCTCACCTCTCCCCACACCATAGGCAAAGTCACCACTTTCGTGTCCACCCTGCTTTACCTATACTCCACCCACACCTCCACCACTCTGGGCCTACTCTACGGATATGAATATCCCGCCGGCTCACAGCACATCCATATCATAGACGGCCAGCAGAGACTCACCACACTATATCTGCTGATAGGCATGCTCTACAGGCGCACGCCCCGCCCCGACCTGCGCCGACTGCTCATCAGCGACTACAAGCTTATCGACGACCACTCGCCCCGCCTTATCTACCAGGTGAGAAGCGAAGCCATGTACTTCATGTCAGACCTTGTGACAAACTTCTTCATTGACCGCAACGGACGCCTGTCGATGCTTGAGAAAAGCCCATGGTACTTCTCATCATATGACTCCGACCCCACCATACAGAATTTCATAAACGCCATTCGCAGCATCGACGAGGTAATAGAGCTATACTGCCAAACAAACACCCTCGATTTCGATCAATTTGCAGACTATGTGGCCAATAACCTCCTGCTATACTACCATGACTTGGGCTCTCGGGCAAAGGCAGAAAAGATGTTTATCCGCATCAACACCACAGGCGAGCCGCTATCTCCGGCCCAGAACCTGAAATCATTCATAGCCGCCGTGCACGATGCCCCACATGACGCGCTTGTGAAATGGGAAGAAGTGGACCAGTGGTGCTGGACCCACAGGCCAAAAGACCTGCACGGGACAAGACACACATCAGACACACGCTTCACCCAGATACTTAACATCTGGCACGAATACTGCGACAAAGACCTGATACAATCCTTCAGCCCCAAGAACTTTATCCTCTTCTACCGGTTTTTCCAGCAATTCTGCCGACTTATAGAATGCGAGCCCTCGCTGATAGACGCCGACAGCGCCTCAGCGGCCGACATGTTTCGGGTGCTGCCCATGGTGTCATATATCAGAAAATGGCCAGATGCCACCAATGAGCAAATATCACAGATGGCTCTCTTCCTTGACAACATCACCCGATACCAGCGTCTCTCACCCCTGGGCAATGACCACCGTGCGGCCCAGGCCATGGTGCAGGATATGCCCCAGCCGAATATAGCCTCACTGACAAGCATTAAAAACAAATACCCCAAATACCTCAACACCGAGGAGGTGACAAAATTAAATTTAATCGCCAACTATCCCGGCACAGACGACATAAGGCTGCTGATTGTCAAAGCTCAAGAGCATCCCCTGCTCTACGGCAATGTGCACAAGGTGATACAGTGGTGTGAGACAAAAGACAGCGCCAGCTTTGATACCGAGCGCATGCGCCAATATCTCCAGCTGATATACACAGTGTGGGGCACCGATATAGACTCACGCCCGGATTTAGACCTGCCGCGCAGAGCCCTGCTCACACTTCGCCACAAAGGCTATCCCATACTGCGCAAATCTGACACAGTGATATCCATGTGCTGGCACGACTACGACTGGCAGAGACTCATCAGCACCGCACCCGGGGCTGTGCGCCAACTTCTTGACCGCCTTATCTCCAGTCCGCACCATCCGACAGAGAGCATGAAGCAGATGTGCGCTCGCTTCGCCGACACCTCATATCCCTACTATTTCATAATCAAACAGCCCGATGTGCTCAGCAAATGCGCCCGACGCTCATTCATGCGCCCATGCTCGCCCTTCATAGGCTATCACTCCTTGGATACAGACCACGGGCAGTGCACCGTGTGGCACGTAGGACAGACAAAAATCAAAGCCGACCTGAATATATGGGGAGAAATCCGCGCCTACGGGTCAAGATGCCTGTATACCGACCACCGCACCGATGACATAAGTGTGGAGATACATTATAGGCAAAACGGCAAGATTAATATTGAAATCTTCAGCCGATGTGACTCAGACCCGTGGCACAGGACGCCAGTCGACCTCAAAAGACTCATAAGCCGACTGCCCGTATACACTACCTACGACAAGAAACGCTCACGCTACATATTAAAAGAAACGAATGAGAAGGACGGCGTGCAGCTGCTCAATACGGTGCTGAGCACGCTGCAAAACAGCCGCTGATATCAGCCACGACCACAAAAAATAGCGTCAAAAGCCAAAAAGAGTAAAAAAAACAATGTTTTTTCGAAATTAATCCGTATTTTTGCAAAAAATTAAAGGATTACAACCTTATTTTATTACCAATCATTACTAATTTTAAACTAAAGCATGGCAAGACAAAGTCTCGACTCTATAGACATTAACATTTTGCAGAAGTTGGCAGAAGACGGACGTAAGCCATATCTTGAAATAGCGCGAGAGATGGGTGTGTCAGGAGCCGCCATACACCAGCGCATACAGCGCCTTGTGTCAAAAGGAGTGATCAACGGCACCGAATGCCAGATCAACGCCAGCACACTTGGGTATGACACATGTGCCTACATAGGCATACTGCTCACCGACCCTACCAAATTTGACAAGGTGATATCCGAGCTTGAGAAGATACCCGAGGTGGTGGAATGCCACTTCACCACCGGACATTACGACCTCTTCACCAAGGTAGTGGCCCGCAACAACGACCATCTGCTGAAGCTCATACAGGATCATTTCCAGAAGCTTGACGCCACCCGCACCGAGACTATCATCTCATTTAAGGAAATATTCAAGCGTCAGCTGCCCATCACCGACAGCATGTGTGATTCCTGAACCCCCATCTCCCCCACCGTCAAATATACCCATATTTGACTCATACAAAACATAGCCAGACCGGAAAAACCGAAAATCTATAAATTAACAAACCATATAAAAAACAATTCTTATGGACATTTCCCACATAGAACACATCGGCATCGCAGTGCCGAGCCTCGAAGAGGCTATCCCCTTCTACGAGAATATGCTCGGTCTCAAATGCTTCGCCATCGAAGAAGTGGCAGACCAGAAAGTGCGCACAGCCTTCTTCAAGGTGGGCCAGACCAAAATCGAGCTTCTCGAAGGCACATCTCCCGACAGCGCCATCTCTAAATTCATCGCCAACAACGGCGGCCGCGGCGGCATCCAGCACGTGGCATTCGCTATCGAAGACGGTGTGGCCAACGCCCTGGCCGAAGTGGAAGAAAAAGGCGGCAAACTTATTGACAAAGCCCCCCGTAAAGGCGCAGAAGGCCTCAACATCGCTTTCCTGCACCCCAAATCCACCTGTGGCACTCTCATTGAGCTTTGCGAGGACCCCAACAAGTAATCAGCTTACGGCCCGCGTGGGGTGACATCAATCTGTCATTTTGCATAATCCCCTGAGATTATGCAAAATGACTACACAAGACTACGCCCTTTGGGCCCATTCAAATCCACGACATAACACAAAACTCTATTTAACAATGAGCAACCAGCTTGAAAAAGTAAAAGAACTCATAGACCTGCGCACCGAAGCCAGACTTGGCGGCGGACAGAAGGCCATTGACAAACAGCACGAACGCGGCAAATACACAGCCCGCGAGCGCATCCTCCAACTCCTTGACGAGGGATCATTCGAAGAAATCGACATGTTTGTACGCCACCGCTGCTACAACTTCGGCCAGGAGAAAAAATCATTCCTTGGCGACGGCGTGGTCACCGGCTACGGTACAATCGAAGGCCGCTTAGTGTATGTATTCGCCCAGGACTTCACAGTCTTCGGTGGCTCTCTTTCTGAGACCATGGCCCTTAAGATCTGCAAAATCATGGATATGGCCATGAAGATGGGCGCTCCCGTGATCGGTCTCAACGACTCAGGCGGCGCGCGTATCCAGGAAGGCATCAACGCCCTCGCAGGCTATGCTGAGATCTTCCAGCGCAACATTCTCGCATCAGGTGTTATTCCCCAGATTTCAGCTATCCTCGGCCCGTGTGCCGGCGGCGCCGTCTACTCTCCGGCCCTCACCGACTTCACCATCATGGCCAAAGGCATCTCCTATATGTTCCTCACCGGCCCGAAGGTGGTGAAGACCGTGACCGGCGAAGACGTGACCCAGGAAGCCCTCGGCGGCGCAGAGGTGCACGCATCCAAGAGCGGTGTGGCCCACTTCGCGGCCGAAGACGGCGAGGACGCCATCAAGATCATCCGCAAGCTCTTCAGCTTCATTCCTCAGAACAACCTTGAGGAGCCCCCGTTGGTGAAATGCAACGACCCCATCGACCGTCTTGAAGACTCACTCAACGAGATCATCCCCGACTCAGCCAACCGCCCCTACGACATGTACGAGGTGATCGGCGCCATCATCGACAACGGCGAATTCCTCGAAGTGCAGCGCGACTATGCCAAGAACATCATCGTGGGCTTCGCACGCTTCAACGGCCAGTCAGTGGGTATCGTGGCCAACCAGCCCAAATACCTCGCCGGCGTGCTTGACTGCAACGCATCACGCAAGGCTGCACGCTTCGTGCGCTTCTGCGACGCATTCAACATCCCCTTGGTATCACTCGTCGACGTGCCCGGATTCCTCCCCGGCACCGGACAGGAATACAACGCCGTGATCCTCCACGGCGCAAAACTCCTTTACGCCTACGGCGAGGCCACAGTGCCCAAGGTGACCGTGACACTGCGCAAGAGCTACGGCGGATCACACATCGTGATGAGCTGCAAGCAGCTTCGCGGCGACATGAACTACGCATGGC
>JAAGKN010000591.1_pt1 | contig 52428 bp, 53 predicted proteins | sample 6206371 | NCBI WGS metagenome assembly JAAGKN01 (sample SAMN11533720, study PRJNA540317) | gut metagenome | isolation source: fecal pellets from male and female animal of same cohort | host: Peromyscus leucopus | place: USA:CA | collected 2017
CGCGTAGCTGCGGCGCAGGCTGCCATCGAAGAATAAGCGAAAATTTTATAATATCTATACAATAAATAGGCGCAGGCCTTCAGCCTGCGCCTATTTTCATATATCAAACAAATATGAGAGAGATAATTGACTCCGAAACTGGACAAAAATGGATCGAACTGAACCATGACGAAGTGAGGATAGGTTTTTTATCACAATGTATAGAAGCCTTGGCTGAAGCTGAAAATTGCGACCACGTAGCTATGCTCAACCGCATGGAGAACGTAAATCTAACTGAAGGCTATATTTTACAACACTATGATACAATCCATAGTCAGGATTGGGATAACATTATTGCTGACTTACAGTCTCTTCTACATCGTCGGGAAAAATCCGCTTAAATAATTATGTTTGAAATCCTAACAGTATATCATGGAGGCACCGAACCGATTGAAACACCCCGTGTTGATGTCGGGCGTCTTAAGCTTGATTTTGGCCCCGGATTTTATATCACAGACATTTACAGTCAGGCTAAAGACTGGGCTACAAAAATAGCAGCTGAGCGCGGAAAAGCAGCATGTGTAAATATATATCATCTTCAACAGCAAAAACTGTTGTCACTGGGCAAAGCAAAAATATTTGGTTCATACAATAGCGAATGGCTGGAATTTGTAACTCAAAGTCGTCTTGGTAATAGACCGTGGGGAAGCTTTGATTACATAGAAGGCGGTGTTGCCGATGATCGTGTTGTCAATACGGTCCGACTATATATGACCGGATACATTTCCGCTGAGGACGCCCTAAGTAGGCTAAAATATTATAAACCGACAAATCAGATATGTATTCTAAATCAAGATTTGTTGGACCAATTCCTGACTTTTATCGAATGTGAAAACATCTAATCAACTATGAGTGACCGAGAGAAAATACTGCATCAGATTTTGACTGCGAGCCAAACTGGGACAATAGTCTATCGCATAGCTCAGACACTTAAGATTCCTGTCTACGAAGCTTTTCAACGATTTTTCAAAAGCAAAACCTACGCAAAATTCCGAATACCGGGTTCCGAACTTTCAATGCTCGGCGATCCGGCGATCGTAAATGAATTCCTGAGTGAAAACTGATTTGTTTACATTAACCTACGAAAGCTTTGTGGCATATAGTTGTATCGCGATAATTATTATAGCGACTATAGCTTTTTTCAGGTGGATAGATAAAGAGAACAGGGATGCGAAGAAACGCCGGGATGAATTTGAGAAACGCCGTAAGGAAATAGAACGAGCAATACGTCAGAGTAATGAAATCCGTAGGAAATCGGATCATGCCGCCAACTGACACTACGAAAATAGAACTGTTCATCCCAATGCAGTTCAGGCGGAAAAATAATAGCTCCGGGAAGGTGTATCGTTTGGACATCTGATGTATTTACTCTAAATTTGCGTACGGTATATAAAGCAGCAGTTATTTGTTACGGCATGACTCAGAACGAGATTGATAAAATAAGCATAGACAAAGCAAAACAGCTATTCGAGTCCGGAAGAATTGCGGAGATTGAAGTAGGCACAGTACGGGGGCTACAAGAAATTCACTCTGCGTTATTCAGTGGCCTCTACCCCTTTGCCGGACAAATAAGGACTCTCAACATATCAAAAGGAGGCTTCCGCTTTGCCAATTCGCTATACCTTGTTCCGGCTATCGAAGCTATTGAGAAGATGCCAGAAAATACATTTGAGGATATAGTAGCCAAATATGTAGAAATGAACATAGCCCATCCTTTTATGGAAGGCAACGGTAGGGCAACACGCATATGGCTTGACATGATACTCAAACGCTCATTAGGAAAAGTCATAGACTGGCGTAAGATTACGAAAGAAGCATATATGCAGGCAATGGAGCGTAGCCCCATCAACGATCTTGAACTTCGGGTTCTTCTGCAGTCGGCCCTCTCTGACGATACGGAAGACCGAGATATTATATTCCACGGCATAGAGCAGTCCTACTACTATGAAGGCTACGAGCCGGGTTAAACTCAGAATTGTATTATATAAATTGGTGATTTGCTAGAATTCTAACGCGGACACAACTTAATCAACAAATATCGGATCGACCTTACAGAAAAGAAGACTGGTAAGTGTGGAGCGGAATGGTTAATTAAATTAAAAAAGCAAATATCTCCAAAATTCAATATATTTGCTCTCTAATTAACGGTTTAATTATACTCCTACAAAATGACTGCTATACCGTCCTATCGCGCACGTACTGCCATAACGATACTTCTCTTATCGTTCCTATGTGCTATAAATGCCTCTGCAGATAATGTACTATTGAGAGGGTTTGTGTTTGACAGCTATATGCATGAGCCTATTGAATACGCTAAAGTGAGAGTCCTGCAGTTGCCTGACAGTCTACTACTGGGTTCTTGCGTATCTGATATTTGGACCGGACAGCCTGATGGGACAGATAAAACCTATACAGGTGGGTTTAATTCGGTCATTCCACGTGGTGGGCGTTGTGTCATAGAGATTTCAGCTCCCGGACTTCTGACAGAATATGTGAATATAAATTTAGATTCTATATCTAAGCGTGAATATGTAGTTGATTTAGGCTCGTTCTATCTCAAGCCCCCCGCACGTGAATTAGGAAATGTTGTTGTAAAAGCATCTTTGATAAAATTCTATAATAAAGGGGATACTCTTGTCTATAATGCCGATGCATTCAAACTTGCCCAGGGAAGCATGCTTGACGCACTTATTGAGCAATTACCTGGCGTTGAACTAAAGGATGACGGCAGAATCTTCGTAAGAGGCAAATTTGTCGAATCGCTATTGCTCAATGGGAAAGAGTTCATTGGTGCAAACAATCAGATACTTCTCAATAATCTGCCGTCATATACCGTAAAAAACATACAGCTATATGACAAGCTCGGCAGGTCCAGTGAACTCGCCGGGACTGACTTGGGCGATTCACAATACGTGATGGACGTTCAGCTAAAAAAAGAGTATCGTGTTGGTATCAATATAAATGCGGAAGCGGGCGGCGGTACAGACAGCCGATATCTTGGTCGTCTTTTCGGTATGGGATTCACGCCCAACAATCAATATATGGCCTATTTCAACGCCAATAATCTAAATGACAGCCGTAAGCCGGGGCAAAACGGCTCATGGACTCCTGAAAAAATGCCTACCGGAGTATTACGCACTGTAATGGGCGGTTTTGATTACAACATAACGACAAAGAATAAGATGTGGGAATTCAGAGGCACTTCCAATGCCACCCATACCCATGAAACAGACGGGACTGACGAGATAAGAACCAACTATCTTGTAAACCGCAACACGTATGCCTATTCTTTTGCGCGCTCGCTAAACAGGATGTTATCATTGAGCACTTCACATGACTTATATTGGAAACCAAACAAGCGTGCGACAACTCAGGCTAAGCCCAGATTCAGCTATAACAACTGGGACAGAAATACGACCAATGTGAGCGCAACATTCTCTCAGGATTATAACGATATCACATCATCGTTCATCGAAGGAATATATTCTGGACAAAATGACAAGGTGATAGCAACGATGCTCAATAGGGAGATTACCGCATCACACATAAAAGGCCATTCCTTAAGTTCAGGTATCGCACTCACCCAAAGGTTGTCGTGGGGCGGTGATATCTTTACATTCGGGCTTATGGGAGAATACAGCAACAAGCATGAGGACCGTGAACTGATGTACGATATCCGATTCCGTGATGCCATAGCCCCTGAAGCGAGAACACAAAAATATAGTGACTACCCTGATTTCAATCATAAGGAAGGAATAGATATCGGCTATTACCGTAATATCTCAAAAGTAGGACTGTCAGTAAGCTATGGATATGCACATGAATATAGCCGTACCACTTCCATGCTTCATTATGTGGAAAACCGTCTGGCTGATGGCGATTTTACTCTTGGTCAGCTTCCGTCAGCAATGGACAATATGATTTTTGATCCATCAAACAGTTTCATAAGCCGGCAGACAAGCCAATTGCACAAATTCAATATCGAGCTCAACCATCAATCCAATCATTGGTGGTTCAGCCTGAGATTCCCAATGACAATTGCTCACCGAGAACTGAGATACGACCGAGGGAATATTCATGCCAACATAAATAAGACTAAACTGCTGTTTAATGAAGCATACCCATATCTTGAATGGAAAAATGGACGTCATCATGTTACATTACGATGGAATTTGAAGACTATAGAACCTCTTATGACTAATCTGGTTGATTATGTAGATACTACAAACCCCTTATATATCATACATGGCAATCCGGATCTCAAAGATGCCCTGAATGTAAATACAAGTATTTCTTATTCAAACCAAGGAGATGGATTAGGTGGCAACTATTCTTCAGTAAGTGTAAGCTATGGCTACCTAAGCAATGCTATATCTATGGTGGCAGACTATGACACCAGTACCGGCATCCGCCATTCGAGATATATGAATGTCGACGGCAACTGGAATACTTCAGTAGCCGGGTATATATCCCGTCAATATAACAGTTTCGATTTCAACAGCCGGCTGACGTATAATCATATTACAAGTGCTGATCTTATTGGTCAGGATGGTTCTGCATTGACGCGAAGCAAGGTATTTGACAACAATGTGGATTATAGATTAAACTGCACATATTCGTTTCCACGTGTAAAAGTTGGGCTTAATTTCAATGGCAGATTCGCGCGATACACATCCAATCGTACAGACTTTATTAACCAGAACACCTGGAATTTCAATACCGGACTAAATGCAGTTGCCAATCTTCCAGCGAATTTCCAGTTGTCAGCGGATCTAACTATGTATAATCGTCGCGGATTCACAGACGAAGCTCTCAATACGGACAATTTCGTTCTAAATGCCCGATTGTCCAAGAGCATATTGAACGGCACCATGATATTTATGCTTGACGGATATGATATACTCCATGATCTGAGCAATGTGTCATATACAGTCAATGCTCAGGGCCGGACGGAAACTTACCGCACAGTACTGCCACGATATTTTATGCTGCATGTGCAGTGGCGCTTCAGCCATACGCCACGTGCACGGCATAAATGATTTTCAGCTCCGTGGCAGGCGGGCCATGGCTATCTCATAGACATTCAGGGAGGTGATCACTGACACTCCGGCAAGCAGAATGTACCCCAGGACGTGCGGCACCTCGTCCAGTGATACGCCATCGTATAAAGGCAGTGAGATATCGATATCAGCCATCCATGCACTTATCAGCGGGAATGCCAAGGTGCAAACAACTCCAACTATGAATCCGGCAAGCGCGGCTATGGCTATGGCCATACGGCTGCGCTTACGCATGGAACGGTGATACTGCTTTGCCAGTTCTACGGCATCCATTTTCTGCTGCAGACGGTCAAGAAACATGAAATCCGAAGATAGCTCGGGATCAAATCTTTTGAACAGGTCTTTAATTTTATCGTCATCCATAGATAATACGTCTTTTCTTTTCATTTACTGAGGTGATAACATTCCGCGCAGATGATTCCGCCCGCGAAACAGATGTTGCTTCACGGCATCCTGCGTCAGCTCCTGAATAGCTGCGATTTCCTTAATCGAGTAGCCTTCCATATAGAAGAGCAACACCGACATGCGCTCCTTATCCGGCAGACGGTTGAGAGCGCCATATAGAGCCTGATAGCGGAAAGATGCGTCCGTGGCGTCACCCGAGGTCATATCACGCACCTCTTCATAACCGGCGAATTGCTTTTCGGAACGCTTATGGTTGATGAACGTGGTGTAGCCTATCCGGAATATCCATGACTTAAACTTATCAGGCTCCCGCATGCTCTCACATGACAGGAATGCCTTTATATATGCTTCCTGAGCTATATCGTCGGCAAGTCCGGTATCACCGCAGCAGAGGGCCACAAGAAAGCGCCTGAACGCCCTCTGCGTACCCTCTACGTATGAAGTGAACTGCTCCCGTGTCATCGGCTTATTTCCCTTCAGTATTCTTCAGCTGCTTGCGGGTCACTAAGTAGACTATAAGATAGCTTATGCCTACAGCTATAGATGCGCCACCGAATACAAACGGTACTGACACCGGATCTGAGTTAAATGGAGTTCCGTTAATAAGATTGAACAGTCCTACGATAATAAGTCCGAGTCCTACCAGAGAGAAGATACATCCACGCAACAGACGGAGGCTGAGAACCTCATGAGGCGTCTTATTCGTCTTTTTCAACGACTCGACAAGCTTATCGGCGTCAACATTGTTGTTTGCCTCGATAGCCTTGATTATTATCTGGGTGCGCTTGTTGTCACCATTCATTTTAGTCAGTGCCACTATGAGAACTATTGCTATAGGCAGCACCATACAGACTGCGATGGGTACTAATACATTTGTCATCTTAAATTCGTTTTTTATTATGATTAATTATTTCCTTTTTGAGACATCTCGTATATATGACACACCCCGTTTGCAAAAGGTGACATCCCTATCAAAAAATTTTGCCACAAATTTAGCCATTCTTTTCATTGAAATAACGTAAATTTGTGAAAATAATAGCATTACCCCAATTATGAATTATCAGGAATTAAATTCATTTGAGCATCTGCTTCTGGCCGACCGGTCGGTACGCAGATTCAAATCAGATATTGAGATACCACGTGAACTGCTCGAACGTCTTGTAGGGCTGACGCGCTACTGCGCCTCGGGGCGCAATCTGCAGCCGTTGCGGTACAGGATTGTCGACTGTCCGAAAGAGAAAGACGCTATATTCCCGCTTCTAAAGTGGGCCGGATATTATACGGAATGGGACGGTCCGGAGCTGTCAGAGCGCCCTGCTGCCTATCTCATACAGTGTCTTGACACTAACCTTACAGAGAACTGTCTATGCGATGACGGACTGAACCTGCAGGCCATCACTCTCGGAGCCACCGCCCTCGGACTTGGAGCCTGCATAATAAAAGCATTCAACGCCCCGGCACTAACAGAAGCCCTCGACCTGCCTGAACAGTTGAAACCGCTATATGTACTGGCCTTAGGCGTGCCTGCCGAGGAAACGAAGATAGTGCCCATGATGGATGGCGATTACAAGTATTTCCGCGATGAAGCCGATGCTCAGTGCGTGCCGAAGCGCAGCCTTGAAGAACTGATTATTAAATAAATGACCACACTCACCACATATGGAAAAACCGGAACTTAACGAACACAACAAACAGGAATATCCACCCATGCACTCGGCCGAACATCTGCTTAACGGAGAGATGGCGCGCCGGTTCGGCTGTGGACGTGCATTCAGCGCACATATCGAACGCAAGAAATCAAAGCTCGACTATCACCTCCCCTCACCGCTCACAGCTGAAGAACTGAAATCGCTGGAAGAGTATATAAACAGCGCTATTGATGCCGATGCAGAGGTGACGGAGGAGTATATCTCCCAGCAGGAAGCCATGACGCGTTTTGACATGAGCCGTCTTCCGGGCAATGCTACCGATACGGTGCGCGTGGTCCACATAGGCGATTACGACCAGTGCCTCTGCGCAGGGCTGCATGTGAACCGCACCTCTGAGATAGGACGGTTCCGCATATCCAGTTCACGCTATCAGGATGGCGTGCAGCGCATAGTGTTCAAACTTGACGAGCCAAAAATATAATAGCTACCTTACTCTATGTGGCATCAGATAGAACTTACCCTCAGAGCCAGACCAAACGGATTTCATTTAGTCACGGCCGAAATTCTGCGCCAGCTACCGCCTCTTCCCTCCGTAGGGCTGTTGAATCTGTTCATAAAGCATACCTCGGCGGCTCTGTCAATCAATGAAAATGCCGACCCGGATGTACGCACTGACCTGAAAAGCATATTTGACCGTATGGTGAAAGAGCGTGAGCCATATTACCGGCACACCATGGAGGGCGATGACGACATGCCGGCACATGCCAAGGCTTCAATCATAGGTAACTCCCTGACAATCCCTATCACGGATGGACGCCTCAATCTCGGCGTATGGCAGGGTATATATCTGTGTGAGTTCCGAGCTTATGGCGGCCCAAGAAAAATAGTGGCTACTGTTTCCGGCGAATGATTGAATCACCACCACACGCATGTAAACATTTATTAACACTCACATACAGATTTCTGACACTACCCGCTCGCTACCTTTGTATTGACCATATAAACAAGTCCCGTCATGGAGCCATCACGTCAATACATAGCTATCGACCTGAAATCGTTCTACGCATCCGTAGAGTGTGTGGAGCGTGGACTCGACCCTCTTGACGCATGCCTTGTTGTAGCCGATGCAAGCCGTACGGCCAAGACCATCTGTCTTGCCGTGACGCCGGCGCTGAAAGCCATGGGCATCAGCGGGCGTCCCCGTCTGTTCGAAGTGGCCGCACAGATCAGGGAGGTCAATAGCCGGCGTGGACGGATGGGAATGTCAACATCCGCCCGCATGCTGGCCGATAGGCCGGACTTGGCTGTCGACTATATTGTGGCACCACCGCGCATGGCCCTTTACATACAATATTCCATACGCATCTACGAAATCTACATGCGACATGTGGCTCCGGAGGATATCCACGTCTATTCGATAGACGAGGTGTTCATTGACATCACCCCATATCTGTCTACCTACCGGAAGTCAGCACATGACATAACCCGAGGCATAATACAGGAGATTCTGACGGAAACCGGCATTACAGCCACAGCCGGCATAGGCACCAATATGTATCTCTGCAAGATAGCCATGGACATCGTGGCCAAGAAGATGCCGCCGGACAAGGATGGCGTGCGCATAGCCGAGCTGGATGAAATGACCTACCGCCGCAATCTATGGGATCATACTCCCCTCACCGATTTCTGGCGTGTGGGGCACGGTATAGCCCGTCGGTTGGCGGCATACGGAATCCGTACAATGGGAGATATAGCCCGATGCTCGCTAAAGAATGAAGCGCTTCTCTACAGTATGTTCGGAGTCAATGCCGAGCTGCTTATTGACCATGCATGGGGATGGGAACCGGTAACGATGGACCGTATAAAATCCTACCGCCCCGCGGCTCACTCCCTAAGCTCCGGCCAGGTACTCACATGCGGCTACACTCCGGAAAAAGCGCATGTTGTAGTACTTGAAATGATTGATTCGCTCGCGCTTGAACTCGTTGACAAGGGACTCGTCACTGACAAGCTTACACTCACCATAGGGTATGACGTAAAATCGCTGGATGACCCGGCTGTGAGAGAGGCTTATCATGGCCGCATCACCACTGACCATTACGGACGTCGAGTGCCGTTTCATGCACATGGAACCACATCCATAGCCACCCGCACATCATCATCATCAATCCTGACGGAGCATATCGACAATCTGTTCAAGCGCATTGTCAACCCCAGTCTTCTTATAAGGCGCATCACCCTCACGGCCTGCAATGTAATGTATGAATCTGACATTACCCGCCGGCCTCAAGCCATGCAGCTCGATCTCTTCACTGACTACGACAAGCTACGTGCCCTGCGCAGAGCTGAGGCTGAAAGATTGTCGCGCGAGCGAAACCGTCAGAGAGCTATACTCAACATCAAAAAGAAATTCGGAAAAAATGCCATTCTGCGCGGGCTCAACTACGCGGAAGGCGCCACACAGAAAGAACGCAACATGCAGATAGGAGGACACCATGAATAAGTATGACGATATAATAAATCTGCCCCACCACGTATCTTCTACACGCCGGGCTATGTCAATGTCAGGTCGGGCAGCTCAGTTCGCTCCATTTGCGGCCCTCACCGGCTATGAGGAAGCAGTCAATGAATCGGCTCGTGCAGCGATGACCCGGCAGGACCCAAGTCTGCAGGAATTCGACGACCAGATATGATGTCACATCCCTGATATCTGAAAAACACACAAAGCCCCAAATGTCAAATGGCCTCCGATACAGAATCGGAGGCCATTTGGCTTTGCAGCTAAAAATAAAAGCTTATTATTTACCGGCGATAGAGTCGCTCACGGTCAGACGAAGACGACCTTTTGCACGACGGCGAGCCAGAACTTTGCGGCCATCAGCGGTAGACATTCTTTCACGGAAGCCGTGCTTGTTAACTCTTTTGCGGTTAGAGGGTTGAAATGTTCTTTTCATTGCCTTATTTATTTTATTTCGTTTATATTCACAATTCGAGCTGCAAATTTACACAATTATTTTAATCTCTGCAAGTTCACGACATTAATTTTCTGCCAAGATTTTGATGGATTCCATGCACGCACGCGAATTATGGTAGGGACATTTCCAGAAGCCGGCCTTATCCTCCTTACGGTTCACGCTTCCATCGGGAAGAATGCTCCAGTACCATTCGCCATTTTCATCCACAAGATTAGTACGGATATAATCCCATGTCTGCGCAGCCTTGTCAAGATATTCCTGCTGTCCATGCAACTTATACATATACAGCTGTCCTACAAGAGCTTCAGCCTGCACCCACCAATGCTTTTCATTATCGTAGCGTCCGTCGGCATGACGTTCATATACCATGGAGCCATCATGACATCTTCCGGCCATAGAAGCCTCAGCAACAGCACGGGCGGCATCCTTTGTTTCAGCTATCAGATCTTCTTCGCCAACAGTCATTGCAGCTTCAAGCAGCAGCCACGACGCCTCTATGTCATGGCCATAGGATATTATGCCATCCTGCCTGCGCCAGTCGTCATCAAAAAACAGTCCGAGATGCCAAGTGGTGCGGTCAATGATACGGTCCAGAAACACACGGAGTATATACCGTGTGGCCTCACGCACACGCTCATCTCCTCCGGCACGCAACAGTGCGGAATATGCCTCAAGAATGTGCAGATGCGTGTTCATGGTCTTTGAGAAATTGGCATCCTTGTCGCTGAGCCTCATATCGTCAATCGGAGTCCAGTCACGACGTGTAGCCTCGATATATCCCACCTTATCATTATCACGGCTGTGCTGTTCTATGGAGTCAAAAAGCTCCATAGCCAGCGCCATGACCTCTTCACTGCCACCAAGCGCGATGGAATACTCCGAAAGTCCATAGATGACAAACGCTATGGCATAGAACTGCTTCCGGGTATCGGCCGGAGTACCGTCGGCATTGACCGACCAATATACTCCGCCATATTCAGAATCAATAAAATGCTCCTTTATATATTCATATGCTCTACGGGCCATATCGAGATACCGGCTGCAGCCGGTGGTATTATACGCCGCCGAAAATGTCCACAGAATACGTCCGTTAAGTATGGCACCCTTCTCTGCTTCGGGGACAAGAGTGTCATACCCGTCGCGGCGTCCATAGAATCCTCCCTCCCCGGTATCGACCATACGGTCCATCCAATAGGGAAGTATATTATTCTTCATATTGGCAAGGAGCTCTGAAGAGAGCTCCTTGCATGTTTCGTGTTCTTTAATCATGAATTTGTATTTGCAAAATCAGTCATTTCATCGGCCTCAGGCGAATTGCCGCCCGAGAGTGGCATGCGCCGCTGTCTTAGCTCCGTCACTATAGCATCGACACGCTCCGTAGTAAGCGGATAGAATGACACAACCGCTATGGCTATTACCGATACCGCAGCAGGGATGAAAGTCATCAGCATCCACAGGCATGTTATGGCCCCTTCAGGCTGCGCCATACTGCCCGCCACTTCCGTGCCGCCGGTTACATATCCGCATGCTTCAAGCAGCCATAGGACAGCCGCTCCTCCAATGGCACCACCGAATTTCTGAGCCATGGATGATGATGAGAATATCAATCCGGTAGAGGCGGTATTGTTCTTCAGCTCGGAATAGTCCGATACGTCAGCATACATTGACCATACCAACGGCGACATGATACCCGTAAGCACCGATATCAGTATCTGCAGAAGCAGCATCCACCAATATCCGGCCGGCGATACCGGAACAAAGAAGAACAGCACGCTGAATACCACCAGAAGTGCATTGACGCAGATAAAGGTAGTCTTCTTGCCGAATCGTCCCGCAATAGGAACTGTCATTGCCACTCCGGCCATATTGGCAACCTCGCCGATACTGAGGAACAGGCCGGAATAGAACAGGAAAGCGATGGAGAAGAAATAGATATTGGCATCGACCCCTATCACATCGGCAAAGAAATAGGCTACCGTAGCCCCACGTACCGTGCAGAACATATTGAAGCTCAGGGCTGCCCCGATCAGAAGCCACCAGGGCTTGTTGCTCAGCAACGAACGGAAGTCCTTGCCTATGCTTACCGTCGACTCTGTGCGCAGATGCTCACGCGTAAGCTTGAAGCAGAGCAGGAACAGAATGAAACATGCCGTGGCAATCACAATCATGGCAAATTGCCAGCTTGTGGCGGGCGACATGCCGAAACTATCGGCAAACATACCGCAAAGCGGCTCCCAGAGCGCCAATGCTATGAATGAGCCACCATAGGCAAAAAACATTCGGAATGATGAAAATACGGTTTTTTCTTTCGAACTTTCACTCACCACACCCAGCATGGCTCCATAAGGTACATTGATGCCGGTATAGACTGTCATCATAAGTATATATGTGACATAGGCCCATATAAGCTTGGCCCCATAAGCCCAGTCAGGAGTAGTGAACAACAGGATACCGCAGATGGAGAATGGTGCAGCCATAATCATCAGATAGGGGCGGTATTTACCCCAGCGGGTATTTGTGCGGTCGGCCAGAATGCCCATCATAGGATCAGAAACTGCATCCCATATACGGGTGACAAGCACAAGCACACCTGCATCAATCAGCGACAGGCCGAAGATGTTTGAATAAAAGAACGGGAGATAGTAGCTGAATATTTTCCAGAACATTGACGATGACATATCGCCAAACCCGTAACCGATTTTTTCCGAAAGTTTTGCCATGGATCAGATATGATGAATGATTATCCTAAATAATCAAGATTTGAATCAATAAGCCTGTTTATTGACTTGACTGATTCACCGGAGGTAAGACGGTCAACCGGAGTATTCATGCAGTAGTCCACCAGACGTTCCACTGTCGAAGTAGCCACATGCATGCGTGTGTCAGATGATGCGTAGTATATGTAGACAGTGCCATCCTCATCGGCAATCCAGCCGTTGGAGAAGAGCACATTCATCACGTCGCCCATATATTCACCTCCCACGGGAGCCATGAAGTAGCCGCCGGGCGATGCAATCTCACGCCAGGGTTCGTCAAGCGCTGTCATGTAGAGATAGAGCACATAGCGCAGGCCCGATGCACAGGCACGCACGCCATGAGCCAGATGAAGCCAGCCCTGAGGAGTCTTGATAGGATGGGGGCCCTCGCCATTCTTAACCTCCTTGATGGTATGATATGCGCGGCTGTCAATGATACGCTCGTCGGTAATCACGGCATTGGTCATATCGTCGACCAAAGCCCAGCCGATACCGCCACCTGAACCGGTGTCGATAAATCCATCCTGCGGACGGGTGTACAACGCATACTTTCCGTCAACAAATTCCGGGTGAAGCACAACATTTCTCTGCTGGCTGCTGCACTTCAGGTCGGGCAGACGTTCCCAGTTGACCAGATCATGTGTACGGGCAATACCGCACGCAGCCGTGGCTGCTGACAGGTCGCTGGGCTTGGTATCGTCATGACGTTCGGCACAGAACAGTCCATAAATCCAACCATCCTCATGCTGAGTCAATCGCATATCATAGACGTTGGTTGTCACAGGATCAGTCTCAGGCATTGTGATTGGACGCTCCCAGAAGCGGAAATTATCAATACCGTTAGGGCTCTCAGCCACTGCAAAGAACGATTTTCTATCAGCGCCCTCCACACGTACCACAAGCAGGTACTTGCCGTCAAGCTTTATGGCGCCGGAGTTGAGAGTGGCGTTAGCACCGATACGCTCCATAAAGAACGGATTGGTTGCCGGATTATAGTCATATCGCCACATGGGGGGAACAGAATCGGCAGTGATAACCGGATTCTTGTATCGTGTATAAACTCCGTTGCCCTCCACAGACTCGTTGCGCCGGCGAATAAGCTCTTCATAGCGTGACTCAACGAGCGCTTTTCTAAATTCAAATTCAGTCATAATTAAGAGATACTTCTACTTTTAGTCATATTAATAATTTACCATATCCTCAGCGAACAGGGTAATTGAATCAGCTCGGAATGCCTTGATGGATTCTTCATTAGGGCCACCCTTGAACGGAGCATAGAAATGTCCGGGCTTGTCGTGAGCGTTTCGCCACACCACGACATAAGCCACCGGATGCTGTTTCAGCAGAGGGAGCAGTACGCCGTCAAACCAGCCATCCATGGTCAGCCCTTCAAGGCCCGTTTCAGAAAATGCCGGTACCTTGCCATGCTCTTTAGCCAGCCTGGTAACTATCTCAAGCCCACGTGAGGCATCGGTGACATAGCGGTCCTTTCCGTCAGCGCCACCGAAATGATATACATCGATACCCATTATATCCACCAGTTCATCGCCTGGATAGCGCTCCATATACTGTGCATCGTCGGCCACACGGTCAGGCGAATATGCGTAGAGCACATTATCCACACCCTCGGCATCGAGCAGCTCACGTGTGCGCTTCCACAGTTCCTTGTACTGCTGAGGGGTGCAAAGCTTCTCACCCCACCAGAACCAGCTCCCGGTATGTTCATGCCAGGGGCGGAAGATGACTCCTATTTTATTTCCGTCACCATCCTTGAGCGAGTTGAAGAATGCAGCCAGATTTTTCACCATGGCGTCATATCGCTCACCAACAGCCTTGTCGGTCAGAATCTTTTCAACTATAGTGGTATCGCTCACCTGCCAGCTGTCGGCACTGTCAACCGGATTGCGAAGATGCCAGCTGAAAGTGTTGACGCCTCCTCTGCCATGCTGGGCGGCTACCTCACGACGCATCAGGTCAAAGCTGACGCCATCGAGATTGGCACTGTCGGCAAACTCAATTCCGCCAAGATCCCAACTCATCACAGCCGGATAATCGCCAGCAGTCTCACGCATGTCGGAACGTCCGCTCTCCCATGCCCATGCATGGCCATACACGGGATCATCATGATGGCCCATCATCACCTTTCCGGATTGAGCTACAGAGTCAAGGCGTACACGGAGTGCCCCGGCCGGAGTTACCTCACCCTCAGTTGCCTGATTTGCAGAATTGCCGCTCGCGCACGATACGGCCATAAGCATACCTAATGACATGGATGCTATAGATTTGATTATATTCATGTACTATTATGTTTTACTGATTGCAAAAGTACTAAAAAAGTGATAAATTTGTCACACCTAACACAGTAACTTTATGAAGCGTTCACTTTTAATAACTATCCTTCTTTCCGTATGCGTCCACATGGCGTGGGCCGAAAATATCATAGTAAATATATCCGATTTCGGAGTTCGTCCCTCCGGCAGTAAGGATATGTCAGGCAAAATTGAAAATGCCATCAACAAAATAGCTGACAAATATGGGAAGAAAAATATCACCATAGTCTTTGAGCCGGGAGTCTACAATCTTCATCCCGAAAAAGCACACAAAGCTGAATACTTCATATCCAATCACGATCAGCCCAATCCAAAATCAGTAGGACTCAACCTTACAGGCTGGGAGGACCTTACGGTAAATGGCAACGGGGCTGAATTCATGTGCCATGGACGGATGCTTCCGGTGGCACTGGTCAACTCCTCAGGGTGCACACTGGAGAATCTGAGCATCGATTTTGCCAATCCGCATATCGCTCAGGTCACCATCGAACAATCCACGGATGACGGTATTGTGTTCCGTCCGGAAAAATGGGTGAAATGGCGAATTGCCAAGAAACACCGTTTTATCACATCCGGCGACGGCTGGGAACTATGTCCGCGAAACGGCATAGCGTTTGAAAAGGATTCACGCCGTATGGTGTTCAACACTAGTGACCTATGGTGCCCTGTTGACAGCGTGGTGAAGCTGGCTGACGGCTCCATCAAAGCGCCGAAGTGGAAAGACTCGCGTCTGAAACCGGGGACCAAAGTAGTGCTCCGCACATGGGATCGTCCCGCACCAGGGATATTCCTGTCACTGTCCGACAACACTACACTTCGCGATATAAAAGTGCACTATGCCGAAGGTATGGGACTGCTTGCACAGATGTGCGACGGAGTGACTCTTACACGGTTCAACGTATGCCTGCGTGGGGATGATGACCCGCGTTACTTCACCACTCAGGCCGATGCCACACACTTCTCAGGCTGCAAGGGACACATCGAGTCAACCCAGGGATTCTACGAAGGAATGATGGACGATGCCATAAACATCCACGGCACCTATCTGAAAATCATCAGCCGTCAGAATGACAATACCGTTACCGGACGCTACATGCACCCGCAGGCCTATGGATTCTTCTGGGGCGAACCCGGCGATTCAGTACAGTTCATAGCCTCGGCAATAATGCAAAAAGAGGGTGACATAAATGTAATTGAATCAATAGCTCCGGTTGACAAACCCGAAATAACAGGCGCCAAAGAATTCCGCATTTCCTTCCGCCACAAACTCCCTGATTCAATAGGAGCGTCATCCCGGGCATACGGTATTGAGAACCTGACATGGAGCCCGACGGCATCGTTCACCCACAACAGAATCCGCAACAACCGTGCCCGCGGGACCCTATTCTCCACGCCTCGCCATACTGTGGTATCGGACAACGTATTTGACCATACCTCAGGGACAGCTATACTGCTGTGCGGCGACTGCAACGGATGGTACGAAACAGGAGCCTGCCGTGATGTAGTCATCGAACGCAACCACTTCATAAACTCGCTCACCAACCGATTCCAGTTTACTGAAGCTGTAATATCGATATATCCCGAGATACCACGCCTTGACCTGCAGACAGAGTATTTCCACGGCGGCGACGGAGTGCCCGGCATAGTGATACGGGATAACACGTTTGAGACATTTGACCACCCTATTCTCTATGCTAAATCGATAAACGGGCTCAAATTCCAACGCAACCGGATTATCACCAATACAGATTATCCGGAATTTCATCCCAATAAGTTCACGTTCAAATTACAGAAAACAAAAAATATAGTAATCAGCGACAACAACTTCGACCATTCTGAGAATGTGAGCATCGACATCGAATGATTACAGGAATGACTACAGGCTCAGGCCACCAACAATATCCATGCGCATTGTCATGGCAGGCATTGTGTCAGCTGAATCCGCTTATTGCAACAGATTAGAAGCGCACACCGAAAATCAGCGTAAGCGATTCTATTGAGTTGAAAAATACATAGTCATTGTTGAAATACAGATTGCCGTCAAAACGCCCCTGCAATGATGCAAACAGTGATTTATGATTATACACCGCCGCAAACCGTGCCTTCAGATTGGTAGCGAACATATCACGCGCGCCCTCCGATGATTCACGGTAAGAATATTTATATCCAATAGCCGGAAGCACTGTCAGATTAACAAGCCAGCGCCTCGGATGGAGCACCCAGTTGTGGGCATACCCGCCAAGCAACGTATAATCAGTGTAACGGAATATATATTTTGATGAAGCCACGGGAAGGTGCATTTTCATATCGGCCGGTAGCCTTGAAAAATCCATATCTATTCGCTGGCTGTTGAAGGCCACTCCGGCAATCCAGCTACCCGCACTCTTAAGCTGATACTTTGAGAATGCATAGGCCGCAGACTGTGAATAACGCCGGTGATTGAAAAAGTAATACAGGTCGCCGCTCAATGTACGCAGACTGGCATCATCGAATTTATATGAAAAATGATGTCCATCGTTATAATTCCCGAAATGCGTGATATTTATTCCACCCTCAGTATGGGTATAGTCCAAAGAAGCAGCGAAAAGAGAGCAGTTGAAGGAGAACTGTGAATTCTTACGTTTATTTCGTCCGCGACCAAAGAAATTGTCCACCTTTGCTGAATAGCCGACTTTCACAGCCATAAAACTGATGTATGCACCGAGGTCATTGTATATATCGGAATGCATGTGGATAGTCTGATTCCAGTCGAAGAACATCATGTAGCTCTCCATCCAGTTGTAATTATTGAGTGTGGCACGCCAGTTCTTCCCCACACCCACCACATAGGTCGTATCGTAGGAATTGAATGTGCGGTCGCCCCATTCATAGACTTTCAGGCAGAACTTCGGAAATTTCGGATACTTTATTGCCGGATCCTTTATGTGAAATCCATTCCGTATCAGCATCAGGTACCATGGCAGCTCAACGGAATCTGGTCGCTCGACAACGCCCGTAACATCCAACGAATCCGGTAGGGATGCCTTTACCGTGTCAATCCGGGCCAGCCGTATCTCAGGCTCCGGCCGCGAGGCAGGAAAACAAGCGTTCTCCCCGGCGGCATAGACTACCACCGGGAAGAACAATATCATCATTAGAATCTGTTGCAGCTTTCCGAACATCGCTTCTTTATAGCTGCAAAGTTAACAATTATTCAATACATTGGCGTGAAGGGGGCTGATTTTTTAAGATGACGGTTAGCCTCGCCTACCAAATCCTTTGTGTCGGAAGTGACGAGTTTCATCACCGGAGCGCCCTTTCTCAAATCGCACTTATTGAGGTCAATATAATATGCGCCCATATTTGTAGCCAGGTCAAAGTAATAACGCTTGTCGCGCAGGTTGCTGAACGAGCGCCACTGTGTGGAGGATACATTAGGTTCTGACTCTATTGTGTACAGATATGGTACCGATACATTGTAAAGTATGCTGCGTATGATAGAGAATCCGAGATCGGCATCACCCGTCTTCTCGACATGACCGTCAAAATAATAGCCACGCACAAAACGGTCAGGGCTTTTCACTGTGCCGGGTAGCATATTGGCACCACCTACCTTAACCCAATAGTCATTGATGGCAGTCATGGCCGGATAAGCAGGGTCATTGGTGAGTACCGGAATATCCTGTCCTTCATAGACTTTTACCACTCCGTTGTCAAATTCCAGGATCGCGCTCCTACCCTCCGCATCGGTAATACCCCAATGAAGAGCTGACACTGTACCTCCGTCGAAAGTCGAGCCTGTGATGTTGAAATTATGCTCTTTCAGCACGCTCACCACCTCAGGAGTAGTAGCATTCAAATCAAGCAGCCATGCTACGAACATAGCCATCGACATAGGAGGACGATTCTTGGTTGAATCATTTTCATATACCGTACCCTTGCAGAACAGCCCGCTTATAACCAATCCTTTTTCATTCATGCCTTCCGTTACACCACCGTCATAACCTACGGCGTATACGGCACCATATTTCGATGTCCATGTTATAGCGCCGGGCAGATTGTGGGCTTTTTTCATAATACCGCGCGGATATACATAAAGGTTGGTGGGAATAGGTGTTTTCCAGTCAAGCGATCGTCCGACAATGCGCAGATCATCATTCCCTACATACAGTATTCTTGAGCAGGCCGAAGCATCGCTTACGCCTGTAATACCCATTGCTATCCCTCCGAGTAAAGCTAATGACAGAATAAAACGTTTCATATCGTTCAAATGTTATAAATTCATAAATACCCAACGTTTCAACCTCTTCAATGGTTCGCAAATATGGAGCTAAACTTGTCTTTGACGACACATTGAGGCTCAAAATGCAAATAATTCATTACCTTTGTCCGTCAAAACATAAACTTATGATGTTAACACGCGCCATAGCAAATTTTGGCAAATACTGCCAGTTTATGGGCCGGGTATTCACGCTTCCCGAACGTTGGCGTGTATTCGGCAACCGCACCGTTTTTGAAATCAACAAGCTCGGCATTGATTCAATACCGCTTGTTATAGTGATATCGCTCTTCATTGGAGCTGTAATAACCATTCAGATGAAACTCAACACTACATCGCCGCTTATCCCTTCGTATTCCGTGGGATTGGCCACACGCGATATTGTACTGCTTGAGTTCTCAAATTCAATTCTGTGTCTTATTCTTGCCGGCAAGGTTGGATCGAACATAGCATCAGAGATAGGCACCATGAGGGTAACCGAGCAGATTGACGCCCTCGAGATAATGGGAGTCAACTCGGCACGTTATCTTGTATTGCCAAAAATGATAGGGTTCATCCTTTTCATGCCTGTCCTTGTAGCGTTCTGCATCGGCACCTCTTTCTTCGGCGGTTTTTTAGTTGCCGTATTCACTGACCTTATCTCCGTGTCCAAGTTTACCTATGGCATACAGGCCTTCTTCAATGAATGGTATGTATGGTATGGATTCATCAAATCGCTGTTCTTCGCTTTTGTCATCTGTTCCGTATCAGCCTTCTGCGGCTACTATGTGAAGGGTGGCGCCCTTGAAGTAGGTAAGGCAAGTACCAATGCGGTAGTGACAAGCAGCATCATGATACTTCTGCTTGACGTTATTCTCACTAAACTTTTGCTACAATGATTGAGGTTCGTGACATCACAAAGTCATTTGATGACAAGACGGTACTCCACAGCGTAAGCGCACGCTTCGAAACCGGCAAGACAAATCTTATCATAGGCCAGAGCGGTTCAGGCAAAACCGTGCTTATAAAATCAATAGTAGGACTGCTGAAGCCCGACTCGGGAGAGATTCTGTATGACGGCCGCGACCTGATGCAGATGAACCCGGAACAGACTCAGGCTCTTCGAAAGGAGATAGGTATGCTCTTCCAGGGATCGGCGCTGTTTGACTCGGAAACCGTGTTAGGCAACGTCATGTTCCCCCTGATAATGTTCTCCGACATGACGCGCGAGGAGATGCTTGACCGTGCCCACTTCTGTCTGGAGCGAGTGAATCTGAAAGGCGCTGACAAGAAATATCCGTCGGAAATATCAGGAGGTATGCAGAAGCGTGTGGCCATTGCCCGCGCCATTGCCCTCAATCCGAAATATCTTTTCTGCGACGAGCCGAACTCCGGTCTCGACCCGCGCACATCGATTCTTATTGACGAACTTCTGAGCGACATCACCCACGAATATGGTATAACCACCATCATCAACACCCACGACATGAACTCCGTGCTCGGGATCGGCGAGAATATCGTGTTCATCAACAAAGGCCATCGCGAATGGGTAGGCGACAAGGAAGAGATATTCCACACAGCCAACGAAGCCCTGAATGATTTTGTATTTGCCACTGACCTGTTCCAGAAAGTCAAGGAATATATAGTCCACAACGCACATCCGGCCAAATAAACCGAAGCGAATACTCTACATAAAATCAGGGCGGCTGAATTTAATCAGCCGCCCCGTTTGTTTCAGACATATTCAGGACCTCAGGTCCGGATAGCATCAATAGTTTTCTTTCTTACGTTCAAAGTATCCCTGCTCCTTGCCACATACGGGACACTTGCCGGGAGCTGACTTGCCGCGATGGATATATCCGCAGTAGCGGCACTGCCACAGCTCATCGCCATCAGCGTCCTTGAATACGGTATCAGTATCAATACGTTCAAGCAGACGTCTGTAACGTTCCTCATGGCCCTTCTCTACCGCTGCCACAAGATTGAAGTGAGATGCTATACGGGGGAAACCTTCCTCTTTTGCCACACGTGCGAACTCGACATACATATCGGCCCACTCTTCATGTTCACCGGCGGCGGCTTCCTCAAGATTACGTCTTGTATCGCCGATAGGTCCTGCCGGATATGAAGCTGTGATTTCAAGCATTCCTTCGTCAAGGAAGCTGAAGAAACTCTTGGCATGGGCATATTCCTGTTCAGCTGTTTCGAGGAATATGGCTGCGATCTGTTCGTAGCCTTCCTTCTGAGCCACTTCTGCAAATATGGTGTATCTGCCGCGAGCCTGTGATTCACCGGCAAATGATTTCAAAAGATTCTTTTCAGTTTGAGTCCCTTTTATACTTCTATTGTCCATAATTATTTTGATTGAATGATTTTTCTCCATAATAACACCGCCGGGCAGCCTATGGTTCAAAAAAATCGCCACCTCATGACGAGATGGCGACTCTTCAGAAAAATATATCAAAGTTGACGTTAGTCCTCAGTATTCTTCTCTTCGTATTCCTTCAGAAGTTTCTCCTGTACATCACCGGGAACAAGTTCATAGGAAGCAAACTTCATGGAGAATGATGACCGTCCACCGGTTATCGAACTCAGGGCGGTAGAATAGCTTGACATCTCCTTCAAAGGCACTTTAGCTATAATCTTTTCGAAGCCGTTTTCGCTGGACATGCCCATGATGATGGCGCGGCGTCCCTGGAGGTCGCTCATCACATCGCCCATCACATCGGCAGGAACCATGACCTCAACATCATATACCGGTTCGAGCATCTTGGGATTGGCATTGCGGAATGCTTCGCTGAAGGCGTTGCGGCCGGCCAGACGGAATGAGATTTCGTTTGAGTCAACCGGGTGCATCTTACCGTCATAGATGCATACGCGTACATCGCGTGCATACGAACCGGTGAGCGGTCCCTGCTCCATGCGGTCCATCAGGCCTTTGACTATGGCAGGTATGAAACGGCTGTCAATAGCGCCGCCTACGATACAATCGCATACCACGAGCTTACCGCCCCATGCCAGAGGTATCTCCTGTGTGTCACGCACCTTCATAACAAATTCCTGATTGCCGAATTTGTAGGATGTGGGAGCGGGCATGCCTTCAGTATAAGGCTCGATGATCAGATGCACCTCACCGAACTGACCTGATCCACCTGACTGCTTCTTGTGACGATAGTCGGCGCGTGAAGCCTTGGTGATGGTTTCACGATACGGAATCTTGGGTTCTTCAAATATGATGGGGAGCTTATCATTGTTTTCAACACGCCATTTCAATGTACGGAGATGGAATTCACCCTGACCTGAAAGTATAGTCTGCTTGAGCTCCTTTGACTGCTCAACTTCCCATGTAGGATCCTCTTCGTGCATACGGGTCAGAATACCACTGAGCTTCTCAGCATCAGCTTCATTGACCGGACGGATGGCACGCTGATACTTCGGCGCGGGATATTTGATGAAGTCAAATGCATAGTCGCATCCCTTGGCGTCAAGAGTATTACCTGTACGCACATCCTTAAGCTTGACGGTGGCACCGATATCTCCGGCACAGAGCTTGTCGACCGGAGTCTTTATCTGACCGCACACACAGAATATCTGAGCCAGACGTTCCTTGCTGCCACGGGTCACATTCTCAAGGTCAACACCGGGAGTCAACGTACCTGACATAACCTTGAAATAGCTGACCTCACCGATATGCGGCTCGACAGTAGTCTTGAACATATACAGGCTGAGGGGGCCGTCTGAATCCGGAGCCACTTCCTCGCCTGCGGTATTTACCGGAGCGGGCATATCCTTTACGAAAGGCACCACATTGCCAAGGAACTCCATCATGCGGCGAACACCCATATCTTTAGCGGCGCTCACGCAGAACACCGGGAATATCGAGCGGTCTACAAGACCCTTGCGGATACCTTCGCGCATCTCATCCTCTGTAAGGTGACCCTGCTCGAAGAATTTCTCCATCAGAGTCTCGTCGTTTTCGGCGGCAGCCTCGACAAGCTGCTGGTGCAGTTCGCGTGCACGTTCCATTTCTTCTTCGGGAATATCCTCGATGGTAGGTACACCGCCGTCAGGTCCCCAAGAGTATTTCTTCATCAGGAGCACGTCAATCATGGCATTGAAGCCGGCACCTGCATTGATAGGATACTGCACGGTTACAACCTTATTGCCGAATATCTCGCGCACCTGTTCTATTACATTTTCATAGTCGACCTTTTCGCCGTCAAGCTGATTGAGAGCGAAAATCACAGGCTTCTTAAGCTGCTCGGTAGTGCGGAATATGTTCTGGGTGCCCACTTCCACACCATACTGCGAGTTAATTACTATCACACCCGTATCGGTGACATTAAGCGCCGTGATGGCATTGCCTACAAAGTCATCGGCACCCGGACAGTCTATAACATTAAGCTTCTTATTCAGAAACTCAGCATAAAATATTGTTGAAAATACTGAATAGCCATATTCTTTTTCTACCGGGAAATAATCACTTACCGTATTCTTTCCATCTATCGTGCCGCGGCGTTTTATAACTCCACACTCGTAAAGCATCGCTTCAGCGAGTGTGGTTTTACCGGAGCCCTTGCTACCGAGCAGGGCTATGTTTTTGATTTCATTGGTTTGATAAACTTTCATGCTATCAGATGTTTAATGATGTATATTAATTTTATTTGATGCAACGGACATGCGATACGTTACATGTTCGGGGCGCAAATTATAAAAAAAAGAGCATAAAGTCTGAATCATTTTATATGTTACATAACACGTTTTTCACAATTACCATTTATTTTGTAACTTTGGCATCCGTTTTGCTGTTGTATTCCATATCAACAAAATTCTGACAGCCAATATATGAGTAATAATCATGACAAAATGTTTGGATTCGGACAAATAGACTTATCGGATCGTAAAAACCGGAAGGAACCGGATCTTAATAATTTACCCGTCATCCCTACCCGTGACCTCGTTCTTTTTCCCGGGGTCACATTCCCCATAGCTCTCGGACGCGAGTCGTCAATAGCCACAGCCACAATGTCGGAACAGTCCGGCATACCGGTGGCCATTGTGTGCCAGCGCTCTCCGGAGACGGAGCGCCCCTCCATACCTGACGATATATTTCAGTATGGAGTTCTGGCCGATGTGGTGAAGATATTCGAAATCCCCGATGCGCCCCGCACGGCAATAGTACGCGCCCGTACTAAGATAAAGGTACTCGGCCCGGGAGAGAATAATATTGAGGGAGCTCCAATCCCGAGCATAATGGCTGAAATTGTCAAGGAGCCTACTCCCCGCAAATCTGATGCGGAATTTGCAGCACTTGCTTCAGCAGTCAAGGACAAGGCCATAAACATGCTGAAGAAAGCTTCTGACGTCCCCTCGGAGCTGACATTCAATATTGACAACTGCCATGCTCCGGTAGAAATAATCAACCTCGTCTCTACCTATGCACCGTTCCATCCCCGTACAAAGATTGAACTTCTATCACTGAAGCATCCCAAGGAACGCGGACTCCGGCTTATGTCTGAAATGTCGCGCAGTGAGGAGCTGATAGAACTCACACAGCAGATCCACGAGCAGACACGCGCCAATATGAACGAGCAGCAGAAGGCAGCTTTCCTCCAGCAGCAGATGGAGGTGATACGCCGTGAGCTGTACGGCGACGACGATGACGCCACACAGCTAAGAGCCCGTGCTGAGAAAATAGGATTCCCCGAAGAGGTCCGTCAGACATTCGAGCGTGAGGTTGACAAGCTGTCGCGCCTTAACCCGCAGAGCCCCGACTACTCAATCCAGTTCTCCTATCTTGACCTACTGCTTTCACTTCCATGGAACAAGATTGATCCTCTCAGCACCAACCTGTTGGAAGCCGAGGATATACTCAACGAGGACCATTACGGACTGGAAAAAGTAAAGGAACGTGTGCTCGAACAGCTTGCCGTGATGATGAACACCCCTGACGGACGTTCACCTATAATATGTCTGGTAGGCGCCCCCGGTGTAGGAAAGACATCGCTCGGAAAGTCAATAGCAAAAGCACTCGGCAGAAAATACCAGAGGGTATCGCTCGGCGGCCTGCATGACGAATCGGAAATCAGAGGTCACCGTCGTACATATATAGGTGCAATGCCCGGACGCATCATCGACGCCATGCGACGTGCCGGCAGCTCAAACCCGGTGCTGCTTCTTGATGAAATCGATAAGATAAGCACCGATATCAAAGGCGACCCTTCGGCTGCCCTGCTCGAAGTACTCGACCCTGAGCAGAACGCCAAATTCCATGACAACTATGTGGATGTTGACTATGACCTGTCCAATGTGATGTTCATCGCCACAGCCAACACTCTTTCCACCATACAGCAGCCTCTGCTTGACCGCATGGAGATTATAGAACTCTCCGGATATCTGCCCGAGGAGAAAATTGAGATTGCACGCCGCCACCTTATTCCCCGCAAGCTGAAAGAAAACGAGTTTGCGCAGGATGACCTTGCTCTGTCCGAGGAGGCTATCCGACAGATAATAGAGGGCTACACCTCTGAAAGCGGAGTACGCCAGCTTGAAAAACGCGTAGCCGCGGTAGTACGCAAAACCGTTCTGAAGAAAGTGCGCGGAGAAGAGTACCCCGCACTTGTCACCCCTGAATACCTGAAAGAGTATCTCGGTGTCAAGCCGTATATCCGCGACCGCTATGAAGGCAACAACTTCCCGGGTGTGGTGACCGGTCTTGCCTGGACTGCCGTAGGCGGTGAGATTCTGTTTGTAGAGTCATCACTTTCACGCGGAAAGGGTGAGAAGCTGACACTTACCGGCAATCTTGGCGATGTAATGAAGGAATCAGCCGTAATAGCGCTTCAATATATAAAGACTAATGCTCCGGAACTGGGCATTGATCCTGAGATATTCGACAGCCATACTCTTCATATACATGTACCGGAGGGAGCCATACCAAAGGATGGCCCTTCAGCCGGCATTACAATGGCCACATCCATAGCATCTGCAGTGACGCGCCGCAAGGTACGCGAACGGCTTGCCATGACCGGAGAAATCACACTGCGCGGCAAGGTGCTTCCTGTAGGAGGCATAAAGGAGAAGATACTGGCCGCCAAGCGTGCCGGAATCGATACAATAATCATCTCCGAGGCCAACCGCAAGGATATTGAGGAAATTCCTCAGAAATATCTTGAAGGGCTGGAATTCATATATGTGAATACAGTCATGCAAGTGCTTGAAAACGCGCTACTTGACGAAAAAGCATAAAATAATTACGGAATTATTTCCATAATCGAATTAAATAACGTTAATTTGCAAGCATATACAAAACCTGATAATAAACAGAATCATGGAATCTCGTAAGCTTAAAATCAGAGATCTTACTATGCGTGACGGACAGCAGTCACTGTTTGCCACCCGCATGAGTCAGAGCACAATTGACCGTCTTCTCCCCTATTATGAGAACGCCGGCTTTTATATAATGGAAGTATGGGGCGGTGCCGTCCCGATTCAGTGATGCGTTATCTGGACGAATCGCCCTGGAACCGCCTGCGCAAGGCAAGCGAGGCCATGAAGGGACGTTCACTCCTTTCAGCGCTTTCACGTGGCCGCAACCTGTTCGGCTATGTTCCTTATCCCGACTCTGTGCTCGAAGGCTTCTACAAGGAGGCTATCCAGAACGGACTTAACGTGATGCGTATATTTGACGCGCTCAATGATATTGACAACGTCAAGGAATCTATCCGTCTTATCAATGAACTTGGCGGAATAGCTGACGGTGCTGTGTGCTACACCGTTGATCCCAAGAGTGAAGCACCGGCAGAACCCAAAGGATTCGGCGCGAAGCTGAAGTCATTGTTCGGTTCACGCCCTGCAGAACCTGAAAAGATATTCACTGACGAATATTTCGTTGAAAAGGCCAAAGCAATGGAAGCACTTGGTGCCAAGATCATCACACTGAAAGATATGGCCGGTCTGGTAAATCCGCTGCGCGCAGCCTCTATCATCTCGAAGCTGAAAGCCTCTGTTAAAGTACCCGTCGACTTCCATACCCACTGTACCCCCGGCTATGGTCTTGCATCGTCAGTAATGGCAATGCTGCATGGTGTTGACATTCTTGATACCAATATCTGGTGGTTCGGCGGAGGTTCTGCGGCACCTGCCATAGAACTTATCTACATATTTGCCAACCGTATGGGCATAGAGGTTGACGTCAACATGGAAGCCGTAGGCCAGATACGCAACGAGCTCCTCGGCGCACGCAAGGAACTTGCCGAATTTGACCTTGTAGGTGAAATGCCCATTCCGTTTGACCCGATCAATGACACCCTCCCGGCTGAAGTATCAGCACACTTTGACCAGGCCATAGCATGTGCCCGTGCAAATGACGAAGAGGGTCTGCTCGAACACTGTCACGCCATCGAACAATACTTCCGCTTCCCGAAGCCCAATGAACTCGTGAAAAACGCCGAGGTTCCCGGAGGTATGTACTCCAATATGGTAGCACAGCTCAAGGCTCTTCAGGCATCTGATCTGCTTGACGATGCAATGAAGCTGATTCCCAAGGTTCGCCGCGATGCCGGTTTGGTACCCCTTGTAACACCCACAAGCCAGATTGTAGGCAGTCAGGCCGTGAGCCTTGCACTTGACCGCAAGAAAGGCAACCCGGATTACACCACACGCTCAAATCAGTTCATATCCCTGATCAAAGGTGAGTACGGACATACCCCCGTGGCTATCGACCCCGAATTCCGCCAGCAGATCACAGGCAGCCCTGAAGAGAAACCGTATGACGTGACAAAATACACCAAGCCTGAAAACCCCGTGGTACCGGAACTTGGCAATGTCAAGCTCGCGTCAAACAACGAAGAGTATCTTCTTCTTGAACTTCTGCCTAACGTGGCCAACGGATTCCTCCGTCGCCGCCGTACAGAGGAGTATCAGGCATCTGAAGCCGCGCGCCAGGCTGCCGCAGCTCCGGTAGTGGAAGAAAAGCCCGTAGATAATGAACCCATCACCGGCGAACTCGTATCAGCACCTATGGGTGGCCGCGTGATTGAGGTCAATGTAGCACCCGGACAGGTAGTCAAAGCCGGACAGGTACTTCTCGTCTACGAAGCAATGAAGATGGAGAATGACGTGACATGTGAAAAGGATGCCACCGTTAAGCGTGTATTTGTCAAAGAGGGCGATGTTGTGGGAACTGATGCTCCCCTGATTGAATTCGCTGATTAAAAAACGGCTGAAATCTTTGCATAATCCCCGGATTATGCCTATATTTGCAGGCCATTACATAAAAACGCCTTACCAGCGATGTTTTATAACTCTTTGGAAATCATAAATAATAAATAAAAATGAAGAAAGATATCCATCCGTCTACTTATCGTGAAGTAGTATTCAAAGACATGTCGAACGACGAGATTTTCATCACCCGTTCAACAGTCGCATCAAAGGAAACCATCGAAGTTGACGGCGTTACCTATCCTCTCGTAAAGCTTGAAATCACCAGCTCTTCTCACCCCTTCTTCACCGGCAAGCAGAAGCTCGTCGACACCGCAGGTCGCGTGGACAAGTTCATGAGCCGCTACGGCAACCGCAAGAAAAAGTAAGCGCGAAAGTAAGTAAAGCTAACCGCTACATAATAGGCATCCCGGACCTCGCTGACGAAGTCCGGGATGCCGCTTAATTAGCGGGTCTTTAATATCCATGGAGCCTGAAGTATCAATAGAACATGTATCAAAAGCCACCTGCCGTTTCACTACCGGGGGTGAGATATTCTCGTCAGTAAAATGCGGGATATTTATCTGCATGGCCGGATGCGTGACCCTTGGCAATGGCGATACGACTTATACGCTGACGCCGGGTTCGCTATTCATCTACACCGTGGCGAATTTTGTCACGATTGTGGATATCAGCGAAGAATCCGAAGGCATAATCATAGACACCGACATTGAGTATCTGCTTGGTATAGTAGGCTCTATAATGGACGTGCCCTCAATTCTACATATAAGGCACAATCCAATGATAGAACTGGATGAAAACAGCTTTCACCATATAATAAACCAGGCCAACGAACTGCAGGGGCTTATCCAGTCAATAGCCCGAAACGGAGGCAATGATATCACCGCCCGTATTGACAGGCAGATAATGCACGCCGGCTCAACACGCCTCACTCTAACTATCCTGAAAGAATACTTCGCATGCCATCCGCCGTGCCATTCTACAGTCAACCGCAGCCACAGGATATATCAGGAATTCATGGTGCTTCTGTTCAAAGAGTACAGCCGGCACCGCGATATAAAGTTCTACGCCGGCATGCAGAACCTTAGTCCGCGCCATTTCTCCACGGTCATAAAACAGGCTTCCGGCATAAGTCCCTCAGCCATTATTGACCAGGTTATTATATCGGAAGCCCGTAAAATGTTATCCTCAGGAAAAATGACGGTCAAGGAAGTGGCTGCAGCACTCAATTTCCCCTCGCAGTCATTTTTCGGCAAATACTTCAAGAAGCATACCGGAATCTCGCCATCAGAGTTCCGTTCAAGCCTCTATCCCGTCACGCTGTAGCATTGCGGTAATATCGGCATCACGGCCACGGAACCGGCGGTAAAGCTCCGCAGGGTTCTCCGAGCCACCTTTCATAAGTATATTGCGGCGGAACGAATCGGCACATTCACGATTGAATATTCCCTCCTCCACAAACTTTCCGAAAGCATCCGCATCAAGCACCTCCGCCCACTTATAGCTATAATAGCCTGCGGCATATCCGCCGCTAAATATGTGGCCGAACTGAGGTGAAATCATCGAGCCATCCACAGGTTCAAACATAGCCACACTTGCCGTGGCATCTCGCTCGAACTTCTCCACGTCATCAACAGCTTCACCCGGACGTAGAGAGTGCCATGCCATATCAAGATAGCCGAACGACAGCTGACGCAGGCATGCATAGGCCGCCCCAAAACGCATTGAAGCCACTATCTTCTCTATCTCACTGTCGGGCAGCGGCTCGCCTGTCTTGTAATGCCGTGCGAAGCTATCGAGGAATTCCCTGCGGGTCAGGAAATTTTCATTAAACTGCGACGGAAGCTCCACAAAGTCACGATACACGTTTGTACCTGACAGTGTAGCATATTTCGTAGATGAAAGCAAGCCGTGAAGAGCATGCCCGAATTCATGCAGGAATGTCTGCACTTCATACGGAGTCAACAGCGACGGACGGTTTTCAGTAGGCTTGGTGAAATTCATCACAATTGACACGTGCGGACGGCTGTCGCTTCCATCCGCCTCAGTCCACTGCTCCTTAAACTCCGTCATCCACGCTCCGGGCCGCTTTGTATCCCTCGGGAAGAAATCAGTGTATATGACCCCTAAATAGGTGCCATCAGCATCATTGACTTCAAATGCCTTCACATCTTCATGATAAACCTGTATATCGGTACGACGCTTGAATGTGAGTCCATACAGACGGGTGGCCAGTCCGAACACACCATCTATCGTACGGTTTAGCTCAAAATATGGCCGAAGCGCCTCCTCATCGTAGCTATAGCGGCTCTCCTTAAGCTTGTTGGCATAATAGCTGTAATCCCATGGCATCAACTTGGCAGGAGCATCGGGCAAAGAGGCCACAAACGAAGCCAACTCCTCAAACTCACGGACCTGTGCCGGCTTATATGCCTTGCGCAGGCGGTCAAGAAGACTATACACATTTTCAGGCGTGGACGCCATTGTGCGCTGAAGCACATAATGGGCATATGTAGGAAATCCCAGCAACCGGGCAAGCTCCGCACGTTTTGCCACAATGTCACGGACTATGCCAAGATTAGAGAACTGCCCCTGACGGTTGCGTCCGGTGTACAGGCGATAGAACCGCTCACGCAAGTCCCTGCGCGAATTGAACTTCATGAACGATACGTAGGTAGGCTGCGCCAGCGTAAACAGATACTCTCCGTCACGATCTTTAGCGCGTGCAGCCTCAGCAGCCTCGTCAACAGTATTTTCAGGCAGTCCATCGATATCATCAGCTGTCAGCCATATCTCGTAAGTGTTCAACTCACGTACAACATTCTGGCCGAACTTATTGGTAAGGTCGCTTAATTCCGCGGTCAGCTTCCTGTAAGTTTCGCGGTCATCACCTTCCAGAAGCGCACCATGACGCGCAAACGAATCGAAGGTGCGCTGCAGAAGCATGAAGTCTTCCGCATCCAGCACCAGGCTGTCACGGCGGTCATATACAGCCTTCACCCTATGCCATAGAGCTTCGTTGAGAGTCATCCATGAAGAGTACTCGCTCAGCAACGGCATCACCTTATCGGATATTCCCATGAGCTCCTCATCGGACAATGCCGACAGAAGCGGGAAGAACAAGTTCAACGCACGGTCCAGATCGCGTCCTGAACGAGCCAAGGCCACGATAGTATTATTGAAATCAGCCTCTTCAGGATTCGAGCAAATTCCGTCAATCTCCTTGCGGGCCAGATCAATGCCACGCTCTATGGCGGGCATGATATGCTCATGCTTTATCTCCGCAAATGGAATAGTGGAAAGCGGAGTAGCATAGTCATTATATAATGGATTAGTCATATAAAGTCTTGTTTACAGTGTCAAGAACTATCGCTGTCATAAGCGGGTCAATACCTGCTGCGGCAAGATATGAAGCATCGTCATGCATGTGGCGCGCAAATCGGTCCATGTCACGGTTCATCTTGTCAAGCGCCTTGGAATAATGGTCCACAGCATCGCGAAACCGGTTCATACCCATGAAAAGGTGGCCCATATTCAGCCAATCGGATGCCGAACGGTCCGCCTCATCAATACGTCCGTAGTATGAAAGCGATTTATCATAATCAGCCGAAAGGAAGCAGCACCATGCTATAGGACGCGAAGTCCGGTCAGCCGCTCCTTTGATATATTCAACCTTATAATAATGGCGTAGCGCCTCGGAGTAGTTGCCTAATTCCATTTCACAGTGACCGATATTCATGGTGACATTCAAGTCGTCAGGCTGACGCTCGGCCACCTGCTTGAAATAGCGCAGAGCCTCATCAGAGTGTCCGGTCATTTTAGAACATACGGCAATCCGCTTCAGTAACCATGTGCTTGATGGATTGATCAGCTCACCCTTACGGTACATGTCAAGCGCTCCGGCAATATCGCCAAGCTTCTGAAGGCAGTACCCGGCCTTCTGATACAGACTGTCATCGAGCGGCGAGTCCTCTATCATACGCCTGTAGACGTTGAGCGCCTCGCTGAAATAACCATGGCGGAAATAAAACTCTGACACAGCTGCAAGCATATCAGCATCTGAAAGCGCTTTGGAAAGCAACTTTATCTCCACAAGATTGATCGGCGCGGCAAAAGGATTATAGAACTCCCCTTTTCGCCGGAATAGGTTGTAGAACCGATACAAATCCTTGACATATAGGTCAATTTCCCGGTTACGGGCTTCATTGCCGGTATGTCCTGACGACATATTCTCAAATTCACGCGCATGTCCGGCCAACTGACCGAGCAACATGTTGCGCTGAGCATCGGGTACGCGTTCAAGCGACAGAGCCATGGAATACTTATCGCCGTCACAAAGCATCGGCGACACATTGACAAGCGACAGATAGTCAATTGCTCCCTTACCGGTTATGCTGTCAAGAACCGTGGCATCGGTATGATAGGGCAAAAACCAATTGGCTATATCATTAAAGAACGGAAACGACTTCAGGTGGGAGAATGTGCTCATCAGCACATCAGCACCCTCCGTCTGCATTTCGGTCAGTTTTTTGAGTTCATCCTCAATGCCCGATTTTTTCATCAGCTCCTCCCATTCGGGATTAGCCTCAATACCGGCAAGATCCTCGGGATTCTCAATATCGGCAAGTTTGCCGATGTCATTGCGGAGCTTCATCATGCGCGGTATCACTTCATCGTTCATGGTGCGTGTGACACGCTCAGTGTCGCGTGCACGGATAAACTGCATGAACACCGTACGCACATCGCGCTCCCAATCCCGGCTGTCAGCCACAGCCTCCAGACGTGCCTGCAACTTTGACGGGATAGCAGTGTCGCGCCATTTCCACAGAGCAAGCAGCAACCCGCATATGGCTCTTACATCAATTCCATCGGCACAGTTTTCATAAACATCTGCCAACAGAGCAATCCGGCGCGCATCAAAATATTCCAGCGCACCAAGCGAAAGTGCTGATACGAACTGCTTACGTGCATATACAGGCATCGAACCATCTCGCATAAATGCGTCCAGAGCGTCACAGTCATGCCTCGATAATGGAGAAGAGACCCAGATACGCGAAAAAATCCGCATGGCCAGCGCCTCCAGACGGCTACGCATTGCAGCCGAGGTAGTACCGCCGGTGAATACACTCATGCTATGCTCGTTATACAGCGCTGAGTATTGCGTCAGCATGTCAGGAAGCGAGTCCGATGTCTGCGACCGTTCATAGCGAAGCGTGTTAAAATACAATGTGGACGACAGTTCAGCCTCCTTTTCACGCATCACATTGTCGCAAATACGCCGTATATCGGCGTCTATCTTGTCAAGCATATCAGCCCTTGACGGATCAGGCACACCGTCAAGGGCATAATCGGCAAGCATACGGTAGGTGGAGCCTACATGCTCCACCTCCATTCTTATTTCCCAACTTGCGCCCGAAGCCTCGGCCATCGACTTAAGTTCAATCAGAGCTACTGAATAACGACGTTCAGCCAGAGCAGTCTCTATACGGGCCTGTATGGATTTCAATTGTTTGGGGGTCATATATATTGTCAGCTTTTGCGTAATAGTAACAGGGTGTCAGACACCCCTATAAGTTATAACAAATATCATGCCACAAACGCCGACATCCCGTGTGGGAAACGAATCATTTTTCGCTGTCCACACATGCACGGGCCTTTATCACAGGCTTGACAAGCGCCACAGCGGCCACATGCGCAGGGTGTGCCGAATAAGCGGCTACATCGGCCATGCTATCGGCACATGCCACCAATACAAGGTCGTAATCCTCTGCCGGATTAATGTTTACCCCTACCTCGATACTGCGTAGCTGAGGTATGACGGCCGGAAGTTCAAGCAACGCTTTGCGAAACTTATCAGCGGCAGCGGCACGCTCCTGGGCTGTGCCGTCAAATCGGAACATAACGGTATGCTGAATCATGATGCTATCTGTTTTTGAATTGACACCCATTTATTTATAAAGACGTTCACGGGCTTCTGCCACACGTGAATCCGTGATATAATCATCATAGTCCATCATCTTGTCAATGATACCACCGGGGGTAAGCTCAATGATACGGTTGCACACGGTCTGTATGAATTCATGGTCATGCGAGGCCAGAAGTATGCATCCCTTGAATCCTTGCAGCGTATTGTTGAATGCCTGGATTGATTCGAGGTCAAGATGATTGGTGGGTGAATCAAGGATAAGGGTGTTGGCACCCGGAAGCATCATGCGCGATATCATGCAACGCATTTTCTCACCACCGCTCAGCACTGATGCTTTCTTAAGCACATCCTCACCGGAGAACAGCATCTTTCCAAGGAATCCTTTCAGATATATCTCACTTGAATCGTCGCTGAACTGACATAGCCAGTCGACAAGATTCATGTCCGTGCGGAAAAATGCAGCGTTGTCAAACGGCAGATACGCCGTGGTGATTGTCTGCCCCCAGTCATATGTGCCTTCGTCGGCCTTACGGTTGCCGTTTATAATCTCGAACAGAGCAGTCATAGCACGCGGGTCACGGCTGAGGAATGCCACCTTGTCGCCCTTCTCTATCTGGAAGTTAACATCACGGAACAACACCTCTCCGCTACCGGGCACCGACGCTGCGAGCCCGTGTACTTCAAGAATCTTGTTGCCCGGTTCGCGCTGCGGAGTGAATATAATGCCGGGATAGCGGCGCGATGAAGGCTGAATCTCCTCGACATTGAGCTTCTCAAGCATCTTCTTGCGCGATGTGGTCTGCTTTGATTTGGCCACATTGGCACTGAAGCGCTGGATGAATTCCAGAAGTTCCTTGCGCTTTTCCTCGGCCTTCTTGTTCTGCTGCTGCTGCTGGCGCAGGGCAAGCTGGCTCGACTGATACCAGAAGCTGTAGTTGCCGGCAAAGAGCGATACTTTGTTATAGTCAATGTCGAGCGTATGGGTGCGACACAGAGTCGAGGAAGTGACGGTCGTGGCTCACAACGAGCACGGTGTTCTCGAAATTTGACAGATAGTTCTCGAGCCATGCCACGGTCTCGAGGTCAAGGTCGTTGGTAGGCTCGTCGAGCAGCAGGTTGTCGGGATTTCCGAAAAGAGCCTTTGCAAGAAGCACGCGCACTTTCTCATTACCGCTCAATTCCTTCATGAGCATATAGTGGCGGTCCTCCTTGACTGCCGAGTCCGCTCAGCAGCGCGGCGGCATCGCTCTCGGCATTCCAGCCTTCGAGTTCGGCAAAACGCTCCTCGAGTTCTGATGCACGGATTCCGTCGGCGTCGGTGAAATCCTCCTTGGCATAGAGGGCATCCTTCTCCTTCATGATATCCCAGAGTACGGTGTGTCCCTGCAGCACTGTATCCATCACGGTACAGTCATCAAATTTGAAGTGGTCCTGCTCAAGCACGCTCATACGTTCGCCCGGTCCCTGGGTAACATTACCGTGCGTGGGAGAAATCTGTCCGCTCAGTATTTTCATGAGAGTTGACTTTCCGGCTCCATTGGCACCTATTATTCCGTAACAGTTGCCGGGGGTGAATTTCATGTTCACATCCTGAAACAGGACCCGCTTGCCAAACTGCATTGTAAGATTGTTGACTGCTATCATATTACTTATATAATCTTTTTTTACGCTTACTATTATGTTTTAAGGGCACAAATTTACTCATTTTTTTTGTGTTTTGAGCATCTGTTTTGCACTGTTGTGGATTATCACTAATTTTGCACTATGCAAACAAAAGATTCAGCCAAGACTATGCAGCAATTTGACAAGGCACTTGCCGATTGCCGCAAAATATTTGCCGACAAGCTGGCCGACTACGGTCCATCATGGCGCATACTGCGTCCGAGTTCACTTACTGACCAGATATTCATCAAGGCAAAACGCATACGCACATTGGAAACCACCGGTGAAGCCATGATTGACGAAGGCATTGCCGCCGAGTATCCCGGAATAGTCAATTACGGCATAATGGGGCTTATCCAGCTCGAACTCCCCTATGCCGACACCGCCGACATCACCGCCGAGGAAGCCCTGAATCTATATGACCGCTATGCCGCCATGACACGCAGCCTGCTTGAAGCCAAGAATCACGACTACGGCGAGGCATGGCGTGACATGCGCGTGACATCGTACACAGATTTTATCCTTACAAAAATCGACCGCATCAAGGAGATTGAAAACAACAGCGGCGTGACACACGTGTCCGAAGGTATAGGGTCAAACTATATGGACATCATCAACTATGCCATGTTCGGCATGATAAAGCTGGCGGAATGAAAGCTTCGACTTTTGGCCTGTTCGGAACCGGAGCACACCCTACCGTGCGTAAATGGGCAGTATGGCTTCTGCGTCTGTCCATAGGGTCCCTGTTTATAGCCTCCGGATTTGCCAAGACAATTGACATATGGGGATTCGTATTCAAGATTGAGGAATACCTCTCCGTATGGGAGATGCCCGAACCACGCTCGCTGGTACTGACCGTAGCTATTGCTCTTGCCGGAGCGGAACTTGTGCTTGGACTGATGCTTGCCACCGGCTCATACCGTCGATGCGCCGTATGGCTTATGATAGCATTCATGACTGTCATGCTCCCGTTGACAGCCTATATATGGATAAAGAATCCGGTAAGCGACTGTGGCTGCTTCGGCGACATGATTATCTTATCCAACAGCGCCACCTTCTGGAAAAACGTACTTATCACCGCCGGATTGCTGTATCTCGCGTTGACCAACGATAAGGTCAAGGGACTGTATCACGCATATTCACAATGGATTCTCGCTGTAGGAGCGGCGCTTTATGCCGGAGCTCTGTCACTTACAGGCTACTCCATACAGCCTCTGCTTGATTTCCGTTCATTCCCTGTAGGCATACCTGTCATTACCGACTCCGATGACGATGAAGAGGATGACACCTTCGAATTCATATATGAGAAAGAGGGGCATGAACAGACTTTTACCGCCGATGCGCTGCCTGACAGCACATGGACATTCGTCGATCGCCGGCGTCTGTCGGGCCACGACTCTGACCGTACGGAGCTTGTGGTATACGATGAATCCGGCGAAAACGTCACTGACGAAGCCATAGCCACAGAAGGAAGCCAGATTATCATAGTGGTGCCGCAAGGCGAACGCGCCGACGTGTCATATACATATCTCATCAACGAGCTGCAGCGCACCATAGAGCAGCAAGGCGGGTCCCTGATAGAACTTGCATCCTTTAGCTCTGACGATGAAATGTCAGCATGGAAAGATCTGTCGATGGCCACATACCCCATATATTCAGCCGAATCAACAGTACTGAAAGAGCTGTCACGCGGTGACATGTCAGCCGTAATGCTCGTAGACGGACATATCAAATGGAAGCGCACGCTCGGCTCTATCGACACTGAACAGGTGGCATTCCGTAGCGGGCAACAGGCTCCCAACCTCAGCCAGCTGCTGGACCTTCCGCTCCACAAATGGCTGCTCTACCTTACCCTCGGACTTGCCGGACTGTATATAATAGTCTACGCTATTGACCGAAGCACCCTTCTGATAAAACTCATTGAGAAAAAAAGAGCACTCAAACAGAAGCATAAAGACAAAAAATAAGTAACTTTGCAACATAACTTTTTAATCTTGATAAAATGAGAAAGAATATTGTAGCAGGCAACTGGAAAATGAACACCACCCTGCCCGAAGGTGTAACCCTGGCCAAGGAAGTGAATGAGAAGTTAGCTGCCATTACCCCCAAGTGCGATGTAATCATCTGCGTACCCTTCACTCACCTCTGCCCCGTGAATGAAGTGATCAACAGCGAAAAGCTCGGCCTCGGCGCTGAAAACTGCGCTGACCATGCAAAAGGAGCCTACACAGGTGAAGTATCAGCCGCTATGGTAGCCTCAACCGGTGCTACATACGTAATACTCGGTCACTCAGAACGTCGCCAGTACTATGGAGAGACTTCCGAAACTCTGAAAGAAAAGGTAGCCCTCGCTTTTGAAAATGGCCTCACCCCCATCTTCTGCATCGGCGAAGTTCTTGAAGAACGTGAGAACGGCACAGCATTTGACGTTGTCAAGAAGCAGATTGTTGACGCTCTGTTCCACCTTTCAGCTGAAGACTTCTCTAAAATCATCCTCGCTTACGAACCCGTATGGGCTATCGGTACAGGCAAGACCGCTACTGACGACCAGGCTGAAGACATGCACGCATTCATCCGCGGAGTCATCGCTGAAAAATATGGCAAGGAAGTGGCTGACAACACCTCAATCCTTTACGGCGGCAGCTGCAAGCCTGGAAATGCCAAAGCCCTCTTTGCCAAGCCCAATGTTGACGGCGGCCTGATTGGCGGTGCTGCACTTGACGCTGAATCATTCATGGGTATCGTTACCGCATTCTGATATCAGACACCGAACTGATTGTTCAACAAATATTTTTAGGCTACAAAAATATAATTTTGTATTTTTGTAGCCTAAACTGTTATTATGAGCAAACGTATCAATCTATTTTTGGCCCTATTTATCTTATCGCTCGGCATAACATGCCGTGCTGAAAAGGCCGAAACAGAGCATCCGGATATCATAGAGCATATCACGGCCGACAGTATCCATGTCATAATCCAGGACGAGGAAGTGGCACGGCTGCTTGAATATGCCGAACCTACCAAAAACGAGCCTAAGAAAAATGACAATATAGGCTATCGTGTGCAAGTATTTTCTGACAATAACGCACGTACAGCCCGAAATGAAGCACGTTCGAAACAGCGCAGTGTGGGCAACCGTTTCCCCCAGTACCGCACGTATGTGACATACTCGGCTCCATACTGGCGTCTGAAAGTCGGCGATTTCCGCACACAGGCTGAAGCCAACACTGCAGCCACAGCCATACGCCGTGCATTCCCCGGATTCGCATCCGAAATCCGTGTGGTACGTGACCGCGTCAATATCAGCAAGACGCAGCAGCAATAAGCCTGCATGATTAATCATCATGGATGAATCAACGCCTCCGCTCCTCACACATATAACTACAACTCACTAAAAATGACATATGAAGAGAAGGTCGGGGAAATAGCCCGGCACTATCGAGCTATTATAGAACTGATAGGTGAAGACCCCGAACGCGAAGGCCTGCTAAAAACTCCGATGCGCGCGGCAAAAGCACTGCTTTACGCCACATCGGGCTACGAACGTTCGAGCAATGAAATTATTAACAACGCTGTATTCACATCTCCCGGCAGCGGACTGATTGTGGTGCGCGACATTGAGTTCTATTCTCTGTGCGAGCATCATATCCTCCCGTTCTTCGGACATATGTCAATAGGTTACGTCCCCGGTGAAAAAATCATAGGGCTCAGCAAACTGGCCCGGATGGTCGATATGTTTGCCCGGCGCCTGCAGGTGCAGGAGCGGTTGGTCCACGAAGTGTGTCAGGAACTCTATAAAGCCTTGGACTGCAAGGGAGTGATAGTCCGCTGTGAAGCACGCCATCTGTGCATGCAGATGCGCGGTGTGGAGAAGCAGGACACCTCCACTATATCAGTGGCCGCCACCGGAGTGATGTCGACCGATGCAATGCTTCGTTCTGAATTCTTCGAGGCTATCCGCAGCAACAAGTCCTGATTCACAGACTCAGGATATCCCCGGCCTGATTTCATCAATACTGACAAGCTTGCTGACTATAGCATAGATAGTGAGGCCGGCCACGGAATGGATCTGTAATTTCGATGCTATGTTACGGCGGTGAGTCATCACGGTATTGACCGATACATTCATATCCGCAGCAATCTCCTTATTAGCTCTGCCACGTACCACACCAATCAGCACCTCGCGCTCACGCGGAGTGAGCTGTTCGTTGGCTTTATCATCGTCGGATGGTTCGGATGCCACCTTCACTATAGCTCTTTCCACCGCCTCCGTAGAGTCATACGCTGTCATCACAAGGTCAAAACATTTTGCCACCTCCGACGGTAGCGCAAGCGCCGTCACACCTATCAACAAAGCATTATCGGAAAGCATGGAACGGAAATCACCGTAGGATAGCGCGGTGAATGGATCGGCTATCACCACCTGTGGCCTGAGGCGTTCAACATTTTCAGCGAACATCCCCGGTTCGATGATATGGTAACTTACATTTGTAAGAGATGTTTCTGTAAGCGCTGTTCTCATCCCAAGCGCCATCAGGCGCGAGCGCAGTGTTATGACCACCGTCACATGCTTCATTGGTCAGTTATCTTTTTTTGGTGCCTTTAATATTTCGTTCAAGCCTCTCGGCCCCGGGCACAAGCACATGATTCTCAATGTCACGATGTGTGTCGAGGTCCTCCTCGCAGTTATAAATATCCACCAGCACATCATACATCCTGTCAGGTACCGATGTGGTATAGAACCGGAGAATCAGACTTTTCAAGTCAGCCAGTTTCTCGCCCATTTCATCATGATGCTTACTGAAAGTATCTATCCGGAATCCGGAATCCGGCACATTATCGGCAAGAGAGCGTACGTATGGAAATACAGTGACATCCTCATATTCGAAATGCTTGCGAACTTCATTGACATAACTGTCAAAGAATCCTACAATGGCCGGATTGATGTCCGAGTGAGCCTCATCAAGAGCATTCAACAGATTTGCCCGTATGTGCGGAAATTTATAACCAAGAAAATATGTATGGGATTTCTGTAGGAAATCAACCACACCTTTGATAGCCTTACCGGACAGCTCCTCTTCGGATAGCTGCCCGGTAAGTATAAAGTTGACCACAAGAATAAACAGGCCCGCATCAATTCCCGCTTCCTCACACACCTCTGCTATGGACTTCCCATAAAAGCCCAACGGTATTGAGAATCGGCTCAGTACCGGCAGTATGTTATAATTGGCCTCTACAAGGTCAGTCACTGAGTCAGATACTGAAAACCGGCGTATATTCCTGTGATTCATAACATTTACAATAGCAGTGTATTTATTCTACTTTTCGGTGTACGGATTATTCCGCAGCATCCGCTTTCTCAGCAGCTTCGGCAGCTTCATCCTCTGCTATTTCATCGTCCTTGAATTTATCAACGCCGGCAGCGATAAGCTGATTGTACCATGCATACACTTTGCGGATATCATTGGTATATACGCGGTCATCATCAAATTCGGGAAGCACCTTGCGGAATGCCTCGCGCACTTCCTGGTCAGTCATGGCCTTTACATCCACACTCTTGCCCTGCTCCTGTTCTTTGATGGACTCAAACACGTCATACAAGGGCACATCACCTTCATTTGTATATATGGATATATCGCCAAGCGAAACCACCTTATCATGTGAATACGCAGGTGTACGCTTACCGGTAGTAAGTGACTCGACGATAAGCATATTCTTGCCCTGGTTAACAAGACGGTAAAGTCCGGGACGGCCGGCGATGGAAAGTATTCTCTTTATCATTTTGGTTTTTATTTGAGTTATAGTGTTGCAAAAATAATTATTTTTATCGATTCGGCAATTGACAGATTGAGTAAAATATTCGTATCTTTGGGTTCATCCAAGACTCTCACGCCTGACAAACGCCAATTAAATTTGCGTTTGTAGCTGACTTATTAGTAACTTTGCATCTGCTATGTTCGCACTATACCTAAAAGATATGCTACAGCTTGTCCTCTCGCCCACCCACGGATGGGAGGATATATCCTATGATCGCCCTGAACCACGCAAGCTTCTGATGTCAGGATTCATTCCATGGATAATCCTGACAGCGCTTACATATCTGCTGCAAGGCCTATATGACAGCACCATCACCACGCTTACGCTTGTATTGGGCGTGATAGTGACATTTGTACGATACTTCATCACCTATTTTCTGGCAGTTTTTCTGTTTTCGCTTTTCATGCCACGCCTGAGCGGATTCCGCACCGTGGAGAAGCACTCACAGATATTCATAATGTTCAGCCTCGGGTTGCTTGCCTTGATGACGCTTGTCAAGAACTGTATGCCTATTGACCTGGCTATCCTGAACTTTTTCCCCCTCTATATCATTCTGATCATGTGGCGTGGAGCGCGATATATGAAAGTGACGCCTCCGGCCCTGACACCATTCGTGGCACTGAACGTATTTACCATAATAGTCCCGCCGATGGTGCTGTATATGTTTTTCAATCTGATAATACCCTGACAATGAAATTTTCCGAAGTCAATATACGAAACAAACGAGCTAACTTTGACTACGCCATATCCGAAACATTCACGGCAGGCATAGAGCTTACCGGGACAGAGATTAAATCAATACGTCTTGGAAAAGCGAGCCTTGTGGATACTTTCTGTTATGTTGCTGACGGACAGGTGTGGATTAAAAACATGTATATAGCCGAGTACTTCTACGGCACATATAATAACCACGAGGCCCGCCGCGACCGTCGCCTTCTCCTCAACAAAAAGGAGATAGCCAAGCTGGCCAAATGCGGCAAGGAGACCGGCTTCACAATCGTTCCGCTGAAAGTGTTTATCAACGACCGCGGACTTGCCAAAATGGTGATAGGCATAGGTCGTGGTAAGAAAGAATACGACAAGCGCCAGAGCATACGCGAGCGTGAGGATAAGCGCGCCATGGCCCGCATGTTTGAAAAATAAAACTCAGGCCAGCGGTTCCCCTACAATAAGACGCATCTCCCCTGCCACTCTTACACCGAACAGCTTACAGGTGCCTCCGCTTTTTATTTTCAGACGGCGCTCAAGGTCTGTAGCGGTCATTACAAAGTTGCGCACGGCCACATTAATATGGCCGTATTTGCTCCTGAGTTCTTTTATACTGCTCTTATTGAATTCGTACACTCCGGCTATGCGGTAGGCTGTACCGGGAAAATCGTGAATAAACTCATCTGACAGGAACAGATGTGTATCCAAATCAAGCTGAGCTACATCATACTGCAAGCAAAGCTGGCGGAAAGCTCCGCTCTTCATCACAGCCGGCCACGGTTCATAAAGAATCTGATTATCCACCACACTGTTGCATATTCTGAGTGTGATACCGCTGTCAGCGTCCGGATTCCACCCGAATAACGAAACGCCCTCCTTGCCTATAGTCACAGCCTCACGGCATACAGGCTCCTGGCTATCACGTCGGCATGTGATCAGAAGCTCCTTACATTCCGATTCGGTGCCGATAGTACGTACTGCAGCGACATATGGTGAAAGCTCTTTAACCGCTCTGGCGATATCAAACATAGGGGATGCCTTGACGATGACTTCCGGAGCTACCTCAAGCATACGCTGCATCAGGTCCACCACATCAGGCTCACAGTCGGCCAGATTATATATCCGGCCCCCATCGCCGTCACGCCGGGCCGGGTCAATAAATATCAGGTCAAACTTTCTATCAGTCCGCTTAATCCACTCAACCGAATCGGCGCATACCGCGTCAATATTATCGAGCCCCAGCACCGAGGCATTATGCTGAAGCGAATAGCTCACTTCAGGTGTACGCTCCAATGCCGTGACATGCGTTGCCCTACGGGCAATGGCAAGGACATCGATGCCCAATCCTGAGGTCATATCAAGCACCGAACTCCCGGGAGCGACAAGCGAGGCATGATAAGCGGCAAGAGCCTCCGAGGTACATTGCTCCACAGACAGAAGTGTAGGGAACAGAAATGCATCGTTCGCTGCCGCTTCCGGCAACTTGCGACGTACCTTCCTGCGACATTCAATCTGGAGAGCCGCATTGCGCCTGTCGGCGTCAGAACCGGCACTCAACATCAAGGCATGAAAATCGCGGTTACGCTGCCTTTCAAGCCAGCGTTTCACCTGAGGACTGAAATCACGTTCTGCTACAAGGTCAGGCATTGTCATAAGCTGGAATATCGGTTAAGAATTCATATGTACCCTTATCATAGTCAATATGACAGCAGTAGTGCATCAACCCGTTGCTTACGGTAAGGTATGGGACCTGAAGCACCATATTGTAACGAACTATCTGGTCAAATACCTTCTGTGTTATCTTTACCGACGGAGCCTTATATTCTACTATCATCCATGGATGGAGCTGATGGTCGTACACCACTGTATCGCACCGCCGGGAAGTGCCGTTGAGGGTAATCCCCACTTCATTTGCCATGAGTGATGCCTGATAGCCAAGTTTATCTGTGAGCATAGCTGTGAAGTGCTGCCTAACCCACTCCTCAGGAGTAAGCACCAGCCACTTGCTTCGCAGCGTGTCAAAGATATATGGCTTGGAATCACGCATCTTAAGGCGATCAGCTGTAAGAGGTGGTAGAGCCAATTGTGGTGTTAAAGAGATATGTTGCATTTGCTCCGCAATGAAATTATGTGTAAATTTACGAAAAATATCATCAAGATGGCCACAACATCAGGCAAAACATACAAGGATATATGCGCTGACATCAAAGCCGGACGCTTCGCGCCGGTATATCTTATTCATGGTGAGGAGAGCTACTTTGCCGATGAACTGGCAAAGGCATTTGAAACAGCTATCCCGGAAGAGGAACGCGATTTTAACCTTTACCGCATATATGCTCCCGAAACGCCTATGGAGACTGTGGCCTCCACTTGCCAGCGCTACCCGGTTATGGCTCCGCGGCAGATGGTCATTGTCCGTGAAGCCCAGTCTGTCCCGGCCCGTGAGATAGCCAAACTGATACCCTACATACAGCATGCCATACCAACCACTGTACTGGTTATACTGTGCCGCGGTGAAAAATCAAAGTCCACCACCCTTACCACAGCCGTGCGCAAAGTCGGCGTAGTGCTCGAATCACCGAAGCTGAAGGAGCGCGATGTCGACTCCCTGATTATGTCAATCGTAAAGGATAACGGCCAGAGTATAGAGAGCAAAGGCATAGCTATGCTACGCGACCATATAGGCAATGACGTAGCCCGTATATACAATGAGCTCGGCAAACTGCAGATGATACTCGGACGTGGCGCCATGATTACACCCGAGAGCATAGAGGTAAATGTAGGAATCAGCAAGGACTATAACAATTTCGAGCTTGTCGACTCCATTGCCGCACGCAATATGCGTAAAAGTTTTGAGATAATAGATCACTTCAGACGTGACCCGAAACGCAATCCTTCAATTGTGACCTGTGCCACACTCTTCACATTCTTCTCCAACCTCACTGTGGCGCACTTCACGCCCGACAAATCGACACGCTCGCTGATGGAAGCCCTTGGATTCCGATGGGAGAATCAACTGAAAGGCGTCATGACAGGTATGCGCAACTTCAATGCCCGGCAGTGCATTGAGATATTAAGCGCATTGCGCGCATTTGATGTGAAGTCGAAAGGTATCGGAAGCCGGCAGAATGAATATGACCTTCTGACGGAGCTGATGATTACCATCTACTCCGCCAAAGGGCGCATCAGTGCTTAAGACGGAACATATAGGCCAGCGATATCTCCACCGAAGTGACTCGCGAAGCTGAAAATTCATCCTTCTTGGCCGAGGGGAAAATATTGCCCAGTCCGAAATAGTAACGTCCTTCAAGCATAAGCGAATGGCGGTCATGGAAGCGTATCTCTATGCCTCCACCACCTACTATACCGTAGTCAACCCGGTTCTTTATATCCATCTTCATCTGATTAAGATGACGGTTTGACACAGGGAAGCCCTCCACAGATTCAGGATCGGTATAATCAAAATTTGACGTGATTCCGCTGGAAAGCATGTAGCTTACGGAGGGACCAAGGTTTACAAATCCACGGAACCGCTTCGTGCCGAAATTGATGTGGGTCATAATCGGAAGCTCAACATAGGTAAGCCTACGCTGATACGTAAAATCAGTCTCCTTAAAATTTTCTTTCCATCCACGCTGGCTGAGTTTAATCTCAGCCATCAGTCCGAAAAGCTTTTCCTCGCTATAGCGGGCGGCGACACCGAATTCCATTCCCTGAAGCATGGATTGCTCCACACCGGGAGAAAACTGGATATTTGACAAAGTCATCCCACCTTTGACTCCTATGTCAACAGTAGGACGATAATATCGCTGTGCGGAAGCCTGCGACAGGATTCCCACAGCACACAGTAGCACCAACAGAAGTCGGGCCGAAAATTTAATCATAGGACAATCTTTTCAACCAATCCGCTCGGACGCAGATTTATCATGTACAATTCATCATTCACCCATCCGGAATTTTCATTACCGGCACGACGGAAATGGAACGGGTTCTGAACCCCATCATATACGATGGAGTATTTGTCAAAATCTCCCTGATTGACACTCAGGCTCCGGATCAGATACATAGCCACATCAAATCCGAGCAGTCCCTGACGGGGAAGCCCTGACATCATGTTGCTGCCGTACCAATATTTGTAATGTTCATCAATATCCTTTGCCACCGGGTCATTATTGGAGAAGTAGAATCGTGAGTATATATACGTATCCAGCTCCTGCATGTTCTCAAGAGTCTTGCCACGGTATGTTATCCACTCCGGATAGCCTAACAGACGTACTGCATCCATTGAGGTCAACGTACCTTTGAAATCCACAAGCGCAGGGAGAACTTTGTTGATATCAGCCTGACGTGATACTACCGGTATAAACATGTAGCGTCCGCTTACAGGCAGCTTCTTAAGAGCATCGGCAGTAAGCTGCTCGTCATAATTGATTTCTATCGGAGTGACACCCTTGGCCGCCAATGCCGCCATCAGCCCCGACACATATTCTTTTTTATCCACAGCGCCTTTTTTACGTAGAATGACAGGGGTAAACTCAGGAGCCATAGCTGCCTCGTAAGCAATGGCGCGTTCAAACATGGCATCATGCGGAATATTGGCTTGCATCAGTTCCGGCTTTGACTCAAAGAGAGTGTCTTTCACAGAAAACAGATTCAGGACATTTATACCGCGCGAGGCTCCATAGTCGGCAAACATAGCAAGATGCGATGTATTATCTGGACCAATAATCACCTGGGCATCAGCAAGAACCGGATTCTCAAGAATCTCAGCCATACCTTCATCAGTACCCTGTGTATCAAAGGCAAGAATGGATATCGGATTGCCGCAGCGACGCATACTGTCAACTCCGAGCATAAATCCTCGATAAAACTCAGCATATTGGCGTGCCTGCTTTGAGGGTTCCTTCTGCGAGGCCATGAATGGGAGCGCTACAGCCACAGTAAGACGAGAGCGTGAATTGTTCACACTGTCCCCTTCATGTATTACCGGTATCTCACCCGAGCCTATCATTATGGCCGGTTGCTGCTCCTCGGCACAAGCCTGGGGGATATTTATCACAGTCCCCTCCTGAAGTATGTTCAGTCCGGGATTAGCGTTCTGAAGCTGCTCTATGGTTATGCCGTGAGCACGGGAGATACCATAGAATGTATCACCGGCCTTTACAGTATATTGGTTATTATTCTGTTCGAATGCAGAACTCACTTTCGAATCGGCTGAGGAAGCATCCGTGTCAGGAACCAATATTTCGGCTCCGGCCTCGTAGTGCGATGCCTGAAGACCAGGATTAAGCGCCAGCAGATTCTCAAGGGTGATACCGTGATTGTGTGCTATCTGATACAGGCTTTCATGGTCAGCTATGACATGCTTCTTCAGTCCCTTTACTTCACTTACTGTAACGGGAGCGCTTATATTGCTATTGACCGGCGCCTGATTTGCATCAGAACTTACCGCAGCGCTTAAGTTTGTATCGGCAGATTTGACTTTAGCCTCGGCAGGCGTCATCATCACCTTATATATATTCCCCTCCTTGACACCGGCCTCAGCTTCAGGATTGAGCGTCAGGAATTCATCCTGCGACATCTTGAACATCTTGCTCAAACCATACAGAGTATCGCCCTTACGTGCCTTATACTGGTAGACTTCGCGCGGCTGCTTGAAGTCATCAACCGGAAAGTACAATTGCTGATCAGCCTTAAGCCCTTTGGATACCTCAGGATTATATTTCAACAACTGTTCACGCGTAATCTCAAGCTTATGACATATGGCCAGCTCACCCTCTTTGGGAAGAACTCGATATACGTAGCAGTTGCGTCCTTTTATTGATTGAACCGGAAGGTCATACACGGAAGCTGAAACCGAGAGCCCCATTAAAATCGAAAGGCCTAAAAGGAGTGTTTTCCGAAACATATAATATCTATTAATAATTCGCAAAGGTACACTCTTTACCTCAAATATGCAAACAGCCTCCTTCATCTGAGCAGAAAATGCTAACTTTGCAGCATCATGACTGAATTCAATAAACTACAGACTGTAAAACGCCGTTTTTTCGCCATGCGCAACGGTATCATTGCCGACACCTTACGCCGTGCCGGCTCCCCTTATCGCATTATTTTCGGACTGAATATTCCACAGCTTAACGATATTGCTGCCGAAATAGGGAAAGACGCGCCACTGGCTATCCAGCTACGTGATAATGTGACTACCCGAGAAAGCCAGATGCTTGCCCCCATGATTTACCCTATCGAGGAACTTACGGAGTCTAACGCTGTAGAATGGATTGATGCGGCACAAGGTACAGAAGCCATTGATATTCTATGTCACCGCCTGCTTCGTCATATAACATTCGCCTACGGACTTATACATAAATATGCCAACAGTACTGTCGAACTTCAACGCTATCTGTCACTCAGACTGCTATGGAGCTTTGTCCAGTCACGTCCGGGGGAGGCAAAACTTATAGCTAAAAAAGAATTAGACCGTAACTCACCCCTGACACGCACTGTGGCATATCAGCTTCTGGATGAAGCTGATTTCATACTTGACGGCAAAGAGTAATTTTACAGAAGTTACTTCAGCGGGGATTGGAATTGCTGCTGGGTCGAAGCCACTTGCCATTGAGCTTCTCACTGAGAATGACACCTATCATGATGATGGCGCAGCCGGTGTAGCCAATCCAAGTCACATGCTCATCAAGCACAACCGCTGACATCACCAAAGTGACAATAGGACTTACATACAGATAATTGCTGGCCTTCATCACTCCCATACTCTTGATAGACTGCGCCCACAGGAAGTATGCCGCAAGCGATGCGAACAATCCGAGGAACAGCAGATTGCCCAACACTGCCGGACGCATAATCACACTGAGAGGCTCAAGTTCAGGCTCTATGGCCAGGAACGGCAGTGCCGTAATCACGCCGTAGAAAAATGTCTTACGGGTTATAAACCATGCGCTATACACTGCATTAAGAGGTCTGAGCAGTATACTGTAGAAAGCCCACGCCAAAGCAGCCAGGAACGAAAGCATATCGCCGAGCGGCATCACCTTGATAACAATACTGCTGTTGAATATCACCAGCGCCACTCCCAGAAATGCCAGAATAGACCCGAACAGGAATCCACCGGACGGGCGCTCATTCTTATACATCACACCCATTATAAGAGTAGACAACAGTGGCGCTGTAGTGACAATCAAGGACACATTGGTGACCAAAGTATAATCCACTGCCGTATTCTCCGCTATGAAATATACAGAGCCTCCACATATTCCCACAAGCAGGAATTTGACTTCATCCTTTACAGAATGGCTCAAAAAAGGCTTAGGACACAATAGCAGTACAAAAATATATGCCAGAAGAAAACGGTAAATATATATTTCTACAGGACTCAGGCCGTTTTGCAGCAAAACCTTGGTAGAAATGAACGAAACACCCCAGGCTGTAACAGCCAATAGAGCACCGGCATGGTATTTTAGACTTACCCCGCGCTTGTTATTACGCTCCGGGGAGGAAACATTGTTGTTCATACTTCTGGCACAAGTGATATTGTGAAACAAAAGTAACACTTTTTTACCAACCCGCAAATATATAAGATATAAAAACAAGACTTTAATCAGAAACAATATCTAAACATTAGGCCTCTGATTTTTGTATTATTAATAAGAGATTGTATATTTGTAATTATAAAAATTAACTTAACAAACATAACCCGTATGAAAACATTAAAAGTACTCGGAGCCAGTGCACTCGCACTCTGCTTATTTGCATCATCAGGATGTAACAGTATGACTAATTTAGGTAAGGGTGCCGCAATAGGCGGTGGCGGCGGCGCTGCTGTAGGTGCTGGTGTAGGCGCACTTATTGGTGGTGGCAAAGGTGCCGGTATCGGTGCTGCCATAGGTGCAGCTGTAGGTTCAGGTGCCGGCATGCTTATCGGCCGCAAGATGGACCAGCAGCAGAAAGAACTTCAGGAACAGCTCGCTGAGAAAGCCAAAGTTGAATCTGTGACTGACCAGAACGGCTTGCAGGCTATCAAGGTGACATTTGACGGAGGAATCCTCTTCCCCACCAACGGCACCACACTCAGCGCTAACGCCAAAAAGGACCTTACACAGTTTGCATCATCGCTGATCAACAATCCTGAAACCAACGTACAGATTTTCGGTTATACTGACAACACCGGCGGAATGGCTGTAAACGAGCGTGTTTCAACCGGTCGTGCCGATGCCGTTGAAAAGTATCTCGAAAACAGCGGTGTATCAGCCCGCCGTCTTACCGCCAAGGGTATTCCTATGGCTGACTATGTGGCCTCAAATGACACTCCCGAGGGACGTGCACAGAACCGCCGCGTTGAAATCTACATCTCTGCCAACCAGCAGATGATTCAGCAGGCCGAAGCAGGCACCCTCAAATAAGTTTTTTCGACATATCAAATACAGAAAGGCCGCCATGCTGAGCATGGCGGCCTTAATTATGCAGTAGTTCTTACTTATTTCCTGCGTGTTATTCTGCCATCAGAATCTCAAGCATCTTGATAGCAGACAGCGGAATACGTGTGCCGGGGCCGAAGATGGCAGCCACGCCGGCCTTGTAGAGGAAGTCGTAGTCCTGAGCGGGAATCACACCGCCGGCGGTTACGAGGATATCCTCGCGGCCGAGCTTCTTGAGCTCCTCGATCACCTGCGGGATGAGAGTCTTGTGGCCGGCGGCGAGCGAAGACACACCAAGGATGTGCACGTCGTTCTCCACAGCCTGACGGGCAGCTTCGGCGGGAGTCTGGAAAAGCGGACCCATATCCACGTCAAATCCGCAGTCGGCATAACCGGTAGCAACAACTTTGGCACCACGGTCATGACCGTCCTGACCCATCTTGGCAATCATGATACGGGGCTGACGGCCTTCGCGTTTTGCAAATTCCTCGCACATCTGCTGAGCCTTGACGAAGTCGGGATCATTCTTTGTTTCGTTTGAGTACACGCCTGAAATAGTTCTGATTACTGCTTTATAACGGCCTACTACTTCTTCGCAGGCATCGGAAATCTCACCCAGTGTGGCACGGAGTCCGGCAGCCTTGACAGCGAGGTCAAGGAGGTTGCCCTCACCTGTGCGCACGCACTCAGTGATAGCTGCGAGAGCTTCTTTCACCTTAGCCTCGTCGCGGTGAGCCTTCACGTCGTTAAGACGCTCGATCTGCTCCTTGCGCACCTCGGTATTGTCGATCTCGAGGATGTCGATAGGATCCTCGTGGTCAAGACGATACTTGTTGATACCCACGATGGTCTGACGGCCTGAGTCGATGCGGGCCTGAGTGCGGGCAGAAGCCTCTTCGATACGCAGTTTGGGCAGACCGGTCTCGATAGCCTTGGCCATACCGCCGAGTTTCTCGATTTCCTGGATGTGCTCCCATGCGCGGTGAGCGATTTCGTTGGTGAGGGCCTCCACATAGTATGAACCGGCCCATGGGTCAACCTGCTTGGTGACCATGGTCTCCTCCTGGATATAGATCTGGGTATTGCGGGCAATACGTGCGGAGAAGTCAGTGGGCAGAGCGATAGCCTCGTCGAGAGCGTTGGTGTGGAGCGACTGGGTGTGACCCAGGGCGGCACCCATAGCCTCGATACATGTACGGCCCACGTTGTTGAA
>JAAGKN010000335.1_pt1 | contig 52427 bp, 42 predicted proteins | sample 6206371 | NCBI WGS metagenome assembly JAAGKN01 (sample SAMN11533720, study PRJNA540317) | gut metagenome | isolation source: fecal pellets from male and female animal of same cohort | host: Peromyscus leucopus | place: USA:CA | collected 2017
GGTATTAGATTTAAGGTTAAAAAATAAGGCTGTCGCGACGACAGCCTATTTTTGTTTTTACCTTCTTCGTATCACAGCGTGGCCGTCGGCGACCACATAATCGACCGGAATGTCGAATTCTTCGGCTTCGAACTCGTCGAAAAGCTGGAAATCGTAGCAAATACCAATTGTTGTTGCTCGTGAACGGCTTAGCAAGCGGTCGTAATATCCTTTGCCGCGGCCTACGCGGTTGCCGTGACGGTCGAAAGCTACAGCCGGGACTATCACAAGGTCGATATCGCTGATATCAAAGGTATCGTCGCCGTCGGGTTCCTCGATGCGAAAAGCACCGAGGTGCATACGCGAGCGATCGTAGGGCAAGATCTCTAGGTCAAGGCCATTGACCCTCGGCAGATAATAGACCTTGTCGACCGGAGAGGATTCGAAAAAAAGATGTGTTGACAATTCGTCGGGAAGCGAATGGTATAACAACACTCTGCGAGCTACCGTATAAGCGGCCATCGACCGCACGGTATCGAAAACACGACGAGCAGCGGCAAGACGCTCGGCATCGTCGAGCATCTGCTTGCGAGCGCGCACCTGGCGCCGGATATCATCTTTGTTCATTTTCGTTGTTGATTGTCGTTTTATCTGTCAATGGAAAATCGGCGCCGCCGCTTTCGAGTTGGCGCAGAGCTTCATTGACAACAGGATCAGTGGCATTGATTACCTGGAAATAGCCGTCCATACCGACTATATCACGGGCTATCAGCGCTTTCAACTGATTAACAATCAACTTGGCAGAAATGTTTATGTAATACCACCTCGGGGCTATACCGCCTTTATTCTGGGCATAATTGACGAAGGACTGCAGCAGGACGTTGTCGGCCGGCAGTTTGGCCAGCATTTCGTCCACGTTGCGGCTTTCGTTGAGAGTCTCGCGGTTGAGATCGGCATATTCGTAGGCGAACTTACGGATAAGACCCGAGTTGGCTACTTTGATATAATATGACGTAACTCCTGTGGTATCAGATGGCACGAAAATATCGGGAATAATACCTCCGCCGCCATAAACCGAACGGCCGGACACGGTCTTGAATATCAGGGTGCTGTCTACCTTGACGCTGTCGGCTGTGAATATCTCGCCGCGGTTGTAGCGATCGAATATTTCGGTTTCATACTCGCCTGAGCGACCGGGCTTGTAGGTCTTCTGAATACAACGGCCCGAAGGAGTGTAATAACGCTGCACGGTAAGGCGGAATTCACTCGAATCAGGCAACTCGAACGGACTCTGAACAAGGCCTTTGCCAAACGAGCGGCGACCGATAACGAGGCCACGGTCGTTATCCTGGATGGCACCGGTAAGGATCTCGCTCGAGCTGGCCGAGAACTCATCGATAAGAAGCACTAACTTTTCGTTTGTAAAACCTCCGAGACCGTCGGCAACAAGCACACTGTGATCACGCGGTGTGCGACCCTTGGTCATGACGATTATACGGTTTGGATCAAGGAACTCATTGGCAACCAGCACGGCAGGATTCATATATCCGCCGCCGTTGCCTCGCAGATCCACCACAAAGCTCTTGGCGCCTTCGTAGCGCAACTGTCCCAGTGTGGTAAGAAATTCGGGATATGTATTCTCCGAGAACTTGCCGAGCCTTATATAACCCACCGAATCATTAAGCATATACGATGCGTCGATCGGCGACACAGGCACCTCGGCACGGACAATATCGAAATTGATGAGATCGGGATTGTTGTGGCGCTTGACACCAAGATTGACGTGAGTGCCTTTTTCGCCACGGAGTATGCTGAAGAGGTGTTCTTCCTCGGCATTGACACCGGCAATATTCTCACCATCCACCTCGATCACGCGGTCGCCGGGCTGTATGCCGGCTTCGTCGGCACCGCCGCCATTGATCACTTCAAGCACATAGAGTGTGTCGTTGAGCATCTGGAACTGTATGCCAATGCCATAGAACGAACCTTCGAGGTCGCGGTTGACAGCTACGCGCTTGCTTGCCGGGATATACGACGAATGGGGATCGAGATTATGCAGCATCTCGGGGATGGTAAGCTCCACAAGGCTGTCGAAATCGACCGCATCGACATACCTCGACTCTATCACATCGAATATTTCGTTGAGTTTCTGACGTGCCGGGTTGCCGGGATGGCGGTCGTTGAGCGCACGACCCATCCACAGACCCGAAATAAGAAACACTGCTGCCACGACAGGCAGCAAAAGCATATATTTACGCTTGTCCATTACTAACTTAGATCTTTAATATGAACACACTCCACTCCGGCACGGCGCAGCAGATCGATGCCATCGCACAAACGGTAGAGGTCGTTGAACACCACGCGACGTATGCCGGCCTGAATAATCAGCTTGGCACATTCGAGGCACGGCGAAGCTGTGACATAGAGGGTCGAACCGGCTGACGAATTATTGCTTCTTGCCACTTTGCTGATGGCATTAGCCTCGGCATGAAGCACATAAGGCTTGGTAACACCGTCGGCGTCCTCACACACATTTTCAAACCCCGACGGTGTTCCGTTGTAACCGTCGGAAATTATCATTTTATCTTTTACCAGAATAGCCCCTACCTTACGACGCTGGCAATACGAGTTCTCAGCCCATATAGCCGCCATGCGCAGATATCTGCGGTCGAGCAATTCCTGTTTGTCGTTAGTGTTGTTCATATAGTTAAATATCCCACAAAAGTATATATTATATATCGTAAATACAAATTTGCCTTAATATTAATCAGCAAAGCAATGCAATACGATAAGTGGCAAACGCAAGCAGCCATGCGATAGCGGTGCTGTACACAACCGAGAAGGCGGCATAATACCACGATCCCGTCTCGCGAGCTATAGTCGTTATTGTAGCTATACAGGGGCAGTAGAGAAGAATGAATACCATAAACGAAAGAGCCACCGCCGGTGTAAAATCGGGCTTGCCGGTAATCGGCGACGGAGCCTGCAGTCGAGCGCCGAGTCGGGCATCCGATACTTCTTCGTCGTTGGTATACAGCACTCCGAGAGTAGATACAACAATCTCTTTAGCCGGAACACCGGCCATAGCCGCAACTGTGGCACGCCAACTGAAACCAAGCGGCTCCATTACCGGGTTGACAATCTTGCCCGTCATTTCGAGGTAGGAATCTTTGTCGGGGTCGATGGCCTCGGTAGATGAATGTACATCGGTAGACGGCACTCCATCGTGAAGTGGGAAATAATTGAGAGCCCATACAATCACACTGGCAAACAATATGATACCACCCATTTTCTTGAGATACTGCTTACCTTTGCCCCAGGTATGGGTCAGCGAAGCCTTTAGAGTCGGCAGACGGTAAGGCGGAAGCTCCATCACAAAGGGTGTTTCATCTTTCTTGAACAGGAATCGGCGCAACAACCGGGCTGTAACAACCGCCACCAATATGCCGCCGAAATACAGGCTTGCCATTACAAGACCTCCGTAACCCGAAAAGAAGGTGCCGCACAAGAGCACATATATGGGCAGGCGAGCCGAGCACGACATAAACGGGTTGATAAGTATTGATATGATACGGCTCGACTTACTCTCGATGCTCCTCGAAGCTAACACGGCAGGTACATTGCAGCCAAAACCCATCACAAGCGGTATGAACGATTTGCCGTGGAGACCGATGCGGTGCATTACCTTATCCATGATAAATGCCGCACGAGCCATATAGCCCGAGTCTTCCATGAAGGAAATGCAGAAGAAGAGGATCAATATGTTGGGAAGGAATACTATCACGCCACCGACACCACCGATGATACCGTCGGCGATAAGATCCTTGAGCGGCCCGGCCGGCATAATATCGTGTACGAGACCCGACAGCCACGCTACCGAGTTTTCGATCCATTCCATCGGATATTTGCCAACTGCAAAGGTGGCAGCGAATATAAAGACCATTATGGCAATAAAAATCGGGAAGCCGAGCCAGCGGTTAGTAGCCAGCTTGTCGAGCACTGCCGAGGCGCGGCCTTTATGTTTGTTGCCCGGTGTATATGTCTCGGTCAACGCACCGGCGACGAAGCCATATTTTTCGGCCGCCACGATAGAAGAAATATCCTGATCGTGAAGGCTTTCGATCTTTGCTCTCAATTTATCGCGCAGCAAAATGATAGGATCGTCGGCACCCACATGGAGGTGCTGGCGCCAATGCGAGTCCTGACTGTGGCTATGGAAGAGCCTTGCCAGGAAGCCTTTTCGGGGATTTTCCTTCTTGTCGGTGCTGTTTATCGCAGAAATTTCATCTTCGATCTCATGGTCGCCCTCAAGGAGTTTGATGGCGAGATAGCGCGGAGAGAAATGTTTGAGCATCACGGGGGATGCTTTGATAGCGTCGACCAGTTTACGCACGGCACCTTCGATGTCGGCGCCAAGATTGACATGGATATGACGGACAGTCTTATCCCGACCTTCGTAGACGGATATCACGCGCTCGAACAGTTCCTTAATGCCTTCGCCTGTTTTAGACACCACAGGCATCATCGGCACACCGATCATCTTGCCAAGCTCGTCATAATTGAGTTTGGCTCCGCTCGCCCTCAGCTCGTCGTACATGTTGAGTGCGATTACCATGGGGTAGTCCATGTCGATAAGCTCGGTGGTAAGGAAGAGATTGCGCTCGAGATTCGACGAGTCTACCACGTTGAGTATCATATCGGGCGTATTCTCACGGAGATACTGACGCACATAAAGCTCCTCGGGGGAATAACATGTAAGAGAATAAGTGCCCGGCAAGTCGATGATATTGAATGTATAGCCATCGAGTTCGAATGTGCTACCTTTTGCATCGACAGTCACTCCGGAGTAGTTGCCAACATGTTCTCGGGCACCTGACGCGGCATTGAAGATACTTGTCTTGCCGCAGTTGGGGTTTCCGATCAGAGCCACATTGATGATATGACGCTGGCGGTCGAAACGGCGCAGAGCCTCGGTTTCGGCTATTTCGGGAGGAGGCGACATAAGCACCTCACGACCGATCACGGCAGCCTCTGCATCATCTACTGCAACAACCTCGATAAGATCGGCTTCGGCACGACGCAGGGATATCTCATATCCCAATATGGAATAGTTGATAGGATCTTTCAACGGCGCGTGCAGCAACACCTTTACTGCATGGCCTTTGACAAATCCCATCTCGATCACGCGCTTGCGAAAAGCTCCATGACCATGTATTTTAAGCACAATACCGGTCTGACCGGTCTGTAATTCTGATAGTTTCATTTTCCGACAGTATTAAGATTTCTGACGGTTTGATCGACAGTCGATGCTACATTCTTTCGAAAATTAGCTGTGCCGATTTTACTGTCGTGGACAAGGCTCTCGAGTTTTTCAAGCGCAATAGAAAGCAAACCGCATTTATTGGCCCATATCACGTAGTCCGCCACGAGTTTGTAGGTGCCGCTGAATAGCGCAGCCGAATAGTAGAGATACTTCTCGGTGCTTACCAGTATCGTAATGGCGCCGATCATCAGGCGGTCGATATATTCAGGCGACAAGCCATAAGCCTGCGCCTGCTTTATCTGCTTGCGGATGACGCTGATACGTCCTTTCGACATACTGCCGCGCTTGACTCGCTTCAGCTCTTTGGCCATGGCATCGAATTTTTCGCCAACAAACGCTTCAGGGTCGGGGTTAAGAAAAAATTCGAGATAATCTTTGGCCTCTTTCGACGAGTCATAGACATTGAGGATCACATCCGTCAACTGCTCGGCGGAGAAACTTTTGAGTTCTTTTTTTAGCGCGGTTTTGCTCACTGTTGATAATTAAGCGGAAGTGCCGGAGTATGTTCCGGCACTTCACGGATATTATTTAAGCCATTTGTCGAACCAGCGGAAGAAGAGTCGCTGCCACAACACGGCATTTTGAGGCTTGAGAATCCAGTGATTTTCATCTGGATATATTACCATCTCGGCAGGGATGCCACGGAGTTTGGCTGCATTGAAGGCCGCCATGCCCTGACTGGCAAGGATTCGATAATCGTACTCTCCATGCGAGATCATGATTGGTGTATCCCAGCGATCAACAAAACGATGCGGCGAGTTAGCAAAAGTGCGCTGAGCCACAGCGTTGTCCTTATCCCAGAAGGCACCACCCATATCCCAGTTGGCAAACCACATTTCTTCGGTCTCGAGATATTGCTGCTCCATGTTGAATATACCTGCATGAGCAAGGAAGGCAGCGAAACGGCCTTCGTGGTTGCCGGCGAGGAAATAAGTGGAGAAACCGCCATAACTTGCACCTGTACAACCGATATGCTTGGCATCTATCCAGGGCTCTTTCTTGACATCATCGACAGCCGACAGGTAGTCGCGCATATTCTGGCCGGGATAGTCCTTGGAAATCTGGGCGTTCCATTCCGTTCCGAAGCCGGGGAGACCGCGGCGGTTGGGAGCGATGATCACATATCCGTTGGCTGCCATGAGTGCGAGATTCCAGCGGAAGCTCCAGAACTGGCTTACTGCCTGCTGAGGGCCACCCTGGCAATAGAGAATTGCAGGATATTTCTTGTTGGCGTCGAAATGCTGAGGTTTAAGTACCCATACCAGCATCTGCTTGCCGTCGGTAGTAGCAACCATACGGCGCTCTACTGTCGGCATCGTAAGCTGATCGAAGATATAATCGTTGACATGAGTGAGTTGTTTCTCTTCGTTCTTTTTCTTGCCGATGGTAACGAGGATCAGCTCGTTGGGACGCAGCATCGAGTGGCGAAGAGTCACGACAGAGTTGTTTGTCGCTGTGGCAAGGCCCTGATAATCGAACTCGCCCTGTGATATAACGCTGACAGTGCCATCGAGCGCAATTTTGAACATGGGCTTGACACCATCGCGGTATGCGAGGAAATAGATCGAACGGCTATCGGGGTTCCAGGCGATCTCGTCGACAGTATAATCCCAATCGGCGGTAAGGTCTGTTTTCTTGCCCGAGGCCATTTCCATTATCATGATACGGTTTTTATCGCTTTCGTAGCCATCGTGCTCCATACTGAGCCAAGCAAGGTATTTGCCGTCGGGAGAGAACACCGGAGTTGTGTCGTAGCCCATCATGCCCTCGGTAAGATTGCGAGTGGCACCGGTGGCGAGATCGTAGAGGTAAAGATCTGAATTGGTAGAAATTGCATATTCAAGACCGGTCTTTTTACGCGACACGTATACGAGGCTCTTGCTGTCCTTGCTCCATGCGAAGGACTCAACGCCGCCGAAGGGTTTCATAGGCGCTTCGAAGGGTTCGTCAGACATGATATCTTTTACCTCCGACACTTTGCCGTCTTTAAACTCGCCCACAAAAGGATGAGGGATTTCGGTAACCCACTCGTCCCAGTGCTTGTACATCAGATCGTCGATCACACGACCTGTTGCCTTGGGAAGATCGGGATAAAGGTCTTCGGCCTTACGGGCATACTTCACGGTGCCAATGAGCACCACCTTGGTCTGATCGGGCGAAAGAAGGAAACCACCGATTCCGCCTTCGTGAGCCGAGGCCTGTACACGGTCGCTGCCGTCGGCCGCCATAGTCCACATCTGGGGCTTTCCGTCGGCATCGGGATACATAAAAGCGATGCGGCTACCGCCGTCGATCCACACTGCCGAGTTCTCGCTCTTGGGAGTGTCGGTAATTTTTACAGGCGAGGCGTTTTTCTCTGTGAGAGAAAGAGTGTAGAGATCGTTGTTCGAATTGTTTTCGGCAAGATTCTCGTATGCCACACCGAATAACACGGTCTTTCCGTCGGGCGACACACAAGGATCGCTCACACGCCCCAGGGCGCCAAGGGCTTCGATACTGAAATTGCCATCCGGGCTGACAAATTTTTCTGCGGCTGTAGCTCCCGCTGCAAGCAATAGTGCTCCGGCTGTCATTGCAAGTTTCTGCATAATTTGTTCGTTTTGTTTTTTATGGCCACAAAATTACGCAATTTTTGAGTTAAGTTAATCTTTAATTCATTTTTTAATGTGGTAAAAATTATTAAAGAGTATCTATAAGTCGCAAAATTCTTTTAACTTTGCACTTGCATATATTGAAGTGCTTACAAATGAATAAGAAATTTCTACTTTGCGGCATCGCATTGTGCGCCGCAGCAAGCCTTTTCGCCCAGTCAGGCAACAATGTTATTGATGAGGTTGCCTGGATGATAGGCGACGAGCCCATATACAAATCCGAAATCGAGCAGGCTTACCTCGATATGCAAAACGACCGCATGGCCCTGCCCGGCGATCCATATTGCACTATCCCCGAGGATATGGCCATCGAACGTCTGTTCCTCCATCAAGCCGACATCGACACCGTTGTGGTGCAGGAATCAATGGTGCAGATGCAGGTCGACGCTCAGATGAACTTCCTCATCAACAACCTCGGCAGCAGAGAAAAAGTGGAGCAGTATTTCCGCAAACCGTTCTCCGAGATACGCGAGTACTACGCCACCAACATGCGCAACCGAGCACGCGTGCAGCAGGTTCGAAACAGTCTTACCAAAAACCTCAAGGTCACGCCCGGCGATGTGCGCCGCTACTTCAACAACCTGCCGCAGGACAGCATCCCCTTCGTGCCTCTGCAGGTCGAAGTGCAGATACTTACCCTCAACCCCATCATCCCCCAGCAAGAGATTGACGACGTGAAAGCACGTCTGCGTGAATATGCCGACCGCGTGAATAAGGGCGAAAGCGAGTTCTCGACCCTCGCAATCCTCTACTCCGAAGCACCCGAAGGCATCCGTGGCGGCGAAATCGGCTTTATGGGCCGTGGCCAGCTCGTGCCCGAATATGCAGCCGTGGCCTTCAACCTCAACGACCCCAAGAAAGTGTCGAAAATCGTTGAGACCGAGTATGGTTACCACATCATACAGCTCATCGAGAAGCGAGGCGACCGCATCAACACACGCCATATATTGCTGCGCCCCAAAGTGTCGCAGGCCGACAAGGACAAAGCTATCGCACGCCTTGACTCGGTGCGCACCGATATCGTTGACAAGAAGTCGTTTACCTTCGACGACGCAGTATATTACGTTTCTCAGGACAAGGACACCCGTATGAGCAAGGGCGTGATGGTAAACAGCGAAAACGGCACCACACGCTTCGAGATGTCGCAGCTGCCACAGGAAATCGCCAAGATTGTTGCCGATATGCAGCCCGGCGATATTTCGAAACCCTTCGTAATGCGCAGTCCCAAAAGCGACCGCGAAATCGTGGCTATCGTAAAACTTACTTCGCGCCTCGACGCACATCAGGCTAATCTCGCCGACGATTATCAGACAATCAAGACGATGTACGAAAACGCTCGCAGCGAAGAGATTGTAGACGAATGGCTTGACAAAAAAATAAAAGACACCTACGTTCGTATCGAGGACGGCTGGCGCGGTTGCGACTTCCAGCACAAAGGCTGGATTAAGTGACATTTACGCACTGACCCGAGCCTGTCCGAACCACCAAAACAATGAGCCGTAATACATTCTTTTTTGCATTTTTGCTACTGGCGTTGCCGGCCTTGGTAGCCGTGGTACCCCACGGTAGGCCGACGCCGCCGGATATACGGCCTCAGATACCTACGGCAGACCGCTCGACAGGCAACAGAGTGTTCCTCGAGCAAGCCGACAAGCTGCGAAAAGAAACTGAAGATACTTTCATGACCGTGGTAGGTAATGTGATATTTACCAAAGGCCCGATGATCATGAAGTGCGACAGCGCTCATTTCTTCGAGAACTCGGAGTCGCTGCAGGCTTTCGGCAATATCAGCATGGAACAGGGCGACACCCTCTTCGTGTACGCCGACGAGCTCGACTACGACGGAGCTACCGAGATAGCCACACTTTATGCCAACCCGGGCAAAAAAGTGCGGCTTATCAACCGCGACGTCATGCTGCAGACCGATGTCTTTATCTATGATCTTGCCATAGATCTCGGATATTATGAGGTGGGCGGCACGCTTACCGATCCGTCGAACACACTGTCGTCGCTCTACGGCGAATATGTGCCCTCGACTAAAGAGGCGAATTTCTACACCGACGTACATCTCAACTCGCGCAACCAGGAAGATACCCTCGATATCTTCTCGGACACATTATATTATAATACTGACACACATATCGCCCAGCTCTTCTCGCCCAGCGAAGTCATAAACAAGCGCGGCACCATATACACTACCCTCGGCGTATACGACACCGACAGCAACCGCACGACACTCTACGACCGCTCGACTATCGTGACGGCGCAGGACCACACCCTTACCGCCGACACAATATTCTACGACCGCACAGCAGGCTACGGCGAGGCTTGGGGCGGAATGGTACTTACCGACAGCATACATGATGCCGTGATACAAGGCGAATACGGTTTTTACAACGAATTTGTAGACACCGCATTTATTACCGGCCGTGCTATGATCAAGCATTTCAACGGACAGGACACACTCTTTCTTCACGGCAAATTCATACGCACTTCGGCTCTCTACGATACGACTCAGGTAGCAGCCGACTCCGTTGCCGGCAGACCGGCGTCGATTAAAGTAGACACCTCGCATGTTGCCGTCGTACACCCGGCAGTCCGCTTCTACCGCAGCGACCTCCAGGGCGTATGCGACTCGCTTCGTTTTACCGAGAGCGATTCTACCCTGCGTATGTTTGTCGATCCGGTGGTATGGAGCGAGGAGCAGCAGATTTTCGGCAATGTGATCGAAATGATTCTCAACGACAGCACCATCGAACGTGCCGTACTGCCCGATCAGGCTTTCGCCGCGCAACATATCGAAGGCGAGCACTACCAGCAGATGAGCGGCAAGGAAATGATTGCCAATTTCGAAAACGGACAACTGCGACGACTCGATATCAACGGCTCAGTAGAAGTGATACTCTATCCTGAAGAAAACGACTCAACCATCAACAAGCTCCTTACTGTTGAGAGCAGTTTCCTTACCGCCTATTTCAAAGGCCGGGCTACCGAATCGGTAAAAATGTGGCCACAGACATCAGGAACGGCCACTCCTCTGTTCCTGGCCAGAAAAAGTCAATATTATCTGCCAAAATTCCAATGGTTTGACAAAAGACGACCGGTAGATAAAGACGATATATTCCGAAAGGAAGAAACACCTGAATAAACAATAAAATCAAATAAATCCAATCTAATACCTAATAAACCATGCAGGAAAGCAGACGCAATTTCTTTAAAACCCTTGGTGCAGTAGGCCTTTTTACAATCGTACCGCGTCACGTACTCGGCGGTAACGGTCGTATTGCCCCCAGCGATCAGCTCACGAAAGGCATCATCGGTGTCGGTGGTATAGGTCGTTCGTCCTACCACTTCAGCAGCGACAAGACATGCCGTCTCGTGTCGATGTGCGATGTAGATAAAAACCATCTTACACAGGCCGCCCAGATGGCCAAAGAACGTTTTGGCGAAAATGTGAGCACCTACGGCAACTTCATGGATCTTATCAATGATCCCAACGTCGATGTCGTACATGTCGCTACTCCGCCCCACTGGCACGCCCTCATGTCGATCGAGGCAGCAAAAGCCGGCAAGGATATCTGGTGCGAGAAGCCTATGACACGTACTATCGGCGAAGGCAAGCGCGTCATCGAGGCTATCGAACGATACAAACGTATTTTCCGCCTCAACACATGGTTCCGCTTCAAAGATACTTTCTACGGCCTCGGCACCGAAGTGCAGCCGCTCAAGAAACTCGTTGCAAGCGGCATGCTCGGCTGGCCCCTCACTGTCACAGTGTCCGGCGCCACCGGTTTTGCATGGAAATTTTTCTGGGTAGGCCAGGAAAACCTTACACCGCAGAATGTTCCGGCAGAGCTCGACTACGATATGTGGCTCGGTCCGGCTCCTTACAAACCCTACCACCCCCACCGCGTGCATCAGACATTCCGCGGCTACTGGGATTACGACGGCGGCGGTCTTACAGACATGGGTCAGCACTATCTCGACCCCGTGCAGTATTTCCTCGGCAAAGACAACGAACTGCCTGTCAAGATTGAAGTTGACGCGCCTCAGCAGCACCCCGATGCAGTAGGTATCTGGCGCAAGATTGTATACACTTACGCAGACGGTTGCAAGATCGTTCTCGAAGGCGAAGGCTTCGAAAGCAAGGGCAAAGTACCCTACATCGAAGGCCCTAACGGCAAAGTTTATAAGGGATTCGAATGTACTATCCCCGACGTGATGAACAAGATCGCCGAAATGCCCGATCCCGAACCTCAGCGCACCGACTTCATCGACTGTATCAATACACGTCAGAAATTCGCACTCAACGAACTCAACGGCCACAACAGTTGTACTTTGGTCAACTTAGGTTCTATCGCTCTCCGACTCGGCCGCCGAGAACTCAACTTCGACCCCAAGACTCAAACATTTATCGGCGACGATGCCGCTAACGCCCTGATCGACCAGCCAATGCGCGCAGGTTGGTCAATCTAACCAACATAAAACACATGACTAAGCGATTTTTTTCTACCATCATATCGCTGTTGCTCCTGCTGAGCTTCAGCTTTGACATCTTTGCCCAGGTAGACAACAGGCAGAGAACTGTCGAAACCGTCATATCCGACGGTCTGGCTCAACTGCCGGCCAATACTCGCGAGACCTACGACAAAGTGATCGACGAAATGGCTGCAACAGGCCAGAAAGGTATCGAACTCCTTGCCGGTATGCTCAAACCGGCGTCGAACAACAAGAATGCTCCTTTCGAGTATGCTATCGATGCAATTGTGAGCCGCGTGACAATGCCCGACAACGCCAACCGTCAGGCTGTACATGCCGGTCTGCTCAATGCCATTGCCGCATGCACCGACAATGCCAACCGCGCGTTCCTGCTTACTCAGCTCAACAAGGTATGCACCGCTGCCGACTTCGACGCCTACGCTTCGTGGCTCAACGATGCTTATCTGCGCGAATATGCCCTTGCCGGCCTTGCTCACATGCCCGGCGTCGACGAACAGATAGCTCAGCTGATCAACAATGCGCCCAAATCGGACTGCTCACTGGCCAAACTTGCCGCTTTCCGCAAACTTCAGAACGTAGAACCCACTCTTATGAAATGGGCTGCCGACGGTTGCAAACAGGCTAACAGAGCTCTCGCCGTATGCGGCAGCAAGGCTTCGCTCCCCCTGCTTGAAAAGAAAGCCAAGGCCGGAAACTTTACCGGCGATGCGGCCGACAACTACATCAAGCTCGTAAAGAAACTCGGGGATGCAAAGGCTGCAAAAGCCATGATGGCGGCAAAAATGCCCGAAGCTATCCGCTGCGCCGGCTTGCAGATCTACATGGAAGCCGAACCTAAAAACGCCGAAAAGACAGCGATATCAGCGCTTGGCGACAAGAGCATACAATACCGCACGACAGCCCTCGCTACAGCTCCGGCTATTGTTGGCGACGGCTTCTTCGGCAAAGTTACCGACAAATTCAAATCACTGACACCCCAGACCAAAACCGATGTTACCGAGTGGCTTGCCGACAACGACTACAAAGCTGCCGACAAACTCATTGCCGCCAATGTAAAAGCTGATTACAAGCCCCTTGCAAACTCTTCGATCAAAGCACTTTCGAAACTCGGCGGCAACACCTCGCTTGAAACACTTATCTCTCTGCTCGATGATCCCGAACAGGCAGAAGCTGCAACAAAAGCACTTCTCTCGTTCAACGGCAATATCAACGACGGAGTGGTTTCAGCTCTCGGTTCGTCCGATCCCAAAGTAGTTGAGCAGGCACTCGTACTTGCCTCGACACGTCGTCTCTACCCTGCCTACGGCAAGATCGCAGAACTTACCAATTCAAGCGATGCAAATATCCACAACGCAGCCCTCAAGGCCATCTCAGGCGTAGCTCGTCCCGATAATTTCGCCGACCTCTGCAAGCGTCTCGAATCTGCTGCTCCGGCCGATCAGGCTGCCCTGCAAGCCGCTGCATGCGAGGCTATCGCTTCACTGAATCCCAACGATCAGCACAAACTCGTTTCGGCACAGATCGCCAAGGCCGGCAACAAATCGCTCTACTACCCCATGCTGGCTCAATCGGCTGCTCCCGATGCCATCAATCAGCTCTACAAAGCCTATAAGGCCGACGGCAACAAGGCTGCCTTCGAAGCTCTTCTTAGCGTCAACAGCCCTGCTATGGTCGAGCTCCTCTACGACATGGCTGCTGCCGGCAGCCCCGACAACGACCGTGTGCTCAACCGCTATATCGATGTCGTGCTTTCGGGCTCTTTCGATCCTGCCAAGCTCTACTATTATTTTAGCCGTGGCCTTGATCTCAAGCCCTCCGATGCAGTCGCCAACCGCTTCGTCAATGCCCTCGCGTCGAGCCGCACATTACCCTCTGTAATGCGTGCCGCAAGCGCTCTCAATAATGAGTCCACCTCGTTCTCCGCAGCTAACGCTGTCCGCAACATCATCACAAAGGTTCCGGCTCTTCAGCAGGGTGCCGAGGTTAAGAACATGCTCGACAAGTCTGTGACAATATTCCAGCGCCACAAAGACCAGGGCGACGCCGACGCCGGCTACGCTATCGACGACATCAAAGGCGTATTGGCAGCAATGAACAACAACGGCGGTTTCGCCATCGTTTCGGACGCAGCGAATATCGACAAGGACGCCGAAAACTTCGAATTATACTTCGACTGGAACGGCACTACTCCGGCTACCGTCAACCTCCGCTCTATGCCCCTTATCACTCTCGAACCGGGCAAAGGCATCACTTACGCCGGCAACACCATTGAAGCCGGCAAGGGCTGGAACACCGTGCACATCACAATGATCAACGACCGTATTACCGCAGACGTCAACGGCACTCCCATCGCTGCAAACAATGTGATCGCCGCACCTGCCAAGCCCCGTGGCCTCGTTGCTATCGAAGGCAAGGCCGACGGCCTCCGCAATATCTACTACAACCGTCTGCCCGACACTCCCGTATTCGTTCTTTCTCCCGAAGAAAAGGCTCAGGGTTTCGAAGTACTCTTCGACGGCCGCAACCTCGACAAATGGCATGGCAACACCTCGGCTTATGTACCCGTCGATGGCAATATCTACGTATCGGCTCAGTGGGGTGGCGAAGGCAACCTCTACACAAAAGAGAACTACAGCGACTTCATCTTCCGCTTTGAATTCTACTTCGACGTTCCCGGTGTCAACAACGGCGTTGGCATCCGCACAGGCCGCGATGTTACAGGCGTAGATGCTGCTTATCAAGGCATGGAAATACAGATCCTCGACCACGACGATCCTATCTACCAGGGTCATCCCTTCGGTTATAAAGGTCTCCGCCCCTATCAGAACCACGGTTCGGTATACGGCGTAGTACCTTCCGAACACATCGAGTTCGGCCCGATCAAACAGTGGCACACCGAGGAAATCAAGGCTATCGGCGACAGCATCACTGTTACTGTCGACGGCAAAGTGATCAACAAATGCAATATCCGCGAGGCTTGCAAGGGCCATAACGTAGCTCCCGACGGAGGTTCGAACAACCCCTACACCGTTGATCACAACAACCACCCCGGTCTCTTCAACAAAGAAGGCCACATCAGCTTCTGCGGCCACGGCTCGGGCATAAAATTCCGCAATATCCGCGTGCTCGACCTAAGCAAAAAGAAGAACAAGAAATCGCGTAAATAACATTCCTATACCAAATCTTATGAAAAAACTTGCAATGGCAGCGGCCGCAGCTCTGTTGATATTCACAGGCTGTACACCCGATGCTAAAAATGAAGCAGGCAAACGTGCCGATGCTCTCGACAATTCCGCATGGGAAGTATCCGAATGGATCGCAGCGACAAACGCTCCCGTAAACAATGAAGTAATCGGCGGTGCGGCCGAGCGTGCTGCCGACGGCGCCTCGTGGTTCGTATCGACGATCAAGAACGACAAAAAAATCGTAGATGCCAAATGGATGACCACCGGTCTTGGCACATACGACCTCTTCGTAAACGGTCAGCTTATCGGCGACGAAGTTCTCAAACCCGGCTTTACACACTATGCCAAGACAAAACGTTCGTTTACCTACGACGTTACCGACGCTATGAACAAAGCAGCCGGCAGCGAAAACGTGATTGCCGCTGAGGTTACTCCCGGCTGGTGGGCCGACAAGATCATTACCCCCGGCGGAAACCAGGGCATGATCGGTAAAAAACCGGCCTTCCGCGGCGTACTCCAGCTCACATACGACGATGGCACAACACAGCTCCTCGGTACCAACACTACCGACTGGGTAGCAGGTGTGGCAGGCCCCGTTCGTCATGCCGCCATCTTCGACGGCGAAGAGTATGATGCCCGTGAACTTCCCGGATATGAAACTCTCGACAAACTGTCGACTCCCGAGGTATTCGCTGAGTTTACCGGCGAGATCCTTCCCTCGCAGGGTGCAGAGATCTACAAACGCCACGACATCGCTCTCGAGCCCAAGGTATTATACACCTGGACTGAGATCGAAGGCGCTAACGATCAGGAATTCGGCAAAGTCGTTATCGACAAAGAGTACACCCCCGGTCAGGAAATCACTATCGAACCCGGTCAGAACCTCGTTATCGACTTCGGCCAGAACTCTTCGGCTGTTCCCGAATTCGTATTCTCTGCTGACGAAGGTACAACTCTTACCTTCCTACCCGGCGAGCTTCTCAACGACGGCAACGGCGCCAAGAGCCGCGGCATGGACGGCCCCGAAGGCAGCGTACACCGCCTCAACCTCCGCACTCCCGACCTTGCTTTCTTCAATAAATATACTTTCGGCAAGGACAATGGTTATGTAACCTACTCTCCCCGTCACACTTTCTTCGGCTACCGCTACGCCACTATCAATGCTGACGGCGGCCCTGTAAAGATCAAATCGATCAAGTCTGTACCCGTAACCTCTATCTCTAAAGAGATGGAAACCGGCGAGATGACCACCGGCAACGACATGGTAAACAAACTCATCTCCAACACAGTATGGGGCCAGCGCTCTAACTACCTTTCAGTACCCACCGACTGCCCCCAGCGTAACGAACGCCTCGGTTGGACAGCCGATACCCAGGTATTTGCCGAAACAGGCTCGTTCTTCGCCAACACTCGCGACTTCTTCCACAAATGGATGCGCGACATGCGCGACACTCAGTCGGCACAGGGTGGCTTCCCCGGTGTTGCTCCTCTTGCTCAGTATGGTGCTTTCGACAACGACATGATGCGTGTAGGCTGGGCTGATGCCGGCGTTATCGTACCCTGGGTTGTTTGGAAACAGTTCGCTGACACCGAAATCATCGACGAGAACTGGGACGCTATGGAGAAATACGTAAATCACGTATACGAAACAAAGTACGACCACAAGGCTCTCGCTGCCGAGAACAACAACTATCAGTGGGCCGACTGGCTCAGCTACGAACCCCTCGAAAGCTGCGGTGGCGGTGCATTCGGCCCCAACGGTCCTCTGCCCGAAGCTCTCGACTACTGGAACTATCTCAACGCCAACTACTGGCTTATCGATGCCGGCATGATGGCTGATATGGCTCGTGCCACCGGCCGCGACGCCCAGAAATACGAGAACATGGTTACCGAGGCTCGCGACTACATCAAGAACACATTCTTCAACGAGAACGGCGAATTCAAGACCGCTATCCTCAACACCATGCAGACTCCGGCCCTCTTCGCCCTCAAGAATAAAACTGTAGAAGGCGAAGCCAAAGACAAAATGATCGCCAATCTCCGCAAGAACTTCGAAGATCACGGCAACTGCCTCCAGACCGGCTTCCTCGGCACCTCGATCCTCATGCCTACTCTTACCGAAAACGGCATGACCGATATCGCTTACGAGCTTCTGCTCCAGCGTAAGAACCCGAGCTGGCTCTACTCTATCGACAACGGCGCCACCACAATCTGGGAGCGTTGGAACAGCTACATGATCGAGCACGGCATGGGTCCCCAAGGTATGAACAGCTTCAACCACTATGCTTACGGCTGCGTTGCCGAATGGATGTGGGAGACAATGGCCGGTATCGCTTCTGATCCCGCCAACCCCGGCTTCAAGCACATCATCATGGCTCCCCAGCCCGACAAACGTATCGGTTCGCTCAACGCTACCTACAATTCTGCTGCCGGCCCCATCACAAGCGACTGGAAGTATGAAGGCGACACCTGGACATGGAACTTCACTATCCCCGAAGGTGCTACAGCAACTGTAACACTTCCCGGCGAAGAGACATCGAAAGAATATGGCGCCGGTACTTATACCGAAGTGAAAGAGCTGAAATAAATCATCTCTGATGAATAAAATCCTTACCACCGCCGTGGCGATGCTGATAGGTGCCACAAGCCTGTCAGCTTCCGCCCCGGCGGTTAAATTTTCCAAGATTAGCGGCTATGTGGGCGATCGCATCGATGCCTGCATAGAAGGCCGCGTAAAGCCCCAGGACACCGACACACTCATCGAGCCTTTCCGCCACAACACCGAAGGCGGACGGTGGCAGACCGAGTTTATCGGCAAATGGATGCTTGGCGCTATAGCCACTTACCGCTATCAGCCCGATCAGCAATTGCTCGACAAGATTACCGATGCCGCAAAGCAACTTATGGGCACTCAGCAGCCCGACGGCTACATCGGTAATTACACTCTCGAAGACCGCCTGCAGCAATGGGATGTATGGGGTCGTAAATACACCTCGCTGTCGCTGCTCGACTACTATCGTCTTACGGGCGACAAACAGGCGCTCGCAACCGTATCGGCTGTGATCGACGATCTCATCAACGACCTCAACGAAGCCAATAAGGAAATTTCTGCCACCGGCAACTACCGCGGCATGGCTTCATGCTCCATACTCGAGCCAACGGTATATCTCTATCGCCTATCGGGCAACGACAAATATCTTGAATTTGCAAAAGAGATAGCTGCATCAATCGAGCGCGAGGGCAACTCACAACTCGTTACCAAGGCTCTTGCCGATGTCCCTGTTGCCCATCGATTTGAATTCCCGGCACAGTGGTGGTCGTACGAAAACGGCCACAAGGCTTACGAAATGATGTCGTGCTATGTCGGTCTGATCGAGTTAGGCAAAGAGATCAACGAGCCCTCGTACCTCGAAGCCGCTCGCTGCGTGGCCGACAATATCATCCGCAATGAGATCAACATTGCCGGCTCCGGTGCGGCATTCGAATGTTGGGGCGACTGGCACGCACGCCAGACCACTCCGGCATATCACACCATGGAAACATGCGTTACCTTTACCTGGATGCAGCTTCTGAGCAAACTCTGGGAAAATACCGGCGATTCGCGCTATATCGACGAATTCGAGCGCACGATGTACAACGCTCTCATCGGCGCCCTCCGTGCCGACGGCGGCGAGATATCGAAGTACAGCCCCCTCGAAGGCCACCGCGTCAGCGGCGAGGCCCAGTGCGGTATGCCGATCAACTGCTGCAACGCAAATGGTCCGCGTGGCTTCGCACTGATCCCCGACATGGCTACACGCGCCGTTGCCGACACTGTATATGTAAACCTCTATCTGCCCCAACAAACAGATTACACTATTGGCAAAAACAAGGTAAGCCTCAATATCGAGAGCGAGTTCCCGGTAACAGCGTCCAATAAGATCTCATTCACGCAGACCCGTCCCGGCAAGACTGTCCTTGCCTTGCGTATACCTGCATGGGCGCACGACAAATATCAGATCAAAGTCGACGGCAATACCATAGAGCCTGATATCGACAAAGGCTACGCCTTCATTACCCCCGGCAAAGCAAAGAGCATCACTATCGATGCCGATTTCGCTCTCGACACACGAGTGGAAGAGCTCAACGGCATGCAGGCTGTTGTCCGCGGTCCGCTCGTCTTTGCACGCGACAGCCGTTTTGCCGACGGTTATGTAGATGAATGTTGCGTGATACAGACCAATGCCGACGGCGTTGTCGAATCACGTTTTGCCGCCGATCCGGCATCCTTCGCCTGGATCACGCTTGAAGTGCCTGCCGTCCTCGGCACCGACCTCGAAGATGCGGCAAACAGCTCGCCAAAATATATCCGCTTCTGCGACTTCGGATCCGCCGGCAACGACTGGAATACTTCAGGCCGTTACCGCGTATGGCTTGTAAAGCCTATTCACGCAATGTCCGAGCCCTACCATAAGTACTGATGCAAACTTAAACAGCATTAATTTGTTGTTTAAGAAAAGCATCACATTATGGGCACAATCTCATCAAAGAGCAAATATATTACCGGGTGGATGAACTTCGGTGTCATCGCCCTCTCTATAGTCCTGATAGTATGGATCTCAATCGACACGTTCGAATCGCAGAACTTACTTCAGGACTATCATTATATGCACTTCCAGTTCTGGGTCTGCATCTTTTTCGTAGCGGATTTCTTTGTAGGCCTAATATTTGCGGCCGACAGAGTAAGATATTTCCGCCGACGCATCATATTCCTGCTCCTGTCTATCCCCTATGTCAATATCATAAGCTGGCTGAATATCGACCTGAGCCATGATGCCGCCTACTTCGTGCGTTTCATCCCTCTTGCCCGAGGCGCACTGGCTATGTCGATAGTTCTCGGCTATCTGTCGTCCAATCCTGTGTCGAGCCTATTTCTATCGTATCTGTCGATCATAGTAATGGTCACTTACTTCTGCTCGCTTATATTCTACCAGCGCGAGTCGGGGCTCAATCCCGAAGTCAACACCTATTGGACAGCCCTTTGGTGGTCGGCAATGAACATGACCACTGTCGGCTGCGACATATCGCCGGTCACGGTCGCCGGCAAGATCATTGCCGTCATTCTGCCTATGTGCGGCATGGTTATCTTTCCGCTCTTCACGGTCTACCTTACCGACTATGTCACTCGCATGGTCAAACGAGGGCGCAACGACACTCCGGCAAAATAAAGAACACTGACGACATCAGGATCGGGGATATACCCTTACCGACGGCGCCAGTGCCTCGTGGTGGTGATTGAGTGTGTGTTCTAAATTCCGTCTTCGACAGTCCAGACAAAAGCACGAAGGCCGAGCTTGGGGCGTTCGTCGTTGAACTGTCGCAGTTTCTCGAGCACGGCAGCTACACGGTGGTCTTCTACCATCGTCATAATCGCACCTGCCAGCGAAGGCCATGCGTGGCTGCCGTAGTGGGGCTCGCCGTCTACTGTGCCGCGGCCTTTTACCTGGTCCCACGATGTGAAACCACGGCAGTTGCTGCGTTCGAGCATCTCTACAATTCGATCATAATGTGCCTGATCGTAGGCTATGAAGATAGCTTTCATTTCTTTCTGATTTACTTATTATGAGCCTTACGCAGCTTGCGGCGCTGGTTCTTGACACCTTGCGATGCAAATACGCAGTAGAGCACGGGCACGAAGAGCAGTGTCAGGATAGTCGAGAATGTAAGACCGCCGATCACGGCCGTACCCATCGGACGCCACATCTCGGCACCCTGGCCCGTACCGACAGCCATCGGCACCATGCCGAGGATGGTGGTGAGTGTGGTCATGACCACGGGACGCAGACGCGACTCGCCGCCGTCGATCACGGCACGGCGGATCGACATGCCGCGCTCGCGGTTGAGCGATGATGTAGTCGATGAGCACGATACCGTTCTTCACCACGATACCGATAAGCATGATGGCGCCGATCATCGACATCACATTGAGCGTGTGGCCCGTAAGCCAGAGGATGATGAACACGCCCGAGAAGGCGAACAGAAGCGAGGTCATGATGATGCCGGGATAGGTGTAGCTCTCGAACTGGGCGGCCATCACGATATACACAAGTATAATGATCAGCGCTGCTAAGGTAAGAAGGTCGCGGAACGAATCTTGCTGATCCTCGTAGCTACCCGAAAGGCTGATATTGATACCCTGGGGCAGATCCATTTCGTCGATCTTCTTCATAGAGGCCTCTACCACTTCGCTCATAGGAACGTCCTGAACTACAGTCGACACCGTGACGATACGTTCGCGGTCTTTACGTTCGATAGTCGGAGGTGTGAAGCGTTCTACCACTTCGCCTACATCGCGCACACGCACGCCCTTGCCGGCCGAGTTGTAGATAAGTATATTCTCAATATCCTCGAGCGACGTACGGTGCTCGGGCGCGTACATCACTTTGATGTCGTATTCCTCACCGTCCTCGCGGAACTGCGATGCCAACTGACCGTTGATACGGTTGCGCAGGTAGGTGGCAGCCGTAGACAGGTTGAGGCCGTAGATGGCGAGTTTCTCGCGGTCGAAGTCGACCTGGTATTCGGGCTGATAGTCGGAGCGCGATATGATCACGTCGGCAGTGCCGGGGATCGCCAACAGCTCTTTCTGAAGCATACGGGCAACGGTGTCGGTCTCGGCGAAATCGTAGCCGTAAATTTCATAGTCGATGGTCGACTGACCGCCCATACCCATGCCGCCGGTCGAAACCTGAGCCTTCTTGAATTCGGGGAAATTGCGCAGATCCTTACGCATGGACGCTGCGATCTCCGTGATACCGCGCTCGCGGTCGCCCGGATCGGACAGACGAATGTTCATCGACACGATGTGAGGGCCGTTGTCGCTCATCGATGCGAAGGTATTGTCGCTCGATGCCGAACCGGTGGTATAGTTGATCATCTTGATCTCGGGGTACTTCTCACGCCACAGTTCAACGAGCTTGGCAGTGCTCTCCTTCGAGATCTCCACACGGGTGCCGATGGGCAGCTCAAGGCTCACACGCAGACGGGCATCGTCGGCAGTCGGGAAGAACTCGGTGCCTACCTGGCGTACCAGGAAGAGCGAACCGATGAAAGTAGCCATACACACAAGGAAAGTAACTGTCTTGTGTCCGACCACCCATTCGAGCAGGCGGCCATAGCCGCGGTCGAATGCATCAAGGCCTTTGTTGACCGGTGTAAAGAATATGGTGTAGAGCTTGCCGTGGCTGTTTGTGCGGCGCAGCAGCAGCGAGCAGAGCATGGGAGTGAGCGAGAGGGCGCACACAGTGGATATAATCATCATGATTGTGACCATCCAGCCCAGCTGGCGGAAGAGCACGCCGGTCATGCCCGTGACAAGGGTGAGGGGGAAGAACACGGCGATAAGGGTCAGAGTGGATGCCATTACCGATATGGCCACCTCGTTGGTGCCGTGCACGGCAGCCTGTTTCGGGTCGGAACCTCGCTCGATATGGGTCGTGACATTCTCGAGCACCACAATGGCATCGTCGACCACCATACCGATCGATATCGATAGCGCCGAGAGCGATACGATGTTGAGCGTATTGCCGGTCGCATAGAGGTAGATAAACGATGCGATAAGCGAGATAGGAATTGTGATGGTGATGATAAGTGTGGCACGCCAGCGGCCAAGGAAGAGGAACACCACGATGATCACGAACAGAAGTGCATAGAGCACAGTCTCTACAAGCGAGTCGATTGTGTTACGGATATTGTCCGAGGTATCAACGATGATGCCGAGTTCGACATCCGAGGGCAGGCGTTTCTGAAGGTCGGGCAACATGGCGAGCACCTTGTCCGAGATATTTACCGAGTTGGCACCACTCTGCTTCTGCACAACGATCATCGCACCCTGGGTGCCGTTGTTGTATGTTTCCTGTGTACGTTCTTCGAGGCTGTCCTCTATACGGGCTACGTCGCTGAGATAAATGGTCTTGCCGTCGTAAGTGCCGACAACAATGTTGGCCATCTCTTCCGAAGCCTTGAACTCGCCCTGCACGCGGAGCGAATATGTGTCGGAACCGATATCGAACGAGCCACCGGGGATATTGCGGTTTTCCGCGCCGATGATGCTGCCTATCTGTTCTACGGTAAGATTGTATGCCTCAAGGCGGACAGGATCGACATATACATGTATCTCGCGCTTTGGAGCACCCGAGATCGACACGGAGCCCACACCCGATACACGCGCCAAAGGATTGGCCACGGCATCGTCAAGAATCTTGTAGAGACCGGGCATACTCTCCGATGCGTTGACCGAGAGCATGATGATAGGGATCATGTCGGTCGAGAATTTGAAGATGATGGGTGTCTCGGCATCGTCGGGCATCATCGATGACACCATGTCGAGTTTGTCGCGCACATCGTTGGTGAGCACGTCGATATCCTCGCCATATTCAAATTCGAGGGTGATCACCGAGATGTTCTCGCGCGACTTGGATGTGATATGCTTGAGGTTGCTTACCGAGTTGAGCACGTTCTCAAGCGGACGGGTCACGTTCTGCTCTATATCCTGTGCGCTGGCACCGGAATATGTGGTCATCACCATCAGAGTGTTGGTCTCCACATCCGGATAAAGGTCTATTGGGAGGTTGCGGAGCGAGAACAGACCGAGGATTACCACAGCCACAAAACAGAGCGTGGTCATGATCGGGCGTTTCACCGCATTGCCGTAAAGACTCATATTATAGGGTATTAGAATTTTTAATTAAATATATTTCTGCCAATGGCCATATTACGCACAGCCATTATTTATGTACTTCCACTTCGATGCCGTCGGCGAGACGGGTCTGGCCGGTAATCACGACGGTGTCGCCGTCCTCGATACCCGACAGGAGTTCGTAGGCATTGTCAAGACGCTGGCCCAGTTCTACGCGCTGATAGCTTACTTTGTTGCCGTTGAGTACATATACATATTTGTTGCCGGAACCTGTCTGCTTCACGACAGCGCGGTCGGGCACCACAACATTGTCTTTGCTACCGAGATCAATCGATACACGGGCAAACATACCGGGCTTGATGCGCTCGCCGGCGTTGGCTATGCGTACCTCTACCTGGAATGTACGAGTAGCGGTATCGACTGTGGGATAGATACGCTGTACAGTACCCTGGAATGTTTCTTCGGGGAAAGCATCGAAAGTCACGTCGACAGGCTGGCCTGCCTTGAGCTTCGACAGATCGTTCTCACTTACATTGATCATCACTTTTACAACAGGCGAAAGCTGGCCTACTGTGACAACGGGCAGTGAGCCTGTCATATCGCCCGGATCATAATTGCGAGCTGTCACTACGCCTGTGATGGGCGAACGGAGCACTGTGTTTTCGAGCAAGTTGTCGTATTGCGAACGGGCAGCATCGAGCTGAGCCTTTACCTGGTCTACGGCCTGCTGAGTACCTGAACCGATCTCGAGCAACTGCACCGCACGATTGTATTCGCGCTCGGTCTGCTCGAGGTTGATGCGCAACTGGTCGATGCTCGACTTGTCGAGTACCACGAGTTCCTGGCCACGAGCCACGCGATCGCCAACCTCAACGTTGATCTTCTTGATACGGTTAGGTGTCGCCGGCGCGATATTATTGATATTCTCAGCCTCTACAGTGGCTGTATACACTTTGTTTTGAGGCACTTCCACACGATGTGCCACATCGACCGCAACAACAGGCAGCTCATTGACAACGACTGCTGCTTTGTCGTCTTTCTTGCCGCACGACACCATAGTAGCGGCAACTAATAGACTAAGAGTAAGGCTTGTATATTTCATTTCTTGCTATATTTATCGATTGGAGCATTTCCGAGGAGCAATTCAAGATTGCTGTGAGCGACGAGGTAATTGTAAATCGCCTGATTATAGGACAGACGAGCCTGGGTAAGAGCCAGTTCGCTGTCGCGCAGATTGAGATAGCTTGTAGCGCCCACATCAAAGCTCTTTACCTGAATTGTATGAGCCCGTTCGGCCTGGCCAACGCTCTCGGCACACGACGCTATCTGCTTCACATTCATCTTGATATTGTCTACGGCGACTTTTACCTGCATATCGATGCTGCGCTCGAGGTTTTCACGCTGCCAGCGCATTTCCTCGACCTGAAGTTTGGCCTGTTTTACTTTGTTGAAACGCTGGCCACCCGAGAAAATAGGCACCGAGATCGATACACCGATCGACGAATAGGGATTCCAGCGGAGCTGTTTGAAGGGCGTGCCATTGTTCATGGCTGTCCAGTTGTAGTTTGCCGACAGGGCAAGTGTGGGAGAATAAGCAAGTTTCTCGATCTTGAGAGTCTTGCGCAGTATCTCGGTATCTATATCCATCAGCCTGAGATCCATGTTCTTGCTATAGTCAGGATCGATGGCAAGAGTCTGGCCGTACATCGTTTCTTCGTAGTTTGAAAGTTTGTCGGCTACACTAAAATCGAAAGTCGAATCAACACCCATCAGTATAAGCAACTGCAGGCGAGCCTGTTTGATGGCGATGTCGGCCTGCATGAGCTGAGGCTCGATATTCTTCATGGCGACAGACGTACGCAGCACATCATAGTCGCTTGCGGCGCCGAGATTGAACTGCTTGGTATACATGTCGTAAGTAAATTTGGCCATGTCGTAGCTCTCCTGCATTACCTTCTTCGAATCCTCGGCAAGAAGCAAAGCATAATATGCGTTCTTCACCTGGTTTACGAGCTCGAGGCGGCTTTTCTGAGCGGCTTCCACATTGCGTAGTATCTGCTGGTCGCTAAGTTTTATCGAAGCCCATAGCTGCGGTGCAATCAGAGGCATCGAGGCCTGAAAACCTAAAGAATAAGAGTTGTCAAGACCTACCTTGATACCATTGTCGCCCTTTTTATCGGCCTGAGTATCTATACCTTCTTCCTTATCGCCTCCGCCCATATCGCCGAAGCCATCCATATTCATATACATGGTCTGCTTGGCAAGTGTACGGCTATACTGGCCGCCGAAATCAATCGAAGGCAGTAATTGACCTAAAATTTCGCGCTTGGAATAATCGACACGTTTGACCTCCATATCGGCCACTTTTACGGTCGGGCTTTCTGTCAGTGCTATACTCAGGCACTCATCAAGATCAAGCACCGGAGCATCTGCGCCATATATATTTACAGCGCCGGTTAATGTCATTGCTAATGCAAGCAACGTAATCTTTTTCATCGTGATAGGGATTGGCTTTAAAAAACGGCACAAAATTAGCCATTAATACACCTATTTAATAAATTTAAGTGCTAATAAAACCAAAAATACGCCAATACGACCAATTTACAAGTAAAAAAGACAACTTACAAAAAACTAATATCCTTTGCGGTATTTATCCGATCCGGGATCGGAAGCCTCTTCGAGAATGCTGAGATAAGAATTGTATCTCGATTCGCTGATATAGTGATTTTCGACAGCGCTGCGCACGGCACATCCTGGTTCATGGGTATGTGTGCAATTATCAAAACGGCAATCGGCTCCGCACTTGAATATTTCGGGGAAATAATGGCTTACTTCCTCCTTTTTGAAATCGAAAACACCAAATCCACGGACGCCGGGAGTATCGATGATTCCACCTCCGCCGGGCAGATCGTACATTTCCGAAAAAGTGGTGGTGTGCATACCGGTATCGTGCACGGCTGAGATCTCGGCAGTACGCAGGTCGAGATCGGGGATCAGGGCATTGATAAGTGTTGTTTTGCCTACTCCAGAATTACCCGAAAACAGCGATACCTTGTCATGCAGATAAGCAGCAAGACGGTCTATCCCCTCGCCTGTCGCGGCCGATATACCCATGGTATCATAGCCTATGCTACGGTAGAGATATTCGACGGCCTCGAGCAGCCCCTGATCTTCGGGGTCGGTAAGGAGATCTATTTTATTGAACACCAACAGAGACGGCACATTATAGGCCTCGGCAGTGGCAAGAAAACGGTCGATAAATGTAAACGAAGTGGTAGGATGTGCAAGAGTGGCCACAAGCACGGCGCAGTCGATATTGGCGGCTATTATGTGGGCGGCTTTCGACAGGTTGCTCGCACGGCGGATTATATAGTTGCGTCTTGGAGCCACGGCAGTGATATAGGCTACACCGTCGGGGCCGGGAGCGCTGAGTTCCACGTGGTCGCCTACGGCAACGGGATTGGTCGTGCGTATGCCCTTGATACGGAAATTGCCTTTGACGAGGCATTTGGTCTCTACCCCGGCTTCATCGCGAGCGATATAGCTCGATCCGGTATTTCTTATTATGGTTGCTGTCGTTTTCATTTTAGGTCGGTAAAGTTACGAATAAAACGTAAAACTGAGCCTTTTTTCTTTTTAATTTGTTATTATAGTGAACAAAAAAATTTACAGTCATGAAAAATCTCCTCGCAATAGTGGCTGTCGGTATAGGAATGTTGGGCACAGCGGCATGTGCCGACCTCGGATTTGGCGTCGACTACGACGTGAGCGACAGCAACCCCTACTGGTCGCCAAGCGGCTACCTGGGCAATTATTATTGGAATACTCCGGCATGGGACTACGGCCCCATCTATGGCCCTATCTACAATCCCCGTCCGCCTCTGATCGGCAACGGCCCGGGCTCAATTATACTGCCGAACAGGCCTAACAAGCCATCGAGACCGCCCGAAACTATCAAACCACCGCAAGACAACCGCCCGGGCAATGTAAAACCGCTCGGTCCCAACGGTATCGGATGGAATCCCGGCCCGACAGTACGACCCGGTACCATTCCCCGTCAGGAGAAGTCGAAATAATAAATTGTTTTTCGTGACGTTAGCATAATATATCGTTACAACTATATTTTTATGAAACGCTTTCTGACTTTATTAGGACTTATCAGTATTGTCGTCAACTGCTATGCCGCAGAGCCGCGGACTTATGACTATGCCGTGGTCGACAACGACACCTTGCGCATGGATGTATACATGCCCACCGACACGGCAAAAAGCCATGCCGCCGTGCTCTTTGCCTTTGGCGGAGCATTTACCCACGGCAAGCGCGACGACAGCCGTTATATCGAATATTTCAATTTTCTTGCCGACAACGGCATTGTAGCCATATCTGCGGACTACCGCACCTCGTTGGCCAAAGATCCGCAGAAACTTACAAGCGTCGAGGGCTTCGCGCAGGCTCTTACCGATGCGATATCCGATGCCGTTTCCGACTTCTATACTGCCACATATTTCGTGCTTCAGAATGCCGGGCTTCTTGCCGTAGATCCGGGCAAGATCATTGCCTCGGGCTCGAGTGCAGGCGCAATTACCGCCCTTCAGGCCGAGTATGGCTTGTGCAACGGCCAAGGATCCGGGCTTTTCCCGACCGGTTTTCACTATGCCGGAGTAGTGAGCTTCGCCGGTGCGATATTCAGTGTTGGGCCTCTCAACTGGAGCTCAACCCCTTGCCCGATGCAGCTTTTCCATGGCGACGCCGACAGCAACGTGCCTTATAATATTTTGACGACCGGCCCCGTAAACCTCAGCGGTTCGGCGACAATAGCCGGAACGCTCGCGGCAAAATCCGTACCCTGCGAATTTTATTCATTCCCCGGTGCCAACCACGACATTGCCGAGACGCCAATGAACGAAAATCTCTACGACATCCTCGGATTTGTGAAGCGTGTTGCCGGCGGTAAGGAGATGCTAAGTATAAATGCCGTGATTACCAAGCCCGGGGCTAAGATAAACACGGCACCTATATTTACTATAAACGATTATATCAAGGCCAACATGTAAGCCTCGACAGCCATCAGTTGGCAGGAGTCAGACGGGCAGTATAGCCGCCATTTCGCGACAGACGGAGCGAAAGAGTGTCTTTACTGCTCGTCTTGCCTTCTTTCTTGCGGTAGTCCATCGCCTGACGATGTGCGTTGGGGCCGTCGCTGAACGAAAGAATGTTGTAATCTAAATTCTCGGGCAAGAAACCGAGAGGCACTTCGATCTCGCGGTATTTCTGATCGCCGTTGCAGATCGCACCTATCCACCAGTCATTGCCTTTACGACGGGCTTCGACGATATATTTGCCTGTCTCTGCGGCAAGTATCACAGTCTCGTCCCAGGTCACAGGCACTGTAGATATAAATTTTGTGCAGTCGTCGTTGCGATAATACATAGTGGGATTATCGGCAAGCATCTGTACACCGCTCTCGAACAGGGTATAGAGAGCCATCTGATAAGCGCGCGTACCGATTGAGGCCGAGTTGGGGCGTGCGGCGGCATAATATTCGGGCTGCATGCTGATCATGGCACCGGGGGTATAGTCCATCGCACCCACAGCATTACGCATGAAGGGGAGATAGAGGGTATTGTCGGGACGACATCCGCCCATCTGCTCCATACCGCGTACGCCTTCATACGACAACAGGTTGGGATAGCGGTGCTCGAGGCCGGCCGGTTTGAATGATCCGTGCAGGTCCACGAGCAATGAGTCCTCGGCAGCCTGACGGCATACTCTTTCATAGAAATTGACCATCCATTGATCCGAACGATCCATAAAATCGATCTTTACACCTTCGATGCCCCAGTCGGCGAGGGTCTTGAAGAGATCTTTGTCGAGGTTATTCTCAACCGTCAGCCATGTGAGCCATACAAAAATGCCCACACCCTGCTTCTTGCCATAGTCGATAAGTGCATGAAGGTCGAGACCGGGATTAGGAGTAAACGGATCAAGTGTGCTCTTGGCCCAGCCTTCGTCGAGAAGGATATACTCTATACCGTAATTCTTGGCAAAATCGATAAAATATTTGTAAGTTTCGAGGTTTTGACCTGTCTCGAAGTTGACATCATCGCCATAGGGAGCCCATCCGTTCCACCATTCCCAGCTTACCTTTCCTGGGCGGATCCACGATGTATCTTTGATCTCGCAGGGCGAGGCGAGACGGCAGGCCATGGTCTGGTTCAGAATATCGGCCGGGCTGCCGATTGCCATGAAACGCCAGGGATAAGTACGCGCACCTTTTGTTGTCGCGATATATGGATGTTCTTCAAGAATTCTGAGCGAACGGTCGCCGTTGGGGCCGTACTTAGCCGGCAGTTTGGGGAAGGTCGCGGTAAAGCCACCTTTGCCGTCGCCTTTGAGGAACATCGCCGGGTAATCGTTGAGGTCGCTCTCCGATATAAGAGCCAGACGTGCACCGTCGCCACTCTCGGCAAGCACGGGCAGGGTCGACATCTTGTCATCGGCAGTCCATTCGGTCATAGGCTTGTGCGAGTAATATTCCTCATAGCTTGTGATGAAGCGGTCGGGCTGCTGGAGATGTGCGATAGTAGATTCAGGGAAAGTTACATTATATATTTCATCCGCAACATTTACCTCTCCGTCCTTAAAAGTAGTGACAAAGCGATGAGCTACACCTTCGTCGTTGACAAGAAATTCAACCGAATAGCCGCCCTTGAGATCGAGGCGCAGTGTGTTGTGGCTATTTTCTATCTCTTTGCGTTTCAGAGGCACTACCGGCGTAAGTGTTTCTTTTATCGACTTGCGGCTCACTTTGCCGTTCTTGGCCGATTTAGGCCAAGCATGGCCGTCGACATCAAGTTCGATTTTTTCAACGGTGGCAACAGGTGTGCCGTCGAGATCAACGCTATAGCCGATCACAGTATCGGCATGAACAGTGAGAGTGATTCGCCCCGACGGAGATTTGACAGTATAATCCTTGCCAAACACTGTGCCGGCGCTCAGTAATAAAACAAGTAGTAACAGTTTGAATCTTACCATATATAACATAATTAAATTTAGAGGTCGTAATAACATACGACCTCTAAATCAGTTTATAAAAGTTTTCGTTTCAAAACGATCAGAACAAGCTCCAGCTTACTGTGAGGCCGGCCATTACGATGGATACCATCGACATGAGCTTGATGAGGATGTTGAGCGAGGGGCCGGATGTGTCCTTGAAGGGATCGCCTACGGTGTCGCCCACCACGGTGGCCTTGTGCACTTCGCTGCCTTTGCCGCCGAAGTTGCCTTCTTCGATATATTTCTTGGCATTGTCCCATGCGCCGCCCGAGTTGGCCATGAAGATGGCGAGCACGAAGCCTGCGCTGAGACCGCCTACGAGAAGACCGAGCACACCGGGAACGCCGAAGATGAGACCTGTAATGATAGGAGCTACGATTGCAAGCAGCGAGGGGAACACCATCTCGCGCTGAGCACCCTTGGTGGAGATCTGCACGCAACGGGCATAGTCGGGCTCGGCTTTGCCTTCAAGGATTCCTTTGATCTCACGGAACTGTCGGCGCACTTCATCCACCATATGGGCGGCGGCACGACCTACTGCGTTCATGGTCAGACCGCAGAATAGGAAGGCCATCATTGAGCCGATAAACATTCCTGACAGAACTTTGGGGCTCATGAGGTTAACCTCGAAATATGTCATGAAATCGAGGAACGACATTTCATGGATATGCACTGTCTTATCGCCGATCTGGATGAAAGTCTCGCCCAGGCGTTCCATGCCGATGCGGATTTCTTCGATATACGAAGCAAGGAGGGCAAGGCCTGTGAGAGCGGCCGAACCGATAGCGAAGCCCTTGCCGGTAGCGGCGGTGGTGTTGCCGAGCGAGTCGAGGGCATCGGTGCGGCGGCGCACTTCTTCGCCGAGACCGCTCATTTCGGCGTTGCCGCCGGCATTGTCGGCGATAGGGCCGTATGCGTCGGTGGCGAGTGTGATACCAAGTGTCGAGAGCATGCCTACGGCGGCGATACCGATGCCGTAGAGGCCCATGGCCACATTGCTGAAGTCGAAGCCCGAAGCGAACCAGTAGCTAAGGATAATACCGGCTACAACAGCGATAACGGGGATTGCAGTAGAAACCATACCCAGGCCTACACCCGAAATGATAACGGTAGCAGGGCCGGTAGTGCCGCTCTCGGCAAGTTTCTTAGTCGGTTTGTATGATTGTGAGGTATAATATTCGGTCGAACGGCCGATGACGATACCCACGAGCAGACCCACTACAACAGAGCAACTGATAAGAGCCCAGTTGTCGAGGCCGAGAAGCCAAAGGATAAGGAAGGTAGCGGCTACGATAAGCACCGAGCTGAGGTTGGTACCCAGCGACAGCGAACCGAGAAGCTCCTTGATTGTAGCGTTTTCTTTAGTACGTACGCAGAAGATACCGAGGATCGACAGGAGGATACCTACGGCAGCGATCAGCATAGGAGCCACAACGGCCTTGTACTGCATCACTTCGTCGCCGGTAAGGAGATAAGCGGCAGCGCCGAGAGCCGATGTGGCGAGGATCGAGCCGCAGTACGATTCGTAGAGGTCGGCACCCATACCGGCAACGTCGCCCACGTTGTCGCCCACGTTGTCGGCGATGGTGGCGGGGTTGCGGGGGTCGTCCTCGGGAATGCCGGCTTCCACCTTGCCCACGAGGTCGGCGCCTACGTCGGCAGCTTTGGTATAGATACCGCCGCCCACGCGGGCGAAGAGAGCCTGAGTGGAGGCACCCATGCCGAAGGTGAGCATGGTGGTGGTGATCATGGCGAGCTTGGCTGTGCCCTGGAGATCTACGAGCCAGTCAAGAAGGAGATACCAGAAAGAAATATCGATAAGGCCGAGGCCTACAACCACAAGACCCATCACGGCACCCGAGCGGAAAGCCACGCGAAGGCCGCCGTTGAGCGAATTGCGGGCGGCATTGGCAGTACGGGCCGAGGCATAGGTGGCTGTCTTCATGCCAAGGAAGCCCGAAAGGCCCGAGAAGAAACCGCCGGTGAGGAATGCTACGGGCACCCAGGGATTCTGGAGCTGGAAGCCATAGGCCATTACTGAGAACAGCACAACGAGACCGGCAAATACCCAGCCTACTATTTTATACTGCTGTTTAAGGTAGGACATCGCGCCTTTGCGCACATGCGATGCGATGCGTTTCATTGTGTCGGTGCCTTCACTCTGCCGCAGCATCTCACGGTAGAAGTACCATGCCAGCAGCAATGCGATTACCGCCGAACCCGGCACAAGCCAAAATACTGGATCAATCATTTATGTTAGGTATTAGATTATGAAAAAAATTTTGCCAAAGTTAACAAAAAATTCGCTTTAACACAAACGATTTATCGCTATCTCGGGCTATTTTTACAATTCTTTTTCTTTATCAGCGGATTTTTAATAAATTTGCATTGTGCAATGATGCCGGCAAGTATAAAATCACAGCCCTTATGCGTTCGAATATCTTCTCGCTCATCCTTATTTACATCCTCTTGAACACCGTGTCGGCTATTGCCTGCACATCGATGATCGTGTCGGGTTCGGCCACTGCCTCGGGGCGTCCTCTGCTTTGGAAACATCGCGACACATCGGCCGAAAGCAATTTCGTGCACCGTGTCGACACTCCGGGCAAGTTGGGATATGTAGGGCTTTTCAACGGCGGCGACAGCCTGGTGCTCGATGAAGTATGGATGGGCATGAACGATGCCGGTTTTGCGATAATGAATACCGTGGCATACAATTTGCCTAAGAACGATCCTGACTGGACCGACCGCGAAGGATATGTGATGGCACGGGCTCTGCGCAATTGCCGCACGGTCGATGATTTCGAAGAACTGCTGCGACAGCTTCCGCGACCGATGGGACTGCGGACTAACTTCGGAGTCATCGATGCCGAAGGCAACGGCGCTTATTTCGAAACCGACGATTACAACTACAAACGCTACGATCTGCGCGATGCTCAGGACGGTGTGATGATACGCACCAACTATGCCTACAGCGGCACACCCGACGGCGGCAAGGGCTATGTCCGACATCAGAATGTAGTCGATCTGCTTGCTCCGCAGATCTCTACGGGCAGCATTACGCCGGCTTCGCTGACCGAAGGGGTCAGCCGCTCGTTCTACAATGCCGAGCACGGCTTCGACTTTGCCGAGACAAGCGACTCGGAGGTTGTCGATAATGACTTCGTGCCGAGATATTCGTCCACATCATCAATAGTTGTAGAGGGCATCCTCCCGGGCGAGACTCCCGATTGCCAGATTATGTGGACCAACATTGCCTATCCTCCATGCTGCCATGTAGTGCCTGTACGCCTCGACGAAGTGCCGGCAGAAGTCGACGCCACCGCGTCCGACGGCAGTGCCCGGGCACCGCTCGCCATCGAAGCCGCCGAATACAAGTCTCTCGTGTTCGGCGAAAAAACGAGCAACGGCCAGCGACGCATCAATCTCGACGCACTGCGACCCATCAGCGAAGAGGAGTATCAGAAATCACTCGAAGCATATTCTCGCGGTCGACACTAAACAAGGCTTATTAGTTGTTATTCTTGGCAGAAATTAGTAATTTTGCAGTCGTTATGACAGCAACTGATCTAATATTACTTGCCATTATCGCAATAGCACTCATCACAGGGTGGATGCGAGGATTTGTGCAACAGATAGGCACTGTCGCCGGCATCATCTTCGGCATCATCGTATGCCGTGTATGGGGCGGCGAAGCGGCCGATTACTTAGTATCGCCCGGCACCGAACATGCAGGTGTTGCACGTGCATGTGTGTATGCCGTGATATTCATTGCCGTATACCTTAGCTGTAATCTTCTTGCCCGTCTGGCAAGCTCGATACTCAAAGCCGTAAAGCTGAAAGTGCTCGACCGCGCCGCCGGTGCTTTGATGCGTGCCTTTCTGTGGCTGCTCTTTACAAGTTTGGCTATAAACATATATTTAGGCGTATGTCCAGAAGATCGCGGCCGTTTTCAGACTCCAAACAAGCCCTGGAGATCGCTGACCGTAAATCTTGCGCCAAACCTTTTAGGCTATCTCACAACCTGACACAGCACATTTTTTGTTATATATACATAACTGACAAGAAATGAACGAAACCCCGAAAAAAACCAACCCGAACGACGATATAATATCGCAGACTACCTCGGGCGAATATAAATACGGATTTACTTCCGATATCGACACCGATATCATACCGGCAGGATTGTCGGAAGATGTCGTGCGTCTTATTTCCAAGAAGAAAGGCGAGCCTGAATGGCTGCTTGAGTTCCGCCTAAAGGCCTACCGCTACTGGCTCACTCTCGAACCACCTACATGGGCGCACCTCACTATACCGCCCATCGACTACCAGGCAATCAGCTACTACGCAGCACCCAAAGATTCCGAGCGTCCTAAGAGCCTCGATGAAGTCGACCCCGCTCTTATCGACACCTTCAACCGCCTCGGCATACCACTCGAAGAGCAGAAACAGCTCTCGGGCATGGCCGTCGACGCCGTGATGGACTCGGTGTCGGTGCGCACCACCCACCGCGAACGCCTCGCCGAGCTCGGCATCATCTTCTGCTCATTCTCCGAGGCCGTGCGCGAATACCCCGACCTGGTGCGCAAATACCTGGGCAAGGTGGTGAGCTACCGCGACAATTTCTATGCCGCCCTCAACTCGGCCGTGTTCTCCGACGGCTCTTTCGTCTACATCCCCAAGGGCGTACGCTGCCCGATGGAGCTGTCGACCTATTTCCGCATCAACGCCGCGGGCACCGGCCAGTTCGAGCGCACCCTCATCGTGGCCGACGACGATGCCTACGTCAGCTATCTCGAAGGATGCACCGCCCCGATGCGCGACGAAAACCAGCTCCATGCCGCCATCGTGGAGATCATCGTCGAGGACCGCGCCGAGGTGAAATACTCCACCGTGCAGAACTGGTATGCCGGCGATGCCGAAGGCCGCGGCGGTGTCTACAACTTCGTGACCAAGCGCGGCCTCTGCCGCGGCGACTACTCCAAACTGTCGTGGACTCAGGTGGAGACCGGCTCGGCCATCACATGGAAATACCCGTCGTGTATCCTCGCCGGCGAAGGCTCCGTGGGCGAATTCTACTCCGTGGCCGTGACCAACAATATGCAGCAGGCCGACACCGGCACCAAGATGATACACATCGGCTCGCACACCCGAAGCACCATAGTGAGCAAGGGCATATCGGCCGGCCACAGCCAGAACAGCTACCGAGGACTGGTCAAGGTGGCCCCGCAGGCCGAGGGCGTCCGCAACTACACCCAGTGCGACTCGCTGCTGCTGAGCTCCACTTGCGGCGCTCACACATTCCCCTACATCGATGTTGCCAACGACTCAGCGGTGGTGGAGCACGAGGCCACCACTTCAAAAATATCTGAAGACCAGATCTTCTACTGCAACCAGCGAGGCATACCCACTGAAGAGGCCATCGGTCTGATAGTCAACGGCTATGCCAAGGAAGTGATGAACAAGCTCCCAATGGAATTTGCCGTGGAGGCCCAGAAACTGCTCGAAATAACTCTTGAAGGAAGCGTTGGATAATTAAGATCTCTTGTAAAGATATGGAACTATTAGAAGTACGCAACTTACATGCCGGCATCGAAGGTAAAGAAATTCTCCGCGGTGTCGATCTCACTATACGTCCCGGCGAAGTACACGCCATCATGGGACCCAACGGATCAGGCAAGAGTACCCTCTCCGGCGTACTCGCAGGCGATCCGCGCTTTACAGTCACTGCCGGTACGGCTATGTTTCACGGCGTCGACCTGCTGTCGCTCTCGCCCGAGGACCGCTCGCACGAGGGTCTTTTCCTGTCGTTCCAGTATCCGGTGGAGATACCCGGTGTGTCGATGGTCAACTTCATGCGTGCCGCCGTCAACGCAAAGCGCAAGTATCTGGGCGAAGAGCCTATGAGCGCTGCCGATTTCCTCAAGATGATGCGCCAGAAACGCGCCGTCGTGGAGCTTGACAACAAACTCGCCTCGCGCTCGGTCAACGAGGGTTTCTCGGGCGGCGAGAAGAAACGCAACGAGATATTCCAGATGGCTGTGCTCGAGCCCCGTCTGTCGATTCTCGACGAGACCGACTCGGGCCTCGACATCGATGCGCTGCGCATCGTGGCCGGCGGCGTCAACAAACTCAAGACCGAACAGAACGCCACCATCGTCATCACCCACTATCAGCGTCTGCTCGACTATATCAAGCCCGACTTCGTGCACATCCTCTACAAAGGACGTATCGTACACACCGGCGGCCCCGAACTCGCTCTCGAACTCGAGGAGCGCGGTTATGACTGGATCAAACAAGAAGCCGACAAATTATGAATGTAGCAGAAGCCTTCGGACAATATTCGGCACTGATTCAGGCCAATATCGGGCTGTTCGCTAACGAGCCCGAGCTGCTCTCGCGCTTGCGTGGCAATGCCCTCGGATGCGTAGGAGGCCTGATCGACACATACAAGCCCGACAAAAATATACCGGCCGAGTGTAGGCTCGACGCTCTTTACGAGCCCGACTACGGCATCAATCTTCAGCACTTGCAGATGACTGCCGATGTTGCTGCCGCATTCCATTGCGGTGTGCCCAATCTCAACTGCTACCTTGCCGTTGTGGTCGGCGACGTCGTGCACCGTACAAGTTCTCTCGACAAACTGCCTGAAGGACTCGAGATCTACAGTCTGCGCAATATCCCGGCGCAATATCTCGACAACGCCGAGGCTGTTGGCGCCAAAGGCGACTGCCTGAACGCACTCCTGCTTACCGACGGCATATATATCCGTGTTGCCGACGGATGCCGCATCGACAAGCCGGTGCAGATCGTCAACCTCTTCCGATCCGATACACCTATGATCACGCCGCGCCGTGTGATCATCGACGCGCACCGCGACTCGAGTCTGCGCGTCCTGCTATGCGATCACAGCCAGAGTCCGGCCACTCAACACCTTAGCAGTGAAGTAATAAATATCCGCACTGCCGAGGGCGCAAGAGTCGAGATCTACGATATTGAAGAATCCACACCTTCAACCCATCGCCACTGGCAACTCAATGCCAACCAGGCAGATAACTCCGAGCTCGTCGTCAACACCACCTACCTCCACGGCGGTGTCACAGCCAACGAATACAACATCGATATCGACGGCAACGGCTGCTACACAAATCTTAGCGGCCTGGCAGTGCTGACCGGCGAACAGGTTGTATCGAATAAGGTTGTTCTGCGCCACACAGGCTGCCACTGCACGAGCAAACAGTTATTCAAGACTGCCGTATTCGACAAGGCTCACGGCTCGTTTGGTGGTCGAGTGATAGTCGAGCAGTCGGCACAGCATACCGATGCCGCCCAGACAAACCGCAACATCCTCGCTTCGACAGAAGCAAAAATGGATGCCTCGCCTCAACTCGAGATCTACTGCGACGAGGTAAAGGCAAGCCACGGCGCCACTACCGGCCAGCTCGACGAGCAGGCACTATTCTACATGCAAAGCCGCGGTATACCTCGCGAAGAAGCCCGTCGTATGCTCACTCAGGCATTTATGGCCGACGTGATCGACAATATCGGCTATGAAGTGCTGCGTCAGCGCCTCCATGTGCTTGTAGAAAAACGTCTCAACGGCGACCCGGCATCGTGCAGCACCTGCGCTACCGCATGCCACTCAAACAACTCAGAGTTATGAAAGAATTCGACGTTGAAGCACTGCGCAGACAATATCCCATCCTTGAGCGCAAGGTCAACGGTCGACCGCTGATCTACCTCGACAATGCCGCCACGAGTCAGACACCACGAGTGGTGGTAGAAGCTGTCGAAGCCGGTTATTACGACCGGCGCGCCAACGTGCATCGCGGCGTCCATACACTTTCACAGGAGGCTACAGCGGCTATGGAGGCTACCCGTACGAGGATAAAAGAGTTTATCAACGCCGATTCTTCGGACGAGATAATCTTTACTCGCGGCACAACCGAGGCTATCAACCTTGTCGCATCGAGCTACGGGCAATTGCTCAGCGAGGGCGACGAAGTGATCATCTCCGCCATGGAGCACCATTCCAACATCGTGCCCTGGCAGCTCCTCCAGAACCGCAAAGGAATAAAGATCAAGGTCGTGCCTATCCATAGCGACGGCACACTCGATATCGACGCATACCACAGTCTGTTTACCGACCGAACTCGGCTCGTCTCCGTATGCCATGTGTCCAATGTCCTCGGAACCGTCAATCCCGTCGCCGAAATGGCAGCATACGCCCATTCAAAGGGAGCGATAATATGTATCGACGGCGCTCAGGCATCAGCTCACGAGCATATCGACGTAAAAGAGATAGGTGCGGATTTCTACGCCTTCTCGTCGCATAAAATGTACGGCCCGACCGGCATTGGCGTGCTATATGGCCGTCGTGAACTGCTCGAGGCTATGCCTCCATATCAGGGTGGCGGTGAAATGATAGGTCATGTCAGCTTCAATGGCACTACATGGGCCGATCTGCCCTACAAGTTCGAGGCCGGAACGCCCGACTATATCGGCGCGGCTGCTTTCAAGACCGCCATCGACTATATGGACAATATAGGCATGGATGCAATTGCGGCTCACGAACACGAGCTGTTGGTTCACGCCACCGACGCCATGCTTGGCATACCGGGCATGCGTATTTTCGGCACGGCACCCGACAAGGCCGCTGTGATATCATTCCTTATCGGCGACGCCCACCACTACGACACCGGCGTGCTCCTCGATCAGCTTGGTATTGCCGTACGCACCGGACACCATTGTGCCCAGCCTCTTATGGAGCATTATGGCATAGAGGGTACCGTACGCGCATCATTCGCGCTCTACAATACCCACGCCGAAGTAGATGCCTTTGTCGCCGCCCTACGCCGCGTCGCCGCCATGCTTGGCTGACGTCCGCATCTTCCACATTAAATATAGTATACCGATTGTAAAGACCACACTACCCAGTGTAGTCCACACATTCCATAGCGTCGGGTCGCTGTTCAGCGACTCTACGCCACCGTCGCGCACCTGATTCCACATAGTCAGCACATACATCATATTATTAAGCGTATGTGCTGCAACGGGTACCCATATCGAACCGCTCCATAGCAGCAGATAACCGAAATAAGCACCGAGCAGCATACGCGGCACAAGACCGAAGAACTGCATGTGCAAGGCACTGAAGCAGAAAGCAACTATCCATATAGCCACGTGCACATTCACTCCGCCGGTAACAAGCAGTCGCTGGAAACAGCCACGGAACAGTATTTCCTCGGCAAAGCCGGCAGCCACACCAACGATCAGAAGATTGAGTATCAGCGATCCCGTGCCCGTCTCGCCAAGCATTACCTTGAGAGTCTCGAAGGCGGTATTTTCGAGCGACCGCGACAATTCCTCGAAGCCTGCCATCGATTCGGGCAGACTGATATTATAGTTCCAATATATCACAGCCTCCTGCGCAGGGATGGACACAAAGAGCATCGCCACTACAAGAAAGAGCATCTTCAGACCCGGAGTATTGAGGCAAAGCAAAGCCGCCGGATTACGGCACACAATAACGGATGTCGCCACGGCCGGGATGATGAATGCCACAACATCCTGTACCACTGCGCTCATACGCAAAGCTGCCGCCGGTTTGTCGCCGAGAACATTACCAAGCACAAACGACAGCACTGCCGTGATAACATAGCATATCAGAAACATGCAGAGGAGCAGAAACAAGCGCTGCCCGAGAGACAATACAAGATCGGTTCGTTTCATAATTTCATGTAATAAGTTTCGACAAGACTCCGGTATTCGTCGGTGTACGATCCATCGGAGTTTCGCATGGATAATATTATGTCGCTCACAGGTCCGTCGGTAGGAGAAATATCCCACAGCAGGCGCGAGGGCGATTTTGATGCACTTGTGCGCACTCGGCAGAGGCGACGTATCTTGAGGCGGTTCAGTTCAGCCTGATATACAATTTCATCCTCAAATTCGGCCGGAGACACGAGCCCGAGGTGTCCGCCCGGCTGCAACATATTATTTTTAAGTATGCCGGAATAGGTAAGTGTAGCCTGATGACGCGCGGTAGCGCGAGACTGATCGGCCGAGCGCTCGCCATTGGCGAAGTATGGTGGATTGCTGATCACAAGATCAAAGCAAGACTTGTCCTCGGCAATGAAATCGTTGAAATCTTTATTTACAACACGCATACGGTCGGCCCACGGCGATGCTGCGAAGTTAGCGCTCGCGGCAAGCGAGGCTTTCTTATCTATCTCTATCGCTGTTACTGCGGCCTTGGGTAAAATCTCGGCAGCCAGCAAAGAAAGGATGCCCGAACCGGCACCAATATCAGCCACAGTCAAAGCATCTTTATAAGGTGGAAAAAACCATGCGGCAAGCAGCACACTGTCGGAGCACAGCTTCATGCCGCAGTCGTGATCGTCGATGGCAAATTGTTTGAAATGAAACACACTCATAGATCACTTATATTCCGGTACCGACTGATTGTGTTTGTCAAAAATATTTCGCGCTCTTGCAGAGAAATTTTTGGCTCTGCTCTGCCATGCCGTAGCCTTCACGCTGTCGGCTTCGTGCACCTTATATTTTTCAGGAACAGTAAAAAGCAACCTATATGATGCCTCTTTGAGCCGGGCTTTGCCTTGTTCGTCACGATAGAGTTTCAGATGCGCCATCGCACCGCCTCGTGTGTCGGCAGTCTTCATATTCGACACAAAATTGCCGAGCGAATATATCAGGAACAGCTCCTTTTCGGGGAAATATTTGTTGGGGCGCAACTCCATCGGCTGTATCACATGCGGATGCGCGCCTATGATCATATCCACTCCGAGCGATTCGATATAGTCGGCAAGATGCTTTTGTGTTGAGTTGGGCAACAGTTTATATTCGTCGCCCCAGTGTATACACACCGCAGTCATTTCAGCACCGGCCTTGCGTGCGGCCTCCACATCCTTGCGGATAAGATCCTTGTCGATATAATCGACCACAACACCCTGCCGCGGCTCTATGCCGTTGGTGCCATAAGTATAGTTTAGAAAGGCTACCTTGAAGTCTTTTATATCAACGATCTTGGGTAAGGCCTCCATTCGGGCCGAATCATTGTGATATGTGCCTATATGGTCTATCCCCCTGCTATCGAGATGGTCGATAGTGGCTTTCAGACCCTTTGGTCCATTATCGAGGGTGTGGTTGTTTGCCGTGAGCATCATATCGAAACCGGCATCGGCAAGGGCGTCGGCAAACTCAACCGGCGCATTGAAGCACGGATAGCCGCGGTAAGGCGGTGCACCTACAGGTGTTTCGAGATTGACAACCGCATAGTCGGCAGCCTTGACAATCGAATCGATCTCTTCAAAGCATGCCGTATAGTCATATCCGCCGTCGACACGTGCAACATCGATCTGTGCCTTATGTTGCATCGCGTCTCCCACAAAAAGTAAATCAGCCTCGCCGCTACCAAATACCAGCGAGGCTAAATATGTACAGAACGGAAGGAGCGGATACGACATGACGTATCAGTCGCGACGACGCGCTGCTTCGAGTGTGTTCAGCATCAGCGATACGATGGTCATAGGGCCTACGCCGCCGGGCACGGGTGTGATTGCCGAACACTTGGGAGCTACATTTTCATAGTCGACATCACCGCTGAGACGGAAACCTGACTTGCGGCTCGCGTCGGGTACGCGAGTGGTGCCTACGTCGATGATCACGGCGCCGTCGGCCACCATATTCTCTGTGATGAAACCGGGGCGACCCATAGCGGCAACGAGAATGTCGGCCTTTGATGTGACAGAGGCAAGATCGGGAGTGGCGCTGTGGCACACGGTCACGGTGGCATCGCCCTGCTCGCCCTTCTGCATCAGCATGGCAGCGAGGGGTTTGCCCACGATATTGCTGCGGCCTACGATCACAACATTTTTACCACGTGTGGGAATGTTATAGCGGCGGAGCAACTCTACAATGCCGGCCGGAGTTGCCGAGTGGAAACAGGGCAGACCTACAGACTGACGACCTACATTGACGGGGTGGAAACCGTCCACATCCTTGGCCGGATCAATAGACTCGATCACAGCCTGCTCGTCGATATGACGTGGCAAGGGCAACTGAACGATAAAGCCGTCGACATCAGGATCGTTGTTGAGTGCCTCTACATGACCGAGCAGCTCGTCCTGGCTAACATTGTCCTCAAGACGGATAAGAGTGGATTTAAATCCGCATACTTCACAGGCCTTTACCTTATTGGCCACGTATGTCTCGCTGCCGCCATCGTGGCCCACGAGTATTGCGGCAAGATGTGGTTGATGAAGACCGCGCGAGAGGCGATCTGCCACCTCGGCTGCTATTTCCTGTTTTATCTGTGCGGCTGTTGCCTTTCCGTCGATAATCTGCATTGCGAGTGTATGTTGATTGTGATTGATAGGTTTAAATATTATGAAGTCGCGGCGACAGGGGATCAGCGGCGACGCTTCATCTGCTTCATCTGACGCATCATGGCGGCAGGGTTGGGACCCATATTTGTCATGGTGTGCATCATCTTGCGGATCTGGTCGAACTGCTTGAGCAGACGGCTTACATCCTGTATCTGGCTGCCCGAACCTTTTGCGATACGCTGCACACGAGTGCCACGGATCACTTCGGGATGCTCGCGTTCGTAGGGTGTCATCGACGAGATGATAGCCTCGATGCCCTTGAACGCGTTGTCGTCGATATCGATATCCTTGATAGCCTTGCCCATGCCGGGGATCATCGCTGCGAGATCCTTGATATTACCCATACGCTTTACCTGCTGTATCTGTTTCAGGAAGTCGTTGAAGGTAAATTGGTTGCGCTTGAGTTTCTTGGCAAGTTCTTCAGCTTCTTTTTCGTCGAACTGCTGCTGTGCACGTTCTACGAGCGATACGATATCACCCATGCCGAGGATACGGTCGGCCATACGTGCAGGGTAGAAAATATCTATGCCGTCGAGGCCTTCGCCTGTACCGATAAACTTGATGGGCTTGTCAACAACGCTGCGGATCGAAAGAGCCGCACCACCGCGTGTGTCGCCGTCGAGCTTGGTAAGTACTACGCCGCCGAAGTCGAGGCGATCGTTGAAAGTCTTTGCTGTATTGACAGCGTCCTGACCTGTCATGGCATCGACAACAAAAAGGATCTCGCCGGGGTTGATAGCGTTCTTTATCGCTTCGATCTCGGCCATCATCTCCTCGTCGACGGCCAGACGACCGGCAGTATCGACGATTATCAGGTCGTTGTGATTAGCCTTTGCATGCTCGATAGCTCTCTTGGCGATACCTACGGGATCTTTCACGCCATCCTCTGTGTATACCTCCACGCCGATGCTGTCGGCCAGCACTTTGAGCTGATCGATAGCAGCCGGGCGGTAAACGTCGCAGGCTACAAGCAAGGGGCGCATACCCTTCTCGCTCTTGAGCTTCTTGGCGAGTTTGCCGGTAAAGGTTGTCTTACCCGAGCCCTGAAGACCCGACATAAGGATGATCGCCGGACGGCCTTCGATCTTGAGTGGTGTTTCCTGACCGCCCATAAGGGTGGCGAGCTCGTCGTGAACGATCTTTACCATGAGCTGTCCCGGCTCGATGGCGTTGATTACGTTCTGGCCGAGGGCCTTCTGTTTTACATTATCGGTAAATGTCTTGGCAACTTTATAGTTGACGTCGGCATCGATGAGCGCACGCCTTACATCCTTGAGTGTTTCGGCTACGTTGATTTCGGTAATGCGGCCTTGGCCTTTGAGGAGTTTAAAACTGCGCTCAAGTCTATCGCTGAGTTTTTCGAACATGATATTTTATTAATTATCGTCCTTGCTGATCAAGGACTTCAAGGACTTAATTAGAGGAGACGGTTTGTCGCTGTATCGGGGAAAATGACTGTTGGTTTGAATTCACGGGCCTCATCGGGAGTCATGGTGGCATAGCTCATTATTATCACTATGTCGCCGGGCTGTACCAGGCGAGCGGCTGCGCCATTGAGACAGATCACACCCGAGCCGCGAGGGCCGGCGATGGTGTAGGTGTCGAGGCGTGCACCGTTATTGTTGTTTACGATATAGACGCGCTCGCCGGGCAAAATACCCGATGCATCGAGCAGATCCTCGTCTATCGTTATGCTGCCGATATAATCAAGACGCGACTCTGTGACAGTGACGCGGTGGATCTTGGACTTCAGTACTTGTATATACATTTTAATAATGGATATTGTCGATAAGGCGGACGCCGCCGCAATATACAGTGACACAACCTGCGGCGCCAAGCTCGCCTGCCTCCGCCCATTTCTTGACGGGCTGCATGGTCTTGGCATCGACTATCTGATAATATTCGGCTTCGAGGCCGTCGATATTGTTGATCGCATCGGTCACGAGACGCTCAACGTCGGCGGCTTCGTAGCCCTGAGCCTTGAGATCTACACTGTCGGCCAGTATGCGGTGTATCTGCGGAGCTATGCTGCGAGCCTCATCGTTTAGGCGTACGTTGCGCGAGCTGAGGGCAAGACCGTCGTCCTCGCGAACGATAGGACAAGGCACTATCTCGAGATCAAAACCTTCGAGCTCTACCATGCGGCGGATCACTGCTATCTGCTGGAAATCTTTTTCGCCGAAATAAGCGCGTGTGGGCTGAGCCCACGCAAACAGCTTGCTCACAATCTGAGCCACACCGTTGAAATGACCGGGGCGCATGGCACCTTCCATTACCTCGGCAACCGGGCCGAGATCGAATACTCGTGTATCGGGCTCGGGATATACCTCGGCAGGAGTAGGCACGAAGGCATAATCTACACCACAAGCCTCGAGAAGCGCGCAATCGGCCTCCTCGGTGCGCGGATAAGTGCGCAGATCGTCGGGATTGTTGAATTGTGTAGGATTGACAAAAACACTGACAATTACCACGTCGTTTTCGCGGCGCGCACGATCGACCAGTGACTTATGGCCTGCATGAAGGGCGCCCATGGTGGGCACCAGACCAATGCTCTTGCCTGCCCGGCGCGTGGCGTCGGCTACTTCGGCAAGTCCTTTGACAGTACGGATTATTTCCATTTCTTATCATTCGAGGGCATCTGATCCGATGCCGCAAATTTCAGAGTGCAAAATTACACAATTCCCTCAACACCACAAAATCAAAGGCACTATTTGATCATTTATCCATTGCCTGGCGTATGGCACGGGCAAGCTGATCGGGACATGAAGTCGGTCGGGCTCCGCAAGGAGTACCTTCGAGGAGGTCGGCAACGTCACAGGCATTGCGGCCTTCGCACAGACGCGACACACCGCGTGTGTTGCCGGCGCAACCCTTGGTAAATTCGAGATTACGGATCTTGCCTTCGTCGTCGATGTCAAAGCTGATCTGACGCGAGCATGTTCCCTGAGGGATATAATCGATGTGTTTCATTTCTTACTATATTTACGATACGCCGCGGCCATACGGTTGTGATAGTTGCGAGCCGCATACGAAGGGCCATTGTAGATACGCGAGAATACCGCCCAGTTTTTGTTTTTAAGATGAGTAAGCAGACCCGTATTGCGTATATAATTGGCAAACAGGCTCAGTTGATCATACTCCGAACGTTTCATTCGCTCTACAAATTCTTCGCGTGATGCCGCTCCGCATAGCTTCCAGTTCGACCCACCGATCTGGAACATGCCCCAGAAAGTACTTTCGATAGCGGCGATCGAATCTATTTCCATTGCAGCGCGCAGGCGTGCATGCTGGGCGGCCTGTTGCGAGCCGTACTTCTTGATATTTACGGGCTCAAGCGCCTCGCTTTCTATAAATCGAACGTCGATGCCTCTTCGCGATGTGGCGTGGCGGAATACCGGCAGATCAAAATTAATAATTACCGATCCGTCGGCATTGAAGCCCTTGTGCAGCTTGCCTGTCTCTATCTCTACCACCGCTCGAATCGCGGCCGACTCTATGCCTAATTCCTCTGCGATCTGATCATAGTCCATATCGCGGAGAGGGCCGTCGTGCACAAGCTCGGGGTGCGGCAGAAAGGCCGTATGCAGTGTATCGTTTTCTAAAATAATATATGTACGCCCCAGCGAATCCACCTCAACGCCCATTGTGTCGTACACATAGATGGTGTCGGGCAGAAAACGAACTCCCTGCCACCTTGCGTTGGCACACAAGGCGACAAGAAGTAAGATGGGGATCAATAGCTGTCGTGGAGCCAAGCTATATCAAAGTTTGGCCACCTTTTCGAGCGTACGGGTCAACTGACCGTAGAAACGCTCTACTGCAGGGATATACATACGCTCGCTGGGAGAGTGTACGTCGCGGAGAGTCGGGCCGAACGACACCATGTCGAGGTGGGGATATTTCTGCAGGAACAGACCGCACTCGAGGCCTGCGTGGATAGCTTTGATAGCCGGTTTAATACCATAGAGCTCTTCGTATGCTTCGCTGGCAAGGTGCATGATCTTGCTGTTCATGTTGGGAGCCCAGCCGGGATAGCCGTCGCCGTGAGATACCTCTGCACCTGCCAGACGGAAGAGAGCCTCTACCTGGTGAGCGATGTCCCATTTGCGCGATTCTACCGACGAGCGCTGGCTGGTGGTAACCAGCACTTGTTGTCGCCCTTCATCTTGACAGAAGCAAGGTTGGTCGATGTCTCGACGAGGCCTTCGAGGTCGCGGCTCATCGAAATCACTCCGTGAGGAGCGCTGTAGAGAGCCTCGATAAGAGCCTGCGATGTACCGTGGTCCATAGCGTACTCGGGACGATCATAGCTTTCGAGCTCGAATTTGAGAGTTGTTTCGAGACCGGCGTATTCGTTTTCGATGTCGGCTACAAACTTATTGAATGCCACACGCACCTGTTCCTTGCGCGATGTCTCTACACCGAAGATGGCATGAGCAGCACGGGGAATAGCATTGCGCAGGTTGCCACCGTCGGCTTCGCAAAGTGCTATCTCGTGCTCGAGGCTGAGACCGTAGAGGAAGCGGGCCAGCAGCTTGTTGGCATTGGCGCGGCCCAGATGGATGTCGCCGCCCGAGTGGCCGCCGAGGCCACCCGATATGTCAAACTTGAAATAGTGGAAATCGGTGGGCGCGAACGAACGCTTGTAGGTAAATACGCAGGTTGTGTCGACACCGCCGGCGCAGCCCACGAAGATCTCTGCATCGTCCTCCGAGTCGAGGTTGAGCAGCATTGATGCTGTGAGCATGCCGTCGCCGAGGTTGTTGGCGCCGGTAAGACCGGTCTCCTCGTCGACTGTAAAGAGTGCTTCGAGGGGGCCGTGGACGAGCTTTTGTCGGTAAGTACAGCCAGAGCGGCAGCCATGCCGATGCCGTTGTCGGCGCCCAGAGTGGTGCCGTCGGCACGGAGCCAGTCGCCGTCTACAATGGTGTGGATAGGGCTGTTGTCGAAGTCGAAGCTCTTGTCGTTGCTCTCGCACACCATATCCATGTGAGCCTGCATAGCCACAACGGGTGCATTCTCATGGCCGGGAGTGGCAGGCACGCGCATTACCACATTGCCGATCTTGTCGGTTGCTACTTCGATATTGTTTTTAGCAGCGAAATCGAGCAGATATTCGCGTATTTTTTCTTCGTGTTTCGAAGGACGGGGCACGTGGTTGATCTCGTCGAAGATCGCAAACACGCGAGCCGGTTGAAGGTCTTTGATAGTCATCGTTATTTTTGTTTTATGACCGTTATAAAAGTTCTAAATAAGTTTTCATTTTTAGAAAGAATGTTAAAAACATTCACTTTCGCCCTCTAAATTACAAAATAAAATTGAGTTAACGAAAAAAAAGCGCCAACTTTCGTTATATTTGCAGCGTCAAAGCGAAAACTCGCGAATGAAAACAGTAATTTTGACTATAATCCTGGTACTGATATCAGTCGTGCTGCTTGGGGTGAAAGTGCTCTTTGTCAAAGGGGGCAAATTTCCTTCCCACCACCACTCGGCACACCACAGATCGTAATACCATACAATAACCAATATAATGAAAAAACTGTCCGTTACAGTAAAGACATTAGTAGCCTGCGCCCTCATCTTCGGCGCCAGCTCGTGCAGCAACAATGAGGCTAAGACCGAAGCAACTCCAAGCGCCAACACTGAGACACAGGCAGCTCCGGCTCTCAACATCCGCTACATCGTAGCCGACTCGGTAATCGGTGCTTACACCCTCGCCCAGCAGCTCATGGAAGAGCAGCAGCGCGAACTCAACAAGCTGCAGCAGTGGCACGAAAGCAAGCAGCGCGAACTGCAGGGCCTTGCTAACAGCATCAACCAGAAACAACAGAACAACGTATACTTGACCCAGGCATCCATGCAGGAAGACGTAAACAATCTGCAGAAAAAGAGCGAGGAAGCCGAGCGCTACTTCTCTACCCAGCAGCAGCGTCTTGCCATCGCCGGCGAACAGATGCAGCGTCGCCTCAACGACTCGATCAACAACTTCATCCTGGACTATAACGCTGTTCACGGCTACGACGCAATCCTTCTGAGCGAAGCAGGCGTATACTTCAAACCCGAGCTCAATATCTCGGCCGAAGTGATCGAAGGTCTCAACGCTCGTTTTGCAGCCGCCAACCCCACCGCTTCTAAATAATAAAAAGATCCCGGCTACCAAGCCGTACATTTTATAACACATCAGCCACTCCACACAAGTGGCTGTTTGTGTATATACACGAGGCTTTGCAGCCTCTATAAAACACCTTATATCAACCCATGAGACTTTCACATCGACTTATCACAACACTGGCCTTCGCCGTTATTCTCTCGGTCCTGCCGGCCGCCGCGGACAAATTACCCTACGAATTTACCTACAACGGCAAACATTACCGTGGATACGAAGGCGTGATCGACGGTAAGATGAAAGTAAGCGTAGAACGTGCGGAGCATCCCGATTTCGACCAACAGGAATATACCGTATGGTTCGAAAATGTAGGCGACAAGCCGACCGAAATACTCGAGGACGTGTACGCCTTAAAAACATCCTTCAACGGATCCAAACCCGTGCTCCGTGGCTGCATGGGCGACCACGAGAATTTCTACAGACAATACAGCACCGACCTCGCCACAACTCCTGTAAAATTCGTGTCGACTGAGGGGCGTGCAACACATATCGTATTTCCATATTTCGATCTCGTGCACGGCAACGAAGGCACTCGCATTGCTCTCGGATGGGCCGGCACATGGGAAGCAAGTTTTACCGCTGTCGGCAAACAGACTCTCGTGGAAGCCAAAACCAACTTCGGCCTCAAGACTGTGCTGATGCCGGGCGAAAAGATTCGCACAGGCCTGGTAGTACTCCTTAATTACAAGGGGCGCGACGAACATACGAGCGTCAACAAATGGCGGCAATGGTTCATGAAATACAATCTACCAAAAGCCGATGCCGAGGGCAACGACCTCAAACCATTCTGGACCACATGTTTTGCCGGCGACACAGGCCTGCCCAACTCCGACGGTTCTATATCAGAAACTTACTTCACATGGCAGCGCACGCTCAAGAAACTCGAACACGAGAAACTGCTGCCCGATTTCAGATGGTTCGATGCCGGATGGTACTTCGACCCGGCTTGCAAGACCGTGCCGTCGGACTGGTGGGGCTCGATAGGCAGCTGGGAACTCGACACCGTAAAATGGCCGGGCAACTCATTCCGAGAATCAAATGAAACCTGCCACTCGCTCGGAGTAAAAGTGCTCGCATGGTTCGAGCCCGAAAGAGTTACTCACGTGGAAGATCTCGCCGCAAACTTCGGCTACAAACCCGAATGGGGCATAAAAACCGACCACTGCATCACATCAAACATCGGTAACCCGGAATGCCTTCAGTGGACTCTCGACAGGATTACAAAAATGATGGACGAAAACGCAGTCGACATGTACCGCGAGGACAACAATTCCGACCCTGCGGCGGCATGGAAAATACTCGACAGCCGCGACGAAGAGCTCTACGGGCTGCCACGACAGGGAATAAACGAAAAAAATGTATACAAGGCCATTACGCTCTTTGGGACGGTATACTTGCGTTCTGCGCGAAAACCGGTAAATGTACATTTATGGATTCCTGTGCATCGGGTGGCGGACGCAACGACATCGAATCGCTGCGACGGGGCGTACCTTTGATGCGATCCGACCACGACCGCACCACCTCCGCCATGCGCCTGGCTCAAAGCGCCGGTTTCAACAAGTGGATTCCCTTCCATGGCTCGTCGATCAAGGACACACAACATCAGCTTGAGGCTTCAAGATTTACCCCGGACAGTTATGTAGTCCGGGCATCCTACCTGCCGATTATCAATGTATCGGGCGCATACACCCACAATCCCGAACTCGACTTCGACGCTTATCGAAATATCATCGCCACCTGGAGAAGTATCAACCACCTCCTTACCAAAGATTTCTATCAACTGTCGCCCTGGCACACCCACACCGATACCGACGGCTGGACAGTGTACGCATACCACGACCCGACTTGCGGCGATGGTATCCTCACAGCTTTCCGCCAGGAAACATGTCCCGACGACAGCTATGAAGTGGCCGTTCCTTTCGCTCTCGAAAAAGAACGCTACTCAATAACCGACGAGGACACCGGCCGCAATTGGATCGTCGACGGCAAGGAACTCCGGAAAGGCATCACGATAAGCCTCCCTCAGCCACGATCGTCGATATTGTGGCATATCAACAAGATATAGACACAAAGCGCTATAAAATATTTCCTCGAAAAGCGATAAAAAATTTTGCTAATCGACAGAAAATTCGTACCTTTGCGCTCGCAAAGGGAGCGTGCGCGTGCGTACGTAGCGCCAATGCATATATAATTAACCTCATTATTAACTAATTAAATGAACGAATTACAGAATTCGCCTATCGCAGATTTCGACTGGGAAGCATACGAGCATGGCGACACCAAAGGTGAGCGTAGCCACGAAGAACTCGAGCACGCCTATGACGAATCGCTCAACACCGTTAAAGACAAAGATGTAATCGAAGGTACCATCATCGCCCTCAACAAGCGCGAGGCTGTGGTTAACATCGGCTACAAGAGCGACGGCATCATCCCCATGAGCGAATTCCGCTACAACCCCGACATCAAGGTCGGTGACACCGTCG
>JAAGKN010000745.1_pt1 | contig 52320 bp, 41 predicted proteins | sample 6206371 | NCBI WGS metagenome assembly JAAGKN01 (sample SAMN11533720, study PRJNA540317) | gut metagenome | isolation source: fecal pellets from male and female animal of same cohort | host: Peromyscus leucopus | place: USA:CA | collected 2017
AAACAAACTCTAAAAATGTAGTATCTTTGCACTCGCAATGCAGAGGCAAAGCGAGACACGTTGCCGCAATAGCTCAGTTGGTAGAGCATTTCATTCGTAACGAAAAGGTCGTGGGTTCGAGTCCCACTCGCGGCTCGAATTTAAAATTCTCAGCAAGGAGAGGTGCTCGAGTGGCTGAAGAGGCACGCCTGGAAAGCGTGTATAGGCCAAAAGCCTATCCCGGGTTCGAATCCCGGTCTCTCCGCTAAGGAAGCTACCTGATAATTGAAGTCGGGTAGCTTTCTTTAGTTTTAAAGATCTTAGTTTGTCTCACAAGAAACGCCCCAAATAGGTTGCCCTACTGTTTATATTTCTTGAGAAATGGATCTTATCGTTAGTGAAATTCACACATCCCACAAAAAGGATTTCATTCTTATCTATTAGTATCCAATAATTGGGGGGACATTTCAAGTCTGTTAATCTTCAACAGAGTCTAAACCATAATAATGCTTGATTGTTAAAATGATAAGTAGAAATTGATGTTAATCATACATCTTAATATCAATTTTTTATATTGAAATAGAAAAATTGGCTGAAGTATTATGGATATTGTAGAAATAGGAATGGCTTTTGATATAGCGGGGCCGCTCATCGCAATCGCTTTCATTATTGCGGGGGCCGTTAAGGCTTGGCCTTATCGTAAAACTGATGCTGAAAGATTCCGTAAGATATATAAACCATATAAATATTGGGGTTTTGGGCTGTGGTTGCTTTTTAACTTAGTAGGCATACTGTTGGTGATCATAGCTTGACGTTTTTATAAATATTCATGTTTTCATGAATTGTTTTGCTACATTGGATATTTGTTGTATATTTGCGACAAATAATTGGTCAATTTAACCAATACGCAATTTCATCAACATTCACATTATATTAATTATGCAATTTTACGAAAATTTTTTCTAGCCAGCCACTCTTTCATTGGCTCTGATGGCTGTAGCCTGTGGGGGCGATGATGAAGATTTTGATGCTCCCGATGGACCCGAAGGAGAAGGTTCCATGGAGCAAATGACCCCAACACAATCTAAAGTTCATATTCAAGAAGTAACTACCGACTTCATGGATAAGTTTGATCCTGCCGACCAAAAAGAGGCAATAACCCTTTTCAATGACTTTGGTGCGCTTTACGGAGACCTTGATCTCCCGCTCAATTTCCAAGGGGAAACCAAGCAATATGCTCCAGGAAAATTTTTCAGGACTTTGGCTAAAGGATTGTCCGGCAAAGATGTTGTAGCGCTTTCACGAGCCGCTTCAAGCATTGTGTATAATATAAAATTCCAAGCTGCCACAGGTATCTATGAACCTGGTAAAGAGTCATGGACTAAAGTTCAAAACTCTGATAATATCGTGTTTAGATTCAACGATAAGAGTGGTCACAGAGCCGAGATGATAATCACTGGCAAGGGTGCGACCAACGACCTCAGTTTTGACTTCAATGATGAGGATGGATATTGGGATTACGATCTTCAGCAATGGATTACAGAGGAATATGTCTACACCTACAACATAAGCATTCCGCGTGAAATTACGGTTAAAGTAAGCGTCGGTGGCAATACACTTGTTGATGGACGTGTCAATTCAACGGTTAATGTTAAAGGGCACAATTTCGACATCAACGCTGACATGACTGTTGCCAACATACGCGTTACCGCAACTACAACAGGTAATGACAGCAAAGTCACCGAGTCGTCAGAGGTATATGTATCAGGCGAAAAACTTGCTACTACTTCTGCAACCGTAAACGGCAATGACCTATGCAACATCGAAAAAATTTATCAAGCGATGGAAGAAGCCGATTCAGATGACTATGACGATGATGATGACTACTCATCGATGCTTACCGTTTCAGATTTCATCAAGAATGGTAGCGCAAAGGTCAGTCTTATGGACCAGTTGCAGATATATGCACAAGGGAACCTAAATAAAGAGATGGAAATGCTGATGGATTCCTATTGGGATTCCTATGAATATGATGGCAACAAGAATGCTGCCAAGAGAGACTGTGAAAAGGCAGCGAATGTATTCAATAACAACATCCACGCTCAGGTGCGCTTCAACAATACGGCTACAGACCAGGCAACAATAACATTCCGTGCCGGTCTTTATGAAGAGACTTATTATAACTATTGGGAATACTATGTTGAGCCACTCCTTTACTTCCCCAAGGATGGAACTACCTATTCATTTGAAGATTACTTCTCGGGGTTCAACTCATTGGAGACTATATTCAACAATCTCGTAAACAGATATGCCCTTGCCTTCGGTAAGTAATGATGTTTAGAGCCTGTCTCACAAGAAATATTAACGATAGGGCGGTAACTCGTTGGCTATGGAAACTTCTTACCTTCGCCTAAGCTTTTTGTACAAGAATATCAGTAGGTTTAAATGTATTTCTGAGAGGACGTTAACATCTTTATTGTCTTCACATATTCATAACGAACTGTAGTAATAGAAATTACCTATGCAGCGCATCTCGTTAACATTTCTTGTGATACAGGCTCTTAATCCGAAATATATTTCATGTGCCATGGGAGTGAGGTTTTCACTTCCATGGCTCTGTTTTTTTACCGGGATAATGACAATGTGGGCTCGAGAGGAATCTTCTGACACCATTCAGCAGAACCTTGAGACTGTGACAGTCGAGGCTAAGAGCATTCCGCCCAAAAGGTTACTTGATGATGGCACAGTGATTATGAACAAGCGAGGGCTATCGATGACCGCCCGTCGGTTTGGAGAAGCCGACTATATCGAGCTCGTAAAGACTATGGCCGGCGTGAACACAGCAGGCGACTATGGGTCAGGACTTGTCATAGATGGCTTCGAACCATCCCATACCATCTACCGCATCAACGGAGCTCCGGTATTCTTTCCCTATCGTTTTGGGGGAATATTCTCTACATTCAACTCACAACATTTTCCTTATGTATATTTTGAGCGTTCAGTCCACTCATCATCTATGCCCAACCGTCTTGGAGCACTACTTGATTTCCACACACTTGAATCGGCTCAGCAACCGATATCAGGCGACATTAACATAGGGTTGCTGTCATCATCATTTACTATATCGGGATGCTCAGACAAGGTAACTGTCACAGCCTCGGCACGCGTTTCGTATGTCGACCAGCTTTATGGTCGATTTTTTAAGCAGGATGATGCTGCTATAAAATACAATTTCTCAGACTTTAATATTTCAGCATCCTGGAATCCATCTAAGGCAGACCATTTTACGGTTACCGGATTTCACTCAACCGATAAATTGCGGCTTGATGATTCTGATTACGGTATGAACACCCGATTGAAATGGCGTAACAGTCTTGCAGGAATAAATTGGATTCATCAAGATAATGATGTAAAAATTAACACGGATGTGCATTGGAGCTATCATTCCAACCGTCTATCGCTTGAAATGCCCCAAATCATATTTTTCGCTCCCTCCTCCATCTCTAACCCTGGGATATCGATCAATGCCCGTTTGAATAGCGATAGAGAGCAAATCAATTCCATCGACATAGGGATCGAGGCCCAATATTATCAAATACAGCCACAATGGGCTTTCTCTACAGGAGTAGGCTCGCTTGGTGGGAATAAGGCTTCCCGTCAGAATGCTATAGAATCCCGAATTTATGGGGACCTGGATTTCAAAATTGTCGGCAATATCAATTTCAAGATAGGTTTATCGGGCACTATATGGCATAATAATAGTTATAACTCATATTCGCTCGATCCAAGAGCTACTCTGAGCTGGCAACATCCCACTACCGGACTGTGGAATATAAATATAGGTAGATACACACAGAATCTTCACCATGTCGGACTCTCTGAAATTGGTCTCGCATCTAACTTCTGGTTGGGTTCATCTACCACGCTTCCCACCCAGAGAGCCCACAGCATTTCAATTCAATGGAGCTCACAGTATCTCGATAATTCATTAACAATTTCAGCAGAAACATATCTCAGGCGTGTGACACATCAAGCAGAATTTCGCGGCACGATACTCGATATAGTAGATAGCAATTACGATGTCAATAATCATATCGATATCGCCAACGGGTATAATACAGGATTTAATCTAAGTATCGACTATCGTTGCCATCCTTGGGCGGTGTCGGCCAACAGCTCATACGGAATAGCTCTACGCAAAAATTCTGAAATTAATAAAAATCGTTGGTGGCATAGCATCAACGATGCAGGTTTCTCTTGTCGTGGAGAGCTTACACGATGGTTAGGGAAAAAATGGAGTGTCACGACTTCGGTCCATTACTCTTCAGGCCGCCGCTATACTCCGGTAACAAATCTTTACGCCATAGCCGGAAATCTGATGAAGGAATACGGAACTCGCAATTCAGCCCGTCTGCCATACTGGATGAGGGTCGACTTTTCTGCAAATTATATTTTTTACACCCACCACGACATAAGGCATCAACTCTCGCTGGGCTTGATTAATGCAGGTGGGCACAGAAATGTAGAAATGCAATATTATACATTCAACAATGATACGGAGACTGTGTACCTCCACCGCGTATACTCTATCTATAGATTCATTCCGTCCATAAGCTACTCAATAAGTTTTTAAACGATACATCCACGAAACAAAGCAGGAATATGAAAAGCAGATTAGACAAAATCATAATTAAATTGTTGTATGCTACTTTATTTTTAGCAGTCTCCTGCGATATCGCTGATGATAATACAACTCGCGAGATGGCGGTAATAGATGGATGGATTAACAGCGATGGCCATCCGGTCGTTCTGTTTACGACAACAATCTCTCCCGGTTCACATACTCCTATCAATGAACATATCATAAACTGGGGGAGAGTCACCATTGATGATGGTGACAGGGAGATAGTGATGACTGGAGGACCTGACGGACGCTTCTTTCCTCCATATCGATATTACACACTTGACATGACAGGAACTCCAGGGAAAGAGTATACAATAACTGCTGAATGGAAAGAGATGAAGGTAAAGGCTACTGCCAGAATGTTAGCGCCTACACCTATCGATAGTTTTAAAGTAGAGAAAATAGATGGCAATGATAGCCTTAGGGCTGCAACACTATATTTTACAGCCCCGAATGATTGCCCGGCTTACTACTATATTGCAATAGAGACTGACCATAGCTCGAGACCGTTACCCTGTTCGCTCGGGTGCATACGAGTCGATAATCCGGGCGAACAAGTCACAGCACCGGTGATGCGTCCCAAAGTAAGGCTTGACTCATTGACATATATACCACAATTACAGGTAGGTGATACGATAGCACTTTCTTTATGTCGAGTTGAAAAGGAAATATTTGATTTCTGGAAAGCATATGATAATGCAGTAGTATTCGGTGCCTCACAATTTGCCGGTACCTCCACATCTTTGCCAGGAAACATCGAGGGAGGTTACGGAGTGTGGTCACCGCAAGCGACAAGCACAATTGTTAGGATAATAAAATAGAACCGGCTCTAAGATCCGTCTCACACGAGATGGATTTTAGTACTCTGAACCAGTGAGAAAAATTTGAAAATAGATAAATAAAAACAAAAATAAGGATGAAATACAAGTTATGTGGATTGGATTTTACCTTATCTAAGGTATTTCCTTGCAACAGGAAAACCGGTAATTTTGCAATGTGAAATAAATAATATCGCAGCAACCACATGATAAGAGATAAATTTCTTTACACGTAAGCTTATAGATAGCAAATAAGTCTGGCCGGGAGGTCAGACTTATTTGTTATTTAATAGCCAGTCGAACAGGAAAGACAAGCTAAATTGAATTATTATACAAAACATTGTCATATTTGAATTTTCCTAATTAGACAAAATTCATTAAATTTGCAGTTCATCAGCGAAAAAATTCTCACAGTTATGCTTAACTTGAAAAGGGTTGCCCAAAAATTGAAGAAGAACAACTACTTGCGTTCTCAAGTTGTATTATTTATTGATTTACTTGCATCATTCATTGCATCGATGGGAGTGTTTTCGATAATATTCCTTCTTTTGCAACACAATAATGTAAGCAATGGGAGTGCTGTTACCTGGATCACATCATCTGTGATTGCATCATTGGTCTCGTTTATATGTTTTAGAGTATACCGGGCAATAATACGCTATTCGACACTCAGAGAAATAGGTCGTATAATCATGGCCTGTCTTTTCAAGGTATTTCTCGAATGGGTTGCTATGCTGGCATTCTCAACCATGTCGATTGACAGCATGCTGCTCTATGGAATGATTTCCATCGATTTCCTTCTGTCTGTATGCTTGCTGGTGATAGTGAGGGTATCAATGATTGTTGCTTACGATATTATGACCCGTACAAACAACCAGAACAAACATATAAAAAGAGTACTCGTCTATGGATTGAGTGACAAAGCGATAGCTGCTGTGACACGACTAAGAAACTCACCTCACTACGAGATAGTAGGTTTTCTTAAAAACGGAGGAACCAGCGATAATCATCAGCTTGGCGGGATGCCGGTATATTGTTATAAAGATGACAATGAGTTTTACAACATTGTAGCCCGCAACGATATCCACGGTGTTCTTTTCCCTTATGTCGCTGATGCACGAGAAGAACAGGACGGACTCCTCACATATTGCCGTAAAGCCCAAGTGAAAACATATATTGCTCCAGGCATTGACGAGTTTACCGAAGGTTCCTCTCTCGGCAATTACATAAGAAAGATAAAGATTGAAGATCTGTTAGGCCGACCCGAGATTAAGATATCCATGAACGAGATTATCGAAAATTTCAATAATAAAATTGTGATGGTAACAGGGGCCGCCGGATCTATCGGTTCGGAATTATGCCGCCAGCTTGCAACATTTGGCGTCAAGAAACTTATCCTCTTTGACAATGCCGAGACACCACTACACAATATACGGCTTGAACTCGAAGACAGTTTTCCCGAGCTTGACTTCGTCCCTGTAATTGGTGATGTGAGGGAGTTAGCCCGACTCGATTATGTGTTTCGCCGTCATCACCCCCAGATTGTATTCCATGCGGCTGCCTACAAACATGTACCATTAATGGAGGAAAATCCATGTGAAGCTGTTCATGTCAATGTTGCCGGATCCCGTCAAGTTGCCGACAAATGTGTGGAATATGAGGTGGAAAAAATGGTAATGGTATCGACCGATAAAGCTGTAAACCCCACTAATATAATGGGATGTACAAAGCGCCTTGCCGAGATATATGTTCAGTCTCTCGGGCTTGCTATTGAGCGAGGCGATATCAAAGGTCGCACCAAATTTGTCACAACGCGATTCGGCAATGTCCTTGGCTCCAACGGGTCGGTAATTCCCCGATTTAGAGAACAGATAGAAAATGGTGGGCCAATCACTGTTACCCACCCTGAGATAAGGCGTTTCTTCATGACTATTCCTGAAGCTTGCCGATTGGTAATGGAAGCGGCAACATTTGCTACCGGAACACAGATTTTTGTATTCGATATGGGAGAATCGGTCAAGATATCAACTCTCGCCGAACGAATGATAAATCTTGCGGGACTCGAACTCGATAAGGATATAAAAATAGAATACACCGGTTTACGTCCGGGAGAGAAACTATATGAAGAAGTTTTGGCAACCAAGGAGAATACCTTGCCAACCTCTCATAAACGCATTTTCGTGGCCAAAGTAAGGAACTATGACTATAACCATGCTTCAGAAGTAGCCGATCGCCTCGAACGTCTTTCAATCGATGTTGAAATTCCAGACATGGTAAGGCTCATGAAACGCACTGTACCAGAATTTCTCTCTAAGCATTCACCCTACGAAGTGTATGACCAAGAGCTTGCAGAAGAAAATAATGGGACAACCGCTGACAATTAGTAATCGGGAATATCGGAAAACCGACAGGATGAGAGACCTGATTGCCGACAATACATTATTATTGTCGGCTTTAAGTCGTTTTGAAATATCCCTTGGCTTCGGAGACCAAACCGTAGGTGAGGTATGCAAGCGCAACAATGTAGATGGGGATACCTTCCTTGCTGTTGCAAATATGATAAGCAATAGGAGAGGAATTAATACAGACATTAATTTGCACTCCATTATAGCATATCTGAAGAACGCCCACAATTACTTTTTGGATTTTGTCCTGCCATCAATCAGGCGAAAACTTATTGATGCCATCAATACACCTGATGCCGAGAATGTGTCGTTCCTGATTCTTAAATTCTTCGATGATTATAAAGATGAAGTCAATCGACACATGAACTATGAGGACGACCATGTATTTGCCTATGTGGAGAAATTGATTGCCGGTGAGCGGGCCGAAGGATTTGATATCTCTAAATATCAGTCAAACCACAAACCAATCGCGACAAAACTGCACGAACTCAAAGAGATTATAATATGTCACTACAGTGGTGACAGATCAAACGTCAATTTCATAAACTCAGTACTGTTTGACATCATAGTATGTGAAAGAGACTTGATGAAACACTGCGAGGTAGAGGATGAGTTATTCGTTCCTGCCGTCAAAGCACTTGAGCAATCCATTGAATCAAATGTACAATCCTATGATAAGGAAGTTGAAGGAGGTGGCAACACTGATCTCGATGGACTATCGGAGCGTGAACGCGAAATAATAGCATGCGTGGCCCGCGGAATGTCCAATAAAGAGATCGCTGAAAAGTTATACCTGTCAGTACACACTGTCGCAACCCACCGACGCAACGTAAGTTCAAAATTGCAGATTCACTCTGCGGCCGGCCTCACAATCTTCGCTATAATCCACAAACTTATCGATCTCTCGGAAGTTAATTTAAAGAAAGATTAGCACCTATGACCAGTATCTTTCAGCATAATGAATTTACGGGTGTTTTGATAGGATTATGCACCTTTATAATAATTGGTGTGTTTCATCCCCTCGTAATCAAAGGATATTATTATCTCGGCCTCAAGAGCAGGTGGTATTTCCTTATAGGCGGAATTATTGCCTTAGGATGCTGCCTTTACATCGATTCGGTATTTTTCTCATCGTTACTTGGCGTGACGGCATTCAGCTGTTTCTGGAGTATAAAAGAGGTTTACGAGCAAAAAAAACGTGTAGAGAAAGGATGGTTCCCACCCAATCCAAAAAACAGACAAACCACCTTGAAATAAGAGCCTGCCTCACAAGAATAGCCACCTAACATGGGAATATACATCACATGCAGGTGGCTAAAAATATATGTAATATACTTAGGTGTATCAACCCATTGGCGCAGGAGCAAAGCCATCTTCAAGAGCCACATAGTGCTGATATGGGTGGTCGCAAGCGGGACATTTGGCAGGTGGCTCAGTTCCAATCACCGTGTAGCCGCATACAAGGCATTTCCATGTTACAGGCTTTTCTCTCTTCCACATTGTTCCTTTATTTATATGGTCAAGCATAAGCTGAAAACGGTCGTGGTGAACCTTTTCCACAGCAGCTATAGCTTCAAAGTGAGAGGCGATATCAGGGAATCCTTCCTTACGTGCGGTTTCGGCAGCTTTGTAGTAAAACTCATATCCATCTACGCTCTCCTCCTTTATTGAGGTTTTCAAATTTGCAACTGTATTACCCAGGAATCCAGCATCAACTCCGGTTGTTGTCTCAACTTCATAATTCTCAAGCATTTTCAGAAATACCTTGGCATGATGCAGTTCATTGTCGGCAGTTTCACGGAATATGACACCTACAGGGAAGTAAGATTCCTTATCGGCAATGGAAGCATAGAATGTGTATCTTGCAAATGACTGCGATTCTGCAAGATATGAATTTACGATGTTTTGTTCGGTCTTTGTACCTTTAATACTTTTAGTGTCCATAATATCAGTCTTAATTATTAGGTCATTTAAATAATTGTTTGACTATATAACATCAAAAGTCAATCCATTGTTCATATATAAGCCTATCTAATAAGAAATGTAAACGATAGGCGATGATAGGAAGTTACCATCGCCTATTGTTTACATTTATTATGATGCAGACTCTTACCTATTTATGGCATTTTCCCGGGCAAGCACCATCAAAGCAGAATGTGCATACTTTGCATTTTGGCAACCCTATGGCCTTTACGATAGTATCGACAGTACTGAATTTTAATGTAGTCAATCCATAGCGCTCCCTTATCTTCTCAACCATGCGGTTATAGCGTTCAGACCCAGCAGTGGCATATTCTTCAAGATGGGCGTTGGCATCTCCCTCCATCTCGAGAATAAGACGGCGAGTCAAAAGCTCCATGTCACTCTTAGAGGATGTAAACCCTATATATTTACATCCATAGATGAGCGGTGGAGAGGCAATGCGCATATGGACTTCCTTAGCTCCGTATTCAAAAAGGTCCTTTACATTGTCATTAAGCTGTGTGCCTCTCACTATGGAATCATCGCAGAAAAGAGCTCGCTTGCCCGAAAGCATCGCTTTATTGGGTACGAGCTTCATCTTAGCGACAAGATTGCGCATGGATTGGTCGCGTGGAGTGAAACTACGAGGCCAAGTCGGAGTATATTTAGATATGCAACGATGGTATGGCACATTGTGCCCTGCGGCATATCCGAGAGCCATTCCTACTCCCGAGTCAGGTATACCACACACACAATCGACCTCTGTATCATCAGTCTTGCCCATTTCATAACCTGTGGTAAATCTCATCTCCTCTACATTCTTCCCTTCATATGTTGATGTCGGGAAACCGTAATATACCCAAAGGAACGAGCAGATCTGCATCTTCTCTTGGGGTGCCTGAAGTTGTTTGACACTATCGCATGTCACTTCAACTATCTCACCCGGACCTAAGTCGCGTAATGGCTCATAGCCGAGATTTGGGAAAGCTGTAGATTCAGATGACATCGCATATGCTCCATCCTTATGAGCGAGAATTATCGGTGTTCGGCCAAGGCGGTCTCGCGCGGCAATAATTCCTGTCTCGGTGAGAATAAGCATAGAACAAGACCCTTCGATCATATCAAAAACATGATTTATACCACTGACAAAATCTTTGCCCTGATTAATAAGCAAGGCAATCAATTCTGTCTGGTTAATCTCTCCCGAACTAAGTTCAGCAAAGTGTACACCGCTGTCAATAAGCATTTTCTCGAGTTTCTGTATATTACAGATTTTCGCAACGGTTACAATAGCATATTTCCCGAGATGGGAGTTGATTATAATGGGCTGAGGGTCAGTATCGCTAATGATTCCGATACCGTTGTTGCCGATGAACTTTGAAAGTTCCGGTTCAAATTTAGTGCGAAAATAGGTACTTTCAAGGGAATGGATAGACCTGCAGAACCGATGTGTTTCGGAGTTATAGGTTGTCATTCCTGCACGTCTTGTTCCAAGATGCGAGTTATAGTCGGTACCATAAAATAAATCGGGGGCGCATTGTTTCTTCGACGCCACGCCAAAAAATCCTCCCATATTCTTTGCTATTAAATTTTAATTGTTCTATTTATCTTTTACTTTCATTTCCCTCGTAATAGTTTACAAAAGCTCTATTTACGAGTCTTACACCTCCTGGAGTGGGATAATCACCGGTAAAATACCAGTCACCGGGACATGAGGTTATGGAGCGATGAAGTCCCTCAACCGTCTGATATACTATTGTCACATCAGCTTTTGTCCCTTCAGGTTTAAGCAATCTTACTATTTCATCTGAAATTTCTTTGTCGGAAAATGGCGCATAGATGTGCTTTACGCAATTCTTCTGATTTTCCGCAGGTTTTTCCAATTCCTTCAGACACATCTCGTATACCTCCTTCAATACAAACTCCCTGCCCGATCTACACAGTAGCGATACGGCAGCTTTGAATGCTATAAACTCGGCCATGCGCGACATGTCAATTCCATAACAGTCGGGGTATCTCACCTGCGGTGATGAAGACACTATTACTATATGACGGGGGCGCAACCTGTCGAGCATTCCTATTATAGACTGACGTAACGTAGTACCTCTCACAATGGAATCATCTATAACTACCAGCGTATCGGTTCCGGGGTTTATACAACCATAGGTGATGTCGTATACATGCGCGGCAAGATTATTGCGGGAATTACCCTCGGCAATGAATGTGCGAAGCTTTATGTCCTTTATAGCTACCTTCTCAATGCGGAGCCTGCGGTTCATGATGTTTACCACTGATTGGACATTAAGATTCTTATTTTCTCGGTTGAGACGTAAAATCTCGTTTGTTTTTAAGATATCAAGCTCATGTTCAAGACCTTCACACATTCCAAGGAAAGCAACCTCGGCTGTATTTGGTATAAAGGAAAAAACAGTGTGGTCGAGATCATTGCCAATGGCACTCATAATATCGGGGACGAGATTACGCCCGAGATTTTTTCGTTCATTGTATATCGAGGCATCACTTCCACGTGAGAAATAAATGCGCTCAAATGAGCATCTACGATTGTCGGCTGATTTAAGGACTTTGTCAATTTTTAACAAGCCATGCTTGTTAACCGTTAATGCACACCCAGGTTGCAACTCCTTTACTTCGTCACATGTTTTATTAAAAACTATCTGTATCACCGGCCTTTCAGATGCTACCACAACAATTTCATCATCGTGATAATAGAATGCCGGACGTATACCATTGGCATCTCGCACGACAAACATATCGCCCGAACCTGTAGCCCCGCAGATAACAAAACCACCGTCCCACGATGGAGCTGTTGATGATATTACGTTAATCATATCCATCTCGTTTTCGATCTTTTCTGATAGAATCGGATCGGAAAAATTATCGCGATACTTGCGGTAGAGACGATGGTTCTCACGGTCAAGTGCATATCCTATCTGCTCAAGCAACATTATAGTGTCGCTGTATATGCGGGGATGCTGACCATGAGACACTATCTCTTCAAAAATCTCATCGACATTTGTGAGATTGAAATTTCCGCATAGCAGTAAATTGCGGGAAGGCCAATTGTTACGGCGCAGAAAAGGATGTACATATGAAAGGCCGCTACGTCCGGTTGTACTGTATCGAAGGTGTCCCATATAGAGCTGTCCGATGAAAGGGCACAAGCTGTCTATCTCCTCTGTACTCTTCTCTGCTGGACGACTATCAGAAATTTTCCGACCCACGATATCAAATATTTCACTTATCGCATTTGCTCCCAGAGCACGCTCGCGATAGATATATTCATTACCGGCAGATGAGTTGAGTTTTATAACACCTATCCCTGCCGCTTCCTGACCTCTGTTATGCTGTTTCTCCATCAGAAGATACAGTTTCTCGAGAGCATAGGATGCTGTGCCATACTTCTCCACATAGTATTGCAGAGGACGGAGCAGGCGGATTAGAGCTACACCACATTCATGTTTGACAGGTTCCATACTGTTATTATGACAAAGAGTACAAGAGGGTAATTGATACCCTCTTGATACAATGTTAGCGGATGAAAAGAAGTTCGCGATATTTGGGTAGAGGCCATATTTCATTGTCTACCATAAGTTCGAGCTTGTCGATATGATATCTTATGGTTTCCATACATGGCACCACATTATCATGATAAGCTATAGCCTTATCACGTTCATTTTTGATGCGATTGGCTTGACGACGGGCATCTACCATCTGCTCAACGGTATCTTTGATAACAACCATGTGGCGGGAGATTTTTTCAATGGTAGAAAGATCTTGCGAGGCAATAAGATCGCTCTTGTCCCCATCAAAGAGAGTCTTTAATTTCACAAGGTTGTCAACTAAGAAAGATTGGTAGCGTGTAGCTACAGGTATAACGTGGTTGATTGCAAGATCGCCAAGCACACGGGCTTCAATCTGGACTTTCTTGGTGTACATTTCCCACTTCACCTCGTTGCGTGCGTGAAGTTCAACCTCGCTGAAGACCTTGGTGCGGCTGAACATTTCTATTGATGACTCGCTGAGATAAGCATCAAATATTTTCGGAACACTTGTCTCGCAGTCAAGGCCGCGTCGCTCGGCCTCCTCTTTCCATTCTTCGCTGTAACCGTTTCCGTCAAAGTGTATGGGCTTTGATTCTATTATTAGCTTTTTTACTTCCTCGAGGATAGCATGATTGAGAGACTCTCCATTTTCAAGTCTTTTATCCACACTTTCTTTGAATTTTGTGAGCTGATCGGCAACTGCTGCATTAAGGGCAATCATTGCAGAGGCACAATTGGCCGAAGAGCCTACAGCCCGGAATTCAAAACGATTCCCAGTAAAGGCAAAAGGAGATGTACGGTTGCGGTCTGTATTATCAATAAGGATATCAGGAATCTGTGATGCACCCACACTTACGCCCTGCTTCTCACCAAAAGCAATCAACTCATCCTGTGTGCTGTTTTCGAGACGCTCGAATAGATGCGCAATCTGTGAGCCGGTAAAAATTGAAATGATTGCAGGTGGCGCCTCATTGGCACCAAGACGGTGGGCATTTGTGGCAGATGCAATAGATGCTTTCAGTAGGCCGTTATGGTGATGAACGGCAGCCATCACATTGGCAATAAATGTGATAAACTGAAGATTATCCTGTTGGGTCTTTCCGGGAGAGAAAAGCATAACGCCCTTGTCGGTACCAAGACTCCAGTTATTATGCTTACCAGAACCATTAATGCCTGCAAAAGGCTTCTCATGAAGCAATACACGGAAGTTATGACGACGCGCCACCTCTTCCATCAGCGACATCAGCAACAGATTATGGTCGTTGGCAAGATTTGTCTCCTCATATATCGGCGCAAGCTCAAACTGATTCGGCGCCACCTCATTGTGACGGGTACGCGCCGGTATTCCCAGTTTGTGACACTCAATCTCCAAGTCGAGCATAAAGGCTTCTACACGTGAAGGGATTGAACCGAAATAATGGTCCTCAAGCTGCTGGTTTTTGGCACTTTCATGTCCCATAAGAGTGCGGCCGGTCATCACAAGGTCGGGGCGTGCCGAATAAAGAGCTTCATCAACAAGGAAATATTCCTGTTCCCACCCAAGATAGGATGACACATGCTTTACTGATGGATCGAAGTAGCGTGCAACAGCTGTAGCAGCTTTATCAACTGCGTTTATAGCTCTCAACAACGGTGTCTTGTAGTCAAGAGATTCACCGGTATAAGAGATAAAGATTGTAGGTATACACAATGTCTTATCGAGAATAAAAGCAGGCGATGATATATCCCATGCTGAATAGCCGCGAGCCTCAAACGTATTGCGGATACCACCGTTTGGAAAACTTGAAGCGTCAGGCTCTTGTTGAACAAGGAGCTTGCCGTTAAATTCCTCAACTACCCCACCCTTGCCATCATGTTCGATGAATGCATCATGTTTTTCGGCTGTGCCATCGGTAAGTGGATGAAACCAGTGGGTGTAGTGACGGGCTCCATTATCTATTGCCCACTGCTTCATGCCGGCAGCTACACTATCGGCAAGTTCTCGCGAGAGAGGCTCTTTGTTGTCGATTGCATAGACAAGCGCATCATAAGTTTCTTTGGGTAGGTACTGATACATCTTTGCGCGATTGAAAACAAACTTTGCGTAGTAGGTCTCAGGACGCTCATTGGGAATGTTTACCGGAATTGCTTTACGATCGAAAGCTTCTTCAACGACTTTAAATCTAAGCTGTGACATGTGTATATTATTATTGTTAAATATGAAATTCAAATTAAAGTGATGCGTTTTACCGCCTCTGCAGTGTTTTCTGATGTATTGAATGATGTGAAGCGCATATAACCTTCACCACACTGTCCGAATCCCACTCCGGGGGTCGCTACAATATGGCACCGCTCCAGCAGAAGATCGAAGAACGACCACGAATCCAACCCATCGGGTGCCTTGGCCCATACATAAGGCGAGTCGACTCCACCATAAACTTTTAAACCCGCGTTTGACAATCCATTGAGTAATAGGCCTGCATTCTTCATATAATAGCTGATGCTATGCTTCACTTGCTCTTCCCCTTGGGGTGTATATAGAGCTGAGGCAGCTCTTTGAACCACATATGAAGCCCCATTGAATTTGGTACATTGGCGACGGCGCCAAAGTTTGTTAAGGCATATCCCATCGACCTTAAGGTCAAAAGGAACGACGGTGTATCCACAACGAAGACCGGTGAAACCTGCTGTCTTAGAATAGCTTCTGAACTCGATTGCACATTTCTTTGCCCCTTCAATCTCATATATGCTGTGTGGTACATCAGGCCGGGTAATATAGGCTTCGTAAGCCGAGTCAAATATTATCAATGAGTTATGATTCAACGCGAACATAACCCACTCAGCCAACTGGCCGTGGGTCATTGAAACTCCTGTAGGATTATTGGGATAGCACAGGTAGATGATATCAGGCGTTTCTCCATCGGGTAATTTCGGGAGAAAATCAGTATCTGCGAGACATGGAATAGTCAATACGCGCCGACCGGCCATGATATTGGTATCAAGATAAACAGGATAAACAGGGTCGGTTACAGCTACAAGATTTTCAGTCGACAAGATATCTCCGATATTACCCAAATCGCTTTTTGCGCCATCGCTGATAAAAACCTCATCAGCCGAAAGGTCAACACCTCTGCGAGCGTAATCCCGTTCAATAATGCTGTCGATAAGAAATCGATGTCCCTGTTCCGGTCCATACCCCACGAATGTGTCTTTGACACCTTGTTCCAAAGAAGCTTTTACCAGTTCATCAACTATACTTCCGGCAAGAGGAAGAGTGACATCTCCAATTCCCAAACGCAAAAGATGACTTCCCGGATTTTTGGCAATATATGCATCAACCCTATGAGCAACCTCCGAAAACAGATAGTTCTCTTTTATTCTGCTGAAATTTGAATTTACTTTAACCATTGTTTTGACTATGGGTTACTCCTTGGTTTTGACGAGTATAAGTTCCGGTAAAAACAGTAGCTGCCGGCCCGGTCATCATCACATGCCCTGTATTCTCAACCCACTCTATCATAAGATCGCCTCCATCAAGGTGCAGTGTTGACACACGTCCTGAAAGTCCATTAGCGACAGCTGCGACAAGCGTAGCACAGGCTCCGGTACCACATGCGCGTGTTATGCCGCTACCACGCTCCCACACTCTCATTGTTATATTGCCGGGAGCATCGATACGGGCAAACTCGACATTGACCCTATCAGGGAAAATTGGCAAAGTCTCAATGACTGGACCAATGGTGTCAATGTCAACATTATCAAGATTGTCAACAAAAATTACTGCATGGGGATTACCCATTGAAACAGCAGTAACATTCATTGAAATTCCGGATATGTCTATTGGTTGATTTATAAATGTATCGCTGGAACAGCTTACTGGAATTTCCTTAGTCAAAAGCGAGGGTAAACCCATGTCGACAGTAACTGATTCTATAAGACCGTCATGTACCCGGCTTCAGGTATAAATGTTTAACGCCCGAAAGCGTTTCGAGCGTTACATGAAGATTATTAGTCAAGATTATTGTCATATACATATTTTGCTACGCATCGAGCGCCATTACCGCACATACGGGCTTCCGAACCGTCGGCATTGAAAATACGCATTTTAAAGTCGGCCTCACTTGATGGCAAAATCAGAATTATGCCATCACCTCCCACTCCTGTGTGCCGGTCGCTCATCTCTCGCGACAAGGAGGCAAGATTGTCGGGACATTTATCAAGGCAATCTATATAAATATAGTCATTACCTAAGCCCTGCATCTTGGTGAATTTGATATGTTCCATCTATTGGAAATATTGATGTTGCAATTATCACTTCAAAGGTACGCGTATTTTTTGAATATTCAACTATTCCCTAAAAATTTTTTTTCTTCACAATAGAATGTAACTTTGCAACGTTAAAAATATGATGAAAATAAGGACTGTCATAAAGGTTGTAATAGGATTAGCAACATTTGCCACTGCCCATGCTGACTTATCGGGTCAACATGGATCTACAGCCTATAATTTTCTCAATATAACATCATCAAGCCGCATATATGGCCTCGGAGGATTCAATATCTCCACAGTCGATGATGATATCAACACAATTGACCAGAATCCTGCACTACTTGGCATTGAAATGTCAAATCAATTAGGCATCAATTACATGAGATACCTGGGCGATTCAAATTTTGCCGGCGCCCGTTTCGCTCATTCAGCAGGCGACCATGGAGCATGGGCTGCAGGGATAGAATATTTCGGCTACGGGTCGATAACAGCAGCCGACGAATCAGGAAACATAACCGGAAAGTTCTCTCCAAAGGATATCTCCTTCAATGGTGTTTTCTCTTATGATATATACGGTTGCTGGCGCGGTGGCATTAATGTGAAACTTTTACATAGCAGCTACGAGCAATACTCTGCAATGGCACTTGCTACAGATCTTGGCATAAACTACTATGATGGAGACAAAGACCTCTCTTTTTCCTTTGTAGTCGCCAATCTCGGCGGGCAAATCAAGAAATTCAATGACAAAACCGACCGACTCCCGATAGACTTGAGACTTGGATGGTCTCAATCTTTTTCAAACTTTCCAGTAAGATTCTCCATCACTGCTATAAATCTCACCAAATGGCATCTTCCATATATTGAGACAGGTGACGGGTCGACCGATGAAACGCCTAAGGAAAAAGATTCATTTTCCTCCAATCTGTTCAGACACCTCGTATTTGGTGCAGAGCTCATCTCCAGCGATAAATTCTATCTTTCGCTTGGATATAATTACAAAACCCGCACCGACATGTCGACATATAAACGTAGCTTTCTTTCGGGATTCTCTCTTGGCGGGGGTATAAATTCGAGCCGATTCAAGCTTGGATTGGCCTTTGCCCAGCCTCATACAGGTGCTACCACATTCATGTTAAACATGACATTTAATCTTAACGATATCCTTTAGACCAATCTTATAACTGTAGTATAATAATGAACAACAGAAGTATTGTAATTGCCATAGACGGCTACTCTTCTTCAGGCAAAAGCACAATGGCCAAATCGCTTGCCAGAAAAATAGGTTACAGATATATTGATTCAGGAGCAATGTACAGAGCTACAACGCTATATGCAATGCAACATGGCATGATTGATAAAAATGGAGTTGTGAACGTAGAGCGTCTGGTAAACTCTCTTGACAAAATAAATATAAATTTCCTCGTAAAGGACAACAATCAATTTACACTACTTAACGGTGAAAATGTTGAAGATGAGATAAGACAATTGCCTGTCTCTGAAAATGTATCAGCCGTTGCCGCTATTCCGGCAGTGAGACACAAATTGGTAAAATTACAACAAGAACTCGGTACAGCAGGAGCCATCATCATGGATGGACGTGATATCGGCACCACAGTGTTTCCCGATGCCGAATTGAAGATTTTCGTAAACGCCCCAGCTGAGACTCGTGCACAAAGGCGTTACAAAGAGCTGACTGACAAAGGGCAAAAAGTGACATTTGAAGAAATACTTGAAAATGTCAAGAAACGCGACCATATTGACGAAACAAGAGAAGAAAGCCCGTTGAGACGAGCTTCAGATGCGATTGATTTTGATAACTCATCCATGACTTTAGAACAACAGGATGCAGAATTAATGTTCCTTGTAGAGAAAGCTATAGGTAAAATCGTCTAACACCTGCCCTACTCTATTTTTACTATACACTCCCACTAATCTCAATACATGGTCTCTGTCACGATTGATACCGGTTCAGGATTCTGTTTTGGCGTCACAACAGCTATCAACAAAGCCGAAGAAGAACTAAAACGTGGTGGCAAACTCTACTGTCTCGGCGATATTGTACACAACAGTGAAGAGGTTGACAGACTCAACTCACTCGGACTCTCAACGATCTCACACGAAGACTTATCTACTCTTCACAACGCAAGAGTCCTGCTCCGCGCTCACGGTGAACCGCCCTCTACATATAGAATTGCTGCCGAGAACAGTATCGAGATTATCGATGCTACATGTCCTGTTGTGTTACAATTACAACGGCGTGTGAAACGTTGCTATGATGAAAATTCTGAATGTCAGATTGTAATATATGGTAAAATAGGCCACGCCGAGGTAAATGGGCTCGTAGGTCAGACCGATGGCAATGCTATTGTAGTGGAAAACCTTGATCAGCTATCCAAGCTTGACTTTAGCAAAGATACAGCTGTATTCTCCCAAACAACAAAGTCAATAGAAGGGTTTCAATCCATGTGTAAAGAGATAGCAGGCAGATTGAAAGAGGGAGCTTCCCTTAAGACCTATGACACCATATGCCGTCAGGTTGCCAATCGTGCTGACAGGATAAAGCAATTTGCACGCAGTCACGATGCTATTCTCTTTGTAAGCGGCTCGAAAAGTAGTAACGGAAGAGTTTTATTCAATGAGTGCAAATCGGTAAACCCCAACTCGTTCCTGATTTCAAATGAGAATGAGATTGATCTCGAAGCCATTAAGCGATTTAACACTGTAGGCATATGCGGTGCCACTTCGACTCCAAGATGGCTCATGGAAAGAGTAAAATCATATATTGAATGACATTCCTCGCAATGAAAAATAACCTGTGTCAATATCTAAGATCAACAATAGGAGGGTGCTTTCTCTTGGCACTTATGGCAACAAGTTGCATCAACACTAAGAAGGACAACAGTTGTGACACTGATTTTATAAAAGAGTATGGTCATGAATGTGCGAGAGTCTACAATAATCTGCCTAAAGGTGCCTCGGAAATTCAGAAATACAACTACCTATTGCTGGTGAAATCAAAAGAATCAGAGATACGGGAAAATGTTGGCGACCATTATGCCGATATTTTTTTTAAAGCGTTTACAGATTCTATCCAGGCTAAGTGAGCTACAGAATTTCATTATAAAGAAAACCGTTCCGAATTGACTCAGAACGGTTTTCTTTATAACATTGTTAGCATAAGGAGTGTATCATTGGGCCTCCTGTTCGGGAGCAATGAGTTTGTATCCTTTGCCATGGATATTAATTATCTCGATAGATGGATCATCTTTAAGATGCTTACGCAGCTTGGTGATATACACATCCATTGAACGGGCGTTGAAATAGTTGTCGTCAATCCATATGGTCTTCAGGGCGAAGTTGCGCTCAAGAATCTCATTGACATGAGCACACAGAAGGCTTAACAGCTCAGATTCCTTAGTAGTGAGTTTCGTTATCTTGTCGTCAATCATCAGCACTTGTTTCTGAGTGTCAAAGGTAAATTTACCGATTTTATACATAGTAATCTCTTTACCCTTTTTCCCTTTCACGCGACGCAGTATGGCTTCAATTCTAAACACAAGCTCCTCCATAGAGAATGGTTTGGTGATATAATCATCGGCACCGATCTTGAAACCTTCGAGAATATCCTCTTTCAAGGATTTGGCGGTCAGGAATATAATAGGCACCTCGCTATTCACTGTGCGTATTTCCTGAGCAAGAGTGAAACCATCTTTTTTAGGCATCATGACATCAAGTACACAGATATCATACTTCCCCTTGAGGAATGCCTTGTAGCCACTTTCACCATCGGCAAAAAGATCTGCGTTGAATCCTTTTGCCTGTAAATATTCTCTGAGTAACATACCCAGATTTTCATCATCTTCACATAGAAGAATGCGCATTCTTTCGTCCATAATTTCAATTTTTAGTTTGTGGTAATATTATAATAAATTTTGTTCCATGATTAATTTCGCTTTCCACTTTAATCTCCCCTCCAACAAGCTCAATCATCTTCTTAACATATGCGAGGCCAAGGCCAAATCCTTTTACATCATGAAGATTGCCAGTGTGAACTCGATAGAATCTATCGAATATCTTCTTTAAGTTTTCACGTTTGATACCGATGCCATTATCTTCCACCGATATTTCGAGTTTATTGTTGACAAGATCTCGTGTTGATACTTTCAATTTCAGTGGTTCATCTTCCTTTCTGTATTTCACTGCGTTGTCAAGCAGGTTATAGATTACATTGGTGAAATGCATTTCATCGACCATGACAATGGGATCTACAGCGTCCAGAGATGAAGAAATCGAGCCTCCATATCTTTCAACTTTCAACTTGAAAGTATTGATTATGTTGTTTATTACTACATTGGCATCGACATCCTGGATGCGTATGGTAGCTTTTTTCTTATCAAACATCGACATCTGCAACACCTTCTCCACCTGGAATCTCAGTCGTTTTGTCTCATCGTTGATCACAGTAGCGGCATGTTTGAGCATGGTCGGCGATTTAAGTACCGAACTGTCATTAAGCATCTGTGCAGCCAGCGATATGGTAGATATGGGCGTTTTGAATTCATGAGTCATATTGTTGATGAAGTCATTCTTCATCTCTGTAAGCTTTTTCTGCCTGAAAGCTACAACAATGATATATATCACTATAAAGAGAAGAATCACGGTCATAATCAGTACCGGAATCATAAAGCCGAGCGACTTCTTGATGTAATTTTCCTTATCGGGGAAATAGAGTTTGATAAAATAAGATTCATTGGGAGTATCATTGGGGAAAAGAGCTTTTATAAACAGGCCGCCGTTGGAAACCGGGACAGATGTAAATCCCTGGGTTTTGTATGCTGGAACATTATCCCTATTTACAAGTGCCATTTCAAACGGCAGGTCGATACCATTGTTGCTTAACTCGGTTTTTAAATATGATATCACTGTTGCCGAATCAACACGTTCCTCAATAGGACGGGGAGAGTTGGATTGGGATATCACATTGAGAATAATACCGTTTATGAGGCTCTTCTGGACTTTAAACTTATCCTGGAACCGGTTTTGTGAAGAATGGTATCTCTTGGCAAAATCTCGTTGGTCGTTCTGTAATCTGTATATTTTATCAACATCGGCTTTAATAGTAAGATCGGCATCAAGACCGCTTAAGGTCCTGAATTTGTATTTCACACCACCAAGATGAGGAAGGTTACCATCAGAAAGTTGCGAATAGACCGAGGAAGTTTCTATTTCAGAGACATCCTCTTCAAGATAATATTTCATTTCATCCTGCTGGACAGATATCGCAACACTATGCAATGCACGCTTTACACCTTCACTAAACTGATCTTCACGCATCTTTATCATGCCCTCCATATACATCACCTGCATGTAGAGCAGACCGCTGAACACGATTGCCATAATAATAGCGAGTAACCAGATTGTTGATTTTTTCATTATCCGTGAAATTGTGTAAGTCAATTAGTTGATATATCTAATTAACAATTAGGGTTAAATTTAGTTTTATTTAAACGTTATTATTTGAAATCCGCTAAATGTTAATTAACATTTCGGGCAAAGTTAACATAAAAGTGTGAAAGCTACAAGCATTTTATAATTATTAGTGGTCCTTCAGAATTTTTGTAAAAAAAATGATGAAACCGAGCAATATCGGTTTCATCATTAAACATTTGCAGCATCGCTTGGTGAATGTCTTATTCCTCGTTTTCAGGATCGGCTGCGATGCGAGGCATTGTGTAGTTCAGCGCTATGAATCCAAGGATACCCGCAAGAAGCGAACCGCACACGATACCAAGTTTGGCATGATTCAACAGGTCGGTAGCATGTTCACCACCTCCGCCAAATGAAAGATTGGCAATAAAGAGAGAAACGGTAAAACCTATACCACCCAACATAGATACGGCAGCCACCATTTTCCAATTGCTACGTTCAGGCATAGGGGCGAAATTGAGCTTGACCGTAAGCCATGAAAAGAGGAAAATACCCACAAATTTTCCTATAACAAGGCCACAAATAACTGCAAGCGATATTCCCTCAATGACGCTTACAGGGTCCATATCAAGAAGGAAAACACCTGCATTGGCAAATGCAAAGAGTGGAACAATAAAATAGTTAACTATTGGGTGGAGAGAGTCCTCAAGTTCCTGTAGTGGTGATATGACCTTGTCAGATGCTGATTCGACCTCTTTCAGGTAGTTCATCTGTTCCTTTGTGAGTATTGAACGCCGATTGAGCAGCTCATCATCTTCAGCACGAAACTTGGAGATAGATGCACGAATTTTCTTAATGTACTTTTTAGGGGCAAATACCGGTGTAGCGGGTATGCAGAAAGCGACAAGCACACCGGCGATTGTTGGATGTATTCCCGAGTTAAGGAAAAGGAACCATACTGCTGTGCCTATCGTAAGGTAGAATATCTTACTTTGTATATGAAGTACCTGTCCAAAGAACAATACTGCCAACAGGATAGCTGCATAAACCAAAAGCATCACCTCGATATGTGTGGAATAGAATGCCGCTATGACTATAATACCACCTATATCATCAACTACTGCAAGAGTGGTAAGGAAAATTTTTAATGAGATAGGGACTCGTGAACCGAGCATCGCAAGAACTCCAAGGGAGAAGGCGATATCGGTTGCCATAGGTATAGCCGCACCATTGGAGTAATCCGTACCGTTGCTGAGCATGAAGAAAATACCTACAGGAACTATCATGCCGCCAATAGCGGCAATGATGGGCAGAAGTGCTTGTTTGATGGAGGATAGCTCTCCAACAAGTATCTCTCGTTTTATCTCAAGACCTATTGAAAAAAAGAATACAGCCATCAAGGCATCATTGATAAACTGTATCAGCGACATCGGGTGACCCGAATGGCTGAAAAGATTGAAATCACCGATCTGAAGCCTCACCTCTTGATTCCAAAATTCAAAGTAATACTGATTTATAGCAGGAATGTTTGCAATAGCGAGAGCAAGGACAGTTGCGGCAATAAGAATATTTCCGCCCGAAGCATGACGGCGCAATGCCTGTCGGGCGGCAAAAAATACGTTGTGTCCCGGTAGTGACGAATTGTTCTCTTGGTTATGATCCATAATTAAACGGGGTTTTGATTATGTTTAAATATTTTAAACATCAATAATACATTTAAAACAAAACTCCATGCTGTAAAGTTTTGCATGGAGTAGTTGTGGTTGTTAAGGATTAATCAATAAGAAATCATGACAGGCTCAAAGAGTGTCTAAATGGAAGATAGGGATATTATCAATCGAGCTTCAGGACTGCAAGGAAAGCTTTCTGTGGCACTTCAACCGCCCCTATCTGTTTCATACGCTTTTTACCTTTCTTCTGCTTTTCAAGCAGCTTTCTTTTACGGGAGATGTCGCCTCCATAACACTTAGCTGTCACATCTTTTCTTACCGCCTTGATTGTTTCACGTGCAATAATTTTTGCACCTATAGCGGCTTGAATGGCGATGTCAAACTGTTGACGAGGAATCAGTTCCTTTAGTTTCTCACACATTTTACGACCAAACGTAACAGCATTATCGGCATGAGTAAGTGTAGATAATGCGTCCACACTTTCTCCGTTGAGAAGGATATCGAGCTTGACAAGCCGTGACTCTCTGAAGTCATGAAGATGGTAGTCAAACGAGGCATACCCCTTTGATATGGATTTCAAGCGGTCATAGAAGTCAATCACGATCTCACCGAGGGGCATATCGAAGATAAGCTCGATGCGGTTGCCTGAAATGTATTCTTGCTTTATCAATTCACCACGTTTACCAAGACATAGAGTCATGATAGAGCCGATATATTCAGCAGCTGTTATTATCGAGGCTCTGATGTAAGGCTCTTCAATATGATCTATAAGTGTAATCTCTGGCAACCCTGACGGATTGTGAACTTCTGTCATATTGCCCTTCTTATCATATACCCGGTATGATACATTGGGGACAGTAGTGATTACATCCATGTCAAACTCGCGGCCCAGACGCTCCTGTATTATCTCCATGTGCAAAAGCCCGAGGAATCCGCATCTGAAGCCAAATCCGAGAGCAGCCGATGACTCGGGTTGGAATGTGAGCGAGGCATCGTTGAGTTGTAACTTCTCAAGAGAGGTTCTGAGATTCTCGAAGTCTTCAGTCTCAATGGGATATACACCTGCAAATACCATGGGTTTTACCTCTTCAAATCCTTCGATTGCCTTATCGCACGGATTATCAACATGGGTAATGGTATCACCTACCTTAACCTCTTTTGAAGTCTTTATACCTGAGATAATATATCCTACGTTACCGGCCGAAAGTTTAGCGCGAGGCGACATATCAAGTTTCAACACACCTATTTCATCGGCATAGTACTCCTTTCCTGTAGCAACAAATTTCACAAAGTCACCCTTTGATATTGTGCCGTTCTGAATCTTAAAATAGGCGATAATACCTCTGAAGGGATTGAATACCGAATCGAAGATCAAAGCTTGGAGCGGTGCATCTGGATCTCCTTGAGGAGCTGGAATACGATCTACAATAGCTTTTAATATCTCATTGACTCCGATCCCGGTTTTTCCACTGGCTCTGATTATTTCCTCCCTTTTACAGCCAAGAAGATCTACAATCTGATCTTCCACCTCATCGGGCTTGGCGCTGTCAAGATCCACTTTATTGATTACAGGTATAATTTCAAGATCATTGTCTATCGCCATGTATAGATTGGAAATAGTCTGAGCCTGAATACCTTGAGAAGCATCAACAATAAGTAGAGCGCCCTCGCAAGCAGCGATTGAGCGTGATACTTCATACGAGAAGTCAACATGCCCGGGAGTATCGATCAAGTTGAGAATATATTTTTCACCATCCATAGTCATAATCCATCTGGATAGCGTGGCTTTTTATCGTTATACCACGCTCGCGCTCAAGATCCATATCATCAAGCACTTGTGCTTGTAGATCCTTAGCTTCTACGGTATTTGTGTACTCAAGCAATCGGTCGGCCAATGTAGACTTTCCGTGATCAATATGAGCTATTATACAAAAATTGCGAATATTATTCATTCTTTCGTGTTCTGATGATGCAAAATTAGCAATTTTCGTTTATTAATGCAACTTGATATTAGAGCCTGAATGCTGGGGTCTCAACAATCGGCGGCGGCAAGATGGGATACACGCATAACAAGATCATCGGCAAGACGTGATTTTGATTCAATGTGGTCAACGACCATTTTTACAAATGAATCATCTTCAAAGCCGCCTCTTACTTGTTCAAAGTCAGCATCGGCCGTCGCACTGTCTCCATCGATGCCAAAGCCTATTTTTGACACTAACGAGAACTCCTTTCTGGCATCATCATAAAGCATGCGGTCTAAGCCTACAACACTCTTTCTCCATCGCTCTACAATATCCAGTACATCGCCAACCGTCAATGCATCACAACTTTTCCCATACCATCTTTCAAAGTTGTCCCACACCCAAGTCCATTCCATGTCATAATATTCATCGGCGAGTGTATTAAGTCGCGCTTCTATCTCTGACAATGTGTTTATTCGTTCATTCACGATATCGTCACAAAGCCTGGTAACTTCCTGTTCAGGAGCTATCATTCCGGCTAAGTCTATCCACCTGCCTGTACCATAAACAGTGGTTGGAACAAGGGTTTCAACGATTTCATCCAATGATTTAAATTTCCTCTCGCGCAATCTGTGTATCAATGAATTACCCATAAATTTGTCGAGAGCCATTCTGTAATATTCACGGCCCTTGTCAAGAGCTCGGGATTCGATCGTCATCCCACGGTAAGTATAGCGGTCGGCGGTCAATCCTCCGGTAATCTCTATGTTGTCAAGCATTGCGATGCCATCAAGCATTTTGGAGGCCGTGAATGGGCTGAGAAGATTGAAATTGATACGGTCATATTTTACCGGATCTTTACGTTTATCCCTCTGAGGCCATTTACGTGCATCGCGTATAGTTCCCACACTCTTTATATTCACGCCCGGGACAAGATAGCTGCGACCATAACTTTCGATAAGATAGGAAAAAGGCAAGTCGGTGGTGTCCGGGTGATTGACATGTCGGCCCATAACAAGAGAGAAAGCGCCAATCCTCGCCGGCCAGAGTATATAGGAATCGCTTGTAGTCTTTGAACCGCGTTCCACAACACCTTGATGGATAGGACCGAGTTTATACATATGGTTGCTCTGATTGGATCCCGATCCGGCATTGAGAAATGAGAACATTCCTGCTATCAAAAGGCTTGACTTGTGCATTGTGACCGTATAAGGTCCTGCAAAGATTGCTGCTGCCTCACCATTCTCACACGCACAGTTGGCAAAAAACAGTGAATCGTGAGCAGAGAAAAGATGAGAAAGATGACATGCCTGACCTACGAATGAATTCAACAAGACCACTCCGTCTTCTACTTTTGCACCTGATGAGATTACAAAATTTTCAGCCATGACGTTTGCGCCAATAAATACAGGATCATATTCATTGGATACAATAGTACCGTTATCAAGACGCGATGCTCCGGCGATGTGGGTGTGGTTGCCTATGTTAACATTACGTATGATACCGGTATTTACAATACGGCAATCACAGCCTATCGTCCCGGGGGTGCCTTTGAAATCTTCAGCCTCATTCTTAATGAGCGCTCTCAGTCGGTTTACGAGTCGGGGATCATGTCTGAACATAGCTACGAGGTAAGCCATCTGTGCCGAGAGTCGATGATAAATAGGTACTTCTCTACCTCCTGTCTCATTAAGAACTGACACTTCGGTTCCTATACCATAGCTTGAATCTGTTGTTGAAACTATAAGATTAACATTTTGAATAAAGCTTCTTGTCCCGATTTTGAAATTAGCTATATAGTTTGCGATGCCATCTATAAAAACCCCGTCACCAACCACGCAGTTATGCAGCTTCACATTTGATAGAGACGAAGAATAGGATATGCCGCCTTCGAGCATAAACTCTCCATTAAGCTCTCCTATGTAATTAGTTCCCGAAAAGGTTACGTTACGGCATTTTTCAGGATCAAAATTCTTATCAACATGCACCTGGGTCCAATCTTCGGCGACACACCCGTTGGATTTCAGCATTTCTATCTGCCCATCGGTGAGTTGAGTGTAACAGCTTTCCTTAGTCATCGTTAAATTATTATGGTTTTGGCTCTAAATGCGAGCGATTGGGTATTATGTGCAAATTTAAAAACAATATTTCATTTACACAAAAGCGACCCGGCAACAATTTCTGCAGCCGGGCCGTTCGAATTATAATTTATAACTATATCAATACTTTATGTAAGTTGTGATGAATTATAGCGAGTAATTGATTAATAGTTCCACTGGCAGGCAACCATTCGGAGGTTGTTACAAGCGATGGTGCGGAAGTCGGTGATCATGTTGTAACGGCAGTTGATGTAGGTAAGAGCCTGGTCAAATGATACATCAAGCATGGTCAACTGGTTGTTGTTACAGAGAAGACGCTGGAGGAAAGTCTGGTTAGAGAGAGTAAGCTGGGTCAAGTCGTTGTAAGAGCAGTCGACAAAGAGCAGGTTAGGACATGTTTCAACCGACAGAGTTGTCAAATCATTGTAGGAGCAAACAAGGTCGAGAAGAGCGTTACAGTTGCGTACACCGAGTGTTGTCATATTGTTATCGCTACAGATAAAGGTGCTGAGCGAGGGAAGACCTGAGATAATCATCGAAGATATTTCATTGTCGTCAACATTGAAGTTGGTAAGATTTTCTACACCAAAGAGGTTAATGCTTGTCAACTTGTTGTAGCCGCAATAAAGGTTCTTCAAGCCGGTACATCCACTCACGATAAGCGATTCAAGATGGTTACCCTGGCAGTTAAGTGTCTTCAACTGTGTGGCATTAGAGACGTTGAGATCTACAAGATAGTTGTTTGAAACATTAAGTTGTTTAATCGCAGGAGCACCATTGATATTGAACTCGGGGATGCGATTGCGATAGATGTTGACTGTCTCGAGCGCTGTTGCGCCTTCCATACTGATTGAAGTAATCTTGTTACGTGAAGCGTTGAGAGATGTCAATGCCACTGCATTGTCCACTGATATTGAAGTGATTTTATTGCGGGAAACATCGACCTTAGAAAGCTGCGAGAATCCCGAGAGATTGAGGTCACCTGCAATTTTCTTATCTTTCCATTCTATGGCAGTCACATGGCCGGCAACCACTGTTACACCTTCCCATGTAGCTGGAGAATTCATGTCAACAATTTTTAGAGCCTGGGCATTGGTTCCTCCCTTTTCAGCAGGTTGCTCCAAGAAGGCTTTTAATTGTTTCATTTCATTTTTGTCAATCTTCTGTGCGAAAGCGGTCGTACATCCAAGTGCGAGAGCAATCATTAAAATGGCTTTTTTCATAGTTATAAATAGTTGTTGGTTGATAAATTGTTTCGTTTTGTTGTTTTGTACTATTATAACAATAGTTAATTTAGAAATGTTTACAGAGGAAAATATTTTTTTATTTATTTTTGCTTATATCCTCTTTATCAAGCATTGTCATGTGTAAAACAACATATTCGCCAATATTGTTCAAAACCGACTAAGAAACAGTCTCTAATTAACAACTTGATATGAAAATATCTATATCTATGAAAAGATGATTAGCGCTCCCACCTCGTGATAATGGGGACTAAGAACCTATTTCGCAAGAAGTGTTAACGATATAGTCGTCTATCGTTAACACCACTTGTAAGACAGACTCAAAATGGAGGCTCATCACCGAGCTGGTTTTTTGGCAACTCGGGATTGCTGTCGGCAAAAGGATTGGATGTATTGATATCGGTCATACCACCGGGAGCCGCGGCCTCGGAAAGTGAATTTAACTTAGAGCCAACGGTATCTGACCCAGAGAAGGAAGTCATCTCAGTCCAGTTTTCAAAACGTGCGAATTTATGACGGAATCTCATTTGCACATCATCGACCGAACCACTACGGTGTTTAGCAACAATGAACAGCGCTTTGCCTCTAATATCCCTTCCCTCGGCATCAGTGTCGGAATGCAGATAGTATTCAGGACGGTGAATAAAGCATACAATATCGGCATCTTGCTCAATAGCTCCCGACTCACGCAGGTCACTAAGTTGTGGACGCTTGTCGCCATTACTGTCACCGCGCGACTCAACGCTTCGGTTGAGCTGAGAAAGTGCTACGATAGGGATATTCAGCTCTTTTGCAAGTTGTTTAAGCGACCGGGAAATCATACTCACCTCCTGCTCGCGGCTACCGTATTTCATACCCGATGCGTTCATAAGCTGCAGATAGTCGATGATAATCATTTTCACCTGATGTTCTCTCACAAGTCGTCGGGCTTTGGTACGCAATTCGAAGATTGATAGTGATGGTGTATCATCGATATAAAGTGGCGCACTGTAAAGTTGCCTGATACGCGACATCAATGAATCCCATTCCTGGTCATTAAGACGACCACTCTTGATCTTTTCACCCTCGATTTCACAGGTATTGGAAATAAGACGATTCACGAGCTGAAGATTTGACATCTCAAGAGAAAAAATAGCAATCGGAATAGTTGAAATTCACAGCCATATTCTTTGCCATTGAGAGCACAAGGGCCGTTTTGCCCATTGCAGGACGGGCGGCGATGATTATAAGGTCAGAGTTCTGCCATCCCGAAGTCAAGCGGTCAAGATCGTTGAATCCGCTCTCAAGTCCGCTGAGGCCGGAGGTGCGGTTGGCTGCATTTTGAATCTGTTCTATAGCTTGCTTGATCACAGGATCAATCTGTGTAACATCTTTTTTAACGTTTCTCTGCGAAATTTCAAACAAGCGGCCCTCGGCTTCCTGCAGCAGGTCATCGACATCATTGCTCTCATCGAAGGCTTTTCCCTCGATAGATGAAGCGAAATTGATAAGTTCACGCGCGAGATATTTCTGAGCCACGATGCGTGCATGATACTCGACATTGGCTCCCGAGGCCACACGAGATGTCAACTCCGAGATAAATACAGGTCCCCCTACTGCCTCCAGATCCCCATTGAGTCTGAGTTGCTCAGTGACTGTAAGCATATCGATAGGGCGCTGAGCCGCTCCAAGAGATTGTATTGCAGAATAAATTTTCTGGTTTGAAGGTTCATAGAAGCTATCGGGTTTCAGGATGTCACATACAGTGGTATACGCATCGCGTTCAAGCATAAGAGCCCCAAGCACAGCTTCTTCGAGGTCTTTGTCGCGCGGCGGAACCCGACCTATGGTATCTAATTGTGGTGTGTGACGAGGTGCATTACGGCGCTGGCCTCCCTCTCGTTGTGTATTGGTAAATTCCATTATTCGGTTTATCTTCTTTTTCTGCAAATGTAGCGAAAATCCCTCACATTTTCGCTAATTTTGCAGACCTAACAATATCTACAATGATAACATTTCCTAACGCCAAAATAAATCTTGGACTTAACATCAAGGCTAAACGCCCTGACAACTATCATGAAATCGAGACATTAATGGTGCCGATAGGATGGTGTGATATCCTTGAGGTTGTCCCGGCTCAAGGAACAGACACTACGCTCACTGTCTACGGTAACAATATTAAATGTGACCCGGAAGAAAATCTCGTCATGAAGGCCTACCGTAAACTTGCAGAACACACAATTATCCCTCCTGTAGATATATATCTTCAGAAGATAATCCCCGATGGTGCCGGGCTTGGAGGAGGATCGGCAGATGCTTCTTTTATGCTAAAGGCACTCAACACTCTCTTCGAACTCAATCTCGACAACGAATGTCTGGCAGAAATAGCATCCACGCTTGGTGCCGATTGCCCCTTATTCATATATAACCGTCCAATGCTTGCAACAGGCACCGGGACAACGCTTAGCAAGGTCGACATTCAACTCCCTTATTATATATGTTTATTTAAGCCCGAGATTTATGTATCGACCAAGGATGCTTACAGTAATGTCTTCCCTACCCCTTGGAATATTCCACTTGCCGAACGCATCTCGAATGGTGATTTACTGAATGTGGTCAATGATTTCGAGTCAAGTGTATTTCCTCAACATCCCGAGCTGCAGATGTACAAATCAATGATGGAAGCTGAAGGAGCATGCTACGCGTCCATGTCGGGATCAGGATCATCAATCTATGGCTTTTTCAACACTGAAAAGGATGCTCGAAGGGTAGCAGATATTCTATCGACCAAAGGTGTGACTCATGTCACTACTATGCTTTGAAAAATCAACCTCATTTCTTTAACGGCAACTGATGCAACTAAACTTTAATTGTTCAACTATGTTATATTTATAATCGGTTTGGTACGATTTTTGCTATAAATATAAAAAAGTAACAATATACATAATATGAAAGAAGATATCGAAGACAAGAATAAGATTAACGAGCAAGAAGAATCTGTCAACAATCAAGAGGCTGAAGCAGTTGATATTGATGATGTCAATGAGGCCACAGACGCATCTTCAGAGAGCGAAAACCTCAAGGATGAACTCGATAAAGCTTTGAAAGAAAATGAGTCTGTCAAAAAAGAGTATCTTTTTTTGATGGCTGAATTTGATAATTTCAAGAAACGCACCTTGAAGGAGAAATCAGAGATTCTCAAAAATGGTGCTGAGTCAACTTTGAAAGGATTGCTCCCGATAGTTGATGACTTTGAGCGCGGACTCGATGCTATCAAAGACTCTTCTGATGTAGAAGCAGTAAAAGCTGGTATGGAACTGATATACAACAAGCTTATCAAATACCTCTCGGCCAACGGAGTGAAAGCGATAGAATCCAACGGCAAAGATTTCGATCCTGATTACCATGAGGCCATAGCTATGGTTCCCACTCCCGATGAAAAAGCCAAAGGCAAGGTAATTGATACGGTGGAAAAAGGGTATACATTGAACGACAAAGTGATACGCCACGCCAAGGTGGCAGTTGGCCAATAATATATATGGATAACAAGAGAGATTACTATGAAGTGCTCGGTGTCGAAAAGAATGCATCGGCAGCCGACATTAAGAAAGCCTATCGTAAACTTGCGCTGAAATATCACCCAGACAAGAATCCCGGTGACAAAGAGGCTGAGGAGAAGTTCAAGGAGGCTGCAGAAGCCTACGATGTGCTAAGCAACGAAGAGAAGAGAGCCAAATATGACCAGTTTGGCCATAACATGGGACCGCAAGGATTCCCGGGTGGAGGACAGGGTTTTGGTGGATTCTCAGCCGGTGGATTCACAATGGACGATATATTCGAGCAGTTCGGGGATATTTTCGGCGGACGTTTTGGCGGATTTGGCAGTGCTGCCGGTGGCGGAGCCCGTTCTCGCCGTAAACCCACGCGCCGGGGAAGCGATGTGCGTATAAAGGTTAAGATGACCCTCGCTGAGATTGCAACAGGTGTTGACAAAACGTTGAAAATACCTACAATGGTAAAATGTTCACATTGTAATGGTACAGGAGCCAAAGATGGCACATCTTTCTCTACGTGTAATACTTGCCACGGTACTGGCTCCATAATTCACACTCAGAATACAATGTTCGGTCCACAACAAGTAGCGACAACATGCCCCGACTGCCAAGGAGAGGGGAAAGTTATTACCGAATATTGTCCTTACTGCCATGGCGAGGGAGTTCTGAAAGAGACCCCTACTCTAAGTTTCCATATCCCCGCAGGTGTCGAGGACGGCATGACACTTACCGTATCTGGGAAAGGGAATGCAGCCCGTCGAGGCGGAGTAAACGGAGACCTTCTTGTGGTGATTGAAGAAATAAAAGACCCCGAACTCATACGTGATGGTAACGATGTGATATACAACCTCATGCTTGATGTTTCGACTGCCGCTCTTGGTGGATCGGTAGAAGTTCCTACCATTTCGGGTCGCGCACGACTCAAAATCGACCCCGGCACGCAACCCGGTAAAGTATTGCGCATGCGCGGCAAAGGAATACCATCAGCTCAAGGTGGAGGCACCGGCGATGAGTTGATAAACATCATGGTTTACATTCCTGAAACTCTTAATGACAATGAGCGAAAAGCCTTTGAATCAATTAAGGATGAACCCAATATCAAGGCTACCGACTCGGTAAAGAAACGCATCTTCAGTAAGTTGCGCCACATTTTTGAATAGCAAAACAAATACATAGTTACACAACCGCCCGCTTTGGATGCTCCAAAGCGGGCGGTTGTGTTTCACTTCATCTTGGTTACGTGCCTACGGTCTCGCACCCTCGATTCACGTCAAAAAATCACTCCACGGTATGCTTCCCTATCATTAACATCTCTTGTGAGATAGGCTCTTAGACAGATTCTTGACTATTACTTGCGAAAAAATTATCACATGCTCTGGCAAGTGTAGCCGATTTTCTTAAAGGCTTTTTCAAGATTCTTTAGATCTACTTTCCTTTTATCGGCTACAATTGTGACAGTCTGGTTCTCAATATCAGTATCAATAGATTTCACTCCATTTTCAAAGCGAAGGTTCTGCTTGATCTTTTTCTCACAGTTGGCACAATGCATCTGAGGAGATACAGTGTAAACCATGACGGTATCATTCACGGCTTTCTGCTTGACATTTTTATCTGCAGCATCAGTTCCTAACACTACCGACAATACTAATATCAATGTTAAAAATATTCGTGTCATAAATTATATGTATTTTGTGAAATTATATCTGAATCCTATATAAATTACAGCTCCATGTAATGGTCCATAAATCATGGTCGCATCAAAATCTTTGCCTCTGGGATTGGCGGCATCGATAATGGGATCAGGCTGACGGTAGGATGTAAGATTCTCTCCGCCTAAATAGAGAGCCCAATTTCTAAAATTACGGGTAATCTGCACGTTAAGTGTGGAATAAGCAGAATATTTCTTTTTCCACGACATCACACCATCAACCTTCACATAGGGAGTAGGCATAATCCCACCGCCGTTAATCGACCATGTTACATCAAACTGCCATAAACCCATCATAGGTCGGTAATCGAGACTGAACAGCCCCTTGGAGAGCGATGTCAGTGGTTTCTGTTGCATCCCTTCACCATAGTCAACTTTTACATCGGTCATGCGATAGGCTGCTGTTAAAGCCATGTCTTCAATAATATCGAAAGTTGTCTCTATCTGCAGGGCGTGGGAATGGGAATCACGAGTTGAAGAGAAGATATAGACCTTGTGAGGGTCTCGGTTCATATCTGCAAGCAACTGATTGTCGAATGTCGTATAGTAGTATTCAGCTCCAAAAGAAAATTTGCGGTTCAAGAGGGTACCATCCCAATTGATACCGACACCGGTATTTACGGCTTTCTCCATTCTCATGTCAGACGAAATCACAATCACCCGCGATGATGCCAACATAAAATGGTACTCCTCAAGAGGATGAGGGCTCCTACGTCCTATGCCAGCCGAAACATTGGCCGAGAATCCATCGCCAAAATTGTACCTTGCATGGAAACGTGGTGTCACGAGACTACCATAGAGCGAGTTGAAATCATACCTTACACCCGCCATAGCCACGAACCGTTCATCGAGATTAAGTGTATACTGTCCATAGATTCCATATACATTCTCGGCCTCTCTACCGTAGGTCTTGTTGTTTCCGGGTTGTAATATATAGTTGCGGTTAAAGTCGTCATGATTGAACGATAAACCGGTTGAGAGTGCGTGAAGTTTATTCCATTTTCGCTCAAACATGAGTGACGCATAAAGCTCGCGTTGAAGTATATGGTACTCTTTTTCACCGTAGTGAGACTCCATATCGTGAATGCTGCCTGACAGTATCAATGCGATATTACCTTCATTTTTACGGTCGAAAATAAAAGCATTCTTTGCAAAAGCTTCTACACGCTCGGTTTTAATATCTATTATATAGGGGTCGGCAACACTATGAGCCGCATGCCCTATCTGCCCACTTTTGCGTTTCTCATCAAGCCCCTTCACTGCAGCCTGAAATACATAGTTTGTACCTAAATAAGCCCAACGATTCATCAAGGTATACTGCTGTATCTTGGGCATATCGGCAAAGTGGTCGTCATTCTCATCATGTGAAGCAGTTGCTGTCTCAAAATGTCCTAACAAACCTGAGGACCATCGATCACCGAGATGGATATTGCCTAAAGCATTTGCTTCTATCTTTCCAAGATGGTCGGCATAGGCATTGACCGTGAAGGAAGGGTCAAGCTGAGGCTTCAACATCTCGATGTTGATCTGACCGGTAATTGACTCATAGCCGTTCTTTACCGAACTTGCCCCTTTTGATACCTGGATTGATTGCATCCAAGGCCCGGCAATGTAGCCGAGACCGTAGGGAGCAGAAGCCCCTCTGAATGAAGGGATATTCTCGGTAAGCATCTGGACATAGGTGCCCGACAGACCGAGGAGTTTTATTTGCCTCGCCCCTGTTGCGGCATCGCTGTAGCTTACATCTACCGACGGGTTTGTGGTGAAACTCTCTCCAAGATTGCAGCATGCTGCCCGGGTAAGCTCACGCGCTGAAATCAGCGATGTATTTGTAGCAACGCTGAATTTCTGCTTTCCGTTGTTGGCACTCACCACTACCTCATCCATCTCATGGACAGTTTCAGGAATAGAATCATTTTGCGCCATAGATATATATGGCGATAACGAAACTACTACTGACAAAATCATCTGTTTATACCTACTGTTTTCCATCAGAGTGCAAAATTAGCAAAATCCCATAAAATTACAGCCCTACAGCGATAAATAAACCTGAGCTATCAATCACAAATGAATACATAATTTTAATAATATTGTCAGAGTAATTTCATATTTTTCTTAAAATTTGATTGTTTTCTATATATTTTCAATATCTTTGTCATTGCAGAACAATTCAAGAAAAGTATAACTTCATGATGAGAATTTCATACTGCAACATCCTGCTATTACTCGTTTTGGCTTCTTGTCTATCTCTCGACAATGCTGATAAAGGGATTGTGGCAATTACCACTCATATACAAGCATTAATGCCGTCCTGCGATTGTATTACTGCATCAGTTATAAAGAATACATTACAGCCATACAATGAATAATTGATGAATTAATGATATATAATTATGAAAAGTGCATTTATTGGCATAATGGCGACACTGTCGGCAATGTTTGTAGCCTGTTCACACAATGAAACCTCAACTTACGATGACTTTGCTACGGTGCCATCTGATTCTCTTCAATTCAAAGAAATGAACGAGTCATTCGATTTTGGATATGCCAGGAAAATGATTCAATATGATTCCTTATTAATTGTATTGGATGATATGCAAAAAGAACGAATCCAATTCTTCAACAAGAATACCGGTGAGCATATTGCTTCGTTTGGTCAATTAGGTCAAGGAAAGAACGAACTGGTGGCGCCTGGGAATATTTCGATAGATTACATGGGAGGAATCCTCTCGATTTATGACTACGCTCGGGCTCATTTGCTTTCTTTCAATATGGAAGAGTTCTTCAATATGAAATTCGTCCCAAAAGTGTGTTTTTTTTAAACGGAACAGACTATATTTCAACACATGGGATCCCACGCATAATAATGTCGAATCGAAATGATATAGTTTCCAAATATGACACATTCCCCGAAATTCCCGGTTTAGACCTCAATGAATCGACTGAAAGAATGTATTTCTTGACTCAATCATTGTGGGACATTAGACCCGATGGTAAGAAAATGATTATCGGAACTACAATAGGGTCTATCCTGGAAATATTGGACATTGAAAATTCCGGGATTAAAAGCTCTGTGACCAAATGTTTTCAAAAACCAATTTTTGATATACAGAATGGACAGATAGTTTTCACAAATCAAACTATTTTTGGATTTGCATGTATCAGTGTCACTGACAAATACATCTACGCAACAATTCATGGCATATCAAACCCAACTGAATTTCCCCGGACAATATATGTATTTGACTGGAATGGGAATTTGAAGAAAAAATTCAACACCGGCCGACAAATTTGCACATTTGCTGCCGATCAGGATAATTCAAAGCTTTACGCCTTAGCAATAAACGAAAAAGGAGAACCTTCTTTAGGCTATTTTTCTCTTCACAACTAATTTCTTCTCACATTGTTTAATGAAATTGTCAACAATAAAAATCCTTCTGCCAGTAATAGCTTTGTTGCTGTTTTCCTCCTGTGGACGTAACATTTTTAAATCGGATGTAAGAACTGTAAAGTTCTCCAATAATCCTACACAGATCAGTGTGTCGAAAATTAATACTGACCATCTCTACTCGATGTGGTTTGCTGTACATGACTCTATTCTTATCTCATCACGACCTCAATCCAATGATTACATATTTCAAATTGCCGACATCAAAAGCAATAAGGAACTGGGGGCATTCATGCGCCGAGGGGAAGGAGATAAAGAATACACCGGCTTGATGCCTATTCTGAGAATCGAACCCAAGGGGGATGATTTGGTTTCGTTAACCTATGATCCCAACAAACAGCTGTTGGTAGAATTTAATATGACACAATCGGTCAAATTGGGGAAGGATTCCTTGATAAGACTGGGATATTTTAGAAATGCCAATGAGGCTGAAATGCCTTATACCGGAATATATCGACTTGACAATTCAAAATATATAGGTTATACTCCCGGCATTTCCTTCGATGTTGATGGTAAGAATATACTGTTACCTACTTATTCCATCTTGGAAGGTAGCGAAATAAGACCTGTCAAGAATTATTCATTTTTTAATTCTGAAAGTCATGATTTACCCACCAACATGTCTTCGCTGGGGTCGATGTGGTATCTTAAGCCAGACAAAACCAAATTAGTAAGCGCCATGTCCAGGCTCGGCCAGATCAATATCATAGATATTGAATCAGATTCAATATGTTCGGTAAGAATCGAAGGGTCGCCAAATGAACATGATCTTGATAGACCCGTGGAAGATGTAAAGTGGCAATATCATGATGTCACTTGTGATGACGACTTTATATACGCATTGTATTTTGGTAAAGAAGCTGAAAATCTCAGGGAACGCACAGGCTGCGATAGAATACATGTATTTGACTGGGAAGGGAACTTTGTAAATGATTTCATTACCCCGATTCAAATTTTAAAACTATGGTCTGACTCTTCAACCGGAGCACTATACGGATACTGCGAACCCGAGGATGCGATTTACTTCCTCGATGTAAATTAAGACAATCTTTATATCAACAATATACAAATAATGTTAATAGCGAATAAACTCTAAACAATCTCAGTTATCGATGTGAATTTGAAAGCTTTTACACATATTGCTATCGGACTGTCGGGGTGCATTTTATTGGGAGAAAGTTGCACATCCGATACCGCTTATAACGTCAAGGAGGCTATGCAATTGGCCGGTGAGAACAGAGAGGAATTGGAATTGGTGCTGAACCACTACAGTGATGATCCGGAAAAACTTGAAGCGGCAAAATTCCTTATCGCCAATATGCCCGGACACTATTCTTATTCCAAGCCTGAGGTGCTGTCACGCTATCATGCAACTGTCGATTCCTTTGCATCAAGGTCTCAGCACTTACCATTCAATATAATATGTGATTCCGTATCTCAGATATTCCGTGACCATGGTGTCGGTAAGGTTCAAAAAGTGTATGACTGCACAATAATGCGAGCCGATTATCTAATCGAGAACATTGATGATGCCTTTAACCGGTGGCGGTCCTCACCATGGCTCTCACATCTATCGGCTGAAGAATTTTATGAATATGTGCTCCCCTACAAGGTGATGGAACTCCAACCTCTTGACAGCTGGCGCACTGATTTCAAAGACAGCTACAGAGAACTTCTTGACGAATTACGCTACTGTGACCTGTATGATAGCTCGGCCTACCGCGCATGCAAAACTCTCAACGATGCCTATAAAAGGGACCTTCATCCAGGCACTGATAACAGTGGCAATCTACATGTCAAGGATATAGCCGTGAGAATGAAGATTCCTCACGGTACCTGCAGCGACTTTGTAAATGTCTCAACGGCAGTATTCCGCAGCGTTGGCCTCCCCATAGCTCAAGACTGCACTCCTCACTGGGCCAATATAAGATTAGGACACTCATGGAATGTTCTCTTGGCTCAAAATGGAAAGAATATTCCATTTGTGGGGATGATGGACAGAATGGAGAATGGCCAGATTATAGATGAGCGACCGCCAAAGGTATTCCGTCGTACATATGCGTCCAATGATGAGTTGAAGAAACTGAACCTTTCAGGGGAATACGTGCCCCCGTTTTTCAGAGATATCTTCCGCAAAGATGTCACGGCCGAGTATATCTCGACCTCTGATGTAGTGATTGACTGCAAAGACATCGACTACAGTTATGCGTTCCTTTGTGTATTTGGTGACAATGACTGGACTCCGGTCCATTTTGCCAAGGTCAAAAATGGCAAAGCCAAGTTTGACTTCATGGCAAGGAATGTGGTATATCTTCCTGTTGTCTATACCTATGATGGGCGATTAAAGTCAATATGCGACCCTTTCCGACTTAACCATGACGGCTCAAAGACCCATTTCTCCCCTACACAAGAGACTCTCGATGTCAAATTGTACCGCAAGTCACCTGCGCTACGTTACACCTGGGACTATGCCAAATTAGCTAAAGGTGGCGAGTTTGAAGCTTCCAATAGTCCCGATTTCTCAGGAAAAATATATAGATTGCACACCATCCCCTCAGGTTTTGCCGTGAGTGGTGAAGCGACTGTCAGCGACTCCGTTCCCCCATGCCGTTTCTGGAGGTATATCCATCGCGGCAATGAGACATATTGCAGCATGGCCGATATCAGTTTCTACTCCGACACACTCGCAATGAAACCTCTCCGGGGCAAAACAATAGGTAGTGAAGGCTCTTGGGAAAACGACCCACAGTGGTCGCGTGAAAATCTGTTTGACAACGACCCGCTTACCTCCTACTGTGCACCCGTGCACACAGGTTGTTGGGTAGGTCTCGACATGGGACAACCGGTAAAGGTCTCGAAACTGAGATACACACCCCGTGGTGATGGCAACATGATTGAACCTGGTGACATCTACGAGCTTCTTGTCTGGGACAATGGAGCTTGGAAATCACTTGGCCGCAAAGAAGCCCGGACAGTATATCTGGAATACCGTGTACCGGTTAATTCCATTCTGCTTCTTCGGGACATCACCAAAGGACACGAGGAGAGAATATTCATTATTGATGACAATGGCAACCGGCAATGGGGTTAGAGTATGTTTAACAAACGTGCACAAAATATCATGGGTATCAAGAAAGTACTACTTTTCATCGTTGACTGGATTGCGAATATCGTCATAGGTATTTTCACATTGATAGTGCTCTGGTTCATAGCACAGCTGTTTTTCTATGCCGTTTTCTCCATCCCTACAGAGTCGATGTACCCAACCCTCATACCAGGCGACAAGATTATGGTCGACAAGACTGTGATGGGTGCGAGACTATTTGATATGTTTGATGCTTTGAATGGGGAAGAATTCAAAATTCATCGCTCACCGGGAAGAGGGAAACTACAATCGGATGACGTGATAGTGTTCAATTTCCCATATATCGCCGGATGGGACAGCATCGCGATTGATATTAGAAAGTACTATGCAAAGCGGTGTGTCGGTGTTCCGGGTGACACGGTAGAAATACGTGACTGCCATTACTATATCAATGGGGTGGAATCTGAAAAGCTATACAACAGTTCGACCGAGCGATTGGAGCAATTCCTGTCGACCTACAGCGATGAACCCGAGATGATACGACGCCAAGTTGTAATAAAAGCTTTTCCTAACGACACTACAGTTCCATGGACCATCAGCAACTTTGGACCAATGTTTGTCCCGGGTAAAGGTAGCTGTATAAATCTCGATAAAACGACAGCAACAGTTTACCGCAACTACATCGAGTGGGAAAGTGGCAAGAAGCTATTATGCGAGGAAGACTCTGTGTTTCTCGGAGGTGTGGCCATTGACTCCTATACATTTAAGGAGAACTATTATTTTGTGGCCGGTGACAATCAATTCAACTCTCAGGATTCACGATATTTCGGTCTTGTCCCTGAGCCATTTGTCGTCGGGAAAGCAATTACAATCATATATTCCATCAACCGCTACACGGGCAAAAAGAGATCAGGCCGCCACTTCCTCCCGTTATGAGTTTGCCGAAATAAGCGCCTGTTCCTCGCTGACTTCCGCGATACTGTCGCACATGCGATGCAATTCTTCTTTCATCTGACGCGTTGCCGGTGATTCAATCTTGGTCTTCATATTCATGACCTGGCTGTAGACTGCCTGGAATTTTTCTGGGTCAAAGAAAGCTGAGTCGGCATATAGTTTGGCCAAAAGATAGTAGGGATACATACGACCCGGCAAACGTGTCACCGACCTTCTGAGAAAATATTCAGCTCGGTCAAAATTCCCCATGTCATGGAAATTTCGTCCCATCAGATTGAAGAACATAGGGTCAGAGCTACATCTACTCCCTGTAAAAAGTATCGAGTTGGACTTTTCATACATCTTTTTTTGCCGCAAAGCCTTGCCATAATCAAACAGAAGCCCGGCATTCCACCCCTGTGTATAAGCAAGCGAGTCGAGCTGATGACAGTCTCTATCATTTAATCTATATTGATAGATATATTTCGCTTTATTCCAATCACTTATAGCATCTTTCCTGATATTCAGGCCTATACTTACACCCACCGTCAAAGAAACTATTACTGTTGAGAATAAAACTTTCACTGCAACCGGTAGGCTCCCACATATAGATATAGACATGAGAGTCATCAATCCCACACATATTATATATTCAGGGAACTGCAACGGATAGCTTGACAGACATATCACGATAAAAGCTGAAAGACTTCCTGCAATCCCATAATTTCCTGATTTTATAGACCATTTTATAGAAAACAACAGCACAAGAATGAACATGCACAATACAACAATGCCATAAGCAATTCCTATTTGCAAAAATTCATTAAAAGCATACTCAGGCGCACCAGCAACGCCTCCTAAGATACTATCGGGATGTGCCTCGAAAAATCGTTCCTGAGCATCACCCAATGCCCCGGCAACATTATCCCACCCTACCCCTGTCACAGGATATTGCATCATGGCTGACACTCCGTTCCTCCAAATGAGAAACCGGCCTAAAGCCGACATAGGCTTCATAAAAAACAGCAGAATTCCTAACACGACTAAAACTACACTGCCGCCAAACAACACAGACGGTTTGGGCGTTCTGATTTTTCCGCTCAAATACATGACATATACACTCCCTGCAACAGCGGCTATCCACCCGGTTCTACCCATCAAAGATGGCATCAGGGTGACAGCCACAACAAGATAGGCACACGATAACATATATAGGACCCTGTTAGCCTTATTTAAAATATGGAAGAGCGCCAATGGGGAAAGCAAGGCAAGAAAGCCACAGAATGGCCCTGGATTGTAAAATGTTCCTGTCGATGGATAGCGGGCATGGTTACTCGATGCCACATCAAGCAACTGAAGCCAACCATACAGAGACTCTCCCAACCCCAATAAAAGAAGAGCAACAGTCGATAATACTACGAAGTAATTTGAGCGGTTCATGAGAGTAATATCCTTATAGAAGTGTGAGGCTACTACAAATATAATTATTATATGATAATAATAGGCATATTTAAATATAATATTTAAAAACGACAAATATTTTAAAAAAATACAAAAAAAATAATTGTAGATGTTAAGAAATATCTCTACATTTGAAGCGAGAGATTATCTCATCACTGTTTCAATTATAATATCATGAATAAATCACTCATCTTTAGTATTATATCTTTATCCATCGGTATTTCGTTGCCATCTTGCAGCAGCGACAAGGCCACCGATAACGATGATGACTCCGTGATGGTCGACAGCTCTGACCTGACAGTTGAAGTTGACACAATGACATTGAGTCTGAAACCCTTCAAGAATGATGTGGTGAGCAATGGCAGAGTCAAAGCAGCAGAGTTTTCAGATATATATTTCCGTACTCCTGAGCTTATTGATGAAGTGTTTGTTCATAACGGTCAAAGAGTAAAAAAAGGAGCTCCACTCGCACGTCTCGATATGTTTAAACACAATGCCGAAAAATCAAAACAGGAGGCAGCTCTTGAACAGGCGAGACTCGAATTGCAAGATGTTCTGATAGGCCAAGGTTATAATCCAGAGAGACTTGACCAAGTGCCACAGGAAGTGCTTAAGCTCGCGCGCGTGCGCAGTGGCCTGGAGCAAGCCGAGGCTTCTTACAATTCTGTCCTTAAAGATATCGAACTTGCAACATTGACAGCTCCATTTGATGGTGTGATAGCCAATGTAACGGGGAACGCCCATTCCATAGCAATCACTTCCGAGCCCTTCTGCCGGGTAATCAACGATGGAGCGATGTGTGTGGAGTTTCCTATACTTGAAAGCGAGCTTTCGATGATAAAGATTGGTGAAAATGTAGAAGTCACGCCCTACAATGGAGGCGAAACACACACAGGCCATGTAACAGAAATCAACCCGATGATAGACGAGAACGGTCATGTCAAAATCAAAGCGCAACTTGCAGGTGCGGGAAATCTTGTCGATGGCATGAATGTGAGGATAAGGAGCTCACACTCTCTCGGGAACCGTCTTGTAGTACCTAAAAGCGCTGTAGTATTGCGCACAGGCCGACAGGTTGCATTCACCTACGATAATGGGAAGGCCGTGTGGAACTATGTGACAACCGGAATGGAAAACCTCGACAGTTATGAAATAACCGATGGACTTACAGAAGGAATGACCCTCATCTACACCGGCAATGAGAACCTTGCCCACGAAGCCCCGGTATCAATCGCCCCCCGCAACAAATAGTCAAGGACCAACATTTCAACTTCCACACATTTACAACCGGTTACTGTTCAGTGGAGATTGCCATTATGTAATATTTTGTATCGCAATTAAATAATCCATCTTATGGTTGAATTTTTGTTGAAACGTCCAATCGCAGTCATCATGGCTTTCCTCGCAGTGGTGATTTTGGGGTGCGTGACCTTTTTCACGCTCCCTGTCTCACTTCTCCCCGATGTCGCCATTCCACATATCACCGTTCAGGTGACAGGAGAAAATATGTCGGCCCGCGAACTTGAGAACTCTATGGTTACCCCCTTGCGCCGTCAACTCATGCAGGTATCAGGATTGAACGAGATAAGCAGTTGCACCCGCGATGCCTCAGCCGAAATCAGCCTCACAATGAATTATGGTGTCAATACCGACCTTGCTTTTATAGAGGTCAACGAAAAGATTGATGCCGCGATGAACTCTTTCCCCCGCGATACACGCCGCCCGAAAGCAATCAAGGCGAGCGCTACCGATATTCCTGTGGTATATGTGCAGTTGACATTGAAAAATTCTTCCTCTGGAAATGATGGTGATGATTTTTTAAACCTATGTGATGTCGCTGGTAATATCGTGCGCCGCCGCATGGAACAATTGCCGGAGGTATCGATGGTCGATATTACCGGCCTCGCCGGGAAAGTACTAAAATTGCATCCCGACTATGGCAAGATGCGCCCGGCAGGTATTACGGTCGATGAGATAGAAAGTGCTCTCAACACCAACAATGTCGAACCGGGAAGCATGTCGGTGAGAGACGGTTACTATGAATACAGCATCCATGTGTCCAACCAGTTGCGCACGCCCGAGGATGTAAGATGTGTCAAAATTGTAAAGAATGGCCGTATTCACAATCTTGGCGACCTATGCCAGGTTGAACTATCGGAAGAGACTCCAATAGGATATTCAACCTACAACGGCAAACGGGCAGTCACCATGGCCATCATCAAGCATGATGCAGAAAGTATGGCCGCCATGGATGAGGCCATAGACAACACTATCGATTATTTCGCAGAGAAATACCCTGAAATAGCGTTCAACAAAAGCCGTAGCCAGACACAGCTACTTGACTTCACAATCTCAAACCTTCAGCAGAATCTTGTGCTCGGTCTTATACTGGTATTCGTGATATGTGCCGTCTTCATGCGCAGCATAAGGCTCCCCTTCGTTATCGGAATCACCATTATCGTTGCATTGATAATGACATTCCTTCTGTTCTACTTCTTCCATGTCTCGATAAACATTATCTCTCTGGCAGGTCTGATTCTCGCCATAGGAATGATGATTGACAACTCGGTAATTGTAGCCGAGAACATAACACAATACCGTCAACGCGGGTTCTCACTTTTGGAAAGCTGCGTGGCCGGAACCAACGAGATGATTACTCCGATGCTAAGCTCATCACTGACTACAGTAGCTGTATTCGTTCCTCTCGTGTTCATGAGCGGTATCGCCGGAGCGATTTTTTCTGACCAGGCCTTTGCTATAACAGCCGGACTTGCCGCATCTTATATAGTGGGAATAACTTTAATGCCGGTCCTATATAACCTTTTCTATAAAAATCAAAAGGTTCAACAAATAACGGAGGCTGATGCAGCGGCTCTTAACAGTCCGATGATAAGATGGTATGACCGCTGGATTGATTGGATTTTCAGTCACAAGGCTGTCTCTGTATCCTTTGTAATCATTTCGGTATTGCTCGTGGTTCCTCTGTTTAAAGTTCTCGAGACAGAGCGTATGCCCCGCATTGACAGTACAGAGACAATGCTGAAAATCGACTGGAACGAGAACATAAATATAGCTGAGAACCATCGACGCACAGCTGATCTTCTTGCCAGTGTAAACCGTTTGACTGATGAAAACTCGGCCTACGTAGGTTCGCAGGATTATATGCTCGGCGATGAAAGCGACCTCGGTGTCTCTGAAGCCGACCTATATCTACGCGCCGTCTCGGCCGACAGCCTCAGTTCTCTTAAGGAGAAACTCGCATCTATTCTCGATACCACATATCCCTATTGCAGTTACGACTTCCGCACCCCCGATAATATATTTGAGAAAATTTTCTCTTCCGATGAGCCTCAGCTCGAGGCAAGACTCGCATCCAAATCAGTGACAGGCATTGCGGTAGTTAAGAACTCCATAAATCTACGTGACCGTATCAAAAGTTCCATCGACAAACCCATTCAAGAACTTCCGCTACGTAAACAAATCAACATAACCATCGACCACGAGCGGCTCGCCATCTACAACGTCGACTATAACACCGTGCTACAGGCACTTAAATCGGCCTTCTCAGGTTCCAAAGCTGTGACCCTCCGATCTTTCCAAGACTATATCCCTGTCTCGATTGAAGACCGTGGGAAAAGTGTTGAAGAAGTTCTCTCATCCACTCTCGTTGAGACAAGACCGGGCAAAGACGGAAAAAAATCTGATATACCGCTTAATGCTCTGGTCAAAACCTCATGGAGCGATGATTTCAAGAGTATACTCTCTGATGAAAGTGGCGAATATATCCCTGTGGCCATGGACATCACATCGGCCGAAGCCAGTAAAGTGACCGATATAATACGCACAGAGGTGGCCGGAAACGACAACTTCGATGTATCATTCACCGGCTCGCTGTTCTCCAACAACAAGATGATGATGGAACTCACAGTAATCCTTCTTGTATCGTTGCTGATGATGTATTTCATTCTGTGCGCCCAACTTGAGAGTTTCACCCAGCCACTCGTAGTGTTGCTTGAGATTCCTATAGATATAACTTTTGCGCTTCTCTGTCTATGGGTGTTCGGTCAGACTCTCAACCTCATGTCGGCCATCGGTATAATCGTAACTTGCGGTATCGTGGTAAACGATTCCATCCTGAAACTCGATGCGATTAATGAGCTTAGAAAAACAGGGATGCCGTTGCTCGAGGCAATACATACCGCCGGTCAGCGCCGTCTCAAGCCTATCATCATGACCTCCCTTACTACCATTTTCGCTATGGTACCTGTATTGTTCACGTCCGATATGGGTTCTGAACTGCAACGCCCGCTTGCGATTGCCATGATCGGTTCAATGATTGTAGGAACCCTTGTCAGCATTTTCATTATCCCATTAATATATTACTTCATATATCGCAAAAGCTATGGTAAGACGAACATATAGCATATTGGCACTATTCCTTCTCATCCCCATGCTTGCCATGGCTTCAGGCAAGGTAAGGATCTCACTTGGCGACGCCATACGTCTTGCCAACGACTCTTCCCTCATGGCATTCCGCTACCAGAATCTCTATGCCGCGGGATACTGGCAGTGGCGCACATTTAAAGCCAACCGCCTTCCAAGCCTCGCCATGAACATTACACCGGCCCAGTATAACCGCTACATCACCCAGCGCTATAACTATGATGAAGACGTTGACGTGTTCCGCAGTCAAAAGATTTACATGGCTTCGGCCGGTCTGATTCTGTCTCAGAATGTCGATTTTCTCGGTGGCTCTTTCTTCCTTGAGAGCGATCTGGAATATATGCGCAACTTTGGCAACTACACCAGCAACCAGTTCTCAAGCGTACCGGTGAGAATGGGTTACCGCCAGAATCTAATAGGCTTCAACGAGTTCAAATGGGAACGGAAGATTGAACCGGTTAAATATGAAAAGGTAAAACGGGAGTTCATATACAACATGGAAAGTGTATCGGAAGAGGTTGTGACTCATTTCTTTGCCTTGGCTCTTGCACAGACCGAGTATCAACTTGCCATCGACAATCTCGCATCATGCGATACCCTTTACACTATCGGTGAACGCCGCTTCAAGATTGCATCGATTTCACAAGCCGACCTCCTCACCCTGAAACTCGACAAAGTAAATGCCGAGAATACTCTCGAGAATGCACGCATAAGTGTCAAAAGAGCGAGATTTGCCCTTGCGTCCTACCTCGGTATGGACACAGAGACTGAACTTGAGGTAACTATGCCTGGCACCCCGTCAGCCCTAAACATTTCGGTCGATGTGGCTCTGCAACAAGCTCGTGACAACAACCCTACCCTTCTCGGACACCGGCAGACCATTCTCGAGGCAAAGAGGGACATGAGCAAAGCCAAGGCCGAGTCACGCTTCAACGCCTCAGTGAGCGCAAGTGTGGGATTCAACCAGGTGGCCAACAAACTGAGTGACGCCTACCACAACCTTCTCAGACAAGACCTTGTCTCAGTATCACTCTCCATACCGCTCATCGACTGGGGTGTGAGGAAAGGGAAAGTCAATACTGCACGCAATAACTTGAATGTAGCCGAGATTGCCGCACGGCAACAGGAGCTTACCATAGACCAGGATGTAATAATGACTGTCAACGACTTTTCCACCCAGCAACGTTTGGTGGCAAGTGCCGTAGAGGCTCTTGACCTCGCTGATATGGCATACAGCCAGACAAGGCAACGGTTCATAATCGGTAAAGCCGACATCAACAGTCTGACTCTCGCCCATAACCGCCAACAGGATGCCAGCAAGAATTACATCAACTCATTGCAGAACTACTGGCTCAGCTACTATAAGATTCGTAAACTCACACTTTTCGATTTCAACCTCAATCGACCCATTTCAGTACTCTTCGATAGAGAAATAGGCGTGGAATGAAACGTAAAAAATACATATCATCCTTCTCGGTTATCGTAAGCTTCATAGCTTTGGCTCTGCTCGGCTGTGCGGTCATGCCTCTTTTGCCCGTGAAATTGGCTCCATCAGAGGCGCTTCCTGCCATAGGAGTAGGCTTTACCATGCCTGGAAATTCGGCCCGTAATATCGAGTCGGACGTTACAAGCCGTCTCGAGGCTGCACTGAGCCGTGTCAGCGGTGTGAAATATATTGACTCACGTTCAAGTTCGGGCCGTGGATATATCACCCTCGAGTTTGACCGCAACACCGACCTTCAGGTAGCACGTTTTGAGGCCGCCATGATTATAAGACAGCTCTGGGGCAGCCTGCCCGAGGGTGTCACCTATCCCTACATAGATTTACGTCAGGTCGATGCCACTGCGTCACGCCCGTTCATGACCTACACTATCAATGCCGAGATGCTTCCGGCCGCGATCATGAAATATGCTGAGGATAACATACGTCCCATGCTGAGCAGCATTCCAGGAGTGGCCAAAGTAGAACTGTCGGGCGCGACACCGATGGAATGGAACATTGAATATGATTGTGAGACAATGTCGAGCCTCGGCATCACAGTAAATCAGATAAACAAAGCCATCTCAGCCTTCTATGGATCTGAGTTCCTGAAAATAGCGCCACTAAAGGCGGGTGAAAATGACAACTGGATACGTATAGCCATAGCCAATCCCGATAATGCTGACCGCCCCGACCTCTCAAAAATCGTTGTGTCACAAAGCAACGGCAAGATTGTAACACTCGACAAGATTGCCCGCCTTTCCTATGTAGAGGAGGCTCCGACACGCTACTACCGCATCAACGGCCTGAACTCAATATATCTCAACATAACGGCTACTACCGATGCCAACCAGATTGATCTCAGCAAAATCATTACTAATAAATTGGCCTCGATCAATCTTCCCGCAGGATACATGATAGATTTAAGCTACGATGGTAGTGAGAATATCTCAAAAGAGTTGGACAAGATATATTTCAGGACAGGCCTTACAGTGCTGATTCTCCTTATCTTTGTAGGCCTGATAACACTGAGTTGGCGATACCTTATGCTGATAACCATAAGCCTGGCAATAAACATGGCAATAGCATTTATCGTCTACTACTTGCTGAAAGTAGAGATACAATTATATTCACTTGCAGGAATAACCATCTCTTTCAATCTCGTAATCGACAACCTGATAGTGATGACCGAGCATATTACCCGCAGACACAATCTCCGCGCGTTCTCGGCGATCCTTGCCGCTACGCTCACTACTGTAGGTGCACTGTCGGTGGTTTTCTTCCTCGATGAGAAGACGATGCTCAGCCTCAAGGACTTTGTTATCGTTGTGATTGTTAATCTCAGTGTATCGCTGTTTACCGCACTTTTCCTTGTCCCTGCTCTTGTCGAGCGTATGTGCGTGAAGAAAAGTAAGTCAAGCCGACATCGTGTGAAACGTGCCAACATCCGGGTCATGCGTGTATACTCGGCTATCGTATCATTTCTTTGCCGATATCGCAAATCAGCTTATACGGCATTCATCCTCGCCTTCGGGCTTCCGGTGTTCATGCTTCCAGAAAAAATTGAAAGCGAGGGAACATTGGCCTCATGGTATAACTCAACCTTAGGGTCGTCAAACTACAAGGACAATATCAAACCTTGGGTGGACAGATGTCTCGGCGGTGCCTTGAGACTCTTTGCCGAGAAGGTTCATAACGGTGGATATTACAATAGGGGTGACAATGAAGTGACGCTCTCGATCAATGCAACACTTCCTAATGGTGCCACACTGCAACAGATGAATGCTCTTATCCAGAAAATGGAGCGGTTCATTGCTTCCAAGGAGGGGGTAAAAGAATTTCAGACTTCAATCTCGAGTCCACGCCGTGGTAGCATCACAGTATTCTTTAAACCAGAGTACAAATACACCGGATACCCATACCGTATAAAATCTGATGCAATATCAAAAGCCTTGACTCTCGGCGGTGGCAGCTGGAGCGTATACGGACTCGAAGACATGGGCTTCAACAACGATGTAAGAAACACTGCCGGTGAATACCGAGTGAAGCTTCAGGGTTATAACTATGATGATTTATACACCTATGCCGAGATCTTATGCGACACGCTGCTACGCAACCGCCGTATCAAAGAAGTGACAATCAACTCTGAATTTTCATACTGGAAAG
>JAAGKN010000339.1_pt1 | contig 52278 bp, 49 predicted proteins | sample 6206371 | NCBI WGS metagenome assembly JAAGKN01 (sample SAMN11533720, study PRJNA540317) | gut metagenome | isolation source: fecal pellets from male and female animal of same cohort | host: Peromyscus leucopus | place: USA:CA | collected 2017
TTGCAGTCTGATTTTTGTTGCCATTTAGAGTTTGTTTGTATTTGGTTGTTTTTGTTTTGCGCGGCAAAAGTACGAATTATTTTTGACATAGCCAAACCTTTTGCCGCTCTTTTTTCTCGGGTTCTAAAATTCGCTCGAAAAGTGGAAACGGATTTTTGGGAAGTCGTTCTGAGCCATCGTGAGCACAAACTGTGAGTCGGCCAGGAAAACGTCGCGGCCTTCACGGTCAAGCGCCATAAACTGATGTTTGCGTTTCTTGAAGGCTTCGAGCGCGTCGGCGTCGTCGCTTTCAATCCAGCATGCCTTGTACATCGACATCGGTTCCCAGCGGCATTGTGCGCCATATTCGTGCAGGAGGCGGTACTGTATTACCTCAAACTGAAGCTGACCGACGGTGCCTATGATCTTGCGTCCGTTGAACTGGTGCATAAACAGCTGCGCCACGCCCTCGTCCATGAGTTGCTGTATACCTTTTTCGAGCTGCTTCGACTTCATGGGATCGGTGTTCTCGATATACTTGAACATCTCGGGCGAGAAGCTCGGCAGGCCTTTAAGTGCATTTCTTCGCCTTCGGTAAGGGTGTCGCCGATCTTGAAGTTGCCTGTGTCGGGAATACCTACGATGTCGCCCGGGAAAGCCTCGTCGACAATGCTCTTTTTCTGTGCCATAAATGCGGTGGGTGCCGCAAATCGCATTGATTTGCCTGTGCGTATCTGCTTGTAGGGGGCGTTACGCTCGAAGCGGCCCGAGCAAACCTTTACAAAGGCGATGCAACTGCGGTGGTTGGGATCCATATTGGCGTGGATCTTGAATACGAAACCGCTGAAGTGTTCTTCTTCAGGGCGCACTGTGCGTTCGATTGCGTCAATTGGTTTTGGTGCCGGAGCTATCTTTACAAAGCAGTCAAGCAACTCCTTTACGCCGAATGTGTTGAGTGCCGAGCCGAAAAATACGGGAGCCAGTTTGCCGGCGAGGTATTTGTCAACGTCGAAATCGGGGTATACGCCTTCTATCAGTTCGAGGTCGTCGCGTAGTTGACGGGCATCCTGTTCGCCGACAGCTTCATCAATACGAGGATCGTTGACATCGTCGATCTCCACACGCTCCGTTGCTTTCTGCTTGTCGGGGGTAAACAGATCGATAGCATTTTCGTAGATGTTGTAGACGCCTTTGAATTTGGCGCCTATGTTGATGGGCCACGACAGGGGGCGTACGTCGATTTTCAGCTCTGCTTCGAGTTCGTCGAGAATTTCGAACGGGTCGCGGCCTTCGCGGTCGAGTTTGTTGACGAATATGATCACGGGGGTGTTGCGCATGCGGCACACCTCCATGAGTTTGCGTGTCTGCTGCTCCACGCCTTTGGCCACGTCGACCACGATGATAACGCTGTCGACGGCTGTGAGGGTGCGGTAGGTGTCTTCGGCAAAGTCCTGGTGACCGGGGGTGTCGAGAATGTTGATTTTGTAGTCGCCATAGTTGAAACCCATCACAGACGTGGCAACAGAGATTCCTCTCTGCTTCTCGATCTCCATCCAGTCGGAGGTGGCGGTTTTCTTTATTTTGTTGCTCTTTACGGCTCCGGCTACGTGTATGGCACCGCCAAAGAGCAGGAGTTTCTCCGTGAGTGTTGTCTTTCCGGCGTCGGGATGCGAGATGATGGCAAAAGTGCGCCGGCGGCTAATTTCGTCTTGTATGGAGGCCATGTGTCAGTTTTGGTTGATACGGTCGATGCATCGGCGCAGCGATGCCTGCCAGTGAGGTATTTTGATGCCGTAAGTGGCTTTGATTTTCGATTTGTCGAGGACGGCGAAGTAGGGGCGTGTGGCTGCCTGTGGAAAGTCGGATGAGGGTATAGGCACTATTTCGGCCGCACGTTCGGGCATACCGGCGTACTCGAGGATAGCTACAGCGAAGTCGTACCATGAAGCGACACCTTCGTTGGAGTAGTTGAAAATACCCGGTGTCCAGTGTCCCGACAGGATGATATCGGCTATTGCCGTGGCTAAATCGGCAGCATAAGTGGGCGTTCCGGTCTGATCGGCCACAACACGCAGGGGAGTACCGGCCTGTCCGCGTTCGAGAATTGTTTTTACGAAATTCTTGCCGTGGGGAGAGTAGAGCCATCCGGTGCGTATTATCATGCTCTCTGGAGCGAGTCCGATCAGTGCAGTCTCGCCTTTGCGCTTGGTTACGCCGTAGACCGACAAGGGTTCGGGCTTGTCGATCTCGCGGTAGGGACGGCAGGCTTTTCCGTCGAAAACGTAATCGGTGGAGATATGTATGATCTTGAAGCCGAGTTCGTCGGCAAACAATGCTAAATTGGATACGGCATCGACATTAGCAGCCGAGCATTGCATCTTCTCTTCTTCGGCGCGATCGACAGCTGTATAGGCTGCACAATTGACCACATGGCTGAAATCGCCTGTACGGAGGAAGGTCTCTAATGCGGTTCGGTTGGTAAGGTCTAAAGAATCGATGTCGGTATATACAGTAAGGCCGGGAGCCCGTGATTCGAGTTCCCGGTGCAATTCGCGGCCAAGCTGGCCATTGCTTCCGGTTAGGAGTATCTTCATGCTTTTTGTTTTGCGACTGCAAAATTAATAAAAAAAAGCCAAAAAGCGAAGAGTGCAACCGGGTGTTGTTATAATCTATGTGCGGTGCGCAATCAGAAATTGTAGCCTAAAGATATAGCGAGGGTGTTGCGGTGTATTCGCATTTTGTTGTCTCTGTTGCCATATCGGGCCAAAGGTGTGAAGGCTATGCCTGTAGATACTCCTACATAATAGCTTTTTGCGAATATGAAACTTAGCTTGATCGACCATCCGGCATCTACACGTTTCCACCCGTGGTTGAACAGATTTACCTTGCGGTCGGGCATCGGATCGGGCACGCTCAGGTTGGGCGACAACTGCTGTCGGGCATAGAGATTTACATTAAGGTAAGGCCCTGTGGCTACCGACATGTCCCATTGAGGAGCTATGTTGAATTTATATCCGAACAACATGGGAATGTGCAGATTCCAGTATTTTGCCGCGTTTTGATAGAAGTATTCATCATCGAATGAAACGAGGTTTTTGGAGTTCATAGCAGTGTATGAGGCCATTAATCCCGGCTCAAAGAAAAAATCGCGAGGCAATGCGATCTGTGCCACACCTCCGAGCGTGAAACCCGAACCGACCTTGTAGGCGTCGGAACTTCCGCTTGGAAAAGTGACGTCCATTCCTAATCTGACACCATAGGTAACAGGTGCCGTAGTTTCCTGTGCCGCAGCGCTTAAAGCTGCGAGGCCGACAAGAGCAGAGAATAGCAGTTTTCGTGTCATTGTGATGTTCCTTTCATTAATTATAAAAACCATCGTCGGACTGCTTTTGTTCGGGAAAAAAGCATTACTTTTGCGTGGGAATGTCGATATAAAGCGGCATCCTGTCGATTTTTTCTTGGCGATATATTTATATAGGATATAACTTTGCAAAAAAATTTTGAAAAATATGTCCGATAATATTACAAACCGGGGAGGCGGCCGCTTCATAGAAGTAGCTTCTCATTTTATTTTTCTGCTGATATTGTTTGTTTTGCCGGAGGTAATGTGGGCTATTGCAATGCCTCACAGAAGTTGGTTTCTGATGTACCCCGGATTCTATATCAAGACATTGGTCTACATTGCGGTGTTCTATCTCAACTATCTGTATATCGTAGACCGCACACTGGCGCCTAATGGCGGTCGCCGACACTTAGGATGGTTTCTGTTGATCAATTTTGGTTTGGTTATAGCAAGCCTCGCATTGTGTTGGCTTATAGTTACTCTTACAACCGAACCCCGTCCGCCGCGACATCCCGAGCCTGATCAGCTCCATGTCATACTCAAGACTATGGTATTCTACCTCAAGGATGCCGTGATGATCATCCTTACGATAGCCCTTGCCGTGGCATTGAGGCTTTCGCTGAAGTGGAAAGACATCCATCGCCAGCGTCAGGAACTTGTCCTTAGTCAGCGAGCAGTAGAGCTCGACAATCTCAAGAGTCAGCTCAATCCGCATTTTCTTTTCAATACCCTCAATACGATCTATGCCCTTATTGCAGTGGCTCCTGATAAGGCTCAGGGCGCAGTGCATCGACTCTCGGGTCTGCTAAGGTATATGCTCTATGAGGATGCGCCTCGAGTACCGCTCAACCGCGATGTTGAGTTTATTGAAGATTATGTCAATCTGATGCGTCTGCGCATGTCGGGTAGAGATACTGTTATCAATATCGATCTTGGAGGTAAGGACAGTGCATGCGTGCCGCCCCTGCTGTTTATACCCTTGGTTGAGAATGCCTTCAAATATGGTGTGGATGCCTCTGATAACACTCCTATTACGATAGATATACATACCGAGGACGATAGCGTAGTGTGCATTACTACCAATGCCTATGACCCTGCCGCCACCGGCGTGAAGCGTCATTCGTCGGGCATAGGCCTTGCCAATCTTCGCCGCCGACTTACTCTTATCTATTCGGGCCGAGCCTCCTTTGCGACCAACTCGGACGGACATATTTATAAAGCCACTCTACGAATACCGTTATGACAACACAGATCGAAACACTTGTCGTAGACGACGAACCCCTTGCAGCAGCGCTTATCCGCTCGTATGTGGAGCGTACACCTTTCTTACATCTTGTAGGCGAGGCTCACAGTGCCGAAGAGGCGCTTGAGCTGCTCGACAAAAATCCTGTCGACCTGATGTATCTTGATATAAAGATGCCTCGTCTTACCGGCCTGCAACTGGCACGCATGATACCGCCATCGGTTAAGGTTGTGTTTACGACGGCTTACTCGGATCATGCCGTTGAAGGTTTCCGTGTCGACGCGCTCGACTATCTTCTCAAGCCTGTAAGCTATGAGGAATTTCTCGAGTCGGCCATGCGTGCTCAACGCGAACAGACGCCTGTTGTAGCTCAGATACAGCCCGGTGGCCATCTGTTGGTAAAGAGCGAATACAGGCTGTTGCGTATTCCCTTTGGAGACATCGAGTATATCGAAGGCCTCAAGGATTATGTAAAGATATATGTGGCAGGCGAGCAAAAGGCCATATTGTCGCTTATGAGCATGAGAAGTCTCGAAGAGGGACTACCTGTCGATTCATTCATGCGAGTGCACCGGTCGTTTATCGTCAATCTTGATAAGGTCAGGATCGTGGAGCGAAACTGCATCATTATGGGTGGCCGCGCCCTCCCTATCTCCGACAGCTACCGCAAGTCATTTATGGAACGTATAGAAGCCTGAAGATAACTCTACTATAAAAACATATATATAAACAAAGAGCTGTACAGCGTAAGATTGCAGTACAGCTCTTTGAGTTTATATTCCTTTTTTACAGGACTTTTGTGTAGAGAGCTTTGATGTCGTCGAGGGTAACGGGACGGGGATTGCCGGGGGTGCAGACATCGGCGAGTGCCTGGTCGGCGAGTGCCGGAATATCGGATTCCTTGATGCCGATTTCAGACAGGTGCTGAGGAATGCCAACCTTGATGGACAATGCTTTTACAGCCTCAACCGCAGCTTTGGCAGCTTCTTCTTTGCTCATGCCGGTGGTGTCGACACCCATAGCCTCGGCGATGCGAGGATATTTCTCGATGCAGTTGGGGAGGTTGAACTCCATGATAGTGGGAAGAAGGAGTGCATTTGCAACGCCGTGGGGGATGTCGAACAGAGATCCCATAGGATGTGCCATGCCGTGAACGAGGCCGAGACCTACGTTCGAGAATGCCATACCGGCGATATACTGAGCGAGAGCCATGCCTTCGCGAGCTGTTGCATCTGATGGATGTTCAACAGCGTTGGGGAGGTGCTGGGCGATCATACGGATAGCTTCGATCTCGAACATGTCGCTCATTTCCCATGCGCCTTGGTGATATAGCCTTCAATGGCGTGGGTGAGGGCATCCATGCCTGTAGCGGCAGTGAGACCCTTCGGAAGAGAATACATAAGCTCAGCGTCGATGATAGCCACGGCAGGGATATCGTTGGGGTCGACACAAACCATTTTCTTCTTCTTCTCCTCATCGATGATCACATAGTTGATAGTGGTCTCGGCTGCAGTTCCGGCAGTGGTGGGGAGAGCCACGATGGGCACACTCTTGTGGCTGGTGGGAGCGCAGCCTTCGAGCGATACGATGTCGGCAAATTCGGGGTTGTTGATCACGATACCGACAGCCTTGGCAGTATCAATGGCCGAGCCACCGCCGATAGCGATGATAAAGTCGGCTCCGCTGGCTTTGTATGCCTTGATGCCGGCGTTTACGTTAGCAATAGTCGGGTTGGGTTTTACCTCGCTGAATATTTCGTAGGGGATAGAAGCGGCGTCAAGTACTTTGGTTACCATCTTGGCCACACCACAGGCGATAAGCCCGGGGTCGGTAACAACAAGTGCTTTGTTAGTGTTGAGGCGCTCAACGACAGAGGGAAGCTCGTGTCGTGCTCCGGCGCCGAAATAGGCTGTTTCGTTAAGGATGAAACGGTGTGTCATTAGTATTGGATTTTTTTGGTGTTTTTATTTGTTTAGATGTGCAAAGTTAATAATAATATGTCGGAATAGTGCGCGGATTTTCAAATATATTTATTTTTCCTCCGAATCTTCGCATGTGGTAATATACTGGTTGTAATAAGCCAGGAATAAGGTGGTAAGAGGCAGGGCTATGATAAGTCCGATAAAACCGAGCAGAGTGCCCCAGACCGACAGCGACAGCAATATTATAGCCGGGTTGAGCCCCATGGCTTTGCCCATAATCTTGGGGGTAAGGAAAAGATCCTGAATACATTGTACGATAATGTATACAGCCATAGTAGACCACCAGATACTCCAGAAGTCGACATTTGAATCGACGGAGCATACAAGACATAATATGGTAGATGGTATCAGCGATATCAATTGCAGATAAGGCACCATGTTGAGCAAGCCTATGAACAGGCCGAGCACGATGGCCATAGGCAAGCCGATTATCGAAAAGCCGATACAGAATAGTATACCCACTATAAAAGCTACGAGTGCCTGTCCGCGGAAATAATGGTTCATCGAATCTTTTACATCGTTGAAGATGCTGAATGTTTTCTGCCGGTATTTCGGGGGGACCATGCGACGGAAGCCGATCAGCAGCTTTTCATAATCGAGCATGATGAATACGACATAGAGAATGACTATGAACCAGTTGAATATGCCGAGCACGAAGTCGTAGCCACCGGCGATGAACGATCCGAGGGTGTCGAGCAAGGACTGTATGTCCTGCCGTGTGAGTTCGCGCGAAATGCGTTCGAAGTCGATGCTGTCGCGCAAAAATTCGTGGATAGCCGGCGGAATGAAGGATATCTGGGCTCCTTTTTCCGTGTAGTGGCGTATGAAATCGGCTACCTGGTGCATTTCATTGATGATCGAGGGGATTATAAAAACGCTTATCGCAGCCAAAATCAGCACGCACTCGAAAAGTGTGACAAGAATAGGCAGCCATCGGTTTTGGACGCCGAGGAGACGGCGGTTGTATTGCACAAATGGCTCCAGGATATATGCGATCAGCCATGCCACAAGGAAAGGCAAGAGGACCGAGCTGAGTTTGCCTGTCAGCCACACGGCCGCTATCAGGGTCAAGACGGCGATGATCATGCGCACCACGCGGTCGAAGGTATATATTTTGCTTGAAGCGGCTAAATCTGTGTTTTTTGATGTCATTGCATTTTACGCTATGTTTTATCTGCCAAAATTACAAATTATTTTGTAAATTTGCGGCAAGAAAACACCAATCAATAAAAACTCATAATAAAAAGTAATGGGAGAAACACTAAAAGTGACGTTACGCGACAAGGCATGGGCTCGTTGGACAGCCCTTGGACTACTTGCCTTCGCAATGTTCTGTTCATATATTTTTATGGACATATTATCGCCTATCAAGGATCTGTTGCAGTCGACCCGCGGATGGGATTCGACAGCCTTCGGTACCATGCAGGGCTCGGAGACATTCCTTAATGTCTTTATATTCTTTCTGATATTTGCCGGTATCATTCTCGATAAGATGGGAGTGCGCTTCACTGCTGTTCTCTCGGGTGCGGTAATGCTCGTAGGCGCCACAATCAACTGGTATGCCCTTACCGATCAGTTCCTTTCGAGCGGTCTGGCTGTGTGGTTTACCGAACATCTTAATTATATACCGGGATTCGACGAACTCGGTATTTCTCCCTTCTACGAAGGTATGCCGGCATCGGCCAAAGCAAGTGCGATAGGTTTTATGATCTTCGGTTGCGGCGTAGAAATGGCAGGTATTACAGTGAGCCGTGGTATTGTCAAGTGGTTCAAAGGCCGCGAAATGGCAATGGCGATGGGCTCGGAAATGGCTCTTGCCCGTCTTGGTGTCGGTACCTGTATGATCTTCTCGCCCCTCGTTGCCAATTTCGGTGGCGAAGTTAGCGTTTCGCGCTCGGTAGCTTTCGGCGTGGTGCTCCTCCTGATCGCCCTTATAATGTTTATCGTCTATTTCTTCATGGATAAGAAACTCGATGAGCAGACCGGCGAAGGCGAGGAGAAAGATGAGCCGTTCAAGGTTTCCGATCTCGGCAAGATCCTTTCCAGCTGGGCTTTCTGGCTTGTGGCTCTTCTCTGCGTGCTCTACTATTCCGCCATTTTCCCCTTCCAGAAATATGCGGTCAACATGCTGCAGTGCAATCTGACCCTGCATCCTGAAAGTGTCGGCGATTTCTGGAAGAGCGACCTGGCCACCTATATCCAGTATGTCATCATGCTTGTGGTTGCCATCGGCTCGTTTGCATTCAGTTTCTCAAAGAACAAGAGCATCAAGGTACCTGCGCTCGCAGTGGCTATAGTGGCGCTTGTGATATATTGCGTAATGGGCTATATGCGTCAGAGCGCGGCTGCGATCTTTGCAGTGTTCCCCTTGCTCGCCGTCGGTATCACACCGATTCTCGGCAATTATGTTGACTATAAAGGCAAAGCTGCTTCGATGCTTATCTTCGGCTCGCTGCTTCTTATCATCTGCCACCTTACATTCGCCTTTATTTTGCCGATGTTCAAGGGCAATGCCGTGGGCGGTGTAATGGTAGCCTATATCACAATCCTTGTTCTCGGTGCCAGCTTCTCGCTTGTTCCCGCATCGCTTTGGCCCAGCGTGCCCAAGCTCGTCGACGCCAAGATTATCGGTTCGGCCTACGCCTTGATCTTCTGGATTCAGAACATCGGCCTCTGGCTCTTCCCGCTCCTTATCGGCAAGGTGCTCGATGCAACCAATACCGATGTAGTGGCTCAGCTCAATGCCGGTCAGATCTCAGCCGAGCAAGCAGCCGTAAGCTACAACTATACCTGGCCATTGGTAATGCTTGCATGTCTCGGTGTGGCAGCGCTTATCCTCGGTCTTGTACTCAAGGGTGTCGACGCCAAGCGCCACATCGGTCTTGAACTTCCGAATATCACTCCCAACGCCGGAGCTGAGGAAGCTGAGGTTGAGGCTGCCGAAGAATAATAAATATGCCGACGACTGCAATTGTTGAAAAATAAATATCAATAATGTAGTTGATTGGTAAAAAAAACGTATCTTTGCAGTGCCGTATGTCGTAAAGACGTGCGGCACTGTCAACATTTAAGAAACTACTATCATAAAATACATTAAAACTATGTCAAAAGTAACAGTAGTAGGCGCCGGAAATGTAGGCGCAACATGTGCTAATGTACTCGTAACAAGCCAGATTGCCGACGAGGTTGTGCTCCTCGATATCAAGGAAGGCGTATCAGAAGGCAAGGCCATGGATATCATGCAGACCGCCAATATCTTAGGTCTTAACAGCCGTCTCGTAGGTGTTACCAACGACTACAGCCGCACCGAAGGCTCTGATGTTGTAGTCATCACTTCAGGTATTCCCCGTAAACCGGGTATGACCCGCGAGGAACTTATCGGTGTAAACGCCGGTATCGTTAAGTCGGTTACCGACAACGTTCTTGCTCATTCTCCCAACGCTATCATCGTGTGCGTATCTAACCCCATGGACACAATGACTTACCTTATCCACAAAGTTACCGGTCTTCCCAAAAACCGCATCATCGGTATGGGTGGCGCTCTCGACAGCGCACGTTTCAAATATTACCTCAGCGTAGCTCTCGACGCCAACCCCAACGAGGTTGAAGGTATCGTAATCGGCGGCCACGGCGACACCACAATGATTCCTCTGAAGCGCTATGCAGCTTACCGCGGCATTCCTGCAAGCTCACTCCTTCCTGCAGAGCAGCTCGACAAGGTAGCTGCCGACACAATGGTAGGCGGTGCAACTCTCACCAAGCTCCTCGGCACATCCGCATGGTATGCTCCCGGTGCAGCAGCAGCTCAGGTTGTTGAGGCTGTTCTCCACGACCAGAAGAAACATCTTCCCTGCTCGGCTCTGCTCGAAGGCGAATACGGCGAGAAGGACCTCTGCATCGGCGTTCCCTGTATCCTCGGCCGCAACGGTATCGAAAAGATCGTTGAGTTCGACCTCAACGAAGAAGAAAAAGCTCTCTTCGCAGCCAGCGCAGCAGCCGTACACAAAACAAACGCAGCTCTTGCTTAAACAAACGGCGAGCGAATAGCGTTAAACCTATAGTCGTGCCGCGCATTCGAGCCGGATGCACGGCACGATTTATAATTATAAAGTTATGAAAAAGATTTTTGTATTTGCAGCAGTAGCTCTTGCCCTCGCTTCTTGCGGAGGCAACCAGTCTACCGAGACAACAGAAACAGAGCAGGCCGCAGTAGAACAGCCTGCAGTAGCCAAAACAGCTCCCGTGGCAACCGACGGTAAAGTGATAGAACTCGAGGATGCATCGGTACTTACTCCCGGTGTAAAGGTTGATCAACTCACAGTAGTCGATTTCAATGCCGTATGGTGCGGTCCCTGCCGTCAGCTCACTCCCGTGCTCGAAGAAATGGCAGCCAAATATCAGGATAAAGTGACATTTATCTCTGTCGACGTAGATAAGTTCGGCGATCTCTTCGGCGCATACGAAATGGGCGATGCTATCCCTGCCGTGCTTTTCCTCAAGCCCGACGGAACATCATTTAAGAAAATCGGTACAGGCGATCTTCTGCCTGCCGAGAACTTCGAAAAGATCATCAACGAGAATCTTTAAAAACGAATGGATCTGAAGACTATAACCGAGCGTGCTCGCCGCACGCTCGGTATTCATACGCTCCTGCCTATGCAGCAGGAGATGTCGCGTCTCGGCCTCCCGGCACGTGTGCTCTTGCAGGCACCTACGGGTAGTGGCAAGACACTTGCTTTTGCCATATTGTTGCTTCGTGCACTCAAAGGCCGGGAAAAAGGTGTTAAGACTCTTGTAATAGCTCCTACGCGCGAGCTTGTGCTTCAGATCTATGATACGGTGCGACCATTGGCTGCGCCGGAGTATAAGACTACAGCCCTCTATGGCGGTCATTCGTACCAGACTGAAGCCAAAAGCCTTCAGGGCGACCCTGATATTGTGATAGGTACACCGGGTCGTCTGCTCGACCATATCAACCGCCAGCGACTCGATATTACCCGTACGGCTACTCTTATAATCGACGAATATGACAAGGCTCTCGAGCTCGGCTTTGCCACTGATATGAAACGTATCACGGCTACTATGAAGCGAGTTTCGAACCTGGTGCTGACATCTGCCACAAGCGGAGATATCCCCGACTTCGTGGGTGCCGTGGAACATGTGTTTGATTATCGTAGTGATGCTGATGCAGAGCAGGATAGTATTGCCGCATATCAGATCGACAGCCCGTCGGCGGATAAACTCGAAACACTCGGCGCATTGCTTAATGCACTCGGCGGACGCAAGACAATGGTGTTTGTCAATCATCGTGAAGCGGCTGAGAGAGTGTATGAATATCTGCAGCGGCATGGTGTGGAAGCATGCCTTTATCATGGCGGACTTGATCAGGAAAAACGCGAACGGGCGCTCGTGCTTTTTGAGAACGGGACGGCTACCGTAATGGTGTCGACCGATCTTGCCGCCCGAGGCCTGGATATTGACGGAGTTGAGGCTGTGGTGCATTATCATTTGCCGGTATCTCCCGAGAGCTGGACACATCGTAACGGCCGAACAGGACGACTTGGTGGTACTGTCGGAAGCGCGTATGTCATAGTTTCCGAAAAAGATAAGATGCCCGAGTATGCCGAGGTTGAAAAGTTGGATCTGCAGTCGATAGAGCCAAAACCGGCAGTCCGTAAGGCAACGCTCTATTTCAACGCCGGCAAGAAAGAGAAAATATCTCGCGGCGACATTGCCGGTTTCCTAATTGCCAAAGGAGGCCTTCAGGCAGATGAAGTAGGCCGCATTGATGTGAAAGATCATTTTGCTTATGCCGCAGTACCGGCAGCGAAAGCTCGTGCTACTGTTGAAGCCCTGGCTCCTCATAAAATCAAGAACACAAGAGTAAGAGTAACGCAGCTTAAAAACAAGTAATAAGTCTGAACTTTTTGCCGCTTCAGGCCGTTTTAAGTAAAAATTCATCACAAGGCCTATTTTTGAAGTGAAAGCGTGGAGTATTATCAAACGAATTGTGCGTCTGCTGGGATATACATTTTTGGCAGTCGTACTTTTATTATGCGGTGTTGTCGCGTTGTTATATTCCGACTGGGCACAAGAAAATGCCCGGGAGGCATTATTAAAGAAGCTGTCGACTCCGGCGGCGCAGTTGTCGCTTGATCGTTTCAGCCTTGATTTTCCTCTTGACCTGGAGTTGGAAGGGCTTGTATTTACCAGCCAAGGCGATACTATGATAGCAGCGTCGAGTCTTCGCGCCGATGTTGGGCTCTTGCCACTTCTTGCCGGAAAGGCAGAGGTCAGCAATCTTGATCTGCAAGGAGTACGCTACCGTATGGGCAATCCCGACTCAGTGATGTGTATTGATATTGCTGCCGACAGCTTGTCGCTTGCTCCCGTATCGGTAGGACTGAAGGATATGGCAATCAATATAGATAATGCCGGAATGCGCAATCTGCGATATACAATGCAGATGATGCCTACGATCGATACCCTTACGGCAAATATCGGTAGAGCAGACCTTAAAAACGGCTTAATCGACCTTAACAAGCAGAAAGTTGCATTGCAGTTTTTCGGTGGTAATGAACTTAGCGCGCGATATATAGCTCCTGATTCGGCGTCTGCGGCTATCTGGAATGCAACCCATCCCGAAACTCCCACGGACACTGCAGCATCGGCTCCGTGGACAGTGACAATCGACAGTATAGATTTCCATGGCGGAGACGCATTATATGCCACAGCCGGAGTAAAGCCTGTGCCCGGGCTTGATTTCACATATATTCAGCTCGATAGTCTTGATCTGAGCCTGCGTAATTTCTATAACCAGGCATCGATTGTAAAGCTGCCGGTAAAAGTACATGGCCGTGAACGATGCGGAGTGACTCTCGACGTAGACGGTACACTTGATATTGACACCGTAGCTTTGACATTCAACAATGTCAGACTGACGAGCGCAAGGGGTACGGATGTGCAATTCGACGGCAAACTCGGCATGGGCGACATGGCCGGAGATCCCAATCTGCCCTTAGGCATTGACTTGACAGGCGAATTTTCGCCTAAGGATCTCAGTGATATTTTCCCTGCTTTTATGCCATATTTTGCCGCTGTGCCCTCGGCTGAAGATATTCTGCTTGATGTAGATGCCTCGGGTACAACCGGTAATCTTGATATAAAAGAACTTAGCCTGAAACTGAATCGTTGTGTGTCGTTGCTTGCAAAGGGTAATGTCAGAAATATGATGAATCCGGACAAACTTGCCGGTAATGTAGCCCTCAATGGCAGTATTATCAATGTTGACAGCTTTAAGAATAAATTCCTCGCCAAGCAGACTGCGGATATGCTGCGTATTCCGCCCATGACTATAGCCGGAAATGTGGCGATGGCCAACGGGACAGTTAACGGTCGAATGACAGCGAGGACAAAAGGTGGCAAGTTGGGCCTGATTGCCAAGTGGACCGGCAAGGCGGAGAGCTATAATGTGGATCTTACGACGGATGCATTTCCTGTACAGGCTTTTATGCCACTGTTAGGTGTCGAACAGGTTACTGCCGGAGCCAAAGTGAATGGCAAGGGTTATGATCCCTTCAAAACAACAACAGTGATTGATGCCGATATTACCGTAGACAAGGCAGTGTATCAGGGCGTTGCATATACCGATATAACGGCCGAGGCACATCTTGACAAAGGACAGGCAACAGTGTCGCTTAAATCTAACAATCCGTCGGCCGAACTGACATTGGATGCAAACGGCAATCTCGATGGAGACGTATACCGCTGGCAAGCTAAGGTAGACGGTACTTATATCGATTTGCATGCCCTTAAATTTATGCAGGAACCGGCCTCGCTTGAGATATTGCTCGATGGTAATGCTGTTATTGGTCCGGGTAAAAATGATATGGCGGCGGACGTGACGGTGCACGATGTTTTCTTCCGCAGAACAGAAGGCACGATAGCGCTGAGCGATATCGCTGCGCATTTCAATGCCAGCGACAGCCTTACCGATCTCAAGGTAATCAACCGCGATATGACGGCAACGTTTACCTCGCCTGTCGCCCTTGATAGCCTGACAAGCTCGTTTGGAGAATTTTCGAAGATATTGTCCGAGCAACTGGCTATATATGCCATAGATGCCGATACATTGTGCCGTGCGTTGCCACCGTTTGCATTTGATCTCAACGGTGGTCGATCCAACCTAGTCAACGATATTCTTGCCACGTCAAAGATGTCGGTGCGCAAATTCAATTTCAGTGTCGACAACGACAGCACCCTTGCAATCAACGGTCAGTTGCGTCGATTCGATACCGGAAGCATGATGCTTGATTCGATATTCATAAACGGCGGCGAACACCGCGGTCATTTCCATCTTAATGCCGGCCTGCAGAATCGCCCGGGTAATATGGATAATTGGCATCGTGTCGACCTGAAGAGTATAATCGAAGGCAAATACGCCCATATTGCTCTCACTCAAAAAAATATCAAGGGTAACATAGGTTATGACCTCGGTATAGCAGCGGAAAGCAATTCTGTCGATTCTACTCTTACAGTGCATATCAGGCCTTATTCGCCGGTAATCGGATATCAGAAATGGGCGGTCAACCACGATAATTTTATAAGCTATAATTTGCCGACCGGTCATATCGATGCCAATCTGCACATGAATGGCGGTAATAGTGCCTTAGCTATATATACTCAGCATCCCGACAGTATCGACATTCATTCAGCCGGTCAGGAAGATGTGGTAATAAGCCTAACCGACATACATCTGAGCGACTGGATCGCTGTAAACCCGTTCGCACCGCCGGTAAAAGGCGATGTCAACGCCAATATGCGTCTCAACCGTCACGATGGAAACCTGACAGGTGAGGGCAGCGCCGGAATTACTAATTTCAGCTACGGCAAAGAAAAAGTAGCCGATCTAAAGGTTGATTTCGATATTGCGGCAATGAATGGAGGCGCTATCAAGGCTGATGCGGAAGTGATGGTAAATGGCGTGAAAACCATGACGCTCCGCGGCGCTCTCAACGACAGCACATCCACCTCGCCTCTTGATCTTGATTTTGCAATGATACATTTCCCCTTGGCAACGGTCAATCCGTTCTTGCCCCAGGGAGTGGCTCGCTTGTCGGGTATGCTCAACGGCAATATCAAAATCTCGGGTCGCGAAGCTGCTCCGGTATTCAACGGTACCCTCGATTTCGATTCGACCGCCGTTCTGCTTGCCATGACAGGTACGCAGTATCATTTCAGTCCCACTCCGATACGAGTAGTCGACGGCCTTGTCAATTTCGATGGTTTCGCGATCTCGGGCTGCAATGACAATCCTCTGAAAGTCAACGGTACGGTTGATATTTCCAAACTTGAGAACATGAAAATCAATCTGTCGCTGAATGCCGACAATATGATGATCGTCAACAGTAACAAGCTGAAGAAGGGCGCGGATATTTTCGGCAAAGGATATATCAGCCTTGATGCCACGGCTCGAGGCAATATGGATTTTCTGTCGGTCAACGCTGATCTGTCGGTCAACTCAGGCACAAATATTACATACGTGATATCAAGCGAGGCTTCGGCGGCACTTACCAACAAATCGGCCGGCGATATGGTTAAGTTTGTCAACTTTACCGACTCGGCGGAAGTAGCAGAGGCTGATACGCTTGCGCGATCGGGCATGTCGATGATGCTCGATGCCAACCTTACAATGCAGAACGGTAATATCATCACGGTGTATCTGTCGCCCGACGGCAAGAACCGCGCTCAGATAGAAAGCAACGGACAGCTTACCTACTCAATGACTCCTCTTGACAACGGACGAATGTCGGGACGACTCAATATCGATAAAGGATTTGTTCGCTATTCGCCACCATTTATGAGTGAAAAGCTTTTCAATTTCGAGCGAGGCAGCTATGTGGCATTTAATGGCGCGATGATGAATCCGACACTAAATATCCATGCAACAGATGTGATCAAGGCCAATGTGACACAACGAGGCCAGAATTCCCGTCTTGTCAATTTCGATGTGGGTCTGTCGATTACCGGCACCCTCAATCAGATGGATGTGGCATTCGATCTGTCGACCAATGATGATATAACGGTTGCCAACGAGCTTCAGGGCATGACTGCCGAGCAGCGTGCCAACCAGGCAATGAACATGCTGCTTTATAATGTCTACACCGGGCCGGGAACCAAAGGCGATGCTTCGCTCGCCGGCAATCCCTTGTTCTCATTCCTTGAGTCGCAGATCAACTCGTGGGCTGCAAATAATATCAAGGGCGTGGATATTTCATTTGGCATCAATCAGTACGACCGCACAGTAGACGGAAGCACATCGCAGACTATGAGCTATTCATATCAGGTGTCGAAGTCGCTCTTCAACGACAGGTTCAAGATTGTTGTAGGCGGCAATTATTCAACCGATGCGAATGCCGACGAGAACTTCTCGCAGAACCTTATCAACGATATTTCTTTTGAATACTTCCTTAATGCCCAGCGTACTATGTATATCCGTCTGTTCAGGCATACCGGCTATGAAAGTATTCTTGAAGGAGAAATAACCCAGACGGGTGTCGGTTTTGTTTACCGTCGCAAATTGCGTCGCCTCGGAGATATGTTTTTGCCTCCCAAACTGGTAGAGCGCCGTCTTCAAAAAGAAAATCTAAAAACAGAAAGCAATGAATCGCACTAACATATATCTGACACTGTTTATCGGTATCATTGCCGCTTTGCTTGCATCGTCGTGTTCGACAACCCGACGCATACCGAATGACGAAATACTATATACAGGCGTAAAGAATGTGAAGGTTTCGGCCCCTGACAGCGTGAAGATACCTTCGGGCATGGTGTCGAATATAAAGTCGCAGGTCAATGTAGCTCCTAATAATTACTGGAAGCTCCTGGGCTGGCGCTATCCATTCCCTTTGGGTCTGTGGGTATACAACAACTGGTCGAATCCTCCAAAGGGTCTGAAACACTGGCTTTATGAGAAATTGGTAGAGGAGCCGGTTCTCGTGTCGGATGTCCGTCCCGAGGTACGCACGCACATGATCGAGCAGATCCTCGACAACAACGGCTACTTCCGCGGCACAGCAACTTACAGCCTTGTGCAAGGCAAAAACCGCAAGAAAGCCAAGATATTATATGATATAACTCCCGGCCCGGCATATCCTATCAGTGGTGTACAGCTGTTGCCCGATTCAACAGCTCTCGGGGCATTGATCGATTCATTAGCAGTGGCCGACACATACCTCAATGCCGAGCGACCACGGTATTCTACCGATTCCCTGTCGATAGCACGCACGCGAATTACAAATGCCTTGCGCAATAGAGGTTATTATTTTTTCAAGCCTGAGTTTATAGAGTATCTTGCCGACAGCATAGCACGTCCGGGCCAGATAGAGCTTAAAATGATGCTGGCCAGCAATGTGCCGTCCTTTGCCCTGCAGCCTTACACTACGGGCAATGTTACAGTCCATGTGGCTCGAAACCAGGGCGGTGGCACGCCCGATACCGTAGAGATGCAGCGCGCTACTCTGATACAAATGATGCCGTCGAAACTGCGCCGCAAGATCATCGACGAGTGTGTCACTTTCCGCCCTGGACGTCGATTTGCCGTCCGCAGCATGGATAGGACACAGGCTAATCTTGCTCGCCTCGGTATATTCAACAATATCAGCATCGAGGCGATGCCGGATACAGCGGATATGTCGGCCCGTCGGCTCAACGTAGATATTTATGCAAGTTTCGACGAGCCTCTTGAGACATCGCTTGAGGTAAATGCTTCGTCGAAGTCGAACAGTTATATTGGCCCGGGTCTGACCTTTGGCGTTACCAACAAAAATATGTTCGGTGGCGGCGAACAGTTGTCGGTCAAACTTACCGGCAGCTATGAATGGCAGACAGGCAGCGGACGCAGCAGTGTGTTCAATTCCTACGAGGTGGGCTTGTCTGGTTCGCTCGCGTTCCCACGGCTTTTAGCTCCAAAATTTATACCTCGCAGCCGCTATGATCTTAACTGGACTCGATTCCAGCTCAATGCAGACCTCCTCAATCGTCCGCATTACTTCAAAATGGCACAGTTCAATGCTTCGATCAATTATGACTGGCGTCTGCGCAGGCATGTGTCGAACACTCTCACTCTTTTCAAACTGACTTATACAAACCTGATGCACACCACACTGGAATTCGACTCTATCATGACGGCCAATCCGGCGGTTGCACAGAGCTTCAAGAGTCAGTTCATTCCTCAGATGATGTATACCTATGTATACGATCGAGCTTTTGACCGCGACAATACGCTCAATTGGCAATTTACCGTTCAGGAAGCCGGCAATATCTTTTGGTCGATATATGAGGCTTGTGGCAAGAAAGGCGAAAAAGAACTTTTCGGCACTCCGTTCTCGCAGTTTGTAAAAGGTCATACCCAGCTTGTGTGGGGACGTAGAGTAGGCTCGGGCGATCATTGGCTTGTCAGCCGAGTGGCTGTTGGAGCGGCTCATGCCTATGGTAATTCGTCGCAAGTGCCTTACTCCGAGCAGTTCTATGTGGGCGGTGCGAATTCAATCCGAGCCTTTACAGTTCGATCGATAGGTCCCGGCAGCTACAGAGCGGCTCCCGGCCAGCCCGACGATTATTTCGACCGCACGGGTACATTTAAATTTGAGGCCAATGTAGAGTATCGTTTCCCGATTGCCGGGCCCTTGCATGGAGCATTGTTCCTCGATTCGGGTAATGTATGGCTGCTCAAGGACGATCCGATGCGCCCCGGCGGTACACTGCGCGGCAAGAGTTTCCTACGGGATCTTGCTCTTGGCACAGGTGTGGGTCTGCGACTCGATATCAGTATGCTCGTGATCCGTGGCGATCTCGGTATAGGTATTCATGCGCCCTACGATACCGGTAAGCATGGATACTATAACATGAAATCGTTCGGAAACTCGCTTGCCTTCCATCTGGCAATAGGTTATCCGTTCTGATAATTTCGCAGATATCTCCTTATCGCTTAGGTGTTAAAACCTTAAAAGTGCTTAAAGAATTTGCGCCGGCGGCTGTTTTTTAGTAATTTTGTATCTTATGAAAACAAGATTCTTAAGTTACACGATATATCTGCTTATCTCGCTGTCGGGCCTTTTATTGGCTTCATGCCACGATGAACCGAAGCTGCCGGAGGAAAAACCAGAGGAGAAACCTGAAGAGAAAAAAGGACGGACTGTACTTGTCTATCAGATTGCAAACAATAATCTGAACAGTTTCAGCTACGATGATTTCGACGAAATGATTGATGGCGCCAAGGAAGGTCTTGGTACTGACAACAGGCTGCTTGTATACCGTCACAGCAGATACGACGGCCCGTCGCTGATCGAGATTAAAGATACAGACACACTTACTCTCAAGCACTACGACAAGTCGCATAGCTCGGTGGATATAGTTCGGATGGTAGAAGTAATAAATGATGCCAAGCGAATAACTGACACGGCTCAGTATGGTCTTGTGCTGTGGAGCCACGCCTCCGGCTGGATTGAAGACGGAATAGAGCAGGCGCCGATCAAACGTAGCTTCGGCGATGACAACTATAAGCGTATGAACAACCGCGATCTTGCCAAGGCATTGAGCCAGGCAGGCGGTTTCGACTGGATTTATTTCGATTGTTGCTACATGATGTCGGTTGAGAGCCTGTATGAGTTGCGCGACTGTGCAGCCTTGTTTGCCGGTAGTGTTACCGAGCTTCAGACTCCCGGTATGCCTTATCATCTAAATCTGAAATATTTCTTTGCGCCCGGCGATGCCGACCTTATCGGCGCAGCCAAGAGCACTTTCAATTATTATGAAGATCGCATAGCGCAGACTCCCAATGATATTACAAACAATTACTGCACTATGAGTGTTGTAAAGTCGTCGGCACTTGCCGAGCTCGCACGCGCAACCAAAGAGATCTACTCAAAGGCTGATCCGTCGCTGCCCGAAGACTTTAACGCTCAACAGTATTCCAACGAAAGAGAAGAGCGTTGCAAGTATTTCGATTTCGGGCATTATGTAAAAGCATTGACACACGATGCGGCCGGGAATGAGCGATACGAGGGTGCGACAGCCGATCTCAATGCTTTCACAAAGGCATTGGACGATGCTGTGATGTACGACGCTGCGACTCCTTTCCTCCGCCGACTGAAGATCGATAATCATTGCGGCATGTCTACGTATATCCTGCGCACCTCGGAATCAAATACCACCGACAATTACAACACATTGTCATGGTACCGCGAAGTGGCAAGCGCTCTTAAATTCTAACTTATTATGTTACTGCAGATACCAAATATTACCCCAGAATTGCCCGACTCGATACCGAGTGTGCACGATGAGTTGTCGATGCTGTCGACCTTGCCTTTCGATGAGCTGATATCGCGATTGGTAAGCACGATGGTATCGTTTGCCATCAATTTGGGCATAGCTGTCCTGGTCTTTTATTTAGGCCGCCTGGTAATCAATAAGCTCTACAAGTTTGTCAGTGGCATATTCGTGCGCCGTCGCCTTGATCAGTCATTGGCAACCTTTGTGCTCAGTATGGTACGCATTGTGCTGTATTTCATACTTATAGTTACTGTAATCGGTATTCTTGGCATAGAGACATCTTCGTTTATTGCCTTGTTTGCATCGGCCGGTGTCGCTGTCGGTATGGCATTGAGCGGAACACTACAGAATTTTGCCGGAGGTGTACTTATCCTTTTGCTCAAGCCCTACAAGATCGGCGATTTCATAGAGACGCAAGGTTACTCGGGCGTTGTGCGTGAGATACAGATTTTCAGCACGATAATATGCACCCCCGACAATAAGTCGATAATCATACCCAACGGCGGTCTTTCTACCGGAACGATAAACAATTATAACAAGGAAGATTACCGCCGTGTCGACTGGATAATAAGTATCAGCTATGGCGATGATGTGGACGTGGCCCGTCGTGCCATTCTTGACATTATTAAATCGGACGATCGTATCGTAAAACAGTATATCGAGGACGATCGCAAGGAACGTCAATTGTCGCAACCGAATATTTCCCATTCGGCGCCACTCCTGCTTAATACCACACCGGTCGACCGTTCTGCTGCAGTGGTTGTAAGCCAGCTTGCCGCAAGCAGCGTTGATCTTAAGGTAACAGCATGGGTGCCGTCAACATATTACTGGGGTGTATACTACGAGCTCAACGAGCGATTCTATAAAGAATTACCGACAGTGGGCGTCAATTTCCCCTTCCCTCAGATGGACGTTCATGTCAAAGGCAATTAAGAGCCTTTAAAACTATAGATATCAGTTTTTTATAAAGTATATGAGAGTATTACCAATCATTGCAATGGCAACTGTACTGACAAGTGCTTGCAACAAACAGGCAAAAGTAGAATATCCTGCCGCACCCTGCGACAGCACTACTTATGAAGCTTTCGGAATGACGGTTGAAGATCCTTACCGTCCGCTTGAAAACGATACCGCGGCTGTGACACTGGCCTGGGTGGAAGCCGAGAACAAGGTAACACAGGATTATTTGTCACAGATCCCCTATCGCGATGCCGTGCACAAACGTCTTGAAACCCTCAACCGCTTCGGCCGCCAGGGTTTGCCGTCGAAAGAAAATGACGGCAAGTATTATTACTATGCCAACGACGGAAGCAAAAACCAAAGCGTGCTCTATCGTGCAGACAGTTACGATGGCGAAGGCGAAGTGTTCCTCGATCCAAATACATTGAGCGAGGACGGCACTGTTGCGCTTACAGGCGTGTTCCAGAGCCCGAGCGGTAAATACACAGCATACACAATCTCGCGTTCGGGCAGCGACTGGACTGAGATTTATGTAATGGATACCGAAAGCCGTCAACTTCTCGACGACCATATCGAATGGGCCAAATTTACCGATGTGCAGTGGCTCGGCGACGACACATTCTTCTACAGCGCCTACGAGGCTCCCGAGGCCGGTAAGGAATTTTCGAATGCAAATACAGGCCATCGCGTCTACAGCCATAAAATCGGCAAACCTCAGTCGGCCGATGTCATAGCATTTGAGGATGCTGCTCATCCCTACCATTTCCATAGCGCCGACGTGGCAAAAGACGGTAGCGCAATGGCTATTTTCGGCGGCGGTGAAGGTACCGGCGAGAGTGTAATGATCCGCGACCTGCGCAAGAACAATGTCGATTGGGTTATTGTAGAGTCCTCTCAGGATTTTACCAACTCTCCCGTGGCTATCATCGACGGCAAACTCTATCTTTACACTTCTGTTGGTGCTCCTCGCAACCGTTTTGTACTCGTCGATCCCAAAACTCCCACATCGAAAGACTGGAAAAATATTATTCCTGAAGATCCCGACGGCGGCGTACTCACATCGGTTCAGTTTGCCGGTCCCGATCATCTGATCGCTGTTTTCGACCGTGATGCTTCTAACCATGCTTACCTTTACACCAAAGACGGCGAGAAAGTAAGAGAGATCGAGCTTCCTACCTATGGTACTGTAGGCTTTTCAAGCAGCCGCGACAATGACGAGGTGTTCTATTCCTTCTCGTCGTTTACCTATCCTTCGGCACTCTATGAATATGATATCAAGACCGGAGAAAGCAAACTCTATCATCAGACAGAGATCGAAGGTTTCAACCCCGAAGATTATGTAACCGAACAGGTATTCTATACCTCAAGCGACGGCACAAAGGTTCCGATGTTTACAGTTCGTCGTAAGGATGTTAAAGCCGACGGTTCGAACCCCGTATACCTCTATGGCTACGGCGGTTTCAACATCACACTCAATCCCGGATTCAACGCCAACCGTCTGCTGTGGCTCGAAAACGGCGGCATCTATGCCCAGGCCAATCTGCGCGGCGGTGCCGAATATGGCGAGGAATGGCACCAGGCAGGCACCAAGATGCAGAAGCTCAATGTGTTCAACGACTTCATCTCGGCTGCAGAATACATGATAAACGAAGGCTGGACCAAGCCCGAGCTTATGACTATCGAGGGCGGCAGCAACGGCGGTCTGCTCGTCGGTGCAACTGTGAATATGCGCCCCGATCTCTTCAAGGTGGCCATTCCTCGTGTGGGTGTGATGGATATGATGCGCTATCATCTCTTCACCATCGGCTGGAACTGGGCAGCGGATTACGGCACTGCGGACGACAGCAAGGAAATGGCTGAATATCTCCTTGCATATTCGCCAGTACACAACATCAAGAACGATGGTACAAAATATCCGGCGATCATGGTAACAACTGCCGATCACGACGACCGTGTGGTGCCTGCACACAGCTTCAAGTATGCGGCCGCACTTCAGGCAGCCAATACAGGCGACGCTCCCAAACTGATCCGTATCGACAGCAAGGCCGGTCACGGCGCAGGAAAGCCTATAAGCAAGGTTATCGACGAATATACTGATATCTACTCGTTTATTTTCAACAATCTCGGCATAGAGCCAAAGTCGGCCAAGGAGGCCTCGTCGGCTAAATGAGATTCGACCGAATAGCAACGGCATGCCTCGGCGCACTTATGTGCGTCGGGGTTTCGTCGTGCTTTACCGGTGTAGAAAGTACTCCCCGTATAGATGCCTCTACAGTGCGTGAGCAGCGAGCTTCGCAACCGGTGGCAGAAGCATCTTATCTTGATGAAATCAAGGCCCAGCCGCCGTCCAAATGGAAACAAGGCAAGCGCTTTAGAGTTGCCGACGACCGCGTGTCCTTGATTTTTACCGCTCCTTCTTCGCCGACCAACGACCTGGTAGGCAAGGTAATCGAATTTCGCAGCATATCTCCGGCAAACAGCCTTACAGGAAATGATGCGACCGTTATAGAATTTGCCGACAAGCAGGGCGGAAAATATTATTATCGTCTCAACAACTATGATAAGGCGCGTATCGACAGTATCGCGAGTCTCGAAATACCGTTTACCATTGATCTTGATATGGTAGATGCTGTCAACGACAAGATGCGAGGCAAGCATTTCTTTGTCCGTACGCCGTCGTGGTATTCGGCCGACAGCACGCTTACCGAAATCTCGGGCCTGCGACATATTGAAATCGTGATCGACAGCGTGGTGCCCGGAACATCTAATTTTGCCGCAGCTGTTTGTTTTCATAAGAAAGATGATGACGCGGCTAAAGAATATGTCGTGTTGATGAGCGTCGGCAAAGGCAAAGGTGCAACACGCACATTCGACAAATTATTCGCTTTCGAAGATCCGCGTAAACAATATCCGGCTATCAGTGACGAGGTGTGGGATTTGATCACACGCTCGCAAGTGCGTAGCGGCATGACGCGCGACGAATGTCGTCTTGCCCTGGGTGCGCCTGCCGATATATTGCGCGTTCCCACATACAGCGGCATGCAGGAACGCTGGACATATACCGATGGCGTATATCTGATTTTCGACGACGGCTTCCTTACGCGCTATCGTCGCTGATTATCCTTTTTGAAACAGACGGTAGAGTTCTCCGATCCAGAGCACTACCGAAGTACAAGCTATAATCGCAATCCAATCGGTGAGACTCAGAGGCACAACGCTGAAGAAGGGTCCACCGATTGTTACTATTATAATCTGTCCGATCAATATCACGGCTGCTATGAAAAGGAATCCGTTGCAGCCTTTGAAGTGGAGCGCCGCGCGGCCGGTGGCGAACGCACGGGCGTTGAACATATTCCAGAAATTTAGAAACACAAAGGTTGTAAAGAAGAAGGATACTTCATACGGCGTAAGACTCGCTAACTTGGGGTTAAACTCTGCCGTGCAAATTTCGGCGAACGAATTGATATCGGTGTGCTCGAAATAGTAGAGCAGGGTAAAAAGCAGAGCTGCGAAAATCAGACCTGTGCCGATGATAAACTCCCACATGGATCTATTGATGATAAAAGCTGTGCGAGGGCGCGGCTTTTCTTTCATTACCGATTCGGATGGAGGCAGCGACGACAAAGCCATTGCGGCGAAGGTGTCCATTATCAGGTTGACCCAAAGCATCTGCGTGACAGTGAGGGGCGACTGCATACCCAAAAACGAGCCGAAGAGCACCACAATACATGCAACGATATTTACCGTAAGCTGGAAAAGGATAAAGCGCTGTATGTTGCGGTAGAGCGAACGCCCCCACATGACGGCTCTGCCTATCGAAGCGAAAGAGTTGTCGATGATCGTGATGTCGCTTGCTTCTTTTGCCACTGATGTGCCGTCGCCCATAGATAAACCAACCTGAGCGGCTTTAAGAGCCGGAGCGTCATTTGTCCCGTCGCCGGTAACAGCTACCACTTCGCCTCCGAACTGCAGGGCTTCTACGAGGCGTTTCTTATCCATGGGTCGTGCACGAGCTATGATCTTGAAATCTGCCACACGCTCGCGTAGATCTTTGTCGGACATATTGCCAATCTCGACTCCCGTAATAATATTTTTGTCGGAATCCGTGCTGTCGTTCCACAGACCAATCTGACGTCCAATTTCCTTTGCCGTACCCGGAGTGTCGCCGGTAACGATCTTTACCTTGATACCGGCGTTCAATACCTCGTTCATAGCGTCGGGTACATCGGCGCGTACGGGATCGGAGATCGCTGCAATACCGAGGAATGTAAGACGCCCGGCTACGACTTTGTCGTTCTCAATAGTCATGTCGCCGTCTATAATACGCTGATATGCGAAAGCGAGTGTGCGCATGGCCATGCCTTGATATTCGAGCAGCTGAGCGTCTATTTCCGCTTTTGCTACGCCGGCAGTATCGTGGCACATGGCATATACTATTTCGGGTGCTCCTTTTACATATAATATACGGTCGTCCGAAGCCGACTGTATTACCGTTGCCATATATTTGCGCTCGGTGCTGAACGGCAACTCCTCAATCACACTTGCATTTTCTTTTATCTTGGCGTAATCGACGCCTCGTTTTCTGAGCCAAAGCAGAAGGGCGCCTTCGGTCGGGTTGCCGAGCACAGCCGGTTTTTCAGCCGAAAGATCAAGCTGCGCTGTGGAATTGACGGCTATTCCTTCTTCTATAATTTCGTCGGACGGATTACCATAAAATTTAGTCTTATAGACCTGCATCTGATTCTGCGTCAGTGTGCCGGTTTTGTCGGTGCAGATAACAGTGGTTGCACCCATTGTTTCGCAAGCGTGCATTTTGCGCACGAGATTGTTGGTCTTGAGCATACGGCTCATACTGTAGGCCAGCGAAAGAGTGACAGCCATAGGCAGACCTTCGGGAACCGATACGACAACAAGCGTCACTGCAATCATAAGACTCTGCAGGAAGAAGGTTACAAATGTTATCCAGTCGAAATCCTGGTGTATAAAGTACATTGTAACCCTGCCGATTATTATGGCAACGGCAATTACGTAGCTGAAAATCGAAATCATACGACCGAGACGGTCGAATTGTTCGTCGAGCGGAGTTTTCACGCTGTTGTCGATCTGGGCGGCTTTGAATACTTTGCCGTTCTCAGTCTTGTCGCCGACCGCAAAAACTTCCATTATGCCATGTCCCTCCATGATTTTTGTGCCTCGCATAGCGTGATCGGAAGGGAATGTCGCTTCGGGATCAAAGTGTGAGGGATCGGTGGTCTTAACGCAAGAGGGTTCGCCGGTAAGAGTTGACTCGTCGATGCTGAGGGTAGTGGCTTCAAGCAACTTGCCGTCGGCAGGCACCTCGTCGCCGGTGTTCAGCAGAACTATATCGCCTACCACCACTTCTTTTTTAGGAATGGCCATTGCATTGCCGCTACGAATGACCTGAACCGGATCATCGTCGTTGACTTTATTGAGGATCTCAAATTCTCTGTCGGCTTTCTGTTCGAAAATAAAGGCCAGGCCGGTGGCTAGTATAATGGCCATGAATATACCGACAGGCTCGAAAAAGACGGTAGCTCCTTCGTTGAGTCTCCAGTATTCATAACATGAAATTGCTACCGACAGGTTGCCGGCAATGACGAGGATTATGATGAGCGGATCTTTGAATTTTTCGAGAAATCGACTCCAAAGTGAGGCTTTGGCCGGCGGAGTAAGTATATTTGATCCGTGCCGGCTGCGGCTTGAGTTGACTTGGGCTTCGTTAAGTCCTGTGTAACGGCGGTGTTGCGACATTATCTTATAGGCTTAGTTGAAAACGACTGCAAAATTAGCAATTAATCTATAGTCGAGCTATGGTTTGTCATTAAATCAATATTAAATTTAAAACAAATAAATAATCGATTTTGCTGTAAGATTAAATGTATAAAGTGAATAATGGCTCGATTTTTTTGTACCTTTGCGACCAAAATAGGTAATAGAAAAAAGGTAAAAAGATTTATGATTCTCCAGTGTGCAGTCATGTTCGCTTTTATGGCGTTAGGCGAGTTGGTTGTTTATCTTACCGGAATACCGATACCCTCGAGTATTATCGGGATGATACTTTTGGCTTCTGCGTTAAAAGTAGGTATAGTAAGAGAAATGTGGGTTGATAAGATCTCGGATTTTTTGGTAAAAAACCTCGGCTTTTTCTTCGTTCCGGCCGGTGTAGGCGTTATGAATTGTTTTGGTCTGATTGCAGATCAATGGTTGCCGATCATAGGAGCTTCGGTAATAAGCACCTTTCTGATTATCGCATTTACAGGCCGGGTACATCAGATTACCCGTAATTATCTAAGCTCAAGGCACAATGCACTTTATAGAGAATAATATATTTCTGTTGGCGCTGACATTTGCCGTATATCTTGCATCGCGCCTATTGCAACGTCGTACAGGACTTGTATTTCTCAATCCGATTCTTGTTTCGATAGTAGTTATTATCTTATTCTTGAGTGTCGGAGGAGTTTCGTATGACACTTATTCCGACAGTTGCAAGTATATCGATTTTTGGTTGAAGCCGGCTGTGGTGGCATTGGGTGTACCCCTCTATCGGCAGCTTGAGGCTATAAAGAAACAGATATTGCCATTGTTGATAGCCGAGCTTACAGGATGTGTTGTCGGAATAGTGTCGGTAGTAGTTTTAGCCGAGTTACTTGGAGCTTCGCACGAAGTTGTCATGTCGCTTGCACCTAAGGCCGTGACGACCCCTATAGCTATGGAAATATCGTCGGCTGTCGGCGGTATACCTGCGCTTACAGCCTCTGTTGTAATATGTACGGGCATATTCGGCGGTATGGCCGGATTCCGTATTTTGAAAATGAGTCATATAAAGAGCCCTATAGCATCGGGCATATCGTTAGGCACCGCCGCACATGCAGTAGGCACATCGGCGGCAATGGAAAAAGGCTATCGTTATGGTGCTTTTTCTTCTCTTGGCCTAACGTTGAACGGACTGTTTACGGCCTTGCTATCCCCATTTATCCTTCACTTAATGGGTTATGCAGTTTGAGGCACAAAGCCGTCAATCGCGTAAACCGGATGAGCTGAGTTGATTTAATAAAGAGTTGCACGGGCAAATTATTTTATTTAATTTTGTCATCGCAAAACCTAAAAAAACGAGCATACATGGACGTTAAAGAGTCAATGCGCAAAATATTGGCGGCAGAAAGCCAAGCCATACAGAATATACCGGTAAGCGATGCCTACGAAGCCGCTGTAGAGGCTATAGTAGAACGTGTACATCGTCGCGGCGGCAAACTTGTAACTTCCGGTATGGGCAAGGCCGGACAGATAGCTATGAACATAGCCACCACCTTCTCGTCGACAGGCACTCCGGCAGTAAATCTGCATCCGTCGGAAGCCCAGCATGGCGATTTAGGAATTTTGCAGCCCAATGATATCGTTTTGCTGATCTCCAATAGCGGCAAGACTCGCGAGATCATCGAGCTTGTAGATCTTCTACATGGCCTTTATGCCGATATCCCTACGATTGTAATAACCGGCGCTCCCGACAGCCCTCTTGCCAAACTGGCTGATATTGCTCTGTTTACAGGTAATGCCCCCGAAGTGTGTCCGCTTGGACTGACACCCACCACATCGACAACTGTAATGACTGTGATAGGCGATGTATTGGTTGTCAATACCATGGAGCGAATCAAGTTTACGGCGGCCGATTATGCCAAACGTCATCATGGCGGTTACCTTGGAGCCGCTGCAAGAGCCAAAGAATTATGAAAAAAATTATCTGCATCGGCGAAAGCTCTCTCAACGTCGTACTCAGTCATGACGGAAGTCCTCAAGGCACCATGCCCGGCGGACGTATCGCCAATGCAGCAGCCATACTCGCTCGCGACAAGTTCAACGTAATAATGGCCTCGGAGGCTTCGGCCGACCCTGTTGGCGACATAGTCGTAAATCATCTTTCGTCAGCCGGCGTTGATGTAAAGTCGGTCGACCGTTTTACCGAGGGTCGCACGGCAATGAATGTCTTTGTCGCCGCCGAGCCCGGTAAAGAAGATGCCATGCCGTCGCTCACACGCTATGAATCTTATCCTGAAGAGGCTTTCGATATTATTTGGCCGAGAATTGATCCGGGTGATATCGTGTTGTACGGAGGATTCTATGCACTCGATCGCCGCATGCGCGAGCGTATGAGCAAATTGCTTGAGCATGCTGTCGAGCGTGAGGCCGTGATGGTATATCTCCCCGGTTTTTTGCCCCAGCAGGAGCCGCGTATCACACGTGTGATGCCTCAGATCCTCGAAAATCTCGAAATGGCGCATGTGGTGGTTACCCGTAATAAGGATCTCAATCTGATATTCGGAGTAAAGCACCCCGACGCTTGTTATCACGATCATATCGATTTTTATTGCCGCTCACTTATCAATATCGATAATGAATGTGATTCGATCACTTACTACTCAGGTAAAGAGATGACCTCGGTGAGTATCTCGGCAGCTACGAGTTCGACACTTCTCTGGAATGCCGGAGCGGTTGCCGGTATAGTAGGAGCGATAGCAGAGCGTGATCTTAAGCCTGAAACATTTGAGACTCCCGACGAAGATCTGCGTAAGGCACTTCTCTCTGCAGCAGCCAAAAGTGCTGAAAAAGCAGCACTCGGGCTTACTGAGCCCTGGCAGAAAATATCCTGAGACTATATCATTTTATTTACGCCCAGTTTATACATCAATATAAAATGTCAACAAAGAGTACATCCCCACTGACACCTTTCGCAACCCAGCGCGACATGCGAGTAGCTATTGTCCGTACCCAATGGAACAGCCATATAACCGAAGCCTTGCTTGCCGGAGCGCTTGAAACATTCAAGGAGGCCGGAATCGATAAGGATATGATCGATACCTTCGAGGTGCCCGGAGCTGTAGAGCTGACATTTGCTGCCGCCAAACTCGTAGATACGGGCAACTATGATGCTATAATCATACTCGGTTGTGTGATCCGTGGCGGTACACCTCATTTCGATTATGTATGCCAGAGCGTGACACAGGGCAATGCTTATCTCAACAGCGAGTGCGATATACCTATCATCTTCGGTGTGCTTACTGTAGATAACGAGCAGGATGCCCTCGACCGTGCCGGTGGTAAACTCGGAAACAAAGGTTCGGAGTGCGCACAGGCTGCAATGGTAATGTATGACTTCGTAGACAAGGTAAACAATCTCTGAAAGCCGGACGTTATTAATAAGATCGAAGAGGTAAATTAATAATATGAAGACAGCACTCTATGTCCTAACTGTATTTATCGCATTGGCTACACTTGCCATATCGTGTATGGGCAATGTCAAGAACGAAGATCTTGCGCTTGACAAAGCCGAAGACGCATATATACGCGGTTTTTACAACGAGGCTCAAAGCATTGCCGACAGCTTGATGATCGAGTCGAATTTAAACGAGCTTGGAGTCAACGAGTTGTGTCGCATATCATTGCTTTTTGCACGTCTTGGCGATAATAACGGCAATGTGGATACAAATACAGCCATGGCAGCCCGAGCTTTATCGGCTGCATTTGCTCTCGACAGTGATTCGACTGTCAGTTACCTCAGTAGTGTAGCGCTCGATGACCGTGCTTGCATGTCGATTATAACAGCCCTGACTACCGCCGGCTGCGACCCCGATAGCCTTATTGAAGAACCTGATTCGATGTATTGATGGAAAGTGAAGACTGGCGCAGTAAACTTGGCGCTCTGATGGGTTCGATGCCTGTAGAAGAAGAACCCGAAGCTGACAAGCCTGAGCAGAAACCTGCTGAAGATCGCGAAACTGCTCGCCTTGATATTGTGTTCGAACGCAAAGGGCGTGCCGGGAAGACCGCTACTATCGTTACCGGTTTTACTATATCCGATGATGCCGTGTCGGCTCTTGCATCGGATTTAAAACGAAGCCTTGGAACCGGAGGCTCTGCCCGAGGCGGAGAGATACTGATACAGGGCGACCGCCGTAAGGATGTGCTTAAATTCCTTACCGACAGAGGTTATAAAGCAAGAATTATCTGATCTAATTATTTATAGAGGAAGCGCCTGATCGATCGTTTGGGCGTTTTTTCGAACTCTTCAGGCATTATTTCTATTTCCTGAACTCGCTCATAAGGAGCGACGATAGCGTTGAGTCCTTCGAGATTTGCCTGCATGGCCTCGCGCAACTGATCGTCGCTTAGCCCGTCGCGAGTTACCTGATCTGCGTCGGGATGACACAGAGCTACAAGGTGGCCGTTTCGTTCGATCACGAGGCACTCGTTGACATAGGGCATGTTGCTTAGTTTCGATTCTATTTCCTCGGGATAAATATTCTGCCCGTTTGCCGTCAGGATCATTGTCTTGTATCGGCCGCGAATATTTACGGTTCGGTTGTTGGGCTCGCTGAGCCAGCCCATGTCGCCGGTATGGAGCCATCCGTCGCTGTCGATGGCTGCTTCGGTAGCTTCGGGATTTTTGTAATAACCCTTCATCACATTCATTCCCTTTACTATTATTTCGCCTTGCGGATGCCCGTTACGGAGAGGCAGGGTAGAGTCTGGGACTATACGAGCTTCCATGATGCCGCTGAGAGTGCGGCCGGCAGAGCCTTGTTCGAATCTACGCCAGGGAGAGTAACTGATCAGAGGGCCGCACTCGGTCATGCCGAAGCCTACTGTCATGGGGAATTTGATGCGGATGAGGAAGTCCTCGACTTCGCTGTTGAGGGGCGCTCCGCCTACAATAACTTCTTCGAACGAGCCGCCGAAGGCCTCGACAAGTTTGTTGCGGATAATGCTGTAGACTGCTTTTTCTACGTAAGGCAAGGCGAGAACCCAGCGTACCGGTTTCTTTGTGATCATCGGTACTACGACCTTGCGGTAGATCTTTTCGAGGATCAGAGGTACGCAGATGATCAGCGACGGCTTAACCTGCTTGAGTGCTTTGAGCAGAAGCATCGGGGTGGGCGTCTTGCCCAGGAGGGTAACATGCGAGCCGACAGCAAGAGGCACCAGCATATCGAAGGCGCAGCCATAGGCATGTGCCAAGGGCAGGAAGGACAAGGCGCGCGAGTTCTGATAATGGAGCTTCGAGCGAATGCCGAACACTACATTGCCTTTGAGATTGTCGAGTGTCAGCATCACGCCTTTGGAAAAGCCCGTAGTGCCAGATGTGTAGTTTATCACACATACCGAATCTCCCTCGAAATGTCTGTATTTGATGTTTTCCGGGGCAAAGCCTTCGGGATAACGTTTGCGGAAATTGCGAGTGAGGTTGGTAACAATAGATTTGTGTGATACCGGCTGCTTGCGTGAGTCTGATGCTATAGGTGTACGTTCGGCAATGACAGTGCGTGTGTCGAGCGAAATGACAGCCCTTATCTGAGGCATATTCTCAAAGTCGAGCGAAGGGAAGATGCCGTCGGAAATAAAGAGCATCACTGCATCGGAGTGATTGATTATGTGCTGTGAGTCGGCCGGGTTGAAGTCGTTGAGCACGGGCACGATAACAGCACCGTATGTTATCGTGGCCATGAAGGTTATTACCCAGTTGGGAGTGTTTCTTCCCAAGAGGGCAATTTTGTCGCCGGGCTCAACTCCGGCTTTTTCGAAGAACAGATGTAGACGTGCTATACGTCGTGCCAGATCGCCGTAGCTTATGGTTTTGCCACTGATGTAATCTGTCAGCGCCGGCAAAGGAAAGTTGTCGGCAAAACTATGTTGATAAATCTGCAGCAGGTCGTCGAATGGCGGTTGGCTGTACTGTTCTTCAAATTTGTATGTCATTTTTTATCTTTGTGCTGATCGAGTTCACGAGCGATATCGTTTGAAATTCTATCGAGATCGCCGTTGCCGTCGATAGCGTGGTAACGTCCTTGCTTGAGGTAAAACTCTTTGAGTGGCGCGGTCTGTTTGTGGTAAACGTCGAGACGCTTGCGGATGGTGTCGATGTTGTCGTCGCTTCGACCGCTGTCCTTGCCGCGTTCGAGCATACGACGAACGAGTTCGTCCTCGTCTACTTCGAGACCAACGACTGCATGTATGTCGGTACCGTACTCAGCAAGCATTTTCGAAAGTGCTTCGGCCTGAGCGATGGTACGGGGGAAACCATCGAAAATCACGCCTTTGGCAGCTGTCTCGGGGTGTTCCTTGAATATATCGGCAAGGACTTCGACCATGAGTTCGTCGGGGATAAGAAGTCCTTTTGAGATATAAGAGTCAGCTACTTTGCCGAGATGGGTGCCACGGCTGATGTGATCGCGAAGAAGTTCGCCGGTTGAGATATGATGAAGGCCGTAGCGTTCGATAAGGCGCTCGCTTTGAGTGCCTTTGCCACTGCCGGGTGCGCCAAAAATGACTATATTCATTTGTGTAATGTTAGTTTGTAATGTATTTAATCTTCTTTGAGAATGTAAATGTCGTTGAGGTTGCGGGCTTTTTCGTTGATATCGAGGCCGTAACCAATGATAAATTTGGTGGGTATTTCAAAACCGACATAGTCGGGTTTTACATCCCTTACGAGAGCGCTTGGTTTGAAAAGCAAGGTGGCGATCTTTACATCAGCAGGATTTTTCTGCTTCAGGTCGTTGACAAGGCGATAGATAGTGTTGCCTGTGTCTACGATGTCTTCAACGACAATAATCGTGCGACCTTCGATGTTTTCGTGCAGACCGATAACTTCTTTTACAGCACCGGTGGTAGAGGTTCCTTCATAGCTCTTGAGGCGGATAAAGGTAATCTCGGCATCGGGGTCGTCGACGGCACGGAAAAGATCACTTGCAAAAGGAAATGCCCCGTTGAGCACACACACAAACAAGGGCATTTTACCGGCGCAATCGCGCATTATCTCTTTGCCCAGTACTTCTACACGGGCTTGAATATCTTGTTTTGAGATATAAGGCTCAAAAGTGAGTCCTTCATAAGTCACTTGTTTCATCGTATAGCGAATATTATAGTACGCCCGTAGGGAATCGAACCCTAATCTAAGGAACCGGAATCCTTTATTCTATCCATTGAAATACGGGCGCGAAAAAAGTCGTATTCGAGTGCAAAAGTAATTATTTTTTTGTAGTTTTGCAAAAGAATTGAATAATATGAACGTAAAAATAGAAGAGGGTTGGAAAGAGGCTCTTGTCACAGAATGGGATAAGCCATATTTTGCGACATTGACGGATTATGTGCGTCGTCGCTATAGTGAAACGCAGGTTTTTCCGTCGCCTTCGCGCATATTCGCAGCCTTCGACGCCACTCCTTTCGATAGTGTAAAAGTCGTGATACTGGGTCAGGATCCTTATCATGGCCCGGGGCAAGCTCACGGTCTGTGTTTCTCAGTGCCTGAAGGCATTGCGATGCCTCCTTCGCTGCTGAATATCTTTAAGGAAATGTCGAGCGATCTCGGTGTGGAGCTGCCGGCCGGCAAGAGTGGTAACCTCAGTTATCTTGCTGCTCAGGGTGTGTTGCTACTCAACTCCACTCTGACAGTAGAAGCTCATCAGGCCGGTTCGCATCAGGGTAAGGGCTGGGAAGATTTTACCGATGCCGCAATAAGGGCTCTTAACGACAAACGCGAGAATATAGTTTTTCTGCTCTGGGGCTCGTATGCCATACGCAAAGGTGCTTTTATCGACCGTAACAGACATCTTGTGCTTGAGTCGCCGCATCCGTCGCCTTTGTCGGCACATCGTGGCTTCTTCGGCAATCATCATTTCAGCCGTGCCAACGAGTATCTTGCTCTTCACGGTAAAAGTCCTATACAATGGTTATGAGGTGGACGGTCGTTTTGTTGATGTTGTTGCCCTTTTATGTGTCCGCACAAGAGAGGGTAAATACCATGACCGGAATATTCGACGATCGGATACGCTCCCTGCAGGTGCGACTCGACGGAGATGATTTTGCGCCTGTAATAGCTATACTCGACAGCGACGACCGTATACGCATAGATTTCGACCATCTGGCCGAGGATCGCGATTATTTCAGATATTCACTTACCCACTGCAATGCATCGTGGGTGCCGAGCGGTTTGGTCGACAGCGAGTTCCTGGATGGTTTTAATGAGGGGACGATCGACAACTACGATTTTTCGCGAGGCACGACTGTGCACTATGTTCATTATTCGCTGACGATACCTAATGAACAGGTAAATCCTAAAATATCAGGCAACTATCTCCTAAAAATCTATCGGGAGGATGATCCCGGCACTACTTTGCTTCAATGCCGCTTTATGCTTAGCGAGCAGACTACACCTGTCAGGGCCGGGGCTTCGTCGCAAACCGATATCGACTATAACAAGACCCATCAGCAATTGTCTATTGTTGTGGATACGGAGCGTAGCGAGGTAGAAGATCCGTTTAATGATCTTATCGTAATAGCAAACCAAAACGGCCGTCTCGACAACGAGGTGGCGATGCGTCAGCCTTTGAGAATGCAGGGCAAGTCGGTAGTCTATGAACACCAGCCTGCACTGATATTCGAAGCCGGAAACGAATACCGTCGTTTTGAAATTGTGAGTGAGACTTATCCCGGCATGGGTGTTGCGGATATAGAATATTTCGATCCGTATTATCACTACCGTGTCATGACTGACGAATCGCGCAAGGATGAGGCTTATGTGTATGACCAGACTCAGCATGGCCGATATTTTGTGCGAGATTATAATTCGGGCAACAGCGATACCGAAGCGGATTATGGGATCGTGCACTTTACTCTTGATTATCCGGAAACTCCCGGTGCCATGATCTTTATTGACGGAGATCTGACTCAGCGCCGCTTCGATGACAATGCCAGAATGACTTTCAATCCATCCACGGGGCTGTATGAGCGAGCAATGCTTCTCAAGCAAGGCGCGTATAACTATCAGTATCTTATCGTGCCGCCCGGAGCCCGAAGAGGGTATACGTCGGATATCGAAGGGGATAAATATCAGACTGTAAATGAATACACTGTGCGTGTGTACCACCGTCGCCGCGGCGAACGATATGATCGCCTGATCGGTTTCGGTGGATGTAGAACAGAGATTTAGCTATGTTGGAAATACAAGATACATTGGTAAGTTTTGATCTTGCCGAACGTTATTTTTTCTGCGATCTTGAATCGTGTAAAGGTCAGTGTTGTCTCGACGGCGATGCAGGCGCTCCGCTCGACGAAGGCGAGGCCGACAAGATCAGATCGATATTGCCTGAAATATGGGACGATCTGCTGCCGGCCGGCCGACGTGAGATTGAAGAAAACGGCGTTAGCTACATTGACGAGGAGGGCGATGAAGTTACGGCACTTGTCGATGGCGGCCTGTGCGCGTTTGCCACAATGGCACCCGACGGATCATGGCGCTGTGCGATAGAAAATGCTTACCGAGCCGGCAGAATCGATTTTATGAAGCCGGTGTCGTGCCACCTCTATCCTGTAAGATTGAAAAAATATGATGGTTTTACGGCTGTAAATCTTCATCGCTGGCGTATATGCAAGGCTGCCGAGGTGCTTGGACGCAGCAAAGGCGTGAGGGCATATCAGTTCCTCGAAGGACCGTTGCGCCGTCGGTTCGGCGACGAGTGGTACGAAGAGCTGAAGCTGACCTGCGAGGAATATAATAAGGCTTATCCCGACGGAATGCCCCGTTAGCGTATATATGGGTTGGTAGCTTTTTCGGTTTCGATAGTCGTGGCCGGGCCATGACCGGGCAACACCATTGTTTTACCCGGTAGTGTCATCAGTTTAGCATTGATACCATCGATAAGAAGGCGCTGATTGCCGCCTTCGAGATCGGTGCGACCTACTGATCCTCTGAAAAGAACATCGCCCACAATAGCTACAGCTCCTTCTGCGCAATAAAGAACGATACTGCCGGGAGAGTGCCCCGGTACGTGGAGTACTTCAAATTTGTAATTGCCCACGCTTATTGTGTCGCCCTCGCTGAGCGGCACGTCTACCTCTACGCTTTCATCGCGGTCGAGGATCATGCCGAAGGTTGCTGCCTGTTGGGCAAGGTTTTGAGCCAAAGGTGCATCAAGTGTGTTTGCAGCTACTTTAACACCATATTTATCGCGAACGTAATTATCGCCGAAGCAGTGGTCGAGGTGCAGATGTGTATTTACAACCTGTTTTACTTTAAGTTGTTGAGCCGTAATAAAGTCGTCGAAGAACTTGCGCTCGCGGTCGGAAGTCATGCCTGGGTCGACTATCAGTGCATCATGAGTGTCGGTGTCGTATACTATGAATGTGCTTACTCCAAATGGATTGAAAGCAAATTGTTTGATCTTGAGCATGGTTATAAGGGTACGTAAATGATATGTTTTGTGTCGAAGAATTCTTCGGTAAAGTAATCGGAAACAGGCACGTCTACCACATGTTTTTTTGTAGCTTTGATCTCCTCGGCAAGATCTCCGCCCTTGAGGCAGATAAGACCGGGAGGTGTTGACAGTTTGTCGTGGCGGATGTTTCTCGAGCATGCTTTGACAAGAGCGTCGAGCGGCATTACAGCGCGTGAAACGACGTAGTCGAAAGTCGTGTGACATTCGCCTGAATCGCCGTGTTGGAAGGTAACATTGGTCAGCCCTATTTGATCTGCGATGTCATTGGCCACGCGGATTTTTTTGCCTATGCGGTCGATCAGGTGGAACTTGCATTGCGGATATAATATGGCCAAAGGTATGCCGGGGAATCCGCCGCCGGTGCCGAGATCCATCATCGTGACTCCTTCAGGCAAATTGCCTAAGAACTTGGCAATGGCAAGTGAATGAAGCACATGACGGGTGTAGAGGTTGCCGGTATCGGTTCGTGATATAACGTTGATCTTTGCGTTCCAGTCGCTGTAGAGAGTCTCGAGGCGGCTGAATGCCTCGATCTGTTCGCTTGTCAGATCTGGGAAATATCGGGTTATTATGTCGACGGTATCGTGCTGTGTTTCCATGTCAGTGCAACATTATATGTGCGGAAAAAGTTTCTTTAATTATACAAAATTACAAAAAAACTTGTACTCAATTAGTATATGTGGAATAAAAGTGCTTTCTTTGTATTTTATAACTGAATAGAACACAACGAAATGATCGAAATAGGAAAATATAATGAACTTGAGATACGACGAATGGTGGAATTTGGTGCTTATCTGGCCGAGCCGGAAGGAGATACCGAAGTGCTTATGCCTCGTCGCTATCTGACAGATGATATGCGCCCCGGCGATACCGTGAAGGTTTTTGTTTATCGTGACTCGGAAGACCGACCTGTAGCAACGACTGAGAAGCCTTATGCGACAGTGGGACAGTTCGCCTACCTAACGGTAACGGCTGTTAATGATGTCGGCGCATTCATGGACTGGGGCGTGATGAAAGAATTGCTCGTGCCTTACAGCGAGCAGCGCTCGCGTATGCACAGAGGAGGTGTTTACCTGGTATATATCTATCTCGATAAAGTTACCGACCGTATTGTAGGATCGGCGAAGACCGAAAAATTTCTCGGCAATGTGTTCCCTGAATATAAAGTAGGAGCAGAAGTTGAGGCACTGGTGACTGAGCACACGGATATAGGATATAAGTGCATTGTCGACAATCTGCACCGTGGTATCATTTATTCAAATGAGATCTTCAAGCCGATCGAAGTGGAGCAGCATATCAAAGCATGGGTCAAACGAGTGCGCGAAGATGGCAAAATTGATCTAACAATCAACGACCGTGCCGACCGACGCACGAATGCTCTTGCCGATCGTATAATGGAATATATCGGGCAGGACGAGGCTATGGCATTGAGCGACAAGATGCCGCCGGCACATATCGAGATGCTCTTTCAGTGCTCGAAAAAAGACTTTAAGAAGGCCGTGGGGCATCTCTATCGTGAACGTAAGATCGCGATAGCAGCCGATGGTACAATAGTAAAAGTATAAAGTAAAGACGTTCTATACAGGTATTACAAGCATCGGTATGTCGGTGCGGAATAATATCTTGTGGGCGATACCCGGATTGAAAAGTCGGCTGAAAGCGTTGCGGTGCCTGTTGGGCACTACTATCAGGTCGAATTGATTTTTCTCCTGTAGCTCGTCAAATTCTTTTTCGCCGTCGCTTTGGTTTATTGGCACAGTCACGAAGTGGTAGTGTCCGAAATTGGAGCTGCAGTAGTCGCTCAGACGGCGTAAAGCCTTGTCGGCGGTAGATGGCGAGAAGCGGCGACGCACCGGCATGTGAACTATCGTGACACTTGCCGCAGATGTTCCGAATAATCTGTAAAGCGCATCCATGGCGAGGATATCGTCCTGGTCGAGATTACCCATAAACAGGATATTGCGCGGATTGAGCGATTGCTCAAGCTCCAATGGCTCGGGTACTGTGAGAACGGTAAAACGTCCTTCGTCGAGCACCTGGGCGGTAACGCTGCCTATTAGATCTTTTTCTTTTTTGTCGGCTCCGCGTGTACCCATTACTATTAAAGCCGGTGCTTTTTCTTTGGCGTATTCGATTATAGAGTCTTCGGGTACGCCCTCGGCTACATTTTGCCCGGCTTTTACGACCGGAATATGCCCCTTTTTCATCGCCGAGCGCACACGTTCGTAGAAGTTGTGGAGGAGATTGCGGGCGTTGACCACGATCTGTTGACGTGCGCCGGCTTCGCCGACATCGTAGCTCAGACTGTCGGTAAACTGTACGTTACCGGCTATATAGGGATCGATATAACTGTAGAGAAATTCGATGTGAGCGCCGATTGTAGATGCTACATTCGCAGCGACACAGGCGGCTTTGAAGGAGTTCTCACTCAGGTCTACCGGCACAAGTATCGTGTGATCCTTGGTATCGCTGCCGGGATGAATGAAGAGCTCTTTGTTTTCAATTATACGCAGAGCTAAAGGAAGATCTGTTTCGGGTATGCGCACGCGAACACCAGAAGAGAATCCGGGAACTTCGAGATTGACGTTGTTGAGCTCTACGGCTATTCCTTCGTTTTCGAGTAGAGTCCTGAGCGCAAGGGCTTTCTCGTAAGTGTGAATTGCTACAGTTATATATCTCGACATATTGGTAAGAGGATTAAAAAAGGATGCGTCATACCTCATTGACAGGAGGTAATCGGCATCCTTATATTGTCAGCAGTGGCTATTCTTTATTCGGCTTCCTGAGCCTGAAGAATTTCAACAGCCATATCGTAGATTGTGCTGTCGTCGAGTACCACGATGCCACCGTCAGGACCCGGTTCGATGTGGACGCCGCAGTTTTTACCGAAGTCGTAGTTGCTGCCACCAAAGTAGTTGCGTACTGTTTGAACGGTTGTGTTGAGACTGTCTGCAATCTGGTGCATCGATCCGTCGGGCAGGCGGTCTTTGAGCCGACGAAGTTCGTTGAAGGTGATAGTCTTTGTCATATCTGTGGTCGCTTTAGGATGGTTAATATTTAGGGTTGTTATTTCTCTGTATTATGATGTGCTAAATTAATACCAATTTTTGAGTTGAGCAAACAAAACGGTAAAAAATAATTATGTTTTAAAACATGTTGTAGCCAATAATCTTAATTCATGACTATTTGCATCAGATGCGCTCGACATCGCTTGCCCTGAGCCATGCTTTTGTCGCGTTGTTTATCTTGACATTATACCACATCGGCGATACGGGGTCGTCGGGTGTCGGTACGCTGTCTACTATTTCTACAGTAGTACCTTCATGAATTGTCACTACTTTGTCCTGTGCGGTTTTGGCTGCACGCGGAGCAGAGGAGAGCTGTGTGGTAGGTGTGATCACGACGGCAGAGTCGTGCGATGAAGCTGTAGAAGAAGCGTCCGATGCAATGATAAGCGAGTATGCGAACAGCACGAGTAATACTATGCCTCCGAAAAATCCGGTTTTTCGCATCGTCACATCTGTAGAGAATATATACAGCGCTACAGCACCCATGAGGATAACGAACATGATAAAGGCGGTCCATGCCCACGCATTGGCTGTCATTGATCCGAGCAAGGAGTGGTGTAGCTTGGCAAGGAAGGCGGTGTCGTCTTCGGGGCGATCCTGTATGCGGCTATGCACGAATTCGAGGTTGGTTCGTGCATCTTCGTTGGTCGGATCAAGGCGCAGGGCTCGCTGGTAGCATACCACGGCTTTGCCGAGTTTGTCGGCACGGTAGTATGCGTTGCCGAGGTTGTAGAGTATATCACTTGAGCGGCCTTCTTCTGCAATCGATTTATTGTAGAGTTCGATGGCAAGGCGATAATCTTCGGCGTTGTAAGCCGAATCGGCCTGCTGGCCTATGCTCATTGCGCTTGCGCTAAGGCCACAGATAAGTATGAGGATGTATGATACTATTTTTTTCATCGTTTGGCCACGTTTTCGATGTTGTTAATTGCATTTGTCGCAGCCTGATAAATTTCGGCGACATCTGCGTCGGTGTTGGGAGTGAAGCGAGCCATTTCGCAACGGTCGAGCACGTCGACTACGCCTTCGATCTGTTGTTCGCCAAGTCCGTATTCGGCAAGTTTGGCCGAGATATTATCGCGAGTGAGCTGCGACGACGAGATCGACAGTTTGTCGGACATATAACCCCAAAGCGCTCCGGAGATTGCTTCGTAGAATTTGTCGTTTTCGTGACGGTTCATGTGCTCGCGAGCTGTCTTGAGGCGCTTGGTTGCTACGCGCGAGGCCTTGGCCAAACGTCGGCCTGTAACATCTGCCTGCAGACGTATGTGACGGCGGTATACCACGATAAGTCCGACAAGTATAAGGGCTACGATAAGGTAGGCGAGCCAATAATATGTCTTTTGGAATGTATAGTCGATTTCGTTGGTCTGATCAGCAGCGTCGACAGGCTTGATATGCAGGATGTCGTCGATCTTGTTGTCGATAGTAGATTGCTGGGCGACAGGAGCGACAGACGATCCGCGCAGTACTCGTATCGGAGTATTGGCGACTTCTATTGTCTTGTATGATTTGCTGTCGAGGTCGAAATATACAAACGGTGTGCCTTCGATAGTATAGTTGCCTACTTCCTGAGGTACAAAAGTAATATCTGTGCGGAATGTGCCGCTCATGTTGTTGCCGCCTACTACACGGGCGTCAATGTCGGTCTTGGGAGTATAGGCGTCGATACCGGCAGGGAACTGTATGGTAGGTTCGCTGAGGAATTTGATGTTGCCGGTGCCTTTTACCAGATATGAATAAACGGCAGCTTCGTTGGTACGGAGAAGTTCGGGCTCAAGAGAGGTCTCTACGTTGAAATGACCCACGGCGCCGTTAAAGCCTGCCGGTTTGGGCTCGGGTAGCGGTTTGACCTGAAGTGTAGCGGCATTGGACGATGTGGTAACCTGTCGCTCGACGGGACGCTGGGTGCGGAAGAAACCCATGTTTACGGTTTCATATTGCACGATAGTCACATCATATTTACCTGAGTTTACACTCAGTTTACCTGACTGCTGGGGATAGAGCAGGAGGCGTTTGAGTACGGCGGTGTGGTAGTTCTGGCCGTTGTAATGCTCCATTTCTACCTGGAGGTTGACCGGCAATTCTTCGGTAAGAAAACCTTCGAATGCCGGCTGGGTGGTTACCATAAACGATGATATGTCGAATTTGGTATACACTTTTATCGTTGCAACCACGGGTTCCTGTTCGTAAACGTCGGATTTCGAGAAGTTGACACGGACAATCAGGTCGTCGGCCGATATGCGGCCGGGAGTCTGTGTAGTAGGATCGTCGGCCTGCACGTTACCCTGCGAAGGTGCGCCGGGTGTTGCCGGGGCGGCGTTGCTGTCGGGCGGCAGGATCTTGAATGTGGCGGCTCGGGAGCTGAGTGTCTGTCCGGCGCAATTAACTGATACTGCAGGCACTTGTACTTCTCCAGCCTTGTCGGCGCGATAGGTAAATGTAAAGTCGATAGATGAGGATGAAGTCATGTGTCCGTTGATGATCTCGGTGCTTTGCATCGTAGACATAGACGGGCCATAAAGGAGTCTGCAACCTTCGAGCTCGGGAGCCGAGGGGGGATTGGCCTCTCCGTTGGACAGGCGGAATGTGATGGCAAAGTTGCGACCTTCTACGACGTTGCGCGGAGGAATGAGCTGGAAATCAGCTGCGGCCCTTGCCGAGAACACTGCTAAGAGCAGGACTATGTATAGAAAGAAACGTTGCATGTGATTAAATGGGTACTACCAGGGTTTGTCGGTCTGAGGACGTCCGCCGGCCGGCTCTTCTTCCTCTTTAACTTTTTTACGAGTCTGATTCTCCTTGTTCTGCATAGACTGGAGTATCTGTTGTGCCGACTGGGTCATCGGTTGTTGTTGCTGCTGTTGTTGCTGTTGCTGCTGTTCTTGTTGTTGCTGGTCTTGCTGCTGTTGCTCCTGTTGCTGCTGTTCCTGATCTTTCTGATCTTGATTCTGATCCTGGTTTTGCTCTTGTTCCTGCTTTTTGAGCTGTGCAAGACGGAGGTTTTCGCGAGTCTGCTGATTGTCGGGATTCAGGCGCAAGGAGGCCTTGTAGAGTTCGATGCTCTGATCATACTGCTCGTCGTTGAACGACATGTTGCCGAGATTGTAGAATGATTTTTCAGCAATTTCGGGGTCATATTTCTTGGCATCGTCAATCACATCCTGAAATATTTCGGCAGCAAGGGCTCGAGGATCGTTCTCGGTGCCTTTGTTATCGTCGCTTTGAAGTTGGAGCAGAGCGGTAGCCTTGTTGTAACGGGCTCGGATAGAGCCTTCATTCACACGCAAGGCGTTGTCGTAAGCTTCGAGAGCCTGATGATATTGCTCTTTTTCGAAGTATTTGTTGCCTTGGCGAATTGCGTTGCGCTCGGCCTTGTATGATTCGGACGGAGTGTTGTATTCGCCCTCGATCTTTTTGTTCTCGGCCTGTTGCTGCTGAGGTTGATCGGGAGCGTTGATGATGCTGCTGTCGGGCATTGCCATCTGAGCATGGCATACCGAGGCAGCAAGGATGCATATATAAGAGATGTTTCTACGTTTCATTGCCATATCTCCTTATTTCTTGCGAGTGAAGAAGTTAACGCCTTTGAGCCAGCTGATCTTGCGCTCTACCACGAAGTAGTCGATGAGCAGGAAGAGGAATGCCAGGAAGGCGAAAGTAGGGAATTGCTCGGCACCGGCTGTGTAGTTGACGTTGCTGAATTCTGATTTCTGCAGTTTGTCGAGCTGGCTTTCGAGATCGCTGAGTGCAGACGGCGAAGCTCCGTTGACATAAATACCGTCGCCGGCTTTAGCGAGGCTCTCGGCAAGGTCTTCGTTGAGTTTTGTTACCACCGGGCGGCCGTCGTTGTCGGTAAAGCCGGGGAGTACAGCTCCTTCGGGAGTGCCAAGACCGATCACGTCGATCTGTATGCCGTTTTCTGCCGCAAGTCGGGCAGTCTCGATAGCCTCGCCTTCGTGATCCTCGGCGTCAGTGATCAAGATAATGGCTTTGTGCATGTCCTCGGCAGGAGAGAAGCCATTCATGGCCATCTTGATTGCTGTGGATATGTCGGTGCCCTGATAGCTGATCTGTTTTGGCGACAGCTCGTTGAGATACATCTTTGCGGTGTAGAAGTCGCTTGTGAGCGGCAGCTGCATTTTAGAAGTTCCGGCAAAGATGATAAGACCTACTTTGTCGTTGTCGAGTTTGTCGACAAGTTTTTCAAGCAGCAGACGAGCGCGGTCGATACGGGGTATACCGTCGGCGCGATCGGTAGATGAAGCCAGCATCGAGTTGGACACGTCAAACGCGATCATTACTTCAATACCGGCCGAAGTCTCGTTCTTCTCGGTGGCGCCATAACGTGGGCGTGCGAGCATAATGACGATAGCTGCGAGGGCTATAAGCTGAAGAGTTATCTTGACGGCAGGGGTATATTTGGATGCGTCAGGCATTAATCGCGCTACGATATCGGGTCGGCCGAAACGGCGCAATTTGCTGCGTCGGGATGCTCTTGCAGCCAAGAACAGCAGTACTACTACCGGAATAAGGAGCAGCAGATACAGCAGCGAGGGATATGCAAAATCAAACATAAGCGATTAAGGAATAGTGCGGAGCACGGTATAACGGAGGAGAAGTTCGATAGCGAAGAAGGCGAAGGCGAGCCATGCCCACAACATGTAGTTGTCCTCGGTGTGTGAGAAATGGCGTACGTCCATCTGCGTTTTTTCGAGCGCATCGATTTCTTTGAAAACGTCTTCGAGGACACGGTTGTTTGTGGCTCGGAAGTATTTGCCGCCTGTCTTGTCGGCGATAGTTTCGAGTGTTGCCTCGTCGATCACTACAGGTTGCGGAGTAAATTCGATACGGCCGGTAATTGTCCGGGTGGGGTAGGGGGCGTTGCCGTTGGTGCCGATACCGATAGTATAGATCTTGACTCCAAGTTCCTTTGCGACTTCCGAAGCAGTGACGGGAGCCACAACGCCGGTATTGTTACTACCGTCGGTAAGCAATATTATGCTTTTGCTCTTGGCCTTGCCCTCCTTGAGTCGGTTGAGCGAAGTAGCGATGCCATCGCCGATTGCCGTACCGTCTTCGAGTACATTCATTCTGAGCGACTGCAGATACTGGAGCAACTGCGAGCGGTCAACTGTCATAGGTACACCGGTAAGGCTCTCGCCTGCAAATACTACAATACCTATGTTGTCACTTTCGCGTCCGGCAATAAACTGGGCTGCAACATTCTTTGCCGCTTCGAAACGGTCGGGTTCGAAATCTCGTGCAAGCATCGACGATGACACGTCCATAGCTATCACGATATCGGTACCTTCTGTCGAAGTAGTGCGCCAGCTGTCGCGTATCTGCGGACGAGCCATTACTATGATCAGGCAGGCGAGGGTTGCCAGTCTGAGGACAAACAGCAGATGGCGCAGATATTGCTTCCACGTCCGGGGCAGTGACGCAAAAGGCGCTGCGGTAGATATGGCCATTGTTGCATGTATACGGTGCTGCTTGAGCAGGTACCATGCGATCAGTGGCACAAGGACAAGGAGAGTCCAGAGGAAATTAGGATGAGCGAACTGCATATATTACTGAGGTCGAGAGGTCTTGGAATCTTTGGTTTGTGTCTCCTGAGCTTCGGGCTCGGGTTCGGGCTCGGGTTTTGTCTCTTCTACAAAGTCGAGAGCACGCGACATAGCGCGAACGTTGTCGTCGGGTAGAGGACGTACTTTGGCGAATTTTACGAAATCGGCCATCGACAATACCGAGCGCATCTGATCGGCCGACATTCGTGTAGCCGGATTAGAGCGCAAAGCCCGTACAATCTGGGTAGAGGTCATCTCCATAGCATTGATGGCAAATCGTCCGTGGAGATATTGACGCAGAATATCGACAAGTTCGGTATAGTATGCTTTTTCCTGTCCCGATTCTGCCAGATTGCTGGTGCGGAGTGTATTGAGGCGCGAAATGGCGAGCTCGTAGGGCGGTACGGGCGGATTGCGGCGAATCTCGATTTGTTCTTTGTGTTTGCGCAGAAGGAAATATGCTGCTGTGCCACAAGCTACGGCGAAGAAGCCCAATGCAACCCAAAGCAGCCAGCCGGGGATATAGTCGTACCATTTTGTCGCAGGGGCAACAACACTTGCCATGGGGTTGAGCGTCATGGTAGAGTCGATATCTACAGGCAACACCTTAAATGTTATAGCATTTGAAAAGGCAGTGTCGCTTGCGCCTGATACTACGGCAAAGGGCGGCAGAGTGAGTGTGCCGGGGTCGAAAGCCTGTATTGTGTAGTCGTAGCCTATCGTACGCATGCCGTCGGTAATAGTCGATGCGCTGTCGACAGCGACGATATCGACGCCGTTCCAGGGCAGATATTCTTCGCCGGCTGCCAACTCGGGCATACCGTCGAGGTTGACATTCGAAGCCGCGGCCTCGGGCATCTGTACGGTTACTCGTACGTGTGTCCGACTACCCATGGTCATGATAGCCGAATCGACCGATGCGGCTACGGAGACTCCCGATGCCGACCGGCGCTGAGCTGTGACTGTGCTCAGTGCTATGCCAAGAGCAAGGACACCTATTAATATTTTTAAGGCTTTCATATTGTAGCTCGGTTTTTGAAAAGACCCATCAAGGCACGCACGTAGTCTTCGTCGGTGGCAACAGATACATAGTCGACTCTCGTTGAGCGGAGTGTCGCACTCATCTGCTGCTGACGGTCGTACCACCATTTGTTGTATGCTTTTCGTGTCTTTGCCGATCCGGTGTCGATCCAGCGTGTGACTCCGGTCTCAAGGTCTTCGATATTTATAAGGCCGATGTTGGGCAGCTCGCCGTCGCGTTTGTCATATACTTGTATGGCCATGACATCGTGGCGCGATACTGCTACAGTGAGAGGCGTGCGGTAGTCGCTGCTGTCGATAAAGTCGCTGAGGAGGAACATGGTGCAGCGGCGTTTAAGTGCATCCGAGAAGTATCTCACGGCAGCGGCAATGTCGGTGCCTTTGCTCTCGGGCTGGAAGTCGAGCAACTCGCGGATGAGGAAGAGGATATGCTTGCGGCCTTTTTTCGGAGTAATGAATTTTTCGACATGATCGGAGAAAAATATCGCACCGATCTTATCGTTGTTCTGAATTGCCGAGAATGCGATGGTGGCTGCGATCTCCGCTATCATTTCGCGTTTTTCAGGGCCTTCGGCGCCGAAGTTGCGGCTTGCCGACACATCGACCAGCAGCATGACGGTAAGCTCGCGTTCTTCTTCGTAGACCTTGACGTGCGGTCGGTTCTGACGCGCGGTCACGTTCCAGTCGATGTCGCGGATGTCGTCGCCGTACTGGTATTCGCGAACCTCCGAAAACATCATGCCGCGGCCTTTGAAGGCCGAATGGTATTCGCCGGCGAAGATGTTCTGCGAAAGTCCGCGCGTTTTTATTTCAATTTTGCGAACTTTTTTTATAAGTTCATTCGAATCCATAAGCAGTTATTATCAGGGCACCTGTACTTTGTCGAGGATATCAGTGATGATCATATCGGTAGTGAAGTTGTTGGCTTCGGCTTCGTATGTGAGGCCGATGCGGTGGCGCAGCACGTCGTGGCATACCGAAATGACATCCTCGGGGATTACATATCCGCGCTGGTGGAGGAAAGCGTATGCTCTTGCAGTCTTGGCAAGAGAGATTGATGCACGGGGCGATGCACCAAATGAAATGTAAGAAGCAAGATCGTCAAGGCCATATTCGCGAGGCGAACGTGTGGCAAATACAATGTCGACGATGTAGCGTTCGATCTTTTCGTCGACGTAGATCTGCTCAACGATCTTCTGAGCCTCGATTACTTCCTCGGGACGGATGAGAGGACGGATATCGCGATGGTAGGGCGAGATATTCATGCGGATGATTTCGCGCTCCTCGTCCTTGGTGGGATAGCCGATGACTACCTTCATGAGGAAACGGTCGACCTGTGCCTCGGGCAGAGGATATGTGCCTTCCTGCTCGATGGGGTTCTGGGTAGCCATCACGAGGAACGGCTCGTCGAGGGGGAATGTGTTGTCGCCGATTGTCACCTGACGCTCCTGCATGCCTTCGAGCAGCGCACACTGCACCTTGGCCGGGGCACGGTTGATTTCGTCGGCAAGCACGAAGTTGGCGAAAATCGGGCCTTTCTTTACCTGAAAGGTCTCGTTTTTGACGTGTAGATCATAGTACCGATAACGTCGGCAGGAAGAAGGTCGGGGGTAAACTGTATGCGGCTGTATTTAGCATCGATAAGCTGAGCCAGGGTTTTGATAGCCAAAGTTTTTGCCAGACCGGGGACACCTTCGAGAAGGACATGTCCATTGGCAAGAAGAGAGATAAGCAGGCTCTCTACAAGGTGCTTCTGACCGACGATAGTCTGGTCCATGCCACGTGTCACAAGGTTGATGAAGTCGCTTTTACTTGCTACCAACTCGTTGAGTTCTCGGATATTTACGCTTTCGCTCATAATAGTTGAGGATATTGTTTGAGATGTTTTTTATTTCAGATTTAATGTGGTTTTAGATCGTGCGATCTTTCTTTTTACAAAATTACTGATATAACAATTAAGAATAGGAGAAGGATTGTTAAAATTAACTATTAAACCTTTCGTGTGTTAAAGTTTTAAGCATTTTTAAGGTTGAAACGAGACGAGTGACAGCATACCGGTTTGCGAGACCGAGATGTTGTAAAAAATGCCTTTTGATGCGACGAGACGTAAGTGGTTGTAAAACTATATAGTTACGCTATAAAAATATGTTGACTGCACAAGCTTGAGAAACGAATAATAAGAAAAATCACAAAAAAATTGCCAAAAAATTTTGCAGAATAAAAAAGAAGCAGTAACTTTGCACTCGCAAAAGGGAAATAACCCCGAGCCACCCTGCCTTGTGGTGTAATGGTAGCACGTCGGATTCTGGTTCCGCCTGTGAGGGTTCGAATCCTTCCAAGGCAACTTCAAGAAAGAGCTAAGTCACGCTGACTCAGCTCTTTCTTCATTTTCACCCCGTCGCAAAATGTTAAAAAATGTATTTTTGATACAAATTTGATACAATTGTCTGGAATGCGTGGTTTTTAAAGGTTGATAATCGTATCTAAAATAGATATGCGAACTATCATTGGGTATCGCGTGTTTATGTTATCGAGTGCTAAGATTTAACAAAGATTCAACAAGGCTGTTTGAGTTTGATTGGCTCTCACCATTAATAACACTCTAACGTAACACCCGCAAATGCCACACCCTACGACATTACGAGATGTTGTGCCGATTTTGGAAGACCTCAGGCAGCTTATAAAAGTGCCTCTGGTAGCCAAACAGGATACAATTCTGTACAAACGAATAGCTGACGCCACCAGCAGACTTTGCTCTATTGACATCGAAAACACTATTATCGAATCTCATACCTTCGGAGATATCGGGAAGGTACAAGCTGACCAAACCAGAAATTACTGCGCCGAGATTGTAACCAGATTAGAAACATTCCAGAATGTATTCTATAAATTGGATAGAGAACGTAAAAATAAATCCAAGGCAGACATGATAGATCAGTATGAAAGCAACCACTTCCTTAAAGAAGTGGAGATGTTCTATATGATTGCCGCTCACTATGAGTACGCGTTAAAGGCTTGTCACAAAATCCCGGTGCCTGATGATTGGACGATAGATAAGTACAAACAGGAAATAGAGTTATTCCATATGGCCGACACTCGGGAAGGATGGCTTGAAAAGAAACGCGAGTTTATTAAGAAATTGCAGGAAAGCGTTGAATATGATGAATTTCTTTTGAAACCTTCATTCGATGTGTACCATGAGTTGCGAAATGTCTGTCGCAAAATTTTTATCATGGTGGAGCGATACTTTCCGCCATGTGAAATTCAGTTACATCCGAAATGCAGGGAAACCTTTATACAAAAGATGCAAGTTCGCAATGGTAGTTATCTGGCACCTGAACAACCTGTAAAACAGAAACAGACTAATACTAAATCTTGCCGCCAATGGGAAGAAGAACTGTTCCCGATGATTCTTGTGTCGGAATTATATGAAATTTGCGCCATAATATTTGATGGCCCGACCGAAACTCAGTTCCATTCATCGTTGAACCTTCATGGCAAACATGAGCCTCTTAAGATAAAGCCTAAGCAAAAAATCAAGGTGTGCTATCTCATATCCAAGCTCTACGATATCGTGCCGGAAAAGCACAAAGTCGCATGGCGTGAGGACATCCTTTTACACTTCGGCATAGATTCATCATATTACGAAAGTAAATATTCACATCCGCGTGGAAGCGATGCCAGCAGGTCAAGTATGGCCTTTGCAGATGACATCGATGAAATCTTCAAAAACCATAAAAAACGAGCATGATACTCTGTGTGACTCTGTGATACCACTCACACACCACTTTCACCACTTGAAATTCCACTTTTGAAACCTTATTATACTACCCGTTAGAGCTTGATACTCTGGCGGGTAGTATTCGTTTGCAAACGATATGATACCACATACACACCACTCATAACCGGTTGTAATTTTGCAGTGTCCGGGAGATACTCGGATACGCTCTTGTGAAGGGCGTAAGTATAACTCAAATCCACACTGCGTATGACAAAAGACCAGTTACTCAAACTCCCTTTATGGCAGTACACGGGGGAACAACTTCTTGAATTACTTGACTCACGTATTGTCAAGGATAACATCGAACCTGAAGGTGCCGCTATCACAGCAAAGCGATGGCTCGTCTATGGAATCGAAGGTCTCTGCGAACTTCTCCAGTGCAGCAAAGCAACCGCACATCGCATCAAGAACAGCGGCGTAATCAAAGATGCCATTACTCAAACGGGCAGAAAAATCGTTATCGATGCCCAGCTTGCACTTGATCTTATTAAATCATCAAAGAAGGGAGGTCGCCGATGCAGGAAGTGAAGACTGACATCCTCAAACTTTGGGAAGAAAAGCAGTTGCGAATCACTGATGAGATTCAGACTGCGCCGGAGGTGCTGTATGCCAACGGCAGCGTCATTGGCACGCTCGGCAACTTCTCGGCATCGACAGGCAAGGCAAAGAGCAAAAAGACATTCAATGTTGCCGC